>Ga0007795_10000059_pt1 | contig 23571 bp, 33 predicted proteins | sample CryBogmetaGMA1M_FD_60369 | JGI IMG/M metagenome (GOLD analysis project Ga0007795, IMG submission 60369) | Freshwater microbial communities from Crystal Bog, Wisconsin, USA - MA1M | ecosystem: Environmental > Aquatic > Freshwater > Lake | place: Crystal Bog, Wisconsin, USA | collected 2009-07-06
CCGTCTCGCGGAGGGTCTGGGGCGTGACCTCGCCCCCCGACGCAAAGGCCTCCTCGAGCCGGGCCACGTTCACGCCCTTGACGATGAGTCCGTGGCTGTTGTGGAAGCCACGCTTGGGAATGCGACGGATGAGCGGCATGCATCCGCCCTCGAAGATCGCCGGCGACGACCAGCCGGCGAGCTGACCCTGCCCCTTGTTGCCACGGCCGGCGGTGCGGCCACGGCCCGAACCGGGCCCGCGGCCCACGCGCAGCCGCTTCGTGTGCTTGTGGATGCCCTTGTTGACGTCGCTGAGCTTCATGATGGTCTGCCTCGTGGGGGCCGCGATTCGCACGGCACGGTTGTCGGGAGAGAGTGGCGCTTCAGGAGAGGGTCACGCCGCGGAGCCGCTCCACTTCCGCCCTCGTCCGCAGCTGCTTGAGGGCCTCGAGGGCCGCCTTGACGAGATTCACCGGATTGGTCGACCCGTGGGCCTTCGTGAGCACGTCGCGGATGCCGGCCGACTCGCACACCGCGCGGACGGCAGCCCCGGCGATGATGCCGGTACCGGGCCCCGCCGGCAGGAGGATCACCTTCGCGGTCTCATACCGCCCCTCGACGCGATGCGGGATCGTTCCGGATTCGACCGGAACCTCGATGAGGTTCTTCATGCCGTCCTTGATCGCCTTCTCGACAGCCGGCGGCACCTCGTTCGCCTTGGCGTAGCCGCAGCCGACCTTGCCCCGGCCGTTGCCCACGACCACGAGCCCCGCGAAGCTGAACCGGCGGCCACCCTTGACCACGGTGGCGCACCGACGGACCTTCACGACCTTCTCGACGAACTCACCGCTACGGGATTCTTTGCTGCCAGACGACACGGACTGCCTCCGGGAATGTGCCTTGGATGGAACTGTGGGGATCTGCGGACGCGGCCCGTGAAAGGATCAGAACTCGAGCCCTGCGGCACGGGCCGCATCGGCGAGCGCCGCCACCCGGCCATGGTAGCGGCAGCCACCACGGTCGAAGCAGACCTGCTTCACGCCAGCCGCCTGCGCCCGCTCCGCGACCGCCCTGCCGATCGCCTCGGCGGCCTGCTTGTTGCCACCGAAGCCAACCGCGTCGCGCAGCGTCCGGTCCTTCGAACTGGCCGCGGCCAGCGTCCGGCCCGTCGAGTCGTCGACGATCTGCGCGTAGATGTGCTTGTGCGAGCGAAACACGGTGAGCCGCGGCCGTTGGGCCGTGCCGTGGATCGAGCGACGCACGCGGAACTGCCTCCGCTGGCGCTGCCTGAGAATGGTGCGTGAATGATCCATGGTGATGCCTCTACTTCGTGACCGCCTTGCCGGCCTTGCGACGGACTTGTTCGTTCTCGTACCGGATGCCCTTGCCCTTGTAGGGCTCGGGCTTCCGCAGCGACCGCACCTCGGCCGCGAACTGGCCGACGAGTTGCTTGTCGATGCCCTTGACGCTGATGTGCGTCTGGTCGGGGCAGGTCACCGTGAGCCCGGGCGGGATCGTGACCTGGAGTTCGTTCGCAAACCCCACCCGCAACTGGAGCACGTTCTTCTGGATGGCGGCGAGATAGCCGACGCCGACGATCTCGAGCTTCTTCTCGAAGCCCTTCGACACGCCCTCGACCATGTTCGCCGCGAGGGCACGCGTGAGACCGTGCACCGACCGGGCGAGCCGGCCGTCCCCGTCGCGGGTGACCTTGATCGCGGCGGCGGCCGGGTCGACCTCGACGGTCACGGCCGGATGGAGCCGATGCTCGAGCTTGCCGAGCGGTCCTTCGACCGTCAGCGCGCCTGCCGCCACGGACGCCTTGACGCCCTTGGGAATCGAAACCGGTGCTTTGCCGATGCGGGACATCGCCTGCCTGACCTTTCGGACTACCAGAGCTCACAGAGAACTTCGCCGCCGAGCTTCTTCTGCCGGGCCTCGCGGTCGCTGACCACGCCGCTCGACGTGGACAGGATCGAGATGCCGAGGCCGCCGAGAATGGGCCGCAGCCGGGCCGACCGGCTGTACACCCGCCGTCCCGGCGAACTCACCCGGCGGATGTGCCGGATCAACCGCTCGCCGTTCGGGCCGTACTTCAGGTCCAGCTGGAGCCGCGGAACGGGGTCCGACTCGACCTCGCGCCACTCCCAGATGAAGCCTTCTCGCTTCAACACTTCCGCCAGTCCACGCTTCACCTTCGAACTCGGCACCTCGACGGTGGCGCGTTCGACTCGCACCGCGTTGCGGATGCGGGTCAGCATGTCGGCGATCGGGTCGGTCATCATGTCAGCAGGGCCCTTTTCTGAAATCTCACTCGTCTCGAGTCGTTCGGAGTTCGTCGCTCGGGGTCGGTCGGCTTCCGGTCACCAACTCGCCTTCTTCACACCCGGGATGCAGCCCTGATCGGCCAGCTTCCGGAAGCAGATGCGGCACGTGCCGAACTTGCGGTACACGGCCCGCGGCCGCCCGCAGAGCATGCAGCGGCGGACGATCCGCGTGGAAAACTTCGGCTTCCGCTTCGCGGCGGCGATCTTGGATTTGCTTGCCATGGTCTCTTCGGTGCGTGCTGCGATTCCGGTCCGTTGTCTGGTCGATCCGCCCGGCGGCCGGGCGCAGGTGCGTCGCTACGCCGCGGCGTCCCCTTCCTTCTTCAAAGGCATGCCCATCGCCACCAGGAACTGCCTCGCCTCGTCATCCGTCCGCGCGGTCGTGACGAAGGTGATGTTCATGCCCTGGGGCCGGCTGAACTTGTCGGGGTTGATCTCGGGAAACACCATCTGCTCCGAGAGCCCGAGGCTGTAGTTGCCGTGCCCGTCGAAGGCGGTGCTCGAAAGGCCCCGGAAGTCGCGGACCCGCGGCAGCGCCACCGACACCAGCCGGTCGAGGAACTCGTACATCCGCCGGCCGCGGAGCGTGACCTTGCAGCCGATCGGCAGGTTCTCGCGGAGCTTGAACCCCGACACCGCAACCTTCGAGAGCGTGGCCACCGGCTTTTGGCCGGTGATCTGCGCCAGGGCCCCGATCGCCTCCTCGAGGAACTTCTTCTCGGTGACCGCCACGCCCACACCCATGTTGACCACGATCTTCTCGAGCTTCGGGATCGCGTGCGGGTTGGTGCGGTTGAGCTCCTTCGCCAGCTGGGGCCGGACGTTCGTCAGGTAGTGCTCGAGCATCCGGGGCGTGCCCGCGGGCTCCGCCGTCGTCGTCTCGGCCGCTTTGGTCTTCTTCGCCATCGTGAACGATCCTCTGTTCGTCTTCCGTCTGGTATTCCGGTTCGCCGGTGGGCCGCTCAGGCGCTCGCCGGCTTCTTCGCCTTCGACCGCTTGAGCGTGCCGAGGTCGGCCCCGCACTTCCGACACGTCCGAACCTTGCCGCCGTCGGCCGCCACCTTGGCCGCGAGCCGCGTCGCCTTGTTGCACGCGGTGCAGACCACGAGCACGTTCGAGACGTCGATCGGCATCTCCTTGCTGAGCCGGCCGCCCTGCGGATTCTTCTGGCTGCGACGGATGTGGCGGTAGACGCGATTCACGCCCTCCACCACGATCCGGCGGCGGCCCTCCTTCTCGGGGAGCACCGACAGGACCTTGGCGCGCGTGCCCTTCGCGTTGCCCGTTCTCACCTCGACGAGGTCACCCGATCGGATCAACATCACACCACCTCGCTCGCCAGGCTGACGATCTTCATGAAGTTGCGGTCACGGAGCTCGCGGGCGACGGCGCCGAAGATGCGCGTGCCCTTGGGATTCTTCTCGTTGTCGATGATCACGCAGGCGTTCGCGTCGAAGCGGACGTAGCTTCCGTCCTCACGACGCGTCGGCTTTTTCACGCGAACGATCACGGCCTTCACGACGGCCTTCTTCTTGACGTCGCTGCCGGGGATCACGCTCTTGACGCTGCACACGATGATGTCGCCCAGGCCGGCGGTCCGCTTGCGGCTCCCGCCCAGCACCTTGAAGCACATCACCTCCTTGGCACCCGTGTTGTCGGCGACGGCAAGTCGCGTCTGCATCTGGATCATGAGGGGCGTCCTCCCGCCGTGTCGGCACCACCGGTCGCAGCGGCCGCCTCGGCCTTGGCCGCCGTCTCCTTCAGCACGGTGGCCCGGGCACCACTCCGGAGCGATGCCACGTCGACCGCCGTGCTCTTCTTCACGATCCGCACCAGTTCCCAACGCTTCAGCCGGCTGCGCGGCCGGCACTCGATGATCTCCACCTCATCCCCGATGTGCGACTCGTCGTGCTCGTCGTGCACGTGGCAGATGGTGCGGCGGTGCTGGATCCGCCCATACTTCGGATGGCGGACGATGCGCGGGATCTCCACCCGCCGCGTCTTGCTCGCGGCGTCGTTCGTCACGGTTCCCGTTTCCACTCTCTTCGGCATGAACTCACTCGTTCCTGGGTTGGCCTGAATCGTCGACTCGTTCGCGGGGCGTCAGTTCCCGCTCTGTGTCCGCTTCTTGAACTCCCGCCGGCCCGCGATCCGACCCTTGGTCACGGTCCGCACCTTCGCCCGACCGCTGGCCCGGTGCTTCGACGCATGCTTCTCGTGCCGGGGTGACGCGTCGACGCCCTCCGCCGCGTCAGCGGGCGCCGCCGGCGCCAACGTGCCGCGCTGCGAGAGGATCGTCTGGCAGCGGGCGATCGTCCGCCGGTGCTTCTTCATCTCGGTCGGCGCCGCGAGCTTCTCGGTCTGCGCCTGGATGCGGAGGCGGAAGAGCGTTTCCGCCGCGTCCTTCCAGACGAGCCTGATCTGATCGTCAGCCATGTCCCGCAGTTCTTTCGCCTTGGCCATTGTTTGTTGTCTTTCCTGCTTACATCACCCGGCGCTTCACGAACCGCACCCGAATCGGCATCTTGTGCGCGAGCCTCGCCAGGCACATCCGCGCGGCGTCCTCGGTCACGCCGCCGATCTCGTAGAGGATCATGCCGGGCTTGATCACCGCGGCCCAATACTCCGGCTCGCCCTTGCCCTTGCCCATGCGGGTCTCGAGCGGGATCGACGTGATCGACTTGTGGGGGAACACGCGCACGAACAGCCGTCCCTCCGTGCGGAGGTACTGCTGGGCCGCGATGCGGCCTGCCTCGATGGTCGCCGCGGCGAGCCATCCCGGCTGCTCGGCCTGGAGGCCGAAGTCGCCGAAGACGACGCGATTCCCGCGGGAGGCGTCACCTCTTATACGACCTCTTTGGCTTTTTCGGTGCTTGACCCTCTTGGGCATCAGCGCCATCACCAGCCTCCTCGTACATGCCTTGGTTGACCCACACCTGAATCCCGATGTTGCCCTGCGCCGTGGGTGCCTCGCAGAAGCCGTAGTCGATCTTCGCCCGGAGCGTCGAGAGCGGCATCGAGCCCGCGATCGACTTCTCACACCGCGACATCTCGGCGCCGCCGAGACGGCCCGCCAACTGGATCTTCACACCCTTCGCGCCCGCGTCCATCGTCGTATCGATCGCCCGCTTCAGCGTCCTGCGGAACGCGGCCCGCTTCGTCAGCTGGTCGGCGATGTCCTCCGCGATGAGCTGCGCCTGGATCTCCGGACGGGAGACCTCCTCGACCTTGAGGTTGACGCGCCGGCCGAGCAGTTCCTGGAGTTCGTCCTGCAGGCGATCGACCTCCTGCCCCTTGCGGCCGATGATCACGCCGGGCCGCGCCGAGTGCAGGATCACCTTGACCTCGTCGCGGGTGCGCTCGATCTCGACCTTCGGGATCGCCGCGGCGCGGTACTTCGTCTTGAGGAACTTCCGGACACGGACGTCCTCGAGCAGGAGATCCTTGAACTCCTTCTTCGACGCGTACCAGCGGCTCTTCCAGGTCTCGGTGATGCCGGTCCGGAAGCCGACGGGATGGACTTTTTGACCCATGGTGATGCCCTTACTCCCCTGCTTCCTGACCGGCCGGCGCCGCGACCGTGTCGAGCGCCACGCGGATGTGCGACATCCGCCGCTTGATGCCGAACGCCATGCCCCGGGCCCGCGGACGGATGCGCTTGAACATCGGCCCGCCATCGACGCGGGCATCGACCACCACGAGGTCGTCGACCCCGGGGGCCTGCTGGTGCTCCGCATTCCCGAGGGCGCTCTTGATCACCTTCTCCAGCATCCGGGCGCCGCGGTGCGGCTGGAAGCGGAGGATGTCGAGCGCCTCGTCGGCGAACTTGCCGCGGACGAGGTCCGCCAGCGCCCGCACCTTGCGGGCACTGATCCGGGCGTACTTGTGAGTGGCTGTGTAGGCCATGAATCACCTCGGTCGCCGCGCGGCTACTTCGCCGCCGGCGTCGCCGCCTCCTTCACCTTGCCGCCGTGGCCGCGGAACGTCCGGGTCGGCGAGAACTCCCCGAGCTTGTGGCCGACCATGTCCTCGGTGACGAACACCTTCATGTGCTGCTTGCCGTTGTGCACCATGAACGTCAGACCGATGAACTCCGGCACGATCGTGCACGACCGCGACCAGGTCTTGATCGGGTCGCGCTTGCCGCTCGAGAGCTGCGCCTCGACCTTCTCGTACACCCGGGGGTCGACGTACGGCCCCTTCTTTGCACTGCGTCCCATGGATTACCTCAGCTTCAACTGGCCGTAACGGCGGCTCTTCCGCCGGCGGATGATGGAGGCCCCCGACGGCTTGCGGGGCTTCCGCGTGCCGCCGCCCTTCGCACTCTTGCCGGTGGGGCTGACCGGGTGGCGACCACCCTTCGTCCGCCCCTCGCCGCCGCCGTGCGGGTGGTCGATCGGGTTCATGGCGGTGCCGCGCACGTGGGGCCGAATGCCCATCCATCGCGACCGCCCCGCCTTGCCGAGCCGCACGTTCATGTGCTCGGAGTTGCCGATGGCGCCGATCGTCGCCCGACAGGCCGCCGGCACGCGGCGGATCTCGCCCGACGGCAACGTGATCTGGGCCCACTGCGCCTCCCGGGCGACGAGCACGGCCGACGATCCGGCCGAGCGGCACAGCCGGCCGCCGCGGCCCGCCTGGAGCTCGATGTTGTGAACCTGCATGCCCAGCGGGATCGCCGACATCGGCAGGCAGTTGCCGACCTCGGGGGGCGCCGCCTCGCCACTGTGGACCGTGGCACCGACAACGAGCCCCTCGGGTGCGAGGATGAACCGCTTCTCGCCGTCGGCGTAGTGCACGAGCGCCACGCGGCAGGTGCGGTTGGGGTCGTACTGGATCGAGTCCACCTTGCCCGGCACGCCGTCTTTGTTGCGCCGGAAGTCGATCAGCCGATAGTGCTGCATGTGGCCGCCGCCGCGATGGCGGGCGGTGATCTTGCCCTGGTTGTTGCGGCCGCCCTTCTTGTGCTTGCGGACGCGGAGCCCCTTGGGCGCGTCGGCGCCGGGCGTCAGTTCGGCGAAGTCGGAAACGCTCGCGCCGCGGCGGCCGGGACTCGTCGGGTTGTAGCTGCGGATGCCCATGGGATCGTGTGATGCTCGGGGAGTGCGGTGCGACGAATCAGAACAGGTTGATCTTGAAGTCGGGCTTGAGCGTGACGATCGCCTTCTTCCAGGCCTTCGTGCTCGTGCGGCGGACGCGGCTGCGCCGCATCTTGCCGATGCGGTTCTGCACCGCGACCTTCTCGACCTGGACGTTGAACATCTCCTCGACGGCCCGGCGGATGTCGGCCTTGTTGGCCTCCCCGACGACCTCGAAGGAATAGGCGTTGTGCCGGTTCGCGCGGTGCATGCCCTTCTCGGTGACGAGGGGCCGGACGATCACCTGGTGCGGAGCCAGGCGGGGCGAGAACGCGGGAGGGGGAGGGACGGGCACTGCCATGGCCTACTTCGTCTCCTTCTTCGCGGAACGGCCGGCCGGCTTCTTCGCGGCCTTCTTCTTCGCCTCGGCCGCCGGCTTGACGGCCGCGGTCGCCGAGGCACGGAACGCGTCGATCGCGGCCGTGGTCATCACGATCGACCGCGACCGCAGGATGGACCACGCATTGAGCTCCGCGACGGGAGCCACCGACACGCCGTCGATGTTGCGGGCGCTCTTCCAGAAGGCGGCGTCATGCTTCTCGGGGGCCACGAGCACGGTCCGCTCGCCGAGACCGAGGTTCTTGAGCATGCCGGCCACCACCGCCGTCTTCGGGGCCGCGACGGCCAGCGAGTCGACGAGCTTGACCTCGTCGTCGGCGATCCGGGTGGCCAGCGCCATGCGCGTGGCCTGCTGGAGCGCCTTGCGGGGCATCCGCCAGCCGAAGTCACGGGGCCGCTTGGCGAAGATGTGACCGCCGCCCCGCCGCGTGCCGCTGCGCCGGGCGCCGGCGCGGGCGTTGCCCGTCCCCTTCTGCTTGTACAGCTTCCGTGTCGAGCCGGCGACCTCGCCGCGGGTCTTGGTCTTCTGGGTGCCCTGCCGCTGGTTCGCCTGGTACATGACCACGGCGTCGTGGAGCAGTTGCTTGCTGACACGGGGCGCGAGCTCGGCAGGGTCGATCTCGTAGGAGCCGACCTGCTTGCCGGTGATGTCGTAGACGGCGAGGTTCACTTGGCACCAGCCTTCTTCTTGCCGGTCGGGGCCGCGGGGCCGCCGACGCGGCGGATCTTGTTGGTCTGCATGACGGTGACGTAGGCCCCCTCGGGCCCCGGAACGGCGCCGCGAACGAGGAGCAGGTTCCGCTCCTTGTCGATCCCCACGAGCTTCACGTTCCGCATCGTGGACCGCTCGTTGCCATACCGGCCCGCCATCCGCTTGCCCTTGAAGACGCGGGCCGGCGAGGTGTTCATGCTCGTGCCGCCCTGGTGGCGGTGCACCTTCTTCACGCCGTGGCTGGCACGCTGCCCCTTGAAGCCGTGCCGCTTCATGACGCCCGCCGTACCGCGGCCCTTGGTGGTGCCGGTGACGTCGACGAACGACACGCCCTCGAAGAGCTCGACGGTCAGCACCTGGCCGACCTCGACGCCCTCGTAGACGCCCCGCAACTCCCGCACGAACCGCTTCGGCTCGCAGTCGGCCTTCGCCGCGACCGCCACGCCGCCTTCCGCGCGACGCTTGCCTCGACGGCTGTCGAGCTTGGCGACCTGACCGCGGACCGACCGACTGGCCAGCCGCCGGGGCTTGTCGAGAAAGCCGATCTGGACGGCCGCGTAGCCGTCACGCTCGGGCGAACGCACCATGATCACGGGGCACGGACCAGCTTCGATCACGGTGACCGGAACCACGGCACCATCGGCGTCGAAAATCTGGGTCATCCCGACCTTGCGGCCCAGCAGGCCCTTGCGGCCCGCCTTTTCGGGAGTCTTCGTCGATGTCGATGCAGCCATGTTGATCTCCGTCGCGACACGCACCGATCCGTGGCCCCTCTGGGGCCGCGGTCGCGGCCTGCCTCGCGATCACGCTCGAAGCCGTCGGCTGCGGGAGCACCCGGACAGAGTCCTGGCCTTACCCGCAACGCCTTCCAAGCATGCCGTGTCGTGCGCTCCTGTGGATGAACCTCGTTCCGCGATCCCGCCGATGCGGCGGCGAGACCTACCTCGATGATGCCTTGATCTTGATGTCGACGCCGGCCGGCAGGCTCAACTTGTTGAGCGCCTCGATCGTCTTGGCGGTCGCCTGCACGATGTCGATCACGCGCTTGTGCGTGCGGATCTCGTACTGCTGCCGCGCCTTCTTGTCGACGTGCGGGCTCGAGAGCACGGTGTATCGCTCGATCCGCGTCGGCAGCGGGATCGGCCCGTGCACTTCGGAGTTGGTCCGCTTCGCCGTGTCGACGATCTCGGCCGCGCTCTGATCGAGCACGGAATGGTCGTACGCCTCCATGCGAATGCGGATGATTTCCTGCGTCGGACCGGCCACGGCGATGCTCCCAACTCAGTCTTCGTGCGTCAGTCCGGAACCAATAGGCGATCCCGGAACGTCGTCACCGATCCCATCGCAGCGGCACGAACGAATCCCCGAGAGGGAATCCGACATCTGCCGAAAAGAAGCCCCGCGAAGGGCTCTGTTTCGAGCCTGCCCGCGTCGATCCCGGGCGGTTTCCTGGGGTCGTCGGACAGAACTGCGGCGAGACGCGAAATCTAAATCTGCCGCGGGGGCGTGTCAACACGCCTGTTTTTCCGGGCCTCCCGCCGATAAAACGCCGGCCTGCGCCAGGGGTGCGGGACGGGGCCGGAGGCCCCCCTCACACGAACGCGTCGGCCGTCTCCGCCGGAGCCGGGCCATATTTGAGCGGCGCCATCGTGAAGCTCGCCCGCCCCTGGCTCACGCTCCGCACGGCGGCCGAGTAGCCGAACATGCTGGCCAGCGGCGCCTCGGCGGTGAGCACCGTGGCCCCGCCGCGGATCTCCGTCGCCGTGATGATCGCCCGCCGCTGCTGGAGATCGTTGATCACGTCGCCGAGATGCTCCTCCGGCACCGTCACCTCGATCCGCATCACGGGCTCGAGCAGCACCGTGCCGGCGGCGGCCAGCATGTTCTCGATCGCGTCGGCCGCGGCGATGCGGATGGCGATGTCGGACGGAGGCGGCTCGGGCACCGGGCTCTCGAGCACCCGGATCCGCACGCCCCACAGCGGGCAGCCCTTGAGCCCGCCCCGCTCGGCACTCTCGCGCACGCTCTGCGTCGTCGTCGCCGCGATCGCCGCCAGGGCGTCGTGCTCGGGAAACCACCCCTGCTCCACCGTCACCGGGGCCTGCTCGTCGGTCGGTTCGGCGGCGATCGACACGTGCGCGACGAGCGTCTGGCCGGCCACCTGCCGGTTGGCCGCGCCGCTGACGGTCACGGCCTTGCCGAGCGTCTCCTTGTAGCTCACCCGCGGCTTGTGCACGCGGCATTTGAGGTTGAAGTCGCGTTCGAGCCGGTGCCGGATCACCTCGAGGTGGAGCTCGCCCATCCCCGAGATGAGCGTCTGGCCCGTCTCCTCGCTCTCCACGGCCCGGAACGTCGGATCCTGCCGCTTCATCATCTCGAGCGTCTCGGCGAGCTTCTTCCGCTCGAGGCTCGTCTCCGGCTCGATCGCCATCGAGATCACGGTCTCGGGAAAGCGGATCGTCTCGAGCACGATCGGCGCGGCGGCGTCGCAGAGCGTGTCGCCCGTGACGCTCGCCCGCGGCCCGATCACGCCCACGATGTCCCCCGCGAAGGCCTCGTCGATCTGCTCGCGGCGGTCGGCCTGCACGTGCCAGAGCTGCGCGACGTTCTCCTTCTTCTGCTTGAGCGGGTTCCACGCCCGGCTCCCCGCCTTGAGCGTGCCGGAGTAGATGCGGACGAACGCCAGATCGCCGTGCTTCTCCGCGACGATCTTGAAGACGAGCCCGCAGAAGGGCGCCTTCGGGTCGGCCGCGCGGCTGATGGTCGTGGGCGTCTTCGCGGCCGGGTCGAGCCCCTCCACCGGAGGCACGTCGGCCGGGCTCGGCAGGTACCAGGCCACGGAGTCGAGCACCGGCTGGATGCCGATGCAGTCGAGGGCGGAGCCAGCCAGGATCGGCACGACGCGACGGGCGATCGTCGCCTGCCGGATCGCCTTCCGCAGCAGGTCCGGCGGGATCGGGGCCTCGCCCAGCGCCAGTTCGGCGATCTCGTCGGAGAAGTCGAAGAGCGTGGAGACGAGCTGCTCGCGGTAGAGCGCCGCCTCGTCGGCCAACTCCTCGGGAATCGGCGCGGCCGTCACGCTGGCGAGCGCCGCGCCGCCGGCGAGCGCCTCGTCCTTCGGCGGAAAGGTGAGGAGCTTCATCTCCACGAGATCGACGATCCCGCGGAAGGGGTCCTTCACGTGCGGCGGCCCCATCCCCAGCGGGAGGTGGAGCACGAGCGGCCGCGCGCCGAGCCGCTTCTCGATCTGGCCGATCGTGCCGAAGAAGTCGGCCCCCTCGCGGTCGAGCTTGTTGACGAGCGCGAGCCGGGGCACGCCGTACCTGTCGGCCTGCCGCCAGACCGTCTCGCTCTGGGCCTCCACGCCCTCCCGCGCGGAGAACACGACCACCGCCCCGTCGAGCACGCGGAGGCTCCGCTCCACCTCGGCGGTGAAGTCGACGTGACCCGGCGTGTCGATGAGGTTGACGGTGACGTCCCGCCAGCGAAACGACACCGCCGCCGAGTAGATCGTGATGCCCCGCTCCTGCTCCTCGGGGTCGAAGTCGGTGATCGTCGTGCCGCGATCGACCTCGCCGAGCCGGTGGCTGGTCTTCGTGTAGAAGAGGAGCCGCTCGGTGAGCGTCGTCTTTCCGGCGTCGATGTGGGCGACGATGCCGATGTTGCGGATGGATTCGAGCTGGCGTGCCATGCGTGATCCCGTGCGGACTACATCTTCTCGACGCTGCCGATGCCGAGGAGCTCCAGGCCTCGACGGAGGACGCGTCCGGTGAGGTCGCAGAGGGCGAGGCGGCTCGTGCGGTCAACGCCCTCCGCCTTGAGCACCGGCAGCGAGTCGTAGAACGTCGAATAGGATCCGGCGAGGTCGTAGAGCCACGCCGTCAGGACGTTCGGGCGGTAGTCGGCCTCCACGTCCTCGAGCGCCTCGCCGAAGCGGAGCAGTTCGAGGGCCAGCGCCCGCTCCTTCGGGTCCGAAAGCGACACGCCGGCGGAGGCCCGACGCAGGGCCTCCCGATCGACGCCCCCTCTCGTGAAGATTCCCTCCACGCGCGCCGCGGCGTACTGCATGTAGGCGGCCGTGTTGCCCTTGAGTTCGAGCATCTTGTCGAAGCTGAACACGTAGTCGGTGGTGCGGTTCTGCGCGAGGTCGGCGTACTTGATCGCCCCGATGCCGACGGTCTCGGCCACGTGCCGCCGGTCGGCGTCGGTCATGCCGGCACGGCCCTCGTCGTCGGAGCCCACCACCGCGGCGGCCCGCTCGACGCCCTCGTCGAGCAGGGCCTCGAGGCCCACCGTGTCGCCCGCCCGCGTCTTGAACGGCCTGCCGTCCTCGCCGAGCACCGTGCCGAAGGCGACGTGGACGAGCTCGACGCCGTCGACGCCGTCGATCCCCCAGCCCCGGGCGGCGGCGAACACCTGATCGAAGTGCTCGCTCTGGCGGTGGTCGACCACGTAGAGGATCCGGTCGGGCCGCCAGTGCTCGAGCCGCCAGCGGATCGTGGCCAGATCGGTGGTGGCGTAGAGGAACGCCCCGTCGGCCTTGCGGATCAGGAGCGGCGGCGCGTCGTCACCGCGGAGGAACAGGCCGATCGCCCCGCGGCTCTCGCGGGCCAGCCCCTTGGCGACGAGGTCATCGACGACGCCCGCCAGCAGCGGCTGGAAGAAGCTCTCGCCGAGCGTGTGGTCGAACGACACGCCGAGCCGGGCGTAGACCCGGTCGATCTCGGCGCGGCACGCTGGCATGAACCGCTCCCACAGGGCCCGGTTCTCCGGGTCGCCCTCGTGGAGCTTCGCCGTCTCGGCGAGCACCTCGCGGCCGCAGTCGGGATGCGCCGCCGCGAGCGTCGCCACGGCGGGATCGGCGGCGAGTTCCTCGGGCTTCGCGTCGGCCACCTTGCGCACCAGCCGGTAGAGCCGGCCGAGTTCGGCCGTGGGATCGGCCGCGAAGGCCGCGTCGTCGCGGCAGTGCTTCCAGCCCCAGAGGATCATCCCGAACTGCGTGCCCCAGTCGCCGAGGTGGTTGTCGGTGATCACGCGGTGGCCACGGAACCGCAGGATCCGCGCCAGCGCGTCGCCGATCACGGTCGAGCGGATGTGCCCCACGTGCATCGGCTTGGCGACGTTCGGCGAGCTGAAGTCGACGACGATCGTCGCGGGCTCCGCCACGGCCGCCACGCCGAGCCGCTCGTCGGCCACGGCGCGGGCCACGGCCGCCGCGAGGGCGTCGTTTTTCACGCGGACGTTGATGAACCCGGGCCCGACGGGGTCGCCCGGCGGCTCGAACCGCGCCGCGTAGCCCGGTGTCGTCTCCAGCCGGCGGATGATGTCGAGGGCGACGTCGCGCGGCTTCCTCCCCGCCTTCTTCGCCAGGGCCATCGCCATCGTGCCGGAGTAGTCGCCGAACTTCGGGTCGGCCGTCTCCCGGACCTGCTCGAGCAGGGCCGTCACCTCCCCCGGACCGAGTGCGACGACGCCGTCGGCTGCCAGGCTCTCCACCGCCGCGCGGAACGCCTCCCGCAGCGCGGCGCGGAAGTTCACCCCGGCCGGTGGGCCACCGTCTCCGCTCATCGTGTCGCGGCCCCGGCCGAGGGCACCACCACCCGCTTCGCATCGCTCCAGAGCTGCTCGAGGTCCCAGTAGGCCCGGGCGTCGGCATCGAAGAGGTGGACCATCACGTTGCCGTAGTCGAGGACGATCCAGCGGCCCTCCTCGTAGCCCTCGCCGCCCCGCTTGCGGTCGTGGAACTCCTTCTTGATCTCCGCCTCGATCTCGTCGGCCATGGCGTGCATCTGCCGGCGGCTCGAGCCCGTGGCGATCACGAAGTAGTCGAACACCGGCGTGATGCCGCGGAGGTCGAGCACCGCGATGTCGGCGCCCCGCGTCTCCTCGGCGACCCGCGCGGCGACGACGGCGAGCTCCCGCGCGCGATCGCGGGCAGCCGCGGTGGGGACCGATTCCTGTCGGGGCATGCTCATGCCACGGAGTGTACCCGGCGGGCCGCCAGCGCGATGCCGTGCAGCACGAGATCGGGGATCTCGACGGCGGCGGGCAGGGCGTCGCGGACGATGCCGCGGGATCCCCCCGTGAGAAAGAGGTCGGGCCGGGCCCCGAGCACGCCCGTCGCCTCGGCCACGAGACGCGCGACGGCGCCGCGCATGCCGAGGCCGATTCCGGCGGCGATCGCCGTCTGCGTCGTGCGTCCCGGCATCGCGGGGGGCGTGCCGCGGTCGAGTTCCGCCACCGCGGGAAGCCGGCTCGTGCCCTCGGCGAGGGCGCGGGAGAGAAGGTCGGGACCGGGCAGGATCGCGCCGCCGAGGAAGCGGCCGGCAGCCGACACCATGTCGACGGTCGTCGCGGTGCCGCAGTCGACGACGACGGCCGGACGCTCCGGGGCCTTGGCCACCGCCACCGCCGCCGCCGCGGCCAGCCGGTCGATGCCGACGCGGTGCGGCTCGTCGACGTCGATCTCGACCGGCAGGTGCTCCCTGCCGATCCGCCGCACGCGGATGGGACGCTGGCCGGTGGCGGAGACCTCGGCGACCGCCACCTCGAGCCGCGCGGCCGCCGCGTCGTGCACGCTCGCGACGAGGAGGGTCGTCGGCCCGGCCGCCACGCGGTCGAGCCAGGTGCGGAGATTCGCCGCGCGGAACTCGCGACTCAGCAGGTCCTGCCGGCCGGCCACGGCGGGCAGGGCTCCGGGGCCGGCGGATCCCGCGGCCAGGACCGCGAGCTTGATCCGGGTGTTGCCCACGTCGGCCAGCACGATCGTCTCACCCCCATGGGTCATGCCGGCTGCCTCCGCAGATCGAGTTCGGTCACCACCGCCCGCAGGAGCGCGTCGAGCCCCTGGCCCGTCACGGCACTCACGCCGATCACGTCGCGGCCGATGCTGCGGGCGAACGACTCCCGCACCTCGTCGGCCCCGGGCAGCTCGCTCTTGCTCATCACCACGATCTCGGGCCGTTCGCCGAGCGCGGCGTCGTAGCGCACGAGTTCCTCGCGGATCGCCCGGTAGTTGGCGAGCGGGTCGCTGCCGTCCATCGGCAGCGGCTCGACGACGTGCACCAGGATTCCGGCCCGTTCGACGTGCCTGAGGAACTCGTGCCCCAGGCCCACGCCGGCATGGGCACCCTCGATGAGCCCCGGCAGGTCGGCGAGCACGAAACTCCGGTCGCGCGACACCGCCACGATGCCGAGGATCGGCGTCTTCGTCGTGAAGGCGTAGTCGGCGATCTCGGGCCGGGCCCGCGAAAGCCGGGAGAGGAGCGTGCTCTTGCCCGCGTTCGGCTTCCCGACGAGCCCCACGTCGGCGATCACCTTGAGCTCGAGGGCCAGCCGGCGAATCTCCCCCTTCACGCCCGGCGTGGTCTCACGCGGGGCGCGGTTGATCGACGACTTGAAGTGCAGGTTGCCCCAGCCGCCGGCGCCCCCCTGGGCGGCCACGATCCAGTCGCCCGGCGTCGCCAGATCCTTGAGCACCAGCCCCGTCGTCTCGTCGACGACGATCGTTCCCGGCGGCACGAGGAGCACGAGGTCCTCCGCGTTGCGTCCCTGGCAGTTGGCCGGACCGCCGGATTCGCCGTGCGCTGCCCGCCACTGCTTCCGCTGGGAGAGCGCCGCGAGCGAATCGACTCCCGGCTCGGCCCGAAGAATCACGCTGCCACCGTCGCCGCCGTCACCGCCGTCGGGGCCGCCGAGCGGCACATACTTCTCGCGGCGGAAACTGCAGATGCCGCGGCCCCCGTTTCCGGCGGCGACCTCGATCTGGACGCGGTCGACGAACACGCCGGCACCTTCAGCGACTCACCGGACGTGCTGCCGCCGCGGGCGTCAGGCGGACGCGCCGGCCACCACGTTCACGCGGCGGCCCTCGCGGTCGAACATCACCACGCCGTCGGAGAGCGCGAAGAGCGTGTAGTCGGTGCCCATGCCCACGTTCGAACCGGGCTGGAACTTCGTCCCGACCTGCCGCACGAGGATGTTGCCGGCGCGAACCTGCTCGCCGCCGAACTTCTTCACGCCGCGGCGCTGCGCGTTGGAATCGCGACCGTTGCGGCTGGAACCCTGACCCTTTTTATGTGCCATCGCTCTCGTCTCCCGGCCGGGGAACGGCCGCGATCATTCTACCGTCGCGTCGGCGGGGCACACGCTGCCTCCGCCCGCGGAGCCGGAAAACGGGGCCGCCCGAACCGACCTGCCCGGCCGGTCTAGGGACCTCCGACCTCATGTTCGTATCGGAAAACCCAGGCATGGTCAATGCCCTCGTTCACCGCCACGGCGGCCGCGTAGAGTTCGGGTCCACGGGCGCCGAACACCCCCTGGAGCAGCACTTTCTCCACGGCCTGCCGCCGCGGCTCGTCCGCGAGCCCGAGGATCTGCCCGCGCCGCGGATCGTTCGGCGCCATCCCCTCGACGACCCGCTGCCGCTCCTGCACGTCGAGGCCGTCGATGGCGGGCAGGAAGGCGTCGAACGCCATGAGCGCGTCGCCGCGGCCCACCGCGGCCCGGTCCATGTCGATGGCCCGCATGGTGGCCAACGCCCGCGCCTTCGCGACGGCCTCGGCGAGCCACTCGACCCGCCGCGCCGCGGTTCCGAAGACGTCGGCCGCCGCGGTCCGCCGCGCGTCGACATCGGGCTTCTCCTCCAGCGTGCGGATGATCTTCGCGAGCGACGCGAGCGGTTTTAGGCCGACCTGCTCGGGCGTGAGCCCGACGCCGTCGAGGGCCCTGCGGCGCCGCTCGTCGCGGGCCGGATCGACCGGTCCCGCCGCCGCCGCCGCCAGCTCCTCGATCGATGCGACACCGAGGTCGCCGAACAACGCCCGCAACCCCGCGACCGGATCGGCCGGCGGCGGCATGTCGGCCGCCTTCCGCAGCACGACCTCGAGGGGGATGAGGCTCGCGCCTCCGCCGCCGGCGTCGGGTTCGAGAAGGTCCGACCAGCGGATCCCGAGGGCGTCGAGGCCCTCGACCGGCCGCGCCTTCGCATGCCCGGGCCAGCCGAGGATCGCGAGCAGGCGGCCGCCGAGCGCCATCCGCTCGAACATCCCCGCGAAGCCCACGCTCATCTCCCGGTCGCCCCCCTCGCGCTGGTCGCCCGGCCTCCAGAAGTCGAGCCGCAGGGCCTCGAGTGTCTGTTCCATGTCGCTGCCGGGGGGGTCGTCGGCCTTGATGACCGACCCCGTCCGTTGCCGCCAGCGGGTGGCGTTGGTGAGGCCGCGCACGTAGATCGAAAAGAAGTCGATCCGCGGATCGACGTCCTCCCAGATGGCGACCCCCCAGCGTTCCTCGCCCGGCGCGATCTCGCCCACCGACATCTCCACGCTGTCGAGGAACCGCCGGTTGGAGTCCTCGCGGATCCGGATGGCCTCCATGGCGGAGGGCACGAGACGGTCGAGGTAGGCCCGGTAGGCGGAGAGCCCCTCGGCGTCCTCCACCGGTTCGAGGCTCTCGAGGACGAACTGGGGCTCGAACCGCACCGGCTTCTCGAACGTTTCCACGCGGCGCTTCGCGGGGTCGGCCGCGCCCCCCTCGCCCTCGCCCATCAGCACGCGCCGGCCGCCGACGTTCTTCACGCGGTAGACGAGATACCAGATCCGCTTGCGCTGCATCCGCGCGTCGCCCGCCGGCACGTCGACGTCGAGGAGTCGCGGCGGCTTGAACGCGAACTCGAGGCACCACACGTCGCGGGGATACTCCCTGCCGCGGGACCGCTCGACGAACGTGGTGTTCGCGGGCGACATCCTCGGGGTCCACGCGAGGTCGGCCTGCCCCTTCGTCACCTCGAGCAGGTCGCCACGCTGGAGCGCGTCGTCGGTCGACGCGTCGGCCGCGATCACCGTGAGCACGCCCGGAGCGAGCCGCCTGAATCCCGGTGGCTCGGCCGCCGTCGCCGCCTGGACGACGACCAACAGGACCGCCACGCACAACCCGCGGGCGATTCGGCCCGACGCGGACTCAGTGAACGTCGCCATGCGGCTGTCCAGAGGCAGGAGCAGAGACCGTCTCGGCACCGACGGCATGATATCCGTTCATCGGCGTTTCCGGCCGGGAATCCCCATGGCCGCGCGGGCCGCCACCTCGGCTCGCCCGCCCCTCCCGGCACAGGTCGGACGATCCGGAGAGTCGCCCCGGCCCCGGCGACCCGAGTTGCCGCGTCGCGCCGGTGGGTCAGGCGACGTTCCGCACGGGCTCGCGCCGGAACGCCGCCGCCTGATCGACCTCCGCGGCGAGGGCCGCGTAGTCGTCGGCCCCGTGGGAGTCGGCGGCGTAATCGAAGATCGACTGCCCGAAGCTCGGCGCCTCGGCGAGGCGGATGTTGCGGCGGATCCGCGTGGCGAAGACGCGGCCGCCGCTCCAGGCCGGGTGGCCGCCGCCCGGGGCGGAGAAGAACCCCTCGACGTCCCGGCCGATCTCCCCGGCGAGTCGCGTCGAGGCCTCGTACATGCAGAGCACCACGCCGAGCAGGCGCAGCCGCTCGTTGACGTGCTCGGCCACGAGTTCGATCGTCTCCAGGAGCTTGCTGAGCCCATGCAGGGCGAGGAAGTGCGGCTGCAGCGGCAGGAGCACCTCCTCGACCGCCGCCATCGCGTTGAGCGACAGCAGGCCGAGCGAGGGGGGGCAGTCGATGATGACGTAGTCGAACGCGGCGGCCGGGCCGGCGGCGGCCCCGAAACGCGGGTCGGCCGCCATGCGTTGCCGAAGGACCGACTCGCGGCCCGCCTTCCCCGCGAGCGCCATCTCGACCGCCGACAGGTCGATGTGGGCGGGCACGACGCAGAGGGTGTCGCTGACCGGCACGCAGGCCGCGGCGAGGGGCGCGGCGGCCGTGAGCACGTCGTAGGCGGTCGGACCTTCCCCGGGGGTCACGCCGACGTGCAACGTCGCATGGGCCTGGGGGTCGAGGTCGATGAGGCACACGTTCCGGCCGGCACGCGAGAGCGCCACCGCCAGGTTGACCGACGTGGTCGTCTTTCCGACTCCACCCTTCTGGTTGGCCACGGCGATCGATCGCATGGAACGGGTTCCTCGCGGCCCGGGGAACGCGGGCAGTCGGCGGCGGAGGATAGGCCCCGCCCCCTCCGCCAGAAAGGTCGATTTCCGGCCGCCGGGCGGCCGGCAGCGAGGGCGCGGGTCACCGGGGGGCCGCCCGCGTCGCCTCGACCCAGGTCCGCAGGCCGGCCCGCAGCCGTCCGAGCGACACCCGCCCCGGACGCCCCACGACGGTGGCCCAGCCCGCGCCGTCGAGGTCGAATGCCACGACCGCCACGGGCGACTGATCGCCCTCCGGAAAGAAGGCGATCGCCTCGTCCCACGCGTCCGGCGGGAGGGCGGCCGAGCCCGGCGGCCCCCACGCGAAGTTCGCGTCCTCGACCAGGCCGCGGCGGAGGTGGACGAGTCCGCGGGCGGCGGTGATGTCGCGCCGGTCCGTCGCCACGAGCCTGCGGGTCGCGGGATCGACCGCGAGGGTCCAGAGTTCCGCCCGCGGCGCGGCCTGGATGCCGCGGGCGGCGGCGACGCCGTAGAACGCCAGGCACCGCCGCGTCTGTCGCCATTGGAACCAGACCGCGAACGCCGCGAGCGCCGCGGCGGCCAGGACGATGCCCGTCACCACCGCCCGGCCCGGGCCCGCGCCGGGGACGGATCGATCCGCGAGCGCTTTCGATCGTGCCATGGCGAGACGCACCTGCGGCTGGGAAGGAGGCCGAGTCCGCACTGTATACTCGCTCTGAATCGCGGCCGCAGGTGCGCGGCCGGTGTCCGCAGAGCCCCGCTGGTGGAGTGTCGGGAGAATCCGCATGGCCAACGCCTTCGATCCGTACCGGGAAGCCCTCGTCGTCGAGAACCACACGATCTGGCCCGACGACTACGAAGACTGGTCGGCGGCCGACAGGTCCCGCGTCGAGGGCCTTCTGCACGCGAGCCCACAGGAGGCGGCAGACCTCGACTACGTGCGGCAGCACACCGGCTTCGCCCGCGTGATCACGGTGACGCCGGCCGATCTCGACCGCGTGAGCGTCGCCTGACGTGAGTGTCATTCGCGTCCGCCTGCCCGGCCCGACCGCCGCGGGCGTCACCGGGGCCGACGGAGACCGGTCCTACGACATCGTCTGCGGCAGCGGGATTCTGGCGTCGATCGGCATCCGGATCGCGGCGGCCGGGGGCCGGCGGGCCGTGATCGTCACCGATGCCGCCGTGGCCGCCACGCACGCCGCCCGGGTCGGCTCGGCGCTCGCGGCGGCGGGCATCGATGCCGCCGTCGTCGCGGTGCCCTCGGGCGAAGCCTCGAAATGCCCGGCCGCCCTCGGGCGCCTCTGGGACGAGTTCGCCGGGCTCGCCGCGGACCGGGGCACGCACGTGATCGCCGTCGGGGGGGGCGTGGTCGGCGACCTCGCCGGCTTCGCCGCCGCGACCTTCGTGCGGGGGGTCCCCGTGTGGCAGGTGCCCACGACGCTCGTCGCCCAGGTGGACAGCGCGATCGGCGGGAAAACAGGCATCAATCTCGCGGCCGGCAAGAACCTCGTGGGGGCGTTTTGGCAGCCGCGAGGAGTGCTGTCGGACATCGACACCCTGGCGACGCTGCCGGAGCGGGAGTTCCGCAGCGGGCTCGCCGAGGTGGTGAAGTACGGAATGATCCTCGACGCGGAGTTCTTCGCCTGGCTCGAGCGGCACGCGGCCGGGCTTCTGGGACGGGAACCGCCGGCCCTGGCCCACGCGGTGGAGCGGTCGGCGGCGCTCAAGGCCGACATCGTCGAGCGGGACGAACGCGAACTCACCGGCCTGCGCGCCGTTCTCAACTATGGCCACACGTTCGGCCATGCCTATGAGACGGCCGCCGGCTACGGCACGCTCCTGCACGGCGAGGCGGTGGCGATCGGCATGGACCGGGCCGCCCGACTCGCGGAACGGCTGGGGCGGATCGGCGGCGACGTCGTGGGCCGCCAGACGCAGCTCCTCGAACGGCTGGCCCTGCCGACCGCGCCCCCATCGGCCCTGCGGCAGCCCGAACCGCTCCTCGCGATCATGCGTCGCGACAAGAAGTCGGTCGCCGGCAGCCTGCGGTTCGTGCTCCCCGACCGGATCGGCCACGTGGACCTCGTGGACGGCATCGCGGAAGGGATCGTTCGCGAGATTCTGACGGCCGCGTCGTAGCCCCGGGCGTGAGGGCGAGCGGAGGTGGCCGGTGGGGCGAATCGCCCCACCCATCGGTCGCTGTGGCCCAGGGGGCTGGAGCGATTCGCCCCACCCCCTGGGGCGCCGAGCCCCAGCAGGCCCATCGACGTCGCCGGCTGCCGACGCTGAAAAAGGCTGCATTTACCGCGAAAGCGGCCTCTTTCACCGGACTTTCGGAAACCGCCCATCCATCCGGCACGGCACGTGCATGGAGTTCCTGTGACGAGATGCGATCGTCCGGCCACGCAGTGTGCAGGCCGGGCGGCGATTGGCTCGTCACGACGGCCATGTGCCGTCGGCATGTGCCATCTCAGGAGTCCGCTCATGAACGTTGCACAGGCGATGCAGGCCGGAGTTCGTCCGGCCAAAACGTGCTGGTCGTTGACGCAGGCCGACGTGGTGTTCTGCGCCCTGCCCATCGCGGTGTTTCTCTCGATCGTCTCGTTCGTCTGAGGTCGTCCGTCCATCCCGGTCCGTTTGCTTTCGCTCACTCCCTCTCATCGCCATCAAGCCACTGAAAGGTTCCGCCATGGGTCCGTCCCGAATCCCGGCCGCCAATGCATCGTCGTCCCTCGTCGTCAGTTTGCTGATGGCAATCTCGGCCGTTGCGGCCGTCGTGATCGTCTGATCGTTCTGGCACGGTCTTCCGTCGGTTGCTGATCGCGGTCCTGTCACTCTCTTCCATATTCTTCATCCAGGTGCTTTCATGCGTTGCTCTGTCAAGGGTTTCCTCCTCAACTCGTGCCTGGCGATGACCGCCGTCGGCGTGGCGTCGACCGCCGCCCACGCGGCTCAGCCTCTCACGACCGAGTCCGGATTCGTCGTCAATCTCGTCGACGTTCGGGACCTCGAACCCTTGATGTCGCAGAAGGCGGGGCCGACGGTGGCCACCTCTCGCGCGGCCGATCGCCTGGCTCGGCCGGCGGCGCCGGTGGAAATGGCTGCGATCCGCACCCGCGATGCGAGCGATCTGTTCTCGAACTCGAGGGCGGTTCTGCCGCTCCTGGTGAGCGATCTCGAGGCCCAGACCGTTTCCTACGCGGCGTTGCGTCCAATGTCGGGCAGTTCGGTCGGTGCGCGGCCGTCGCTGCCGTGGAACAAGCCGATGGCCTCGCGGTGACCGATCACGTCTTCCGCATCCCTACCCGATCCACAACCAGCACCAAGGTAAATCCCATGGAAGCCTCCAATCGTCCTGCCTCCGCGACGTCGCTGCGGGCCATCGGTATCAACGAGATCGTGATCGTCGATGCAACCTGCGACCGCTATGGCGACTTCGTGCAGGCCGCACAGGCCGGTGAGGTGGGCGTCCACTTCTGCGTCGACGGCCGCTCGGCCGTGCGGCTGTCGCGGAGATTCCGGGCCGACGCCTGGCTCGTGGCCGCGGAGTTGCCGGACATGTCGGGCTTCGATCTCCTCGACATGCTCTCGCCCCACGTGCTGCAGGGTGACGTCGATCCGCTCCTGTCGGGTTCGCGGATCTCGCTGGAGCGGGTGGGCCACTGCATGCGGTCGGGCATCTTCATCGTGTCCGACGAGTACCGGCTCGAGGATGAGCAGCGGTCGCTGGCGTCCGGCGTCGCCGGCTATCTCGTGCGGCCCATCACGCTCGACGTGATCCGCGCCACGCGGGTGCCGGCCGAGATCGACGACGTTCCCGCAAACTCCTGATCGAGCCGTTTCGGCGTCCTTCCGCACACCCTTTCAACCCGTCCGTCCGGAGTCGCCCCATGAGCCCCGTTCGTTCCGCCGCCCGGCAGCATGACTCGTCGGTCGCCACCGTGCCCAGCGTGGTCGTGATCGATCCGCGGTTCGACGTCTACCGGGAACTCGTCGCCGCCGCCCGTGCGGGCTCGCTCGACCTGCACCTGCGGTCGACCGGCGCGGAAGCCATCCGGCTGAA
>Ga0007795_10000060_pt1 | contig 23536 bp, 41 predicted proteins | sample CryBogmetaGMA1M_FD_60369 | JGI IMG/M metagenome (GOLD analysis project Ga0007795, IMG submission 60369) | Freshwater microbial communities from Crystal Bog, Wisconsin, USA - MA1M | ecosystem: Environmental > Aquatic > Freshwater > Lake | place: Crystal Bog, Wisconsin, USA | collected 2009-07-06
GTAAGACAACCTACTACCTCACCACACTCGCCTCATGCACCCGATCATGTGAGACAACATGAGACCCTGAAGGCGATACCATCGCCAACGCCTCAACTCCAAGCTGTAAGACATTGAGCGACAGCGTGGGCTTATCAGCGTCACTACCAATCCCAAAGATTGTCTTACCAGCGTTCGCAAGGTCTACCATCTTCCTACTCGCCTCCAACGCCGAGAGGTTGTCTAACTCTGTAAGACTTGATGCCGCCTTAGTTAACCCGATCGCCATTGAAGAGTGAAACGACTTCTTATTTTCTTCCATACTCACCGACAAAGCATCGGAAGTGTGACAAATTGTTACAGCGTCACGATGTCCATTCTCTCTTTTCATCTCCTGAATTGCCTTCGCCTTGTTAACTAGTTTCTGAGCGTTGGTGGAGGTTGGCCATTCATCTCGTTTTGCCCATTGCCTGATGGTGGCGGGTTTGATTCCGTGGATGCGAGCTGTCTCTGTAAGACATCCTGTTGCTAGGTATGTTGCCTTGATTTCGTTTCTGTCGACGGCGAGTGGTGAAGGCATGGTAAGACAACGATTTCAGAATGTGTGACAGATAGTCCCTACTAGGTTTTCTCTGTAGAGTCAAGATGAAAACATTGTCTTACTGAAAGTATTTTTCTTTTTTTTCTTGGGAAAATAGTGGGGTCTGCCATTCTTAATCCGTGACCAACACCAACACCACACACACCATGAACACCACACACCAAACCACAAAAAGCGGAATGCATAAAACAGGAAGCAAAATCAATCAAGAGGGCCGTGACCTTGTTGCCAAATGGATCAGGCAGGATCGTAGAGATGGATACAAGGTAAAAGCATTTTTAGGGGGACAATATATCCCGAACGGATTCCGATACCTTGCCGCCCGTTTTTTCACAACTTCCCCCATCATAAAGGGTCGTCGATAACCAAAAAAAACATGATACAAGCACACTACAAATCGAAGAAAGCATTGAAGGAGAGCGTGGGCCAGTCTCTCCGGTACAACGAGACATCCATGTTCGGTATTGAATACAAGAGCCACGGCACATTTTGCGTTGCCGACTACTCGCCGACTCGCAAGTAATTTGCTCAGGTGACAATGGAAAACGACAAGATCAAGAAGGTATCCTGATATGTTCAACATCTTCGCCATATATTTTATCCTAGCCTTTGCCCTCCTGATCAGTCGGGAGGGCAATTAAACAACACCACACCAACCCAACGCTATGATCGCAATAATCGAAACATTCCTGAACGGAAATATAAGTGACGCACAAAAGAGGGCAAAAAACCGCTCTTTCATGAAGTTAGTTGAAGCGGCAAGAGATATAGGCTTTGAACCACTTAACGCTTGGAACATTGCCGCCACAATCAAAGGCTGGCAGACATGGGAAGAATACTGCCGACACGATCACGCTAGTAACTAAAAACCACCACCACCAACAACAACAACAACAACAAAAAACATGACAACAAAACTACTCAGTATCGACACCAACGCAAAAACGATTAAGGGACAAGGGAAAGGATACCTGACGGGGATTTTATATCTCGCACCCTCCAATGAGTCGGGAGTGGTGAACACTTGCGGATATGCTTCACAAGGTTGCCGTGCCGCTTGCCTATTTACTGCCGGAAGGGGAAGATTTGACAATGTCAGGAAAGCGAGAGTCAGGAAAACGATGGAATTCCACCAGAATAAAGGGGAATTTATGGATCAACTCGTTAAAGATATTCATGCCCTGATCAAGAAGGCTAACAAGTTAGGTTTGAAGCCTTGCGTGAGATTAAATGGGACAAGTGACATCTCGTGGGAACAGATACCAGTAGGAAGAGCTTCAAATATCTTTGAACTATTCGAGTCCATCCCTTTCTACGATTATACAAAGAATTTCAAGAAATTAGTGAGACTGAAGGAAAATCCCATCAGTAACTACAGCCTGACTTTCTCACGCTCTGAGAGCAACGAGGAACAGGCCAAGCTCGCCCTTGCCCTTGGTTTTAATGTGGCGAGCGTGTTCAGGGTGGTTCCCCCTTCATCATATGATCGCCCGGTGATTAATTGGGACGAGAGTGACCTTCGCTTTCTCGATCCTAAGGGAGTAGTGGTGGGATTGAAGGCCAAGGGAGACGCTAAAAAAGACAAGTCAGGATTTGTTCTATGAGTGACGACATTCTCGATGCCCTGAAGTTTTGCCTTATCGCTTTGCTTTATTCAATCCCTGCCCTCTTTATTGGTTCCGTGATCATCACGGCCATAAAAGACACCAGAAAATAAGTAACACAACCAAAGCCCCCGTTGCCTATATGGTGACGGGGGCTTTTCCTTGCCCTGATTCTTGCCCTCTTAAATGCCGCCAGAATCGCTTTGATTCTTTCCCCTTAGCCTTTCCCCTCCTGAATTGCCGACGATTTAAAATCGACCCTCGTGCGTGTAAGACGATTGCTTGCAATTACTCACAATTACTTGCAATGCATTTTGTAGGACAATTACTTGCATTTACTTACTATGTGGTTTGTAAGACCATTACTTACAATCACTTACCTACGATTTTTTGTTGGCTTTTTCTCAAACCCGCCTTTTCGTCGGGCATTTTTCGTCGGGCAATTTTCGCTATCGTCGGGCAGTTTTAGCCATTTGATCTTCTGGTAGTTGTCTAGGAATGCCTTGGAGTTGCAGGATCGTGGCGTGTCCCCCTTGCCAGCCTGTCCGTATAGGTTGCTCATAGCCTGAGCATCCTTTCTGCCTGATCTCTCAGCACTTGTAGCTTATGAGAACCACCAGAGGTATTGATCTCACCAATGATCAGGTTCAGGATTGCCCTGAGACTACTGGTGGTAGTCTCAAGGTCATATCTCTGTGATTCCATCCACGCCAGTTGCTTCTTGAGGGAAGCAATACGGAACATGGGATCAGGTTCCTGCTGGCTTGTCTCCATTTTTAAAAAGGGTGGAAGGGTTGAATTGATTTTTAAACACGATGCCTCGCTTTTGAAAGAAGCGATCACAAGCGGCTCCCACTACACGAGATAGGTTCTCCACATAAGCCTCCCAATCTTCTCCGTGCGATGTGTCTCGGTGTTGCCACTTGTTGTGTGGAACATAATTGATGGGGCGTTTGCCCTTGCTCATTGAAAGCTATGAAGGAGGTTCTCAAGACGGCACAGGAGGCAATGCTCCTTATCCTCCTCGTCGGGCGATCCATGATTGATGCCATCCGTGTTTCTGGCAACGAGTGCCAGAGCCACATAGCAATCTCCCAAAAGCTCCCACATATCGGGAGCCTTGGAGAATAGCTTGGCGAACTTGATGCTCTCTCCAATTGCAATGGATTGGTCAATGGTGAGGACTAGCTTGTCGTTCTTATCGAGTACCATGTCGCCGTCTGCGTGGAGTGGGAACTCCATTGGTACTCTCACTTCGTCTTGGTCGATTCCTGATGGTATGATGATGTTGCTCATTTTGTTTTGTTGGTTTGTTGTTAGTTAATTCCTAAATCGTATTCCAGTTCATCAATGCGGCACTCTGTGCTTTCGATCTCGTCAAGAATGGAGAGGTATTCTTCATCTTCCTTGTCTCCGATATATGCATCTCGCTTCTTTTCAAGATCACGCAAATCGTCCTTGAGGTTAAGAAGAACTCCGTGGTCTTCCCAGTTTTCTTCCCAGTCTGTCATGATGCTCATAGTCTGTTGTAGTGTTTGAGGATTGGTTTGATTAATTCGTCGGTGATCTCACGGGTCTTGCCAAGCGAGTTAAGTTTCATGATCTGCTCTAGTGTGCGGAGCATTAAATCAAGCTCACCTTGAAGGTGCAAGATTTGTTCGTTAGAATCCATGTTCGATTTTATGTTGGGTGTTTGCGATTTCTTTCTTGGTCTCCCTTAGGGAGATCCTGTTGAGCATCATCGTGCATTCCATAGGTTTGTCACGATAAAAAACAGCAATGTTTTTCTCGGTCTGCTTGCGGCTGTATTCGAGAAGCTGGAAGCTATATACTACAAGCCCCACGAAAAGCGTGATGACTCCAAGGGAGATTACAAAGATTGTCATATTAATCGTTGGAGATTTCGTTTCCAAGGGCTGTGCCTACGATGATCGTGTCCACGCTCGGCCCTTCATTGATCACATTGATGATGATCGGTGATGGATCGTGGATCTCAAACGGAGGAGGAAGGGTTTCCCATGCCATGCAGGATGATAACGGAATTAGGAGGAGGTATTTCATTTAAGTGAGGAGGCAATGGCGTTGTTCATGGATGCCGCACCAGCGAAGATGGAGTCGAGGTGGGCGAAGTGGTGGGGTTCAGCGTAGTTGCTTTCTAGTTCTTTGTCGGCGGCGATAGCGAGATGCAGGATCTCGTTTGCCCTCGACTTGCTGATGCGGATCTCATCCATGCCGTGGCGGTCTGCCATCTTAACTGCGACTTGCAGGAGTGGCTTGATGTTGTCGATTACTGCGTGTGTGTTTTTCATGTTTTGGTTGAGCGGAGGTTGTGCCGCTGAGATCAGTCTTTCAGGTTTTGCAGGATGATCAAGAACTTTTTTCAATTATTTTTCATGTCCTCTAGAGCCTGTGTGGATGCGGCTAAAATGGAAATCCCCTCCCCAGCACATGACAACTGGAGAGGGGACGCAACCACGCACCGAACTAAATTTTAGAATGGGATTTCTTCGTCCCTATCATTGGGGGCATAGCCATTAGACTTTGACTTGTTGTGGGAGTCAACACCCTTTTTGAATGGCTCTTTCACGGACAGGGAAAGGAAGGCATCGCCGTTCTTGGAAGTCTTCTCCCAGATGCTCACCTCGTAATCCTTGCCGTCCACATTAAGTGGGCCGGCGAACTGCGGGGCTTTGGGGTTTGCGTTGTCTTTGCGGAAAGCCGCACCTCGATTTTTGTTGTCGTATTGCATTGTTGTTTGTTGTTAATTCCTTTCGTCGAATCGTAGATATTCAGATCGGAAGGAAAGTGGGATTCTACCAGTAGAGGTGGCACGAGACAAGGCTATATTTAACCACCAATCGTTAGGGTTCTCCTCGTCTCTCTGGATCTTCAAAAACATATCGCAGTCATTCTCGATTCCCCTTGACTCACGAGATGCCCCATCCGCATTAAGTTGTGTGAGAGCGATGATGGGAATACCAAGCTCCTTTGCTAAAATCTTGATCGTGCGTGAACTCTCAGCCACTTGTTGCTCCCGGCTCTCCTTGCGGTTCAGGGGTTCTATAAGTTGAATGTAGTCCACGACAAGCATCTTGATCTTATGCACAGCCGCCATGCGTCGAGCGGCGGCACGGAGTTGAAGAGGGTTGATGCTGGACTCGTCCCTCACATAGATGGGTAGCTTACTCACCTGACTAATGCCCCATCTGATTTTGTCCATGAGTGCTTTGTTCGGGTCTTTGGAAAGCTGACTGATGTCGGCTCCTGAGAATGAAGACACAAGGCGATCAAGCAACTCGCCGCTTCCCATCTCAAGGGAAATGATACCCACAGGGTTGCCAGCATTCGCTGTACGCATAGCCATGTTCAGGGCGAGGCTAGTCTTCCCTCCCTTGGTTGCGGCTCCGATCACAATCACTTGCCCCCCACGAAATCCAGAGGTGATGTCATCGAGTGGTTTAAATCCAGTCGTGATTCCGATCAACTTGCCTCGGTTCTTAACCATCTCCTCGTAAGCGGACAAGCGGTTTAGTGCCACCTCACCAACGGACTCAATGCGTCCTTTGGACTCAGCATCAGCGGCAATTCCAATCAGCACCTTCTGCACGATTTCGGATAGATCTCCTCCCCCTGCTGGATCGTCAGCGGCATGAATGATCTTCTCTGCTCCAGCCTTGGCTAATCGGGCAGTATGCTTCTTGCGTAGGATGTCAAGATACTCACTCCAGTTTGAAGTCACGGCTGGCGAGATAAAACACTCCGTGATGAATGATGGGCCTCCCACATCATCCAATGTCCCACCAACGCTCATGTGGTCTGTGATAGTGACAAGATCGCACTCCTTGCCTTCAGTCCAAAGACTTAGAGCGGCCTCAAAGATCTTCCTGTGGCATGGGTGGTGAAACAGCTTTGGGCTGGCATAATCAGCGGCCTCGTTAAGGATAGCTGAGTTCTGGAGGACGCAGGAAAGGAATGCCTTCTCTGCTGGATCGGATTGTGGTGTTATTTGTTTTGTCATGTTAAATTAAATATTGAATATCTGTGAGTTGGTTTTGCTCCATAATGTAAAGCTCTCCCCTGCCAAGGTCTTTAATATTTTCTTGTCTCTTGAGTTCTGCGGCATAAGCCCATCCAGCACAGCGAAGAGATGGTGATCCGTCTGCTATCATCAACACATACACATCAACCATATTGTTCTTCCACAATGCACATGGTAACCTACCAGTCTTGTATCGTGTAGTCTTAACATCAATCGCAAGCCCCCTGTATTCACAATCGCCCCTATCTGTGGCTTGTCCTACTGGCTTGGCATCAAGGTCTGGATAAATGTTGAGGTGCTTGCATAGAGCGATCTCGCCCATGCATCCGTCAATGTCGATCTGGAATTTGTCCTGATCGCCGAATTGCCTGTCAACTATTCCGTTGGCACGAGAGCAGAGATGACGCTTCTTTCCAACGAAAGCCGCAAGTCTGATTTCGGCTTCATTAAGCGTGATGATCATTTCTTTTTCTTGCGTTTAGACTCTGGTTTTGCGGCCTTTATTGCCCAGTAAAGTTCAACTTGCTTTTGGAATACAAACCATTCTTTTGAAAGGTCTTCTTTCCAGACCACTTCAAAATCCCCCTCATCCTGCTTTCCAATGCGGACGATGGCATGAGACTTTATTTGATTTGTTTTGCATAAACATGATTCTCCCATAGCCTCATATTCTGCAACTGGCTGATTCTCGTTCCACAACGCCGCATAACCAGCACATTGTCTCCAATAGCTTTCGCTGATCTTCTTTGATGTCTTGAAATCAATCAACACATGATGACCATTTTCCCTGTGTGCAATAAGGTCAATCGTCCCTCCATAACGGACGGCGTTATGCACAAGCTGGATCTCCGTAGCGACTTTTTCAAGGTGCTGTTCGTCCCACCAATCGACAAACTTGTTGTAGCAACCCAACGCCTTGTCGATGTCATCCTGCGAGTAATCCTCAAGGTCAGCCACCTGACCATTGAGATAGCACTCAATCAAGAAGTGAGCGATGGTTCCAATGTCAGCGGCCTTGTCCCTTTCCTTTTTGTAGTCCTTGCCTTCCCTGCCAAGGTTCCATGCCCAATGGATTAGGGCGGAAGGATCGTCTCCGATCTTGCATATAGTTGACCCACCGGGAACTTCCGTTCCATCAGCTAGGATGTATTTCTGATGGGGGGCGTTGCGTACTAGTTTTACTTTTTCCATGCCTCATTCATAGGAGGCTTCAATCTCATGGTCAAGAACAAATCTTTCCCAATCTTCATCAGTTGCTCCATCGGCTCCAGTAGCGTTTCCGAGGCCGTTTTGCGTCACAAAGATTTCACAAAGTAAGGCAAGTGCATCAGCCCTATCTGGTGAGTTACCCTTGGTTCGCTTCTTGAGATCCTTCTTCGACTCTAGCAAGGTTCTCTCGTTCTTGAGCGAATAGATCCTAGCACAAAGCTCCCTAGCAGTTTGGTCATCCAATCCACGGAGCCTTCCAGACATCACAATCATCTTAATCTGACCCCATAGTTGCGTGACCCGGTTGGCATAGACTTGCTTTGCTGGTCGAGGATCTTCCGTGGAGATGGCATTGTCAGTAGCCGCACCACCGAAGCTCACCCTGATGAACCCATTCTTCCATCGTTGCTGGATGATGTCGGCAATACCAGCACCACCACCAGTCGCATCTAGGGCGAAGTCTTCTGGTCTCACATTGTGTTTATTCAGAAGTTCAATGGTCTTATCAGCCACCTGATAGAACAATGGATAGTCTGGGCTTTCCTCCAAATGAATCCTCACAACATCGGTGAGGAGCATGGTGAGTTGACCATCCGTTGCCTTTCCCACTTTTGCAAATCGCAGAATACAATCATCTCCGTCCGTGGTGAACGCTGGATCAAGGGCGGCAATGGTCTTCACTCCTCCACCAGTCCAAAGGATTGTCTCACGAGCCTTGCCGTCCTGAATGGTTGCTGAATCAAGGATTGTGTTTCTTGCTCCGCTCTTGCTCCACATACCACGGCAATAGGAGTTCCATTCAAGGCTCCCCTCCCCGAAGTTCTTCTTGATCGTATCCACATTGTCCTGACCAAACAAATACGGATAGATGGTTTTACCAGCTTTAATGTTGGGAGACTTGAGTCCGTCAAACCTCACGCAGATTCCGCTCTTGGTTTCCCAATGCTCGTCATCATCACCAATACTCCCCCACCCCATGCGAGGTTCACAAAACAATCCGTGCGGATCATACATGGAAGATGCGTTGGCAATGGCAATGAAATGATAGAAGTCCGTACCCACTTCCAAGTTTGCCCTAGCTGAATACACGGCTGGGTTGGTCTGGGCCGCTTCGTCAACCATGATCACCATGCGAGGCAAGTGAACGCCCTGTAGCTTTCCTACTGCCTGTTCTACAGCACCAGAATCCACGGCAAGGGCAATGATACTGCTCCTGTCATCTCCCCTCTGGAACTGGATCTTGGTCTGGGAGTCCACCACATTAAGTCCGAAGAGGGGAACGGCAGGACGAACGAACCGCATCATTTCAGACCAGATACGACCCCTGAGTGATGGAACAGTCGTACTTGTGAGTGCCACTCGTGTAGCCATAGGCTTTGCCAAATACTCCACCAGAGACAAGAGCGTGAATGTGAATGTCTTTCCAGCGGCGGCACATCCAGTCACTCCAATTTCATCGTAGCTAGTCCAAGCCCATAGAGCGAGTTCGTTCCAATCATTCCAAGACCTGATCACATCAGGCCACAGCATTGCAATACAATGCTTGATATGCTGGCCTCGTGAGAAACCGCTATAGATAGACGGATCTTTACACGCCACCATCAGCAACTCTATCTCAAGTTGCGTGATGGACGGATACCCGCTTAGATCCAGCCCGTAGGTCTGGAGCTTCAAGGCTTAGAGTCCTCGTAGCTGGGAGCGAATGGAATCAAGCCCAGACTTTGGATTGCCCTTGCTCACGCTCTCCTCATCGGAGGATGATCGTGTAATCCTAGCCTGAACGGAAGCGTCTTCCTTGGCTCGGTTCTTATACTTAGCCAACTCTGCCTCCACCTTCGCCAGCTTCTCAATAGCATCCTTAGCGGCAACGGCAAGGAAAGGAGTAAGTGCCATATCGTTTGAGCTTGCAGTACCCATCATGATGGCTTCTGCGGCTTCACGCCTAGCTCTAACAGCCTTGTCGTGATCCTCGTCACCGATCTCCCTGAACAATTCATTCTTGTTAGCGAGATGTGCCGCAACACGATCAAAGTTCTTCTTGGCACTTTCCATGAACTGCTGGTGGTTCTTCTCCTGCTCTACTTGAAGATCCTGATTAGTCTGACGATAGTTCTCCAAAGCACCTTCCAGATTACCACGCTTGCTGTCAGCATCATTGATAAGATTAAGGAACTGAGCGGCGGCGGCTCCACCACCGAACGATTCGTCAATAAACTCGATACGCTCCTTGCCCTTTATGGCGAGTGCCTTCTCCGCAATAGATTGATCATCACCAATCTCCTTTGCGAATGTGGAAGCCTTGTCTATCGCTTCACTATATGGTTGCTCATATTTCTCCTTGAATTTTGGGGAACGCTCAAAAGCTGTACGCTCAAGCTCTGCCTCCAGCTTCTCCAACTTATCACGATAAGATGTTACTTCCGTGTCCTTCTCCTTGAGGGAAGCCTCATAAGCCTCAGCCTTCTTGCGAAGTTCGGCAATATTGTCCTCCTTGGATTTCTTCTTGGGAGCCTCTACAGGCTCAGGGTCTTTTGTAAGATCAAGATCCGAAAGATCAAAGCTATCGCTTGATGCGGTTTTCTCAGTAGCCCTTTCCTTGGTCTTCTTTTCCTTCTTAGGCTCCTCTGGCGTGGACTCCACTCCGTCAAGATGCTTCAGGAACTCGTCTGATTCCATGCTGGTGATCTCCTCAATGCTCTGAGGGACTTGCTCACCGCTCTCCACCTTGGAATAATCTACACGCTCGATCTTAGGCTTCTGGTTGATCTGGCGGTTCAATACTTGCTCAAACGACTCAGAAGCGGGTTCTGGCGTGGAAGCAATGATGGGGTCTGCTGGCTGTGTTGTTGGTTCGCTCATAAATTAAAATTCTCCTTGATAGGACGGGTTGATCTCTTCGATTTCTTCAGGCACAACTGCGAGTCCATGAAGATCATTAATTATAGATGCCCTGCCAGCATCGAACCCGAATAGAACATGGGCATTATTTGCACTAGCTACTAGGGCATTGGTGCTTCCCAATACTTTTGCGGCGGTGAGTCCATCCACAACGGATAGAGCTTGTTTCATGATAGGAAGATCAAGGATCTTCTTTAGTTCTGCGGCAAGGGCTGTGTCAGCCCTCCAGTCTGTATATGTCATAGTAGATCTTTTTCAGTCGGCATTTCATCATCAGAGAATAGAATTCCTTCTTCCTCCGCTGTTTCAATTTCATTAAGTGCTTTGATAATGGAGTCGCTATTAACAACTACATTGAATCCACTTACAGCTTCAGCGTGTTCTTGGCAAGCCTTAATTGCCTCTTCTGGCGTATCCCCAATCCCGATACAATCACCGATCTCTGGCATCTTAACGCCATCCGTAGGGACGATATAGCCTTGCCCCTCGATCTCGGCATAGTTACGCCACTTAATCCATTGCCTAGCCTCTGGCTTGACGCTTACTGGACACCAGCGTTCATTGGCAAAGTCGGAAGTGATAATCGCCAAGGCTCCGTATTTAGCCCTCCATACAGGCTCCACAAGCTCTCCGTTGGCACCAAGCTCCACAATCTCCCCCACATTCTCAATCATCTCCCAATACAGGGCAGATGGAGGTGCAGGGCAACGAGTCGTAAGGTCTATAAGATAGGGAGTTCCATCATCCGTCACCCGCACTTCCGTGGAGAAGAACTGGGCATACCCGGACTCCTCAAGGAATGGCGTAAGGCAGTCGTTAACATACTTTACTGGCTCCGCAACTTTGTCATAGTCCCTCACGCATCCCAAATAGCCTTTGTCCTTCACCTCCACACCGACGAGGCAAGTGGATGGGAATTTCCCACCAACGGAGTAGCCGTCATATCCAGCTTCCACAACTGAATCAATCTTATGCTCCACGATAAATGGGAACACCTCACAGGCTCCACCAAGTGCATCCCAAAGCTCGTTCATGCGAGGCTCAACTTCCTTCCAGCTTGCGGAATGGAAGGTTTCTGCAAGCCCTCGGAATCCGCTAATCTTCACATACACATCGTCATTCTCCTCAAGATACTTGCGGAGATTGCTCATTCCAGTTACAAGCTCGCACTTGCCCACAGGAAGCCCAAGGGCTTTCATCGTCTCTTTAGCCCTCCAACGCTGGACTTCCATCTTCTCGCCTAGCCCTGCCCCCCAGACTTTATAACCTCTGGAACGAAGCCACTCTTGAAGCTGGTAGAAGCCCACATCGGGGAAGACGATGAAGTCCACCTCGTCGATAAGCCTCCACATATCCTCGACACGCTCCACTCCTTTGAGTCCAGTCCCAACCATAGCAGGGCCATGTTTGGGGAACGAGCGATCAGCATAGGGAACGAAGTAACTCACTTCATGATCTTCTGCCAGACGCTCGGCAAATGCCGTGAAGATTCCGTGGTCAATTACAAGGCACTTACTCATTTTCTTCAATCCCCATTTCCTTTGCTTGGTTGTCTCTAATTGTTTGTATCAGTAGCTTGTGAGCTAGTGCCAGTTCAGAATCACTTCCGTGAAAGGTGCGATGGTACAAGTACCTATCGTAGATCAATGCTACGATCAATTCCGTTGCTTCTGCTTTCCCCGCATCGAAGGGGTTCGTTTCCATTTGGTTTGTTTTTAGGGTTGGATTTGTCCGTATTTCTGAGCCACCTTGAGGCGGTCAACCATCAGACGCTGTGCGGTCTTGCGATCCTGCAACTGCATCTGGTGTTGAGCCTTGGCTTGCTTGATCTGAATATCGTTCTGGAGCTTCATCCGATCCAACTGGATTTTGTTCATGGCAACCATAGCCTTGGGGTCTTGCTGTTGCTGTCCCTGTTGCTGTTGAGCCATTTCCTGCTCCTGCATTTGCTTCGCCATACTATTGATCTGATCAGCAACCTTCATAAGTTCGCTGGTCTGCTCATTGAGATTGTTGAACTGCTCATCACGAGTCGGGTCTTCCTCAAGATATTTCAGGTGAGTGAGAATATGAGGAATAGCGGATTGCAAGACAATAGAAACCTGACGAGGATCTGCCTTCTGATCCTGAATACCCTGAACCATGCTTTCGCAGAATCGAAGATGGACTGTGAGATGGACGAAGTGATTTTGGTCTGGGTCAATAATAACCTGACCACCGCTCTGGAACGCATTGTTCTCAAGTGATGAGATGGAAAGCTCGTTGCCATCTGGCTTTGTTTCCTGCGGGATGCCGAATGCATCAATAGCAATCTGACCGCCACCAATAGCGGCAACCGTGGCATTAATAACATTCTTACGGCTGGACTCAGGAAGCTGTGGCAGATATTGAGAAATCTGGGACATAGCCGCAAGTCTAGCGGCGGCACTTCCCTGACCGATAGAGCGAGTGGCCTTGACTGACTCAATGTCAAGCAAAGCTCCAGCGGGAACTCCACGATTCATGCAAGCCTCTTGGAAGGAAATAGCCTCATTTCCACCCTGATCCTCTGGCAGGATGTTGGGATTAGCGGCACGGCGATAGACTTCCTTATAGTGAAGATCAAGAGCCTGAAGGTAGATTTCTGCCTTAACATTGGTGAGACGGCTCTTCTCGCCCATCTCAGCTTCAATTTCCTTATTGCCCTTCTTGCGACCGCCACCCCCACCAACCATTGGGATGAATGTGCTGATCTCATCAGCTTCCTGACCTTGGAACATAGCCGCTACTTGCATAGCGGATGATAGATTTGAACCAACGCTAACCTGAGTTAGGTTCATCCCCGGAGGAAGAATCTTATAAGGGCCAACTTGGATCGTCTTAATCTTCTCTGCATCAGCCGCCGAGTTGGGCTGGAACATAACAGCAGATCCTACAATAACCCCCTCAAGTAAGGCATTGTTGACACGATTAATGGCCTCTGCCCACTTATAAACTTTTTGTCCTAGTCCCCTAACTCCATGATAATATCCATTTCCAACGCCATTGAGGAAAACCGTGAACGCATTGGAGAACTTGGAATAACGGCTAGGCATCTCGCACAGGAACTCCGTGGAGTTGAGGCGATCAAAAATATAGTGGGAAATACGACCATCGTACTCCTTAACAAACATATGAGCCACCTTTATAATCTTGCTCTTGGCGTAGGAGTAGTAGAGAGCGTTGTTTTTAAGCTCCTTCTGATACCACTCCCAAGGTCTGCGTTGATCCTGCTCGTCAACACGGGCATCCATAATGGCTTGCTGGCACTCCTCGACATTCCAGCCACCACGCTTGGCGGCTTCGGGATTCTCAATATAGCGATATAGTTCCTCGCAATACATCTCATCCAAAACATAGCAAAACTCCCAATCATCTTGATTGACACTTGCTCCCTTGGGAACAACTAGGCTCCAAGGATCAATGGCTTTAGCCTTGAAATCAGTACCATCAGGCCAATACAAGCAAGCCTGACCATGAATGACAAGTTGCTTGTGGGCGATTTGATGCTGTGCTAGGAAACCGGGGTTTGTCTTGGCGAGTAGCTTGTGAAACTCCTCAGAGATGGTTCGGCTCCATTCCTCCCTCTTGCTCATGTCTTTTCCATACTGAGTACGGACGGTGGCATAATTGGGAACGGAGGTGAGAAGGTCGAAGTATGGAATAACAGCCGCCTCCACCTTGGACTCTGCGTGTCCCCAATTCACATTAACACGATCAGCCTGACCAAGTTCACGAAGCTGTTGGTCATTGTACGGAGCATTACCATCAATGATACCCTGAATCTGAGAACGACGATAAGAAGCAATCTGATCATCGTCGATAAGGGTGTAGAGCATACTACGGACTGACCCTGCATCTTCCACCCTGCTCTTGGGAGGCTTTTCTCCAACATTGGGGTCAATTAGTCCGTAAGTAATCATATTTTAAGAAGTGATTCCGCTTGTGTGATGTCTGGATTTTTAACCCAACACCAGTCAGGTCGCCTTGCAGTTGTCTCACTTTTCTCCCCTGTTAGCAAGAGATTTCTGTTGACATGAACAATGGCTTCATTTTTGCAACCGCAAACGCCACAGCTTTGTAGGCTTGCATCAGAAGGTGTTGACCTACTGCCCTTTACCTTGCTAACCATTTCCCTAATAGCCTGTCCTGTGGCACATCCACCACAGAAGTTAGATGACATATTATAGAAACAACGAGAGCATATTTCAGCCCTTTTGTTAGCTTCGTTTTGATCCACCCATACTTCCTCTCCCTTAACAGCGGCAAGTGCCATTGCTGACAGGGATTTAATGCCCTTCAGGATGGTTTCTGCTGATAGTTGTGGCTGGAACCCAACATACTTTTCACCAGAGTAATTGCACCACCCTGCTGGCAACCTCCTGCAAATCTGGTCTTCAACCCTGTCTTTCCAGTCACTAGGAAGCGGAATGGCATTATCCTTATAATGTGCTTCCACCTTCCTGAACAGATCCTCAATAGAAAGTTGCCCTTCCACCTTGAATCCATTTTCAGGAACCGTGAAGGAGAAGCGACCCGGAGGGACTTGAGAGATGTTCTTTAGCTTCTGAAAGCTCATTACTCGTCAATAATATTTGCGTTGTTTGGATCAAGCAACACCTCTGTGCAATGGTCAAGAGCCATCTTGTATCCATTCATAAAGGCTTCATACATATATTCCTTATGACCATCGGCTGTGCCGTGGTTCTTGGAATAAGTGCGGATACCCTCTGTGTTGAACCAATTCTCAAATTTATCTGTAGCGTTCATTTGTATATCTCCTCGTCTTCTTCTTCCCAATCATCCCCCATGTCGGGCAAGCTGGAATTGGGAAAAAGCACCATATGCTTCATCAATAATCCCAGCCGCTTCGTTAACTGATTCTTCATTAAGGTCTGGGAAACGAGCATGGAGTATTTCATGTGCCAGCACATCAACGAGATTGCGAGTAGATCCACGACTGATTGTGATCCTACGCTTCTCGTAGTCGCAAATTCCATCTGTGTTTTTGCCGGGGTTTCCATAGCCTATGCTCCACCTTGCCCCATTTATCGTTAAGGACGCAATCTTTTTGAATTTCATCGTGGTTTATAGGTGTTGAAGTAGAACCAAAGTGCAACAGCTACTAGGATGGCTATGAGCAAATCAATCATTGTTTTCTCCTTTAGATAGAATCATGCCCCTACGCTCCACATTGATACGCTCAACATCAATCACATCTCCATGCGTTCCAGACCGCTTGACGATCTCTGATACAAGTCGGTAATCAATGTTTCCACGCTTCATGTCTTTCACCACATTCTCCAGCATCTTACGCTGTGATGGTGAGTTGACCTCATAAGGGCCAGCCAACACATGATATTCGTTGGAGATGTAGTAGTGGTTTTGGATGTGTTTTGGTTCTTGGTTCATTTCTTGATAATTTTGTAGTGTGGTACTGGGTAGGTTTTGTGGCCTGTCTTGATTCTGAATTTCCTTCGCTCTATTTTTTTCTTTTCTATCATCTCGCAGATGATTCTATTTGTTTGGGCTATTTGTAGATTCCATTCCACACAAAGCTCTTTTGCTGTTTTGTATCCCTCTGGAGGAGTTTCTACATCAATGTGAGAATGTTTGGAAATTAATTTTGCCCATTCGTTAGCACTCATTTAATTATAAAATTGTGAATGATTTCAATAGTGCAAGTTATAACAATGAATACGACTATTAACGAGCATAAAATAAGAAATGTTTTCATATTGGCAACCTCCATTCCTTATCAAACTCGCCTCTGGTGATTAGCCACACGGCACTATCCTTTGGCCCAATCTCCCCATAGACTAGCCCTTGTCGCCATCCGAGGGTTGCTCGGCGGCATTTTGCATAGTCCATTTCGCCTCTGCGAGTAAGCGTACCCACGCAGTACCCTGTGCTTTCCTTAATCGTTCTGCCCTCTCCTTGCGACGAACGATGCGTGTGTCCAAATATGACTTTGCCGCCATAAGTCTCTGCCATATCCCTAGCCGCATTTTCGTTATAAATGGTTCCATGAGTGAAGGTCACATCGCCAACAGCATACTTTTGAAAAACTCCGTCATACGGAATCCTTCGGCAACCAATCTCGACAAACACCTTGTCAATATAGTCTGTTGCTTTTTGGGCGGCGTAGGCCACCACAGCGTTGCGGTGATTGAGCATCCTTGGGATTCGATCCTCATGGTTTCCGTCCAAGACATGAGTTGGTCGGTACTCTCGCAAGAAAGCAAGCCCTCCATCAATGTCTGGGGCAACTGGCTCTGACTCGTCACTACTTCCAGCCGCACCCGATCTCCAAGCGGTTGTATCACACCAATCGCCCAGATGAACACATATCGTCGGCTTCCATTTGTCTCGCATGGCAAGAACCGCAGAAATTGCAGTAGGGTCAGCGTATTTTCCATGACTACAGGAGACGGCAAGGAATCGCTCAAATTTTGTACCAATATGAGGGGCGGCTATCGCCGCCCCCTTTGCTTTGGATTTCATTCTCCTAATTCAATTATGGCAATCATTTCGTCAGCCATTTCAAATGCATCTGACGCTATTTCATCTTTCTTCCAACCTTTTTCTAAATCTCTAGTGCAATATGACTGCATAGCCAATCCAGCATAATACTCACGCAATGTCATTCCGTGATTTAACTTGCTTGAAAACGCATATATTTTTTGTTGTTTCATTGTTATTGCTCTGTTGTTGTTAATGTGACTAATTCCCACTTACTAGGATCCTTCTTCCCCGGAGCAACGCCAGCATTCACCAGCGTTCCATTAGCCCCGAAGTCAGTTGCCGCCATGAACAGCTTCTCATCGAATGTCATAGCCTCAATCGTCTTGCCGTTGTCGTTAAACTCAACGGAGTAGAGAGTCCACTTCTTTGCGGAGCCTTCCTTGCTCTGTGCGGCGATCTTGGCTTGAGTTGGCAATACGCCCCTCCAAGTAGCCACAGCGTTTCCTGCTGGCCTTACGGATGGGTTCTTGTCCATCGCCTTTGCTACGGCAGGGCGGCTGGAATCAATGTTGGCTTGGATCTTCTCTCCCTTGGATAGACCAGTAGAGATGTTGCCGTCATCGTCATCCTCCGAAGCAATACCCAACACGGCGGCTAGGGCATAGCGACGAGCATAGGTGATGGCAGATCCCACTCCCTGCGGGGACTGATCCTTGAGAGGGAGCAGTAGCGTGGAGGTGGTGCTGTAGCCTCCCTTGTGCAGAATGGTAGTCTCCACACCAGCGGTTCCCTCCATGAAGAGGGGCTGTTGCATGACTGCCAAACCATGCTTTGCAAGGATGGGGCGAGTAGCGTCAATGATCGCATCCAGAGGAGCATACTTGCTCTTGAAATACGGATTGGCGGCTGTTTTAGCCACATTGGACAACTCACCAATAGCGGCGACTAGGGCTAGTGAATAAGCCTCCTGTGATTTGTTTTCGCTCATTACTTCTTGAAGATGAAGGCCAAGAGATTACTAACCGACACGGCAAGCGTGGCGATGAGCAGGATGGTGGATGAGAGGATACGAGCCTCAAGCTCGTAAATCTTCTCGCCGATTTCGTGATCCCACACGATACGAAGCTCGGTGGTTGTTTCCTCCTGCTTATCGCAGGGCTTCTTGCAGGGTGTTTTTTTCATTGTGTTTTTGGTTATCCCCTCTCGTCAGCCTCAATCATTGAGTCGTCGATGAAGGAAATTGTTTCGTCTAGCGTGTTGCGGATGGATTCTAATGAATCAAGCAGGATTGCGATTTTCTCCTCTGGTGTTAACTTGTCGCTCATTTGAGGCAGAGCCAGATGAAGTTGACTGCTCCAAGTAGCGTTGCCACAGCAATTGCGTAGAACATGACTTGCTGTCGTTCAGAAAGAATGTTGAGATCCTGCTGTTGGTCGAGAAGCATCGTGGTGATGTCTGTGAGTTCGTTTCGCTTTTGAAGAAGGTTTTTCCAGATTTCGGAGATTTCATTGCAAGGCTTGGTGGTCTTGGTGGTTTTCTTGACTGCGGTTTTTGGTTTGGTGTTTTTCATAACGAATGTTGTTTTATGGGTTGGGCTGACTGATGGCAAGAACTATTTTTGAAAAAGTTTCTCCATGATCGGAGCAAGATAAACACTAGCCCTATCGGATGGATACTCCGTGAGGCAGAAGTTTACGGCGGCGATAAGGGAGGCTTGCTTCAGTTTGATTTCAACCATTCTATCATAGCAGTCATTTTCATCTTCTGGTGTGGTGGGATTGTCCTCCTCGTCCCACTCGTATCCTAGTATGGCTCCAGTTGGAAGGCGGTATCCTACGGCGTGGAGGAAGCTCTCAAATGCTTCTATGCACTCGGATAGCGTGGATTCCTCGCTGATTGTGATGTTGACGCATGGTGAAGAGATTCCTTCAAGTGGCGTGATGGTGAATGTGTGTGGTGTGGTTTTCATTTTTGTTTGAGCTTCTGGATCTCGTTGCGGAGGTTTTGGAGTTCTCCAGAAATATCTCTGTTTATTGACTCTTGAAGTCGCATCCAAGCGTGGAGATGATTGGGGGCTTTCTGCTCCTGCTTGTCGCTCAAATTATCGACTTTTTGATCAACAACGAAATTTGATGGTTCTGGATTAACGACAACGGGTTCCTCATCAACTGCTTTGCCGCAATCCTCGCAGATGTCTCCCATAGGCTCAACTCGGCTAAACCAAGTTCCAGTTGTGCTACCACAATGGGGACATTTCCAATCACTCACGGGTTCCTCTGGTTCGGGGGCGAATCGGAACTGGTAGAGCCTTAACAGAGAATCTGGATCTTCCTGCTCTTCCTTGCTTCCAATCAGCTTCCTCCATTCTGGCAGACTCCAATCATTTTCTGGAGCGAAGATTTCTAGCCTCTCAATATATTTACGGAGCCTTGCGACCTCGTTGTCGGGTTTCTGTGGGTTGGTTTTCATGCATCCCTTCTACGACTGCATCCGCTGGATGGCAAGAACAAATTTTGAGCTTGACACGATTTTGTAAAACCCCTTATGTATCCCCATACTGCTCCTGCGGAGAGCCTACGACAATCCTGTTTCTTTTGAAAGATCGTCAACTCTAGCCAACCATCCTTTTAAGAATTTCCTCAATACTGGCTTCTGCTCTGCGAGTCGATTGTAAAAGCCTCTACGCTCGTTTTGAAACTTCTTTGGATCTCTTCCAGATAAATTCAAAAACTTCAAAGCTCTAGACAATCCGCAATTGACACAAGCATCAAAGAAGATCCAGTCAAGAGGTTGAGGAAGGTGGTCGCAAGCGTACTTGAGCCATTCGCTCCAGTAGATTTCCGTGGCTTCCTTTTCGGTTAGATTCTTGATGTCAACATTTGGATGGGAACGCTGGTCGATGCCAAACTTGGTGGCACCCCCACTATCGTCTGGGTCATTCTCGTATGTAATCCCTTCATGCTCCCACAGGAACGGAATAACCTTAGTCTTAAAGTACGCCGTCATCGTGCCACCTCGACTTCTGGATACGCTGATTCACAACCATGTCTGGAGCTTCGGCATTGCTATCCACCTTCACATCCTCGCTCATGTGCTGGAGTGCTGATACGGCCTTCCAATCCATAGCGGCCTGTCCCGTGATTAAAGTTGTTGCGGTGGCTCCAAAGAAAAGAACAACGAGGTTGGCGAGTTCCACGATGTCCTTGGATGCCTCTGCGTGGAGGACAATGAGAGTAGCAGAGACAGCAAATACAAGAAGAACGCAACTGCCAGCCAACAGAGCGTAGATCGCCTTTTTGCTCTCCAGCGGCTTTTGGGACAACTTGTTCTCAATTAGATTAGAAACCGCCATGATGTCTTGATTCCAATATAAAGCACTACGCACAAGATTGCAGAAAGTGCAATCAAACGCCATGTCCATAGCTCTTTAAGAGCCTTCTCCTGCTTCTGATGCCAGTAAGCGGCATCATTTTGAGCCTTGGCTAGATCCTTGGCTTGCTGGTCAACTTGGGCTTGGTAGGTGTCTACTGCGGAGTTTAGCTCTTTAATCACCGCATTCCCTGCGGGAGTTGTGACGAGTGGTTTGAGCTTTTCAATGCTGGTTTTCACACCGACAACTGAGGGGGCTGTGTAGGCAACCTTCTCATGGGAAGCACACCCTGCCAGCAACAGGGCGGCTAGGATGGAGATACGCTTCATTTTAGGAGCCGCTTCACCCCGACATAGACGGCAATAAGACCAGCGATGAGGGATACCAGCAGGGTCATGTTCTGCAACCAGACATGGGTAGAGTTGAAGAAAGAGACGATGAGAGTCACCAACGAGACGATGGCACTTGTTGAGCCTACTTCAGCGTTGGAGACAACATGGTTGCTCATGACTTCTTGCCTTTAGAAACTGGCTTTGGCTGTGCCTCAACCTTGGGGGTCGATCCCTTGGGGAACAAAGCGGTGAGGGAAGCGGCGATGTCGGCTCCAAGGAGTTCAGCAACGCGGGCATCAACATCCTTGTCGGTAAACTGACCAGCCTGTGCATAGGTTGGTGTCGTGGTGGCATCCCAAAGGCGAAGATAGACATTCGCTCCCTTGATAAAGGCCGTAGCAGACTTGTCATCGTAGCTCACGATCCAATCAATCTGATTAAGAACGATTGGAGCAATGGCCTTACCATTGATAGGAGATGGAGTGATGGTGATGGGAGATTTAAGAGAAATCATGATGTTAGATGTTAATAAACCAAGGAAGGTTAAGCAAGCGAGAAATTAGCACATCCCCGCCTTCAGAGATAGACACTTGGAACCCAGTAGATCCATATGCCATAGGGGTTGAGTTTAGATTAACGAGAGAGTTGTCGTTCCAAGCATATTGAATACCTTTAGATGAAGTATATTTAGCTGTTCCATGAATAACTCCTTCTGAATTATATGATCCAGAGTTAAAGGTAACATCGCCATAAACAACAGCTTGATACATTCCCCATGAATCGCCACCAAATGTTGCACCATTGCTTATGGTGATTGAGATATAAACAAGCTCCGCATTGTTCGCAGTAAGCGTGTTAATCGTTGGATTTGCCGTTCCTGTGTTGGCATAAATTGCACGAGAAGGTGCAATAATCACATCGGTGGAGGCATCGGGAATTACTTGAGTTCCAACCGAATTAATCGGGCGAGTTGTATAGGAATCATCACTCCACCAATTTAGTGTGTTGTTAAAATCACCATCGTTAGCCCCGCCAATAGAGGGGTTGTCGTTAAAATGCTGTGGGCTAACGGCGGGCCAGTCAAGGTAGGTTACAGAACCAGAAACATTGCCGCCAATAGGATAGCTACCTAGTCCACCGGAATAATATACTGTGGCGTTGCCATCGATCTGACCAAAGTTGTATGATTGCTCATAGAAGAAAGCATTTCCATGAACAGTACCAAGGCTGCTGGTAGATTGATCTCGGAAGGTGGCATTGCCAGTAATGTATCCGTTTTCTCCAAGCGAGCAAGTATCGTGGAATGAGATTCCGTCCGTTGCAGTTCCATCAAATACGCCGCCTGTGCCTTGGAAATTAACTAGCCCTGTTGAGTTAAGAACAAGAGGATAATAAAAGCTGGATGAATAAAACTCTGCTGAAGAGCAATAGCAAACTCCATCTCCAGAAGTATTCTCAATAACTTCTCCGTAGATTTTTACTGGTTTAGTATTAATGGGAAGAGCCGTAGCTTGAATCGTAAATCCAGAATCCAGCCACCAGTTTAAAAGGTTCCCCCAATCTCCATCAGCTTCAGCATTATTGTAATAAAGTGGCTTATTAAATGGATATGTTGATCCAGCACCGCTATTATAAAGTGCCGTTACATCCGCTGTAGACAATGCTCGGTTCCAAACGCCAACTTCATCAATAGAGCCAGATAAAAAAATTCCTGTTAGAACAGCATCTCCACCAAAATATAAATTGCTAACATTACCGAGTTGGTCTCCTATGGCTACAAAAGAACCATTTAAATAAAAAGATGGAACTCCACTATAAACTGACAAACAAAAATAATTCCAACTATTTTCAGACAAAGGTGCTGACATTCCTTTATCCTCCAACCAATTATCAGCAACAATATTTCCATTTCCTGTGCGAATATTTAAACCGGGATATTGTCCAATAATTGTCGAAATCTTATTAGAATCCGTGGTGTTTACCCATCCAGCGATTGAATAATTGCCAGTAGATAATGACAATGAAATTGGTGTTGAAAGGTATTGGTCAACACCATCAAAAACAGCATCCCCAGCAATAATTCCAGTTCCTAGCGTTACGCCATTATTATTAGTAAGAGTATTGCCATTACCAGTCGAGTCAACGAGACTGACTCCACCAGAACCATTATTATTAAGGCTCCAGTAAGCTAAAATGTTATCTGTGAGTGCCATTAGCTACAAGAATTAGTCTTGAGCAACACGGGTCAACGCACCATTTCCATCATATTGCAGATAGACATAGTAAACTGCAGTTCCGTTTTGCTTAAAGGTGATGTAGGTCGGCTTGGTAGGAAAAGAGCTATTGCTATACTCAAGCACAACATCGTTATAGGCAGGGATGTCAAATCCAGTAGTAACCTTGGTTTGGATTGAACCAGCGGCCTCTAGGATTCGGCAAAGAGTTAGGTCGGAACCATCAGAGGTGGAAGAATAGACAGGTGTGAAATCTCGGCTCATAGTAGATGATTCTTACTGGCTTTTATTAGCCAATGCAAGTGATTTAAGCCCAAGTAAGGCTTAAAACTATATCTCCTGCACCAACATTCCCTCCTCCACTAGCACTCGTAACCATTGCATACGATACTCCGTTATGGAAATAGAATGGGGAAGTACCCAAGGCAAGCGTGATGGTCTGCCCATTCTGGAGTGGGATGATATAATCTGGCGTGTCTGAAGCAGGATTAGGCGTGGTAGCCATATCGTAAAACTTCACATACTTGGTCTGATTGCTGACATTTGTGGCAATGAAGTTATGCACCCTTCCAGCACTTGCTTTAACCACAGTAGCATTGGTGCTTGCGGTACTTACCTTCGTATGGGGAAGAAGCCCATCAGACAATGGGTTTGCAAGCGTGGCTACCGCCTCTAGGATACGGCAGAGCGTGATGTCAGATCCGTCCGAAGTGGACGAATACACAGGGTTAAACACCCTGCTCATAGGTTAATCCATCTCCTCGTCGGGAGAAGCCTGTTCCTCTGG
>Ga0007795_10000061_pt1 | contig 23461 bp, 17 predicted proteins | sample CryBogmetaGMA1M_FD_60369 | JGI IMG/M metagenome (GOLD analysis project Ga0007795, IMG submission 60369) | Freshwater microbial communities from Crystal Bog, Wisconsin, USA - MA1M | ecosystem: Environmental > Aquatic > Freshwater > Lake | place: Crystal Bog, Wisconsin, USA | collected 2009-07-06
ATCTTCAGCAGAGGACGCCGAGGAGAGGTTCTCACCGAAGGCCGCCAACTGGGCATCGAACACATTGGCGTCCGAACTCGCGACCTCCATCGAGCTGCGCATCGTGCTCATCACTTCAAGCAGGCCTGCGCCTGCCTTGCGCACCGAGTCCTCAGCGCGCTCCGAGAGGTGCTTCTGGTGCAGATCGAAGGTGAGCTTGAGCGACAGACGTTCGCAGTCATTGACCAGCGCGTCGATTTCCTCTCGCAAGGCGGGCTTGCTGCCGAGCACGTATTCATACCAGAGCGCGTAGGAGTCGGGCGCATAGCCGGCGGCATGGCGCGACATCAGTGCCAGCGTGCGCCTGAGCAGATCGGAACTGGTATCGATCTGGGCCTTGTCGGCGAGGGGGCGGCTGCTCGAGGTGGCGCGCACTGCGGTCTGTGTTGCTGACATCGTCATCCCTCGTCGGTTGAGAAAAACAGTTTTCCTTGGATCAGGCCAGTTTCAACGGCACTAGTTCACGGCAGATTGAGAAATGATCGACAGGCGGCCAACATTGCGCCAAATCATTTACATCTCAGACAAGACCAAGGCGCATTTCAGACACAAATCGGCCATACAAACGATGGATATCACCGCGTCAAAGTAGGCCGCGCGACTGAAACCACTCGGTCCTGTCTGGCATGAACCATGACGCGCACCACGGTCGCGTTAAGCTTGTCGGTTAAACGAACTGAACTCGAGCAGGGTCAGCGAGGCGCAGACTCACCCGTGACAACACTTGCAAGGTCAAAGGTCATCGCATGAATGCCCGCTCTTCCTGGCTCTACATTTCGGTTGCGGCCGCGATCCTCATGGTGACCATGGGCGCGCGCCAGTCAATGGGTCTGTTCGTCTCCCCGCTGAATACGCACACCGGCCTGGGCATTGCGAAGATCAGTCTCGCTTTCGCGATCGGCCAGCTGGTGTGGGGCGTGGCGCAGCCGGTTTTTGGCGCGGTGGCCGACCGCTGGGGAACCGGGCGAATCATTGCGCTGGGCGCGGTCCTGCTGGCCGCAGGAAGCTACCTGACCACCCAGGTGACCACTGAGTTGGGCCTGATTCTGGCGGCCGGTGTGCTGAGTGCAGCCGGCGCCGGCGCCGGAAGTTTCTCGATTCTGATCGGCGCAACCTCCCAGCGCCTTCCGGCAGATAAGCGTGCCTTTGCCAGCGGTGTCATCAATGCCGGTGGCAGCCTGGGGCAATTTGTCTTCGCACCGCTGAATCAAGCAGTGATGTCGGCGTATGGCTGGATGGCCGCGATGTGGACGATGGCAGTCATCGCCCTGACGACTGCGCCCATGGGCTGGTTCTTGAGAAGCGAGCCGCGAAGCACAACGAGTGCAGGCGGCGCAGCATCTGGCGAAGAATCGGGCATGCGGCAGCAGATCGCCACCGCCTTTCGCAACCCCAACTACTGGTGTCTGCACGCCGGGTTTTTCACCTGCGGCTTTCACATCGCCTTTCTCGTCACGCACCTGCCGGGCGAGGTCAACCTCTGCGGTCTGAGTGCTGGCGTCGCATCCACCTCACTGGCCATCATCGGGCTTGCCAATGTCGTGGGCAGCCTTGTGGTCGGATCACTCGGCAACCGGGTTCGAATGAAGATGATCCTTTTCTGGATGTATCTCAGTCGCGCGGTGGCGGTGGTGGTCTATATGGCCGCCCCGAAAGATCCGATGACTTTCTACGTGTTTGCAGCGGTGCTGGGCCTGACCTGGCTTGCGACCGTGCCACCGACGGCGGGCCTCACCGCCAAACTGTTTGGCGTCAGGTACCTGGCAACCCTGTTCGGACTGACGCTGCTCAGCCACCAGGTCGGCGGGTTTTTTGGCGCCTGGCTGGGCGGCCTGGCGGTGACCGGCACCGGCAGCTACACCTGGATGTGGTGGGCCGACGCGGTGCTGGCGGTTGCCGCGGCACTCGTCAATCTGCCGATAAAGGAAGCCAAGGTGATCAGGCCGGCTGCGGCCTGACGCGAGTCAGAGCTCGGCCTGATAGCGACGGACCATTTCCTCCTGGGTCTCGGTTGGCGCCGGCTCGCCGATCTAGCTGTGGATCATCTCCCCAAGGCTCGGCAGGACCGAGCGGCTCAGCGCACGTGATGCGTCCCAGAGATGCGAACGCATGAAAGCTTTCGCGCAATGGAGATAGACCTCTTCGGCATCCACCCGAATGACCAGACGAGGGGGTTTCGACTCGTCGGCAAATGCGCGCAGATGGGTCTCGTCGCATGACAGCTTCGCACTGCCATTGACGCGCAGGGTCTCATCGACGCCAGGAATCATGAACAGAATCCCCACCGCACCGGTCGCGATGATGTTCTCAAGCGTGTCGAGGCGATTGTTGCCGGGCGAATCGGGAATCAGCAGCGTCGTGGAACTGATGGCCTTGACGAACCCATTCGGCCCGCCTCTTGGCGAAGCATCCATCTGCCCGGCGCGATTGCTGGTGGCAATGACGAGAAAGGGCGAAAGCTCGATGAAGCGTCGGCAATGCACATCGAGCGCGGAGAGCTGCTTTCGCACCGCACGTTCTTTTGCTGGCGGATAAAGCTGACGAAGTTGTTCCAGGGTTTCGATGTTCATGGCTCAGGGGTGACCGTCCGGGTGAGGAGCGCTCTGACCATGATACCCACGACGATCAGATTCACCGCCAGCAGCACAATTCGTAAACCGTGAATGGCCAGGATTCGACGGCTTGCGTTTTGGAAGCCTGGCCGTCACACTTGATTACAAACAGATTACCGGGCCACCTGCCTTGTGGGGGCGGCTCATGAAGCACAACAACGAGGAGACGATCAGTGTTTGCTTTCGCAAAGCGGTTCAGGGCGCGCCCTGTGGCTTTATCAGGGATTCCCCTTGCAGTCATCCTGTCGGCTGTCCTGGCGGCATGCTCGGGATCGAGCAATGACGGTTCATTGCCTGCGGTACAGATCAAGACAGTGACCAACCGCGCCGACCTGGTGAGTGACGGAGACGCACTGGTTCAACTGGTGACGCCTGACGGCAGTGCGCGCGGCCTGAAAGTCGCGCTCAACGGCGCCGACATCACCAGCGCTTTTTCGGTTCAGCCTGACGGCCGGATCATGGGCCTGGTGACCGGGATGACGGTGGGCACCAACACCATCAATGCCAATGCCTCTGCGGCGAGCAGCGGACAGCTGACGATCGTCAACGCACCGCGCGGTGGCCCGGTGCTGCTTTCAGCGCAAGCCGGCCCCTGGGTCTGCGCGACGCCGCAACCGACCGTGGGATCAGGCAATACACCATCGACGAATGCCAGTGGTCTGTCGACCAACGCGGTCGATGCCCAATGCAATATCGCCACCGAATACAAGCTCTTTTACCGCACGACCAAGGCCGTCAGCATCAACAATGGTGTTGATGGCGGATGCCTGTTTGTCTTGCCTGATCCGAGCCCGACCACGACCAACGCCAACCCCGGCACGCCGGCGAATTCGTGCTTCCAGCCTTACGTTGCGGGATCGACGCCCAGTGCGAGCATTGCATCCACGACGACCGCAAACGGTGTGACCATGCCTTACATCGTTCGTGTCGAGCGCGGCACGCTGAATCGGGGCATCTACGACATTGCCGTCCTGTTCGACCCGAATGCTCCGAACTGGACCGCGACCACGCCGCAAAAGCAATGGAATCGCAAGGTTGTCTACTCTTACGGCGCATCAACCGGTCAGCCCCGCCTTCAGTTCCGCACTGAACAGAACTGGGCAGATGACACCGCGCTCTCCAAGGGCTTCATGGTTGTCGATAACAGCATTACCGATTCGCTGTACAACTCGAATCGCGTGCTCGCCGCCGAAACCACGATCATGATGAAGGAGTACATCGGCGACCACTACGGTGAAATCTTCTACGTCATGGGTAACGGCTGCTCGGGTGGCTCGATCGGGCAAAACACCGTCGCGTCCATTTATCCGGGTGTGCTCGATGGCATTCAACCCAGCTGCGACTATCCGGACTCGGTGACCACCGGTATCGAAGTGTCGGACTGCGTTCTGCTCTCCAACTTCTATGCAACACCGGCGTGGTCGGGTCTTCAGACCGGCTTGACCCAGGCGCAGATCAACGCGAAAAAGACCGCCATCAACGGGCATGTCGACCAGACCGCCTGCCATGGCTGGTACAACCTGTTTGGCTCCAACAATTACCCGGGCAACTACACACCCTTGGGTGTTGTCGACACCGTTGGCACGATCGGGCCGATCGGCGCACCAAAGAACAATTGCCTGCTGCCGGCATCGCAAGTGTATGACCCGGTCACCAACCCCACAGGCACCCGGTGCGGCGACCCTGACCTGGCTGCAGCGGTCTGGGGCACCACTGTCAATGCGCTGGCGCCGTCGGGTAAGCGTGCGCTGACAACCAACGACAACGTCGGTGTGCAGTACGGCCTGAAGGCACTGCTGGCAGGAAAGATCAGCGCAGAAGAGTTCGTCACGCTGAATGAAAAGATTGGCGGAACGAATACCGACAATGTCTTTACTGCCGCTCGTTCCGTGGCCGATGCCGGTGCTTTGACGATTGCCTACACCGCCGGAATCGTGGCCAGCGGCATCAATCTGGGTCAGGTTGCGATCATCGATGCACGGGGCTACGACGAGGTCTATGGCAATGTGGCCGCGGGGCAGTACGGTATCCACCAGTACTGGCGCAGCTACTCCGAACGTGCCCGACTGCTCAATGAGGCCGGCAGTCACGCCAACCAGGTGATCTGGCGCACGGGTTATGCGCTCTCGCCGGTGGGACCGCAGCAAACCGCCGCCATCACCACGGCGTCGTTCCAGACCATGGACACCTGGCTGACCAACCTGATGACTGCTGCGCCCAAAACCGGGGTCAACAATCCGCATACTCAGGCTCAAGTCGTCGCCGCCAAGCCGGCAGCGGCAGTTGATCTTTGCTACCTTTCGACGGATCTGACCTTCTCCAACAAGATCACTGATCCCAAGGTCTGCGATGCCGATCCGCGTCTGGTGCCCAAGGCCTCACCCCGTCAGGTCGCGGGCGGCCCGCTGGCTGAAAACATCCTGAAGTGCCAGCTCAAGCCATTGGTGCAAAGCGACTATTCGCCGGTGGTGTTTACCGCAGCGCAGTTGGCAAGGCTGCAGGCCGTCTTCGCCGGTGGTGTGTGCGACTTCAGCAAGCCGGGCGTTGGCCAGGTGAGCCCGACCGCCCCGATGACCTTCAAGGCCGGCCCGGGCGGCGCGCCGCTGGGTGCGTCTCCGGTTTCAGGGAACAGCTGATTCGGGTGAGTTTCAGGAAAAAGGGCCGATCTGAGATCGGCCCTTTTTTTATAAGGCATCGCCCGCGCCTCCGATCAGCCCGCCCCGAGCTCCACCAGCCCCTGCAAGCGCGCCGCCTCGCCCCGCAAAAACTCGGGTGATCCGAGCATCTGCCGATTGAACCCGATCCGCTTGAACCAGTAGTGCAGCCCGACCAGATCGGTGAAGCCCATGCCGCCATGCACTTCGGTCGCAGTCTTGGCCACCGAGGTGGCCACTTCGCCCAGATGCGCCTTGAGCTGACAGGCCACCAGACTGGCCTCATCCGGAATCTCGTCAAGCGCATGCCCGGCATACCAGACGAAGGACCGCGTGGGCTCGAGGTCAGCTGCCATCTGCGCGCACATATGCTTGACCGCCTGGAAGGATCCGATCAGGCGCCCGAACTGCACCCGCTGACCGGCATAGGCGACCGCCTGATCGATCATGTTCTGCGCAGCACCCAATGAATCGGCGGCAAGCATGGTGCGACCGATGTCGAGCACCCGCTGCATCACCGCGGCGTTGGCGCCCGCAAGGGGCTCGGCGCCAACCCGATCGAACACCAGTTCGCCGATCGGTCTGGTGCGATCGACGGTCTCGAGCCGCTGGCGGGTGAGACCTTTGGCGTCAGCCGCGACCAGATGCAGGCCACCGGCCCTATCGCCCACCAGATAGGCATCGGCCTCGAAATCGAGCACATACAGCGCACGACCGCTGAGTCGGCCATCGCTTGCCGTCACGCCGGCTTGCGCACCGGCCACCGCGCGCGCACCACTGCGTTCGGCCAGCGCTGCACCCACGACCGTCTTGCCAGCCGCAATCATCGGCAGCCAGCTGCCCTGTTGCGTGGGGCTGCCGGCAAGCATCAGTGCGGTCGGCACCATGATCGCGTTGGCCACGAAGGGCACAGGTGCAATCCGGTAACCCAGCGTCTCGGCGGCCACGCAGGCATCGAGCGCGCCAAGACCCACGCCACCGTGTTCGGTCGGGATGATCAGACCCGACAGGCCGATCTCATTGAGCCCGGCAATCACCTCCGCAGCACGACCTTCGTCCTTGTCTGCGAAGCGGCGAACCCGATCGAGGCCCGCCCGCTCGCGCAGATAGGCATCGAGGCTGTCCTTGAGCAGGACCTGTTCCGACGACAGTCCGAATTCCATCAGGCAGCTCCTGCGGTTTTGGGTTCGCGCGGCAGGCCCAGGCCCCGCTCGGCGATGATGTTCTTCTGGATCTGGCTGGTGCCGCCGCCGATGATCAGGCCAAGGTAATACATGTAGTGCACCTGCCAGGCGCCGCTGTCCTGCAGATGCGGATTGGCGCCATAAGCCAGCCCGCGCTCGCCCATGACATCAATGCCCAGGCCCTCGAGTTCGTGGCGCAGCTCGGTGCCCTGGAGCTTGACGATCATGCGGGCAAGCGCCGCGTCCTGGCCATGATTGAGCTTGCTCGAGAGCACCCTCAGCTCGTTGTATTTCATCGCCATCACCCGGCCCTGGAGGCGCATCAGCCGATCGCGATAGACCGGCTGATCGATCAGGCGGTGCCCATCGAGGGTCTCGGTCTTCATCAGCTCAACCAGCGCGTTCAGACGCGCCTGCGCGATATTCGGATCAGCCAGGCTGTCGCGTTCGTTGCCGAGAATGACATTCGCAACCTTCCAGCCATCGCCGCGTTGCCCGACGATCTGGTGCGCCGGCACCCGCACATCGGTGAAGAAGACCTCGTTGAAATTCGCGTTCATGGTCATGTCGACCAGCGGCCTGATCTCGATGCCCGGCGTGTCCATGCGAAAGAGCAGAAAGCTGATGCCCAGATGCTTGGGCGCATCCGGTTCGGTGCGCACCAGGCAGAAGATCCAGTCGGCCAGATGCGCGGTGCTGGTCCAGATCTTCTGGCCATTGATGATCCACTCATCGCCCTTCAGAACCGCCGAGGTGCGAAGGGCTGCCAGATCGCTGCCAGCGCCCGGCTCGGAATAACCCTGGCACCAGACGGTTTCACCGCTGAGGGTCGACGGGATGAAGTCGCGCTTCTGTTGCTCGGTGCCCATCTCGAGCAGCGTGGGCACCAGCATCGAGATACCCTGGCCGCCCAGGCCGGGGCTGACGCGGGCCGATGCAAACTCCTCGGCAATGATGCGCGACTTCAGCAGGTCGGGTGCCTGGCCGGCGCCGCCATACTCGGTGGGAATGGTGCGCGCGGTATAGCCGTGGGCGATCAGCAGACGCTGCCAGGCACGCGCCTTTTCGTCGCGTGGTCCGCCGGCCACCGGTGCCAGATGGCGGTTGGCCGCGATGAAGGCGCGAAGCTCGTCGCGAAAGGCCTCGTAGTCGGGGCCGTAGCTCAGGTCCATGGTGCGTGTCTCCGGTGGAGGGCCGCAGGTCGAAAAAGCGAAAGGGGATGACGGGAAGTGTGCAAGAGCTCAGCCGAAAATGGCGGGAGAGCTCGCGGCGCAGTCAGGCATGCCGGGGATTTCGGCCAGGCTCAGCCGACCGGCGACAGCAGCGCATCGGCCAGTCTGCGCCGATGGTGGCCGGCATCGCCGAAGGCGTATTGCAGCCACAGTGCGCGGCGCAGATAGAGCTGCGCATCGCACTCCCAGGTAAAGCCGAAACCGCCATGAAACTGCACCGCCCGGTCGCCGGCGAACACGAAGCTGTCGCCGGCTTCGACCTTGGCCATGCGCAGGGCGACATCGATGTCGATGGCGCTGGTCTCGCTGCCGGCAGCCGCCTCGGTGATCAGGCTGGCCGCGTGATAGACATGCGAGCGCGAACGCTCGAGGCCGATCAGGATGTCTGCGCAGGTGTGCTTGAGCGACTGATAGCTGCCGATCTTGCGACCGAAGGTCTTGCGCAGATTGAGGTAGTCGAGCACCACACCGAGCACCCCGGCAATGCCGCCTGCGGCCTCGGCGCTGGCCAGCAGCAGTCCGGCATGACGCACCGCTTCGAGTGCTTTGCCGGCCGCCTCGCCGGTGATGAGTGCAGACGCAGGCAGCCGTACGCCAGCGAGGCTGAGCGACGCGCTTCGACGGGTCTCATCGATGATGGTCTCGCGTCGCAGGCGTGCCGAGCCGATGTCGGCCGCCGGCACGATTGCGATGGCCGGTGCGCCATCGAGCATTACCGACACTGCAAAGCAATCGGCCTGCAGCGCGTCGCCCACCAGGATCTTGTTGCCGGCGAGCACCGCCGCGTTGCCCTCGATGCGAGCGCTCGCCGCGATTGCATCGAGCGCCCAGTCGCCGTCCTGCTCAAAAAGCGCCACCGTGCCGATCGCGCCACTCACGATCTTCGACAGCCACAGTGCCTGCTGCGTGGGGCTTGCGCCGGCAATCACCGCCTGCACGAACAGCTGCGTGGAAAAGAGCGGCGTGGCCAGCAGATGCCGGCCGATCGGCTCGGTGACCGTCGCGACCTCGGCCAGGGTCAGGCCGCTGCCACCGAAGCGTTCAGGGATGGCCATCCCCGACCAGCCGAGTGCCACCATCTCATCCCAGACCGCGCGATCGAAACCGGCATCAGTCGTCATGCGCTGGCGCACGGTGGCAATCGGCGACTTGTCGCGGCAAAAAGCGGTGGCGGTCTCGAGCAGCATCGACTGCTCGTCGGAAAAGCGCATCAGGTGCGACAGCGGCAAGCTCGCTTTCATGGCGGAATCGGCGTGACCCATGATCGATCAGTCCTTGTTCAATCTTTTGGAAGGCCGAGCACCCGCTCGCCCACGATGTTGGCCTGGATCTGGCTGGTGCCGCCGCCGATCGTCGAGGCAAATGAATTGAAGTAGGAACGCTGCCACTTGCCGCCATCGACGGCATCGGCATCGCCCATCCAGCGCACTGCATTGGCACCCTGCAAGGAGAGCGAGAACTGCAGCAGCCGGCGCATATGCTCGGAGCGACGCAGCTTGTTTGAGAGCGGGATCGCCTGCGGCCGCTCGCTGCACAGGGCCGGGATGCCACCGCGCGCACCACACAGCTTGTCGCCCTGATCCTCGATCATGAAGCGCACCATCTGATCGCGCACGAAGGGGTCTTCAAGCGCCGGGCGACCATCACGACGCGAGCGACGGGCGAGCTCGAGCACATCGCCCACGCCTAATGCCATGCGGGTGATTCCGCCGGCCTGACCACCGGTGGCACCACGCTCGAAGGTCAGCGTGAGCATCGCGATCTTCCAGCCCTCGCCTTCGCGGCCCATCAGGCAGTCGGCCGGGATGCGGGCATCGTTGAAGAAGGTCTGGTTAAAACCATATTCGCCGGTCAATTTGCGGATCGGACGCGCCTCGATGCCGGGCGTGTGCATCGGCACCAGAAAGAAGGACAGACCGTCGTAGCGGGGCTTCTCGGGATTGGTGCGGGCCAGAAGGATCATGTATTTGGCATGGCTGCCCAGACTGGTCCAGATCTTCGAGCCGTTAAGCACATAGTGATCGCCGTCGCGTACCGCGCGCAGCTGACTGTTTGCCAGATCGGAGCCCTGGTCGGGCTCGGAGAATCCCTGGCACCAGATGTCGTCGGCATTCAGGATGCCGCGGATATAGCGCTGCTTCTCGGCCTCGCTGCCGATTGCGAGAATCAATGGGCCGGCCCAGTTCAGGCCGATGGTATTGGGCACGAAGGGCAGCTTCTGACGCGCCATCTCGGCATTGACGATGTCCTGATAGGCCTGTGGCCGCCCGCCGCCGCCATAGGCTTTGGGCCAGGCCATGCCGAGGTAGCCCGCGTCATAGAGCTTTCGCTGCCAGTCGCGCAGATAGACGAACTGCTCCTCTGTGCCGACTTCCATGAAGGACTCGGGCAACAGGAAGCCGGGCTCAGGCGGCCGGTTGGCGGCAAACCATTGCGCGACTTCTTCGCGAAAGGCCTCGAGCGCCTCGTCGGAGATACCCTGCTCGAGATCGGATGCCAGGGCAGTTGCGGACATGTCAGTCCTCCTTGATCCAGGACGGTTTGCGCTTTTCGCGAAAGGCCGCCATGCCTTCGGCGGCCTCGGGGCTGGTGAACATGCGTCGGCTCCAGGTCGCCATCTCGGCAAATCCCTCGTCCATCGAGAGCTGCTGCACGCGCCGCACCAGCTTCTTGCACTCGGTGACCGCGATCGGGCCGCCAAGACGGATGGTATCGACTTCCTCCTGCACCGCGGCCCGCAGATCGGCCGGCGGCACGGCCCGATGCGCAAAGCCGATCTCGACCGCGCGGGCACCTGAAAAACGCTCGCCGCTGATGAAGAGTTTCATGGCGTGATGCGTGCCGAGCTTGGGCACACAGACCACCGCGATGATGGCCGGAATCACACCGATGCGAACTTCCGAAAAACTGTAGGGCGCATCCTCAGCGGTGATCACAATGTCGCCCGCGCCGACCAGCCCGAGCCCACCGGCGAAGGCCGCGCCATTGACCGCCACGATCACCGGCTTGGGGCTGTCCATCATGCGCTTGAGCACCTCGGGCAGCGCGACCGCGCGCCCGCCGTCCGCCGCATGACCCGGTGGGTTCTTGAGGTCGGCGCCGGCGCAAAAGGCCGGGCCGTTGCCGGTCAGCACGATGGCGCGCACCGCCGGATCGTCGATGGCGGTGGCCAGATGATCGTAGAGCTCGTTGACCAGCGAGGTCGACAGCGCATTGCGGTTGGCCGGGCGATTGAGGGTGATCCAGGCCGCGCCCTTCTCAACCGCGTAGAGCGTGGCCGCGGGTGTCGCCTCGGAGGCTGCGCCGCTTGAAGTGTCGGTGATTGTCATGCGATCAGTCCTTGCTGTCTTCGAGCATCACGAGCACCGCGCCATTGGCGACCTGCTCTCCCTCGCTCACCTTCACCGCCTTGACCACGCCGGCGGCCGGCGCGGTAATGCGGTGCTCCATCTTCATCGCTTCGAGCACCAGCAGCAGCTGGCCGCGCTCGACCGTCTGCTCGGGAGCCACCGCAATCGAGAGCACCCGCCCGGGCATCGGCGCCTTCAGGCCTCCCCGGAAATCAGCGCGACCGGTGGCGGCAAAGCGCGGCAGCTCGAGCAGCTCGACATCGCCGAAGGCGCCGTGCGCGAGGCATCGATCGCCGATGCGGGTGATTGCAATCGCGCTGCGCTGGCCGTCGATCGCCAGATCGATGTCGTGCTCACCTGAACGAAACACCACGACCTGATGCGCCTGACCATTGACCTTGACTGCAAAGCTGCCATCGCGCTGACGGTCGTATTCGACCTTCAGATCGGTGGCGGCATCGGCTGCACCGTGCGGGCGAAAACTCACGCGTTGCCAGGGCATGCGCGAGGTGCGAAAACCCGAGGGCATCGTGCCCAGCACCCGGGCCGATGCACGACGCCGATGGCTGGCATGCAGGGCGGCGCCAATGGCTGCAGCCTCGCGTTCACGGGTATCGGCCTCGCGCACCGGGGCAGGCGCCACCCGCTCGATGAAGTCAGTCGTGGTGTCGCCGCGCAAAAACTCCGGCGTGCGAAGTGTGGCCACCAGAAAGTCGCGGTTGTGGGTGATGCCCTGAATGCGCGTGGTCTCGAGCACCCGAGCCAGGCGTGCTGCCGCCTCGCGGCGAGTGGGTGCCTTGACGATGACTTTCGCGATCATCGGATCGAACTCGATGGCGATCTCGCTGCCCGACTCGATGCCGGAATCAAAGCGTGCGCCCTCGTCGGATGAGGGCTGCCAGATGTCGATGGTGCCGGGCGTGGGCAAAAAGCCATTGGCCGGATTTTCGGCGCACAGCCGCGCCTCGATCGCATGGCCGTCGATCTTGAGATCGGCCTGGGTGTAGCCCAGCGGCTCGCCCTCGGCAACGCGGATCTGCTCACGCACCAGATCGATGCCGGTGATCATCTCGGTGACCGGATGCTCGACCTGCAGGCGGGTATTGACCTCGAGGAAAAAGAATTCTTTTCCGCTCAGCAGGAACTCGACCGTGCCGACCGAGTGATAGTCGATCGCCCTGACGGCGGCAAGCGCCGCCTGCCCCATGCGCTCGCGCAACGCCGCATCGACCGCAGACGACGGCGCCTCCTCGATGATTTTCTGGTGACGGCGTTGAATCGAGCATTCGCGCTCGAACAGATGCACCAGATTGCCGTGGCGATCGCCGAGCACCTGGATCTCGACATGGCGTGAGCCGGTCAGCCAGCGCTCGAGAAAGACCGTGCCATTGCCAAAGGAGGCGGTGGCCTCGCGCCGTGCGCCGGCAATCGCCTGCTCAAGACCCGCCGGTGACTCGACGATCCGCATGCCGCGCCCGCCGCCGCCCGCGGCCGCCTTGATCAGCACCGGATAGCCGATGCGCTGCGCCGCGGCTGTCGCATCAGCGCCTTCGGTGAGTTCGTGGGCATCGAGCGTGGGCACGCCCACGGTCTGCATCAGGCGCTTGGCGGCCAGCTTGTCGCCGATGCCGCGAATCGCGGCCGGCGAGGGGCCGACCCAGATCAGACCGGCATCGATGACCGCCTGCGCAAAGCCGGCGTTCTCGGACAGAAAGCCATAGCCGGGATGTACCGCATCGGCGCCGCTGCGCCGGCAGGCGTCGATCACCTTGCCGATATCGAGATAGGTCTGCGCCGAGGTGCGGCCGTTGAGTGCAATCGCGGTATCGGCCTCGCGCACGAAGGGGCTGGCGGCATCACCATCGGCATAGATCGCGACGGTGCCGATGCCCATGCGGTGCGCGGTGCGCATCACGCGCCGGGCGATCTCGCCGCGGTTGGCAACCAGCAGTCGACTGATTGGCCTGATGACCGGTTGAGCTTTTACATCCGCCATGTGCCGTACTCCTTGGTGCCTGCGACCGCCCGGTTATGACAGGCGGACAATGCGATGCCGATGACCGTGCGCGTGTCGCGCGGATCGATCATGCCGTCGTCGGAAATGCGCGAGGTGGCATAGAGCCCCTTGGAGCGCTCCTCGGCCCAGTGCTCGACGGCTTCCACGCGCTTGTCGTTGGCCGCCTCATCGAAGACCTCGCCGCGCCGCTCGGTCGCCGAGCGCTGCACGATGGTCATGACGCCGGCCATCTGCTTGGGGCCCATGACCGCGATCTTGGCGGTCGGCCAGATGAAGGTGAAGCGCGGCCCGAAGGCGCGTCCGCTCATGCCGTAGTTGCCGGCGCCATAAGACGCGCCGACGATCACCGAGATATGCGGCACGGTGGAGTTGGAGACCGCGTTGATCATCTTCGAGCCATTTTTGGTGATGCCGTTCTGCTCGAAGTCGGTGCCCACCAGAAAGCCGGTGATGTTGTGCAGGAAGATCAGCGGCACATTGATCTGGTTGCACAGCTGGATGAACTGCGCCGCCTTTTCGGCCGACTCCGGAAAGAGCGCGCCGTTGTTGCCCAGGATGCCGACCGGAAAGCCGTGCACCGAGGCCCAGCCGGTCACCAGGGTTGGGCCATAGAGCGGCTTGAACTCCTCGAAACGCGAGCCGTCGACGATGCGGGCGATCACCTCGCGCATGTCGAAGGTCTGACGCAGGTCGCGCGAGACGATGCCCAGCAGGTCCTCGGCATCGTGCACCGGCTCATCGGCCGGCAGGGTCGGGCCGGGCCCTTCCTTGCGCCAGTTGAGGTGGGTGACCACCTCGCGGCACATGCGGATCGCATCCATCTCGTCTTCGGCGAGATAGTCGCCCAGGCCCGAGATCGTGCAGTGCATCTGCGCGCCGCCCAGGCTCTCTTCGTCGGCGTCTTCGCCGGTGGCCATCTTGACCAGCGGCGGGCCGCCCAGAAAGACCTTGGATTGGCCGCGAATAAAGATGTTGTAGTCGCTCATGCCGGGCTGATAGGCGCCACCGGCGGTCGATGCACCGAAGACCACCGAGATGGTCGGAATGCGCAGCTTGGACAGTTCGGTGATCTCGTAGAAAAGCCGGCCCGACTCGGCAAAGTGGCCGGTCTCGCGCCGGATCGCGGCCTCGGGGTCGCCGCCTGCATCGCCGCGCAGGTCGGCACCTGCCGACTCCACGAACTGCACATAGGGCATGCGATTGATGCGCGAGATCTCGAGGCCGCGCATCAGCTTCTTGGCATTGAAGGCATTGAAAGCGCCGGCCCGCACCGAGGGGTCGTGGCCGAGGATCACGCATTCGACGCCTTCGATCACACCGATGCCAACCACGAAGCCCGAGCCGACATTGAACTCGGAGCGCCAGGCCGCCAGCGGACTGATCTCCAGAAACGGCGAATCGGGGTCAAGGACCATCGCAATGCGCTCGCGCAGCGGCAGCTTGCCGCGGGCGCGCAGGCGCTTCATTGCGTCTTCGCCGCCGCCGGCGGCGACCTCATCGTGCAGGGCGTCGAGTTGCCCCAGTGTTTCGAGCATGTCGGCGCGGTTTTGCGCGAAACGCTCGCTTTTCAGATCGAGTGTGGACTCGAGGACAGACATGAAAGGCACTCCGCAGGGCGGTTATAGGTGAAAAACCGGGTGAAAGACAGGATGAAAGACGCGATGACAGGCAAAGGTGACAGGCGTCAGAGGTCGTAGGCCTTCTTGAACGCCGGCCGCTCGTTGATGCGATCCCAGTAGCGCTTGATGTTGGGAGTGAAGACCTCGTCGATGTTGAGCGAGGTCGCCAGCACCAGCGCATAGCCGACGCAGATGTCGGCGATGGTGAACCGGTCGGAGCACAGCCAGGTGCGGGTGGCGGTGGCGTCCTCGACAGCACGCATGCGCGCGAGGAACCACTTGCGATAGTCGGCCACCACCTGCGGATTGCGCCGCTCTTCCGGCTCAAGGCGGCTATAGCGCAGCACCAGCGTCTGCGGAAAAGTGAAGGTGGCATCGCTGCGATGCAGCCAGTTGAGGTAGGCGCCGTAGTCGGGCTCATCGGTGCGCACAGCCAGGGGCGTCGGGCCATAGCGATCGACCAGGTACTGGCAGATGCCGGCCGATTCGGTCATGACCACATCGCCATCGACCATGCACGGCACCGTGCCCAGCGGATTGATCTTGAGATATTCCTTGTGCAAGACGCGCGGTGGAAAGGGCAGCGTGACCAGCGTGTGGTCGAGGCCCATTTCGAGCAGGGTCCAGAGCGGGCGCATCGAGCGGGCGCGAGTGCAGTGATAGAGGGTGAGGCTCATGGTCGATGTCGGGTCTGAGTGATGCGATAGGTTAACGAGGCGTCAGGTGAACGGGGCGGCAATGATGACGGCAATGAGAATCAGGCGCGGTTCAGCGCCGAATCGCTGCGCCAGGGCGAGATCTGATTCGCATAGACCTCGGGGCCATTGCGAAAGTGCGCCGCTTCTTCGAGGGTTTCGATGAAGGGCATGTCGACCGGATAGAGCTGATCGCCGCGCGGGCGCGGGCCCGACTTCGAGACATGGCCCCACAGGCGATGGCCGACCACCTCTTCGGCAACCGCCACCGCCTCGATCAGCTTGCCGAGGTCGTAGCCGGTCTGGATGCCCATTTCGTGGCACAGATCGACGAAGTCTTCGGTCGGCACATGGCCGGCCGAGCGGCCATTGCCCGAGTAAGGGCAGCCACCCATGCCGCCCAGACAGGTGTCGAATTCGCGGGCGCCAAGCTGCAATGCCTCGTAGTAGCTGGCAATCGTGGCGCCACGCTGGTTGTGAAGATGCATGTGGAAGTTGGTGATCTGCGGCCAGCGCTCGCGGATCGCGAGCAGGGTCTCGCGCACCTGATGCGGCAGGTTCCAGCCCATCGCTTCGAGAAAAGCGACGCGGGTGACGGTGATGCCGGCGTTGTGCCACTTGTCGATCATCATCGCCAGCATGTCCATGCGCTGCGCCAGCGTATAAGGCCCGCTGAAGTTGGAGCCGAAGGGATTGCCGATGCCCACCGATGCCTGGGTGGCACCGGCGGTTTTCGCTGCGGCCACCGAGGCATCGAGGGCCTCAATCTGCTGGGCCTGCGTGCGGTTGTAGTTGCGCCGGGCGAAGGCATCGCACATCTCGACCGCGGTGCCGGGCAGGTTGGTGCGCTTGCGCACATCGAGCTTGGGGAAGTACTTGTCGGCGCGATCGTAGCCGGCCTTGTTGAAGACCGCCGCGGTATAGCGGATACCGGCCTTGGGCACGAAGCGCTCGGCAATCTCGTCGATGCAGGCCATCTGCGGCGTCCACTTGGGATGCGCAAACGAGCCGATCGAGATGACCTTGGCGCCGGTCTCGCCAAGCGCATCGAGCAGACGCAGCTTGGCTTCGACCGGGATCGATGCGCTCTCGATCTGCAGACCCTCGCGCATGGTGTCGTCGGTGATGGTGACGGATTCGGGCAGTTGGCTCATGGTGGACTCACTCGTTGCGGGCAAAGCCCGGGGGTTGTTCGCGGGTGAAGCGGGGAGCAGGCGCGATGCGATCAGCCGGCATGCTGCATCGCCTTGTTGTGTTGATTGTCACGCTGCTTGTGGCGAAGCACTTCGCCGGCGCGCGCGCCGGTCAGCTCGCCATCGAGCACATTGACCTGGCCATTGACCAGCGTGGCCTTGTAGCCGCGCGAGCGCTGGATGTAGCGCATCGCGCCGCCGGGAAAATCGTAGGCCACTTCGGGATGGCATTCGGCCACGGCGGCGGCATCGAAGACATTGACGTCGGCGCGCATGCCGGGTGCGAGCAGGCCGCGATCGCTCAGGCCGATGACCTGGGCCGGTGCCGACGTCATGCGCCGGATCGCCTCGCCCATGGTGTACAGACCGGTCTTTCGCACCCAGTGCGACAGGATGAAGCTTGACCATCCGGAATCCATGACCTGCGAAACATGGGCACCGGCATCGCCCAGCCCGGGCAGGCAGTTGGGGCTGCTGATGAGATGCGACAGGCCTTTCATGTCGGCGTTGAACATGCGCAGGGTAAAGAGCACCTTGCCGCGCGACTCGCGCATCATCCGCACCAGGGTGTGAGCCCAGTGCTCGCCGCGGGCTGCGGCCATCGCGATCAATTGGCAGGATTCGCCGGCGGCGTAGTCGGGCGACTGACCCTCGCCCATCGTGAACACTTTCTCGACGCTGGCGCCCAGGATGGTCGGGAAGCCGAATTTGATGGCCTCATCGATCAGGTGGGCCGATTGCACCGGATCATCGATGGCGGCGAGCCGCTGCTCGAAGGGCATGGCGCGCAGCGCCCGCCAGGCATCGCTGCGGGTGGCCACCGGCAGACTGGTCGGCAGACCGAACACCAGGCCCGAGCTGCGGACCTGCGAGATCGCGGTCATGTTGCGACCAGGCCCGGCGCACAAGGCCTCGAGCGCGTCGCGGCGCTGACCGGCGAGCGAGCCGTCGGGGCCCACGCCGTAGCTGAAGAGCACACGGCTGCCGCCCTGATCGGCAATCGCCTTGAGCACCTCGAAATCGGCACCCACCGCCTGCATGATGGCGCCGCGCGGTGCGACTGCCCGGGCAATCTCGATCAGTTCGCCATGCTCGGCGAAAGTGCCCGGTATCGACCGGCCATCCGGCAGGGTGTGGGGCGCAAAGCGGTTGGTCGAAAAACCGACCGCACCCCGGTCGATAGATTCGGCCACGATCGCGGCCATCTGACGACGCTCGGCGTCGGTGGCCTGCTCCTCGACCGCGCGCTCGCCCATGACGTAAAAGCGAACCGCGCTGTGGCCGACCAGACCGGCCACATTGATGCCGGGCCGGATGCGCTCGATCGAATCGAGATAGCCGCCGTAGCCTTCCCAGTCCCAGGGCAGGCCGCCAAGAATCGCCTGACGGGGAATGTCTTCGACCGCCTCCATCATGCCGGCGAGCAGCTCCTTGTCGCCGGGCCGGCAAGGCGCGAAGGTGACGCCGCAGTTGCCCAAAAGCGCCGTGGTCACGCCATGCCAGCTGACCGGCGTGCAGCTCGGATCCCAGCCGATCTGGGCATCGAGGTGGGTGTGGATGTCGACGAAGCCGGGCGTCACATGCAGGCCGTCGGCATTGATCTCGCGCCGCGCGCTGCCGCTGACCTTGCCCACTTCGGTGATCAGGCCGCTATCGATGGCGACGTCGCCAGAAAAGGCCTCGCGTCCGCTGCCATCGACGATCTGGCCGCCACGAATCACGATGTCATGTGCCATCGGAAGTCTCCCTCTTTGATCATTGTTGTGATCGCGAAACCAGCCCAGTGGCCTGGCGCGAATGACTGTTTGCCAGAGTACACCGGCGGCCATGCCTTGGCATCCGCAGGCGGGAAAATTCTATACCCGGCCGCGATCGGCCCGGTATGCTCGATGTTTCCCGACCCCCTGTGCGCTTGCCGCCCCTGACACCGCCATGACCTATTCCACCCTCGAGACCACGCTGTCGCAAGGCGTTGCCGTGATCTGGCTCAATCGACCCGAGATCCGCAACGCGATGAGCATCGCGCTGATCAGCGAACTCACCGATGCGGTGAGCAGCGCCGCCGACGACCCCGATGTCAGAGCGATCGTGCTGGCCGGACGCGGCAGCGCGTTTTGCGCCGGCGCCGACCTGAACTGGATGAAGGCCGCCTCGACCTACGGCCCCGCCGAAAACCAGGCTGACGCGCTCAAACTCGCCGAACTGCTGCGCACGATTGCCGAGGCGCCCAAGCCCACCGTGGCGCGGGTGCATGGCCCGGCCTATGCCGGCGGCATGGGGCTGATGACCGCCTGCGACATTGCGGTCGCGTCCTTCGAGGCGCGCTTTTGCCTGACCGAAGTGCGCATCGGACTGTTGCCGGCAATGATCAGCCCGTATGTGATCCGGGCGATGGGCGAACGCGCGGCAAGCCGCTATTTCCTGACCGCCGAGGTCTTCGATGCGGCCGAGGCCTATCGCTTGGGGATGGTCCAGGAACTGGTGCCACCCGATGAACTCGATGCCGCGGTCAATGGCCTGCTCGGCAAGCTCCTGATGGCCGGGCCGCGTGCGATGGCCGAAACCAAGCGGCTGATCCGCGATGTGACCGGGCGGCCGATCGATGCCGCGCAGCGCCTCGATACCTCGCAGCGCATCGCCGATGCCCGTGCCAGCGACGAAGGCCGCGAGGGCATCGCCTCGTTTCTCGAAAAGCGCCCGGCCGGCTGGATCCAGCAGCGCTGATCCCGGGCTGAGGCCTCAGGCTTGCGGCTTGCGAGCTGCGGGCTTGAGGCCTCAGCCGCGCACAAAGAGCGTTTCGAGTGGCTCGGGGCCGGCCTGCCGGCTGCAATGACCATGCCGCGCCGCATCGAAGCTAGCGCCCGCCGGCACCAGGTCGTTCGAGTAAAAGTGCTCGCCCGGGCCGAATCGGCGAAAACTGCCGTCGCGCAAGCCGATCTCCATCACGCCCCGCAGGATGAACACCCATTGCGGCGAGGTGGTGCAGTGAAAATCGCTGCGAAACCCGACCGGGCTGTGGCGCAATTGAAAGCCCCCCGAGGCCATCAGCGCCGACAGCCGTGAGGCAGGCGTGCCCTGGTCGAGTTCGATCGACTCATCGCGAAAGCGGGCCAGGCCATCGTGGTCGGTGAACAGCACGACCTGAGTGATGCGCGGATTGGCGGCAGATGTGTCGGACGGATTCATGGAGGCAGTCATGGGCGCGGTCATGCGTAAGGGTGGCGGGCAACGAAGCAGGCAAGTCGCGAGGGCAGCCGCCATCGCGACGTCGAAGGTGAGCAGAGCTTACCGCCCTGGGCTTGAAGACGAGGGCGAAGGCGGCTCTCAGGTCCACGCTCAGGTCCACGCTCATGTCCGCGCTCATGTTCACGCTCAGGTCGACGCCGAAGTCGACTGGTTTATCCTGACGCGACGACCGCTACCGAGCTTTAGGCCATGTTCGACAAGATCCTGATCGCCAATCGCGGCGAAATCGCCTGCCGTGTTGCCGCTACTGCCCGCCGGCTCGGCGTTCGCACCGTGGCGGTGTATTCCGATGCCGATGCCGGCGCCCGCCATGCGCGCGCCTGCGACGAAGCGATCCGGATCGGCCCGGCGCCGGCGCGGGAATCCTATCTGCGCGGTGACGCGATCATCGAGGCGGCCTTGCGCAGCGGCGCCCAGGCGATTCATCCGGGCTATGGTTTCTTGTCGGAAAACGCTGGCTTTGCCCAGGCCTGTCAGGACGCCGGGCTGGTCTTCATCGGCCCACCGCCCTCGGCCATCACCGCGATGGGCCTGAAGGCCGAATCGAAGCGCCTGATGGCGCAGGCCGGCGTGCCGCTGATTCCGGGCTATCACGATGCCGATCAGGACGACGCCCTGCTCACGCGCGAAGCCGACCGCATCGGCTTTCCGGTGCTGATCAAGGCCAGTGCCGGTGGCGGCGGCAAGGGCATGCGGATCGTGCGCGCGGCGGATGAATTCGCGGCGATGCTCGCCTCGTGCCGGCGCGAGGCCGCCGCAAGCTTCGGCAACGATGCGGTGCTGATCGAGAAATACGCCACCCGCCCCCGTCACGTTGAAATCCAGGTCTTTGCCGACACGCATGGCAACACCGTCTATCTCTTCGAGCGCGACTGCTCGGTGCAGCGTCGCCATCAGAAAGTGATCGAAGAAGCCCCTGCCCCCGGGCTGAGCGAGGCCCAGCGCCGCGCCATGGGCGAGGCGGCGGTGGCAGCCGCCCGCGCGGTCGGCTATGTCGGCGCCGGCACGGTCGAATTCATCATGGATGCCAGCGGCGCCTTCTACTTCATGGAAATGAACACCCGGCTGCAGGTCGAGCATCCGGTGACTGAAATGATCACCGGCCTGGATCTGGTGGAGTGGCAATTGCGGGTGGCCGGCGGCGAGCGCCTGCCCCGACTGCAGGACGCGCTCACCGCGCACGGCCATGCGATTGAAGTGCGGGTCTATGCCGAGAACCCGGACCGCGGCTTTCTGCCCTCGACCGGCACGCTGGTGCATCTGCGCACGCCGGCGGCAGTCGAGTTTGCGGTCGGCACCGGTGCCCACGGACAGGCAGCGGCGGTGCGCATCGACAGCGGCATCGGCCAGGGCGATGCGATCACGCCGCATTACGACCCGATGATCGCCAAGCTCATCGTCTGGGGCGAGGACCGCGCCCAGGCGATCCGCCGCATGCAGATCGCACTGGCCGGCTTCGAGGCGGTCGGGCCGTCGACCAATGTCGATTTTCTGGCCCGGCTGATGCGCTGTCGCGCCTTTGTCGAGGCCGACCTCGATACCGCACTGATCGAACGCGAAGCCGCAGCCCTCGCGCCTTCGTCGGCGCCTGCCCCGATCGAGGTGCTGGCTGCTGCTGCGGCGGCGGTCCTCACCGCGCAGGCTGTGGCGTCCGATGCCGCCGATCCCTGGTCGATCACCGATGGCTTCCGGGTCCATGCCCGACAGCCCCGCATCCTGACCTTCACCGATCGCGGCCGGAGCGTGGCGGTCGGCATCGACACCAGCCCGGGCGGCTTTACCGTCCATGCCGGGGGCGAATCGACCTGCCTGTCGGGCCTGCGGCGCGAAGGCGATCGCATCACCGGGCTGCTCGGTACCGGTCGCCTCGATGTGACGGCGGTGCTGGCGCGCGAGACCCTGCATCTGTTCATGGCCCAGTCGCGCTGGCAGCTCGGTTTCACACCGCAGCTGTCGCATGCCGGCGATGCCGGTGCGCCCGAAGGTCAGCTGAGTGCACCGATGCCGGGCAAGGTGATTGCGCTGCTGGTCGAGGCCGGCGCCAAGGTGCGCAAAGGGCAGCCGATGCTGGTGATGGAAGCGATGAAGATGGAGCACACCATCGCGGCGCCCGCCGACGGCACGGTGCAGCGATTGCCGTTTTCGATTGGCGATCAGGTGGCCGAAGGCGCGCTGCTGGTGGAGTTCGTGGCCTGATTCAGCACCCTGTCTGGAGGCCGCCTGACCCCGGGCATCAATCCTGCCTCCGAAAGGGATCGACCCGCGCAATGTTGCCGGGCGATCAGTCACCTTGCCTCAGGATGCCCACGCCATGAAAAACGCCTTTGAGTTGCCCTTCAAGGGCCCGTCCCCGCTGACCACCACCGCGGCCAGCGACATCATGGTCGCGACCTGTCAGCGCAGCCTGGCCTTGCATGCCGAGCTGCTCGACCAGATGGTCAGCCGTTCGCTGGATCACACCCGACAGGCCGGCGCGGCCGGCGAGTCAAAGGCGGGACTGGGTGGCATGCGGAACTGGATGTCGACCGATGCAATGCGCACCTGTGTCGCCGAGCCGATGTGGCGCTACATGATCGGCATGATGTCGCTCAGCCGCAATGCCAGCACCACGATGACCTCGCTGCTCACCGCGCAGATGCGCGGCTCCGAAGACGAGGTTCACTCGCTGTCGCAAGTGGCCCATGACGATGCCGAGCGGGCAGCAGTCGATGCGGCCACCGCAACCGGCTCGGCCATGTCGTGCTGCATGAATGCGGTGGGCAAGCTCGGCGAGATTGCCGCCCACAACGCGTCGTCTGCGGCCGCGACAGCCGCGGCCGCCGGACATGAGGCCGCCAATGGCGGCGCTGCGCGTCGGGGAGCCGCTCATTCAGGACGCGCCTCGGCACGCGGCGGCGCTCACTAGTCGTTGCTGAACGTCGTTGCTGAACGTCGTTGCTGAACGTCGTCAATAAGTGCCGTCAATCAACGCCGGCCGGCTGATCAAGCCGAGCCTGGCGTCAACAGCGCAGGCCCGCTTCTCTCAGCCGATATAGCGCCCAGCCAGTTCGCCCACTGCGGCCCGAAAGCCGGTGACCGTCCCGTTGATGATGTCGGCCACCGACTCGACGCTCTCGATGCGGCCGCACACCTGGCCGGTCAGGGGCACGGCGGCTTCCATGTCGCCGCCAAAATAGAGCTGCTGCACGCCGGCAAATTCGGCGCGCATGTTCTCGGGGTTCTTGGCCTCAAGGCGCGTGGTGCGCTCGGTGCGCAGTGCCCGCAGCGCCGGGCCGTTGCCGCCGCGATTGAGAAAAACCGTATCGGTTTCGCTGGCACCCACGATCGCCTGCTTCCAGTTCATGTGCGCCGGTGACTCGGCCGACGACAGCATCCGGGTGCCCATCTGGATGCCCTCGGCACCCATTGCAAAGGCCGCGGCCATCGAGCGGCCGTCGGTAAAGCCGCCGGCGGCGATCACCGGCACGGTCACCTTGGAGCAGACCAGGGGCAGCAGCACCATCGAGGCAACATCGCGCTGATTCTTGAATCCGCCGCCCTCGGCGCCTTCGACGATCAGGCCATCGACCCCGGCTTCAACCGCCTTGAGCGCAGCCTTTAGCGTGGGCACCACATGAAAG
>Ga0007795_10000064_pt1 | contig 23214 bp, 28 predicted proteins | sample CryBogmetaGMA1M_FD_60369 | JGI IMG/M metagenome (GOLD analysis project Ga0007795, IMG submission 60369) | Freshwater microbial communities from Crystal Bog, Wisconsin, USA - MA1M | ecosystem: Environmental > Aquatic > Freshwater > Lake | place: Crystal Bog, Wisconsin, USA | collected 2009-07-06
CCCGCCGGCCACGCCCGGCCCCGCCCCGACCGGTCCCGGCACGCCCTATGATCCGACGAACATCGGGCGCGAAGCGACCTACAGCCGCAACGCCGAGAACGGCGTGCAGCAAGTGGTGGTCATCGAGAAAGGCGCCTTTCCCGGCTGCGAGCAGCCGGGCGCCGACGACGCCCGCGCCCGGACGCCGCGGCTCGCGCAGAGCGCCGCGCCGCCGGGTCCGGCCGAGAACGTCGTGCGCCCCCTGCTGCTCGCGTTGCTCGCCCTGCTAGGGGTCTTCCTGCTCCTGCTCGTCGTCTGGCTGCTGCGCGGCCGCGCGCCCGCGAGCGACGTCCAGGCCATCTTCCTCGACGGCAGCGACGTGCTGTCATAGATACTTGAAAATCGCGTCGCGCTTCTCCTTGCTGCGCAGCAGCAGGTACACGAAAAACATGACGCCCACGGCCTGCGCGATGCCCGTGACGAGCAGCGTGCGCTTGTAGGAGGTCGTCGCCTTCAGCGCCGTCTGGGAGAGCGAGCCGAGGCGCGAGCCGTAGTCTTCCAGGAAGGTGGACGTGTTGTCCGTGATCTGGCCGAACGCGACGGCGTTCGAGAGCTGCGCCGTCGAGGCCGCCAGCAGGCCCTGCAGCTGCTCGACGAGCTGGCAGGAAGCGTTGAACTGCTGGCGCATCTCTTGCTCCGCCGCCTTGCTGCTTACCAGCGAGGCCGCAGAAGACAAGGCCGCGCAAACGAGGAGCCCTACGACGAACGCCATGAGGGCCCCCGGGTGTTTACTCAGGCGGGCGGCCCCGGGCGTGCTTGCCCGCACCGTCTCGGTCCTGGAACGAGCCGCGCCCGCGGCAGTAGCAAGGAAAGCATGCACTGCAACGTGGCGGCGGGCCAGCAGAAGGCCGCCGACATGGCCCTCTCGGTGTCGGAGCAGCAGCTGCAGCGCATCAAGCAGCAGGGCTGCGCCACGACGCAGCAGGACCGGAACATCATGCGGCTGCCCGACCTGAAGGCCCTGCACTACCCGGCCCTGGCCGACCCCCTGCCGGAGCTCGAGTACAACGTCAACAACCGCTTCACGGCGGCGCTCCAGAGCGACGGCTTCGTGCACCCCTTCGTCGACGAGCCGACCTCGCAGACGGTGCAGCCGCGCCCGACGGTGCCGGGCACGACCATGAGCGGCGTCGGCGACCTGGCAGCCATCGCGGGCGCGTACCTGGGCAACGAGGAGCTCCAGACGCAGTCCCTGTACCAGCGCATCGCCGACGGCATTCGGGGCGGCCCGGCCCGCACGAGCGAGAGCCAGCCGACGCGCCAGGGCTTCGTGCAAGACTACGCGGCCGAGCAGCGCGGCCTTACGGCGCCGCCCAACCTGCCCATCTTCAGCGAGGCCCAGGTGACGCGGCAGATGCTCTACGGGAATGCCGCCACGGCGAAGCTCCAGCGCGGCTTCCCGGCGCGCTGCCGGCACATGTGCCGGGGGACGCTCTACGACCTCATGCATTACGACGCCATCACGGCCGAGGCGCTCGCCGCCGAGGGCTGCAGCTCGAAGCTCGGCTTCATCGCCACGCGCGACGGCCGGCTGCCCTACCTGCTCTTCGTGACCACGCTCTTCGTGTTCGTGCTCGTCGTCGCGCTCGCCGTGCTGCGCCGCTGAGGTCTGAGCCTTTGAGCGCGCGCGCCCCCTCACCCCTACATAAAGCGAGCGCCTGCAACGATGCCGGGCGGCGGGCACGGCGGCGGGCACGGCGGCGGGCACGGCGGCGGGCACGGCGGCTACGGCCGCGGCGGCGGCTACGGCCAGGCCTACACCGTCGTGGTGTCCGACCAGAGCAACTTCGAGTCGCCGGTGCTGCCCGTGTTGACGTACGAGGACGGCGTGCAGCCCAACTTCATCAATTGCCTGACGGCGCACATGCACTACTGCCACAAGAAGTTCAGCGGCGAGAGCATGAACGCCTGCATGTACGGCGTGCTGCTCAAGAACGACCTGCTGCCCGGGGGCGTGGCCGGCGGCGTCACCGACGTCGGCGGCGGCTTCATGGCCGCCATGGCGCTGGACACCTGCTCGAGCATCTCGCAGACGTCCGATCTCATACCCCGCTCTACCTGACCCGGCGGCAGGCTGACAAACAAAGTATGCGGCTCTGGCTGGGCTACCTGGTCGTGGGCCTCATCATCTTGGGCGGGTCGTACGCCTTCCGGGCCGAGCGGCTCGAGACGCAGCACGGCTGGCTGCGCGGGGCCTGCCAGCGGCGCGTCGACCGGGCCTTCGCCGCCTGCCGGCTCGTGGCCGGGCGGGAGACCGCCCCCGTCGCCTGCGCGGAGGCGCTCCTCGACCTCGAGCTGCTCGAGGACAACGCCCCCATCTGGCGCGGCCAGTGGCTGGGCGCCCTGACCGTGGCGTTGACGTTGGCCGCGCTCTTGCCGCTGCTGCGGGAGTCGCCCGCGGGGCTGGGGATCTGCGCCTTCGCGGTGGCGTTTCTCGCGCAGCGCATCGTGCAGTGCCACGAGCGGAGTCACGTTCGGAAGGCGCCCCGCGGCGCGCGCCTGCGCCTCATCCGCGGCCTGGCGGGCTCGTCGAGCGACACCACCGACAGCCACTACTGAAAGCCCGAGTAGTGCATGCCGCCGACCGGGGCGCCGCCGTAGAATTTGACCTCCGAGGGCTGCGCCGCCTTCGGCAGACCGGGCTGAGGCTTGCTCTTCGTGGCGTCGTCGGGAAGCGGCGTCACCACCGTCGCGGGCGTGCCGGCCGGCGTGCCGGCCGGCGTGCCGGCCGGCGCGGGCACCGGGATGCTCAGCGCGCGCTCGATCAAGTGCTGGCCCGCGCTGATGTCCTGCAGGTCGTTCTTGACGGAGGCCAGCTGCTTCCGGAGCTCGCCGTCGGACGAGGCCGAGTCCAGGCGCAGCGTGGCGCCGGGCGTCAAGTTCAGCATGATCTCCTGGCCGGCGCGCGGCGCAGGCTTCGGCGCCGGCGCGTTGCTGCCGCCGGCGCGGATGGCGCGGATCAGGAAGACGATGCCGACGATCACGAGGACGACGACGACCGTAATGATGATGGCTTTCTTGCGGTACCGCATCGAGGCTGCGGCGTCGCGCCCGAGCTGCGGCACGGCCGCCGGCGCGCCCGGCCAGGGGCCACCCACCTGTGGCGTGTTCAGACTCGAGTCGGGCAGCGGCAGGCCGGTCGCGGGGTCGTAGGCCGGCAGGCCGTAGGGCGGGTAAGGCGGCGCGAGGGGCGCCGAGTACGGCACGGGCGCGTAGGGCGCCGAGTACGGCGGCGCCGAGGGCGGCGCGTAGGACGCCGAGGGCGGCGCGTAGGGCGCCGGGCCCGCGGCCGCCAGCGGCATGGCGGCCATGCTGGCGTCCGGCACCGGCATGAAGGACGCCGGCGCCGGGCTGGGCACGACGGGCGGACTCGGCGCGCTCGAGAACGTCATGCTGCCCGGCGCCGCCGGCGCGAGGCTCGTGGGCATCGACGTGTAGGCCGACTGCATGCCGGCGCCGGCATCGACGATGCCGCGGGCCTGATCGAAGCGGACCTGCGCGCTCATGGGCTCTTTGCTACTTAACGGCACACTTTCGGAGAGACGCGCTCCTCGGACGGCTCGCGCGGGCCGCCGCCGCTCGCCTCCGCGGCCGCGCTCGGGAGCGTGGGCTGGTCCAGGATGTCCCAGGCCCGCTCGAGCGTGCAGACGACGTAGGCCTCGATGCCGTCGCGCGGGATCATGTCCAGGAGGCAGTGGGCCCAGGCCCGGATGTCCTCGAGCGGGCTGACGATGATCACCGCCCGCTGCTTGCCGGCGCAGGCGGCCCGCATCTCCATCGCGGAGCGCAGCAGCGCCGGCCCGCAGCTCACGAAGCCCGTCAGGCCGGCGGTCAGGTCGTAGAGCGTCACGAACTCGGCGGCCGCCGGCATCGCGGTCAGCAACCGCCCGAAGCCGTCGGCGAGCACCTCGTCCGTGAGGTGGCCGCCCTCGGCCTGCACCGTGAAGAGCTCGCCGTGCTGGCAGCGCTGCTGCCACAGCGAGTAGGCGGGCCGGGCGTCCAGCAAGAGGGTGCCTCCGTCCTCGGCCATGGCCTCGAGCCGCTTTACCTGCGCGCCCGACCGGCCGCGCGGCAGAATGGGCGCGCGCGCCGCACGGGGTCCTGAAAAAACCCATGGACACGGAGGCGCTCTGGACCGCCCCGAAGGAGAAGTATCAGGGCCAGTTCGAGCACGTGCGCCGGATGCGCGTGCGCGACAAGCGGTCGCTCTTCGCCATCCTCCGCAAGAGCGACGAGATCTCGCCGGACACCTTCCTGCCCTCCTACGGCATGCACTGCGGCGAGTTCGCCTGCTTCCAGATCCTCGCCGAGCACAACCGCAAGGAAGCGAAGAGCCGGGCCGACGCCGCCATGGCGCCGGGCGCGGTCGCGCAGTGAGGCCCCGCCCGCGCGCTCTCCTAAAGGCGGCCGGCCGCATGTGAACGCGGGGGCCTCCCCGCGCGGCCCGTCCATGAAAAAAACCACGCCGGCGCCCCGCCGCCCGGTGACGTCCGCGCAGCGCTTCCTGACGGCGCAGCCGCGGGGCCTCCTGCGGTCGCCGCCGGCCGTGCCGAGCGACCTGCTCCTGGCGCGGCCCGGCGAGCTCACGCTCGTGCCGCCGTGGACCACCCTGGTGGTGCCGGCGAGCCGCGCCGCCCCGACCTGCGCCGGCTGCGGCGCCGAGCTGTCCTGGAGCACGTGGACCAGCAACGTCGCGTGGCTGCCGCTGGGCGACGGCCTCTTCTCCGCCATCTGCGGCACCTGCCGGCAGCGCGACGCTCTCTTCAAAGATGGAAGCGCCTAGTGGCGGGGCGGCCCTGCGCTGGAGCGACGAGTTCGCGCGCGCCCTGGAGGCGACGCCGCCGGCCCCGCCGGCGCCGCCGCTCTGGCAACGCGTCACGACCGGCTGCAGCGCCGTCACGCAGCACGCGGCGCTCGTGCTGCTGCTGCTGGCGGTCGGCACGGTCCTGCTGCTGCTCGTGCTGCGGCCGCCCTTCGTGCTGACCTTCGAGTACGACCAGCGCCGGCCCTGGCGCGGCGGCGTGCACGTGTCCTGGCTCGGCGTGAGCTGCGTGACGGCCTTCGTGCTGCTGGTGCCGGTCGCCGCCCACCTCGCCTGGCCGGGCTGAGCCGCGGTCAGGAGCAGCCGGGCCCGCCCCGGGCCACGCTAAAAGCAGCCATGCCGTCCGGGCTCGGCTCCTCGCTGCCGGCGCCGGCGGCCCTCGCGGTCTCCGGCGACGTCGGCTTCCTGGCCGACGAGAACGCCCAGCGGCTCGTCAGCATCTACATCGAGGACGTCTCGGCCACGCTGCAGTGTCTGCGCGAGACGGTCGAGGCGCACCTGAAGGGAGCCTCCGGGGCCTGCGTGCAGACGACCTTCGAGCGGGGCCTGGCGGTCTTGCGCCAGTGCTCGGCGGACAGCGTGGCGGAGCAGGTCGCGGCGCTGCAGGCGCGGTACCCCGAGACCGAGGTGCTGCACCGCTACGTGCTCGTGAGCCTCCTCAGCGAGGCCGCCTACGCCGAGGGCATGCACACGCTGCTCTTGCCCTCGGTCGCCGAGACCTACCACGCGTTCACGCGCCGCGTGGCCAGCCACCCGGACGTGCAGCAGACGCTCGGCTTCTTGCAGCAGCCCCTGGCCGCCCGGCGCGTCGTCTTCCTGGACGCCTTCCGCAACGCCATGCACGACCAGGCGCGGCGCTGCATCGGCCGCCAGCCGCTGCGCGCGCCGCCCGAGGCCGAGCCACCCAGCGCGAGCAAGCCCGGGCGCCTGACCGAAGCCGTGCAAGCCGCGAAGGCCCGCTCCGCCGCCTCGCAGACCAGCTCGCGCGGCACCAGCAGCACCGGCGAGGCCGCCCCGCCCGAGGACCCCACGCTCCGGGCCGTCATGCTGCACGACACGCCGGTGCCGCCCGTGCCGCTCCCGGCCGACGAGCCGGAGGTTCCGCCACCGGCCGCGAGCGAGCTCCAGTAAAACGCCGATGTCCGCGCCCCCGGACGCGGCGCACGCCCCGAGGCGCCTGTCCAGACCCGAGCGGCAGAGGATTGCGAAGCGGCTGGCACGACTGAGCCGCTCGACGCGCGCGCACCGACGGAGTTCGCCCGACGCCTCGCTGGCCGGCGCCGCCGCCCGCTGGGAGCTCGGCGGCGCCGACCCGGCGGCCGTGCTGGGGCACGGTCTGCAGGGCTTGCAGTTTCACGACGAGTCGAAGCGGTGGCCGACGGGCCCACACGTCTGGCTGCACGCGCTCCAGCAGCAGCACCGGGCCGCCCTGCAGGACCTCCTGCAGGCCGATGCCGGGGCCGTGCAGGCGGACTTCGAGAGCCTGACCTTGAAGCTGCTCGCGGACTACTACCCCTGGGATGTCGTAGGAGAGGCCTTCGCCACACGGCTCGCGGCCGGCGAGCTGGGCCTCGTCAATGGCCGCAGCACGACGCGCGCCGTCCTGACCCTTCTGAGCCGCTCGACGCCGGGTGCTCAGCGCGACGAGGCGCCGTCGCGCGAGCGCCTGCCGTATGCCCAGGCCCTCTTGGCCGCCCGGACGAGCCCGGCCGCCCTGGTCGCGGCGGCCAAACGGCTCGGCTATGCCCCGGAGCAGCTGCAGCGGCTTCTGGCGGCCGCCGTGCCCGCTGCGCCGGCCGACACCAGCGTGGCCACCGTGCTCGAAGCCTGTCGCGCCCACGCCATCTTGGAGCTGGTCCTGCGGGCGGCCGCGCCCGGAAATGGCGCGATGCCGCTGCTGACATTGCTGCACAGCCCGATGAGCGTGCTTCGGCCCTACCTCGAGACGTATCTCAGAGGCCGACACCCAGGCTTCGACCACCTGTCGGAGTCGGGCGGTGCCGCGGTGCACGCGGCCCTGGAGGCTCGGCAGGGCAGCCAGCGCCTCCACGCGCTGCGCCAGAGCGCCCTGGAGACCACGTTGCTCGCCTGCTATGCCTGGCAACGCGACCTGGACCTCAGCCTGAGCCTCTTCACGCTGCTCACGCTGCCGGCCGAAGTCGCGCTGGCAGACCGGACGATGCAGCAGCTCGCGGCGCAGAGCCCGCCGGACGTGCAGCCAGTGCACGCCTTGCTCCTACAGTACGTCTGCACGCTCGTGCGCGACGCGGCGCGGCGGGCACTGGCCCGCGACCTCAACCTCGACTCGCAGGAGAGGACGACGACCACCCGCTATCACCGCTGCCTGACCGCTTGGATGGAGGCGGATGCGCCGAACTCGCGCCCCTTCTTCTCGCCCGACGCCAACATCACCAAGTGGATTCTGCAGCTCGCCAAAGACGAACCCCGTAATCGGGCAAACACAACGGACTGCTTCCGTCCGACAGTCGAACCGCGAGAATACGCGCGACTCGCCGCCGCTCAGACGCGGCCCAATATGACTGCCGCGCGGCTCAAACACCTCGCCGACTTGAACGTCATCTTAGAAGACACCTTCAACAGCAGCGAAGAAGCCAGCACGGCGGTACAACATGCACGCTGGGAAGCGGCGAGAACGCAGGCGCCGGCGGCGCCCGAACGACCTTCGCGCGAGCAACTCAGTTTCTTGAAGAAGCTGGGCGAGGTTGCAGTGCCGGCGCCGGACGTCACTGTGGACACTCTCCGGGTGGCCTTGCAATCGAGCATTACGAACTGGGAGGGGGCCGAGCCATAAAGGAACGTCGAGGCCGATGTCGGAGAGCGCCCCCTCGTTCTTGCCCTACTTCGTCGCGTCCATCCTGGCCCTGGCGGGCGTCGTCGGCGTCCTCTTCTGGTCCGGCGCGCTGCAGCTGGCGCGCTGGCAGCTGAGCGAGGGCACGGCCGTGGTCGGCGACGCCGACATCGTGCCGGACGTCAAGTCGCAGGACGCCTGCTTCAAGCTCTGCAACAACGCCTACGTGGCCGCCACCTTCACGAGCGGCGTGCCCAGCGGCTACAACTGCCAGCTCTTCCGCAGCGTGTCCTGCGGCTACAAAAACGCCAGCAGCACGACGAAGTTCAACCCGCGCACCGTCAACAACGACCCCGGCACGCCCTGTCAACAGCAGCCGACCCGGCGCTAGGCCGGCCGGCAACTCGGCTGGGGCGCCTCCACCACGGGCGGCGGGCGCGGGAGCGCCGCGAGCAGCGCCGGCACGAAGAGACAGTCCCGCCACTTCGGCTGGAAGTTGCCGCAGAAGCCGGGCCGGTAGGCGGCGCCGAGGACGAGCCGGGACGTGGGCGGCACGTCGAAGTCGGGGTGGATGCACAGCTCGCCGCTGCAGGCGTCGCGCGTCCAGTGGAAAGGCACGCGCGCAAAGTAGTAGCCGCGCTCCGCGTCGAACCAGAAGATGTACGCATCAAGGCCCGACGCGGCGCCTTCCACCGTCAGGAGCGAGCGCTTCCAGCCCGTGCTCGGGTAGAAGTTGGAGATCAGCGTGAGCTCGCCGGGCGCGACGACGAGGCTGCTGGCGCACGACGGCTGCACCGGGACGTCCTCGTCCCCGAAGACGACGCGGTTCTGCCACGTCACGACCACGGGCTCGCAGAAGGTGTTGGTGAACTCGATGATGGGCGAAACGCACGGCGCCCCCAGCGACACCACGCCGGTGCTGTACGTGTAGCCGTTGACGTAGACCTGCTCCGCCATTTACTCTTGGGCCGGGGCAAGATGCTGAGGTTGCGAATCGGGGCCGGCCGCCGGGCCGGCCGCGGCGGACGCGCCGCGCCCCGGCGGGCACCCAGCGCAGTCCGCGGGCTCGGGCGGCGCGCGCGGCACCTTCTCCCAGCGCAGCGGCGCCGCGCCCCCCGTCTCCGGGAGCGGCGGCGGCCCCCGACTCCAGGCCGAGCCGATCGAGAGCGACGGCATCGCGGCTCAAGCTTTCGGGGAGGGCGCGCGAGCGGGAGTTTTGGCCGAACGCGGCGGCAGCGCCAGCGGGCGGGCGTCCTCCATCTGCTGCAGCAAGCCGAGCAGACGCCGCACCTCGGTCTGGTGCCGCACCGTGCTGCCCTGGCTGGTCTCGCACACGCGCTGCGCGGACTGCTTGCACTCCTTCACGAGCTGGCCGAAGTGCTGCCCGGCGACGGCGCCGACGTTGCCGGGCGAGGCCGCGCGCCGGCGCGGCGAGGCCGCGCGGGCCGGCCTCTTGCTGGACTTCTTGGGGGGCATGTCGTTTACAGCTGCCGGCGATCGCCCGCGGTCGCCATGCTGCGGCTGCCGGTCGGCGCAGGTGAAAGGAAATGACCGCGCACGTCGCCGCGGAAGCGCCCGAACCCCTGGTCGCCAGGTACGTCTGTCTGGAAGCCTCGGAGCAGGCCGCCGAGGCGAACATCCTGGAGAAGCTGACGGACCTCCTGAAAGAGCTGGCCCGCGCCAGCTCCCGGCCTGCGACCGCCGACGTGCGCTATGCCATCACCGTGGACGTCGCAGAGCTGCCGCTGCTCACCAGTCCGCGCTTCATCCAGCAGGTCATGGATGCCTTGCTCGCCTACCGCGCCTACTTCGCGCGCGTCGGCGCGCTGTGCATCCGCACCAAGCCCGGCCTGCAGACGGCCCTGGTGCGCACCACCGTGGCGCTCGCCACCCTGCCGATGCCGGTCAGCGTGGAGGAAACGTGGGCCGGCGAAGAAAAAAACCTGGGCATGAAGTAAAAGCGGCGTGCGACCATGTACAGCTCTCTGATCCTCGGCTTCGTGGCCCTCGTGCTCATCGCCGTCGGCGTCATGACGATCTTCGCCTGGCTGCCGATCAGCAAGAACGTCTTCCTGGACGGCACCGCTCTGCCGCTGACGCTGAGCCAGGATGGTTTGACTCTCACGCTACCGAAACCGACAGCCAATCCCCCTAAATACACTCCGGACAACATCGACAAGTGGCAGGGCAGCTACGATTTCTGGAAGACCACCGTCTTCTGGACCAACGTCGGCGCCGCCGGCCTCGGCTTCTTGGTCCTCGTCGGCCTCGGCGTCTCCGCCATGCACAAGCGGTCCGAGGTCATGAGCTTCGAGCCCGGCGCGGCCGCACCCCCCATGAACTTCTCGTGAGCCCACCTGCGCCCCGCGCTGGCCAGGCGCCGGGCACGGCCGCAACGCGGCAACCGCCCGCGCCACGACACCTCCTAGGCGAACGCGGACACATCCTGAAGAGTGGCGTCGAGCACCAGTAGCACCGCTATCATAGAGGTGAGCAGCCGGGCCAAGGGCGCGAGCTGACGCCGCGAGGTCAGGGCACGAAGCTGCTGCAACAGGAAGCCCAGCTGATTCACCAGGAGACACAGCAGCTCGTACTCGTAATCTCCCGGCACCAGCGGGTCGCCTAGCGTGGGGTCCGTTTGCAGCACCGCCGAAGCAACGGGTTGCGAAAGAGCGAGGTCTGCAAAGACGGCTTTCACGAGTGACGTATCTACCTGCATGAGGGATCCGGCAGCCTTCAGCTTCGTCACGTTAGAAGTGTCGGCGGCAGCAAACTGGAGCTGATTCGCCATATTTAGCTGATTCGCCATATTTAGCTGATTCGGCACCACAGATGACGTCGGATCCGCCGCCATCTTCAGCGGCGGCTGCCCATCCGGCGCTGTGACCACGGGCACCATCACCCCGTCTAAAGGCTGCATGACCGATGATGGCAGGTCCGATGGCACCACGGCGGTGCCGTCTGACGGCGGCGGCGGTTTCTTCTCGGGACCTACTGGCTGCAGCTCGCTCACCGGCGTCATCGGGATGGGCACCAGCTGCTGAAAGCCGGGGCCGACCCGCTGCACCATGACGGCTCCGTTCGGCAGGCCCATGACGTTGAGCTGCGGTGCCATGGGCACGAGCTGCCTGGCCGTAGGGCCCGTCTGCTGCACCGCCACGACGCCCGTCTGCGCGGCCGCGGCAGCCGTCTGCGGCGCCGGGCCGGCCAGCTGTTGCACCAGCGGACCCAGCTGCTGAAGTATGGACAGGAGCTGCGGCAGCGAGCCTAGCTGCTGCACGCTCGAGTTCAGCTGCTGGAAGCGGAGGCCCAGCCGCTGCAGCAGGGGGCTCAGCTGCTGCACCAGAGCGAGTAGCTGCGGAGTCCCGGGGGCAGTGGCCCCAGCGAGGGTCTGTGGATCGAAGAAGTTCTGTTGCATCCGTTTATCTGATGCCTCGAAAAAAAATTAAGCCACTGGGCAAATTCCGGGCACGGAAGGCGGCGCCCCGGCCGCTCACTCGCCCGCGGGCGCCTCGAAGAGCCCCGCCCACACCGAGGGCTCCTCGCCGCCCATGTCGCGGGGGTCGAACCACGTGCGCGCGCCGCCGGCGAACGCGAAGGCGGCGAAGGGGTCCGCGGGCTCGGCCGCGCGCAGGTCGTAGCGCCGGCGCGCCGCCTCGTCGCAGAGCACGTCGGCCGCCGCGTTGACGGCCTGGGCCCGCGCGAGGAGCGCCGCCGTGCTGCCGCCGCGCTGCCGGTCGGGGTGCACCTCCGCCCGGCGCCGCCGCGCGGCGCGCTGCACCTCGTCCTGCGTCGCAGCGGGGGCCACGCCCAGCAGGGCGTAATAGTCCTCGGCGTCCTGCATGGGCGCCGGCTTTCTTTTCTGCCTCTCCGGCCGAGCGCCCTATGCCACGCGCGGCTTCGCCGCCTCTTCCAGCACGCGGCGGTCTGCCAGGCGGCGGCTCCGGACGAAGCGCGCGCCGAACTCGGGCGCGGCCAGCGCCTCCACGAGCGGCGCCGCGCTCTCCTCGACCTCCTCCAGGAACTGCTGCAGGAGGTGCGGCAGCGTGCGCGCCTTGCCGGAGGCGACCCAGCGCTGCTGCAGACAGAGCGCGAGCTCGGCCGGCGTCGGGTACAGGCCCCGCTCCTGCACGAAGCGGCCGTAGTGCTCGTGCGCCGAGAGCGTCAGGTGCGGCTCGGGCGCGAAGCCGTAGAAGGCCTCGGCCACCTGCTGCCAGGGCTCGATGCCCAGCCGGGAGTACGGCCTGGCGGTCGCCGGGCAGAGCGGCACGATGCAGCGCGGGTAGGGCTGCAGCCCGTAGGCCCACGCGACCGTCGCCCGCGCGTCCAGCGCCGGGAGCTCGCACGGGGGCAGGCACTCGCCGAGCCCCTTGGCGACGTCGGCGTAGCCCTCGAGCGTCACTAGCTCCTGCCAGCCGTAGGCCAGGGCGTGCGCCCGGTACGCGCCCGGCAGCAGCGCCAGCACGCGCGCCCGCTGCGCGGCGTCGGCCGGCCCGTCCAGCAGCACGAACTCCTCCACGGCCCAGCCGGGCGGCAGGCGCTCGCGCGCGGCCGCGCACGCGGCGAGCGGCAGCTGCCAGGCATGCTGCACCAGCGCGCCCATCAGGTTCGGCAGGCGCCGCTTCGGCTCGCCGGGCGAGAACGGCGCGGCCTCCGACGGCGCCGCGCCCTTCTTCCAGGCGTGCATGGACCGCACGACCTGCAGCCGCCCCCAGGCCTGCGGGCACGCGGCGGGCAGCCGGTAGCCCAGCACGTCCTCGACGGCCCAGCGGAGCTCGGCGAGCAGCGGCAGCAGCGGCAGCAGCATCTGCGGGAAGTCGTACGCGGGCCCGGCCGCCACGAGCCACAGGGCCGCCGCGCAGGGCACGCGCGCCATCGGCAGCTCGGGCAGCCCGGAGAGCGAGGCGTAGGTCGAGCTGCCGAGCAGCTGCGCGCGCAGCGCCGCCAGGATCAGCGGCAGCGCCTGCTGCAGCCGCGCGGGGACCTTGCCGCGACTCACCACCAGCGCCAGGTTCAAGAACCAGAGCTCGGGGTTGCCGCGGCGCCGGCCGCCGGCCACCGCGCGCAGCAGCGCCCAGCGGCGCGCCGCCGCGTGCGCCGCCGACGCCGTCGCCAGCGGGAAGGCCGCGACCAGCGGCCGCCGCGTCGTCGGGGACGCCCGCAGCGGCGTGCCGGCTTCGCGCGCGGCCCGCAGCGCGCCGCAGCTCAGCACGTCGTCCAGCAGCGCCGCGAAGCCCTCCACGGCGGCGGGCCGCGTCCAGAGCCAGAGCGGGTTCCTGCTCAGGAGCTGCTGGAAGTCGGCGTCCAGCCCGTCCAGGAAACACCCGCCGCCCTCCGGCGCGGTCAGCAGCAGCACGAGGTTGTCCGTGGACTCCTCGAGCGTCACGGGGCACACGAACCAGGCGGACGGCGCGTCGAGCGCGCCCTCGTCCAGCGGCAGCGGCTCGGCCGGCGCCGGCGCGAGGGCCGCGCGCTCCGCCGGCCGCGAGAGCGCCCGGCGCGCCTCCTCCTTCGTGAAGCACTTCCTGGCCAGGCCGTCGCAGAGGCCGATGATGGCGTCCAGCGCCCGCGTGCCGGGCGTGTCGTCGCGGACCTCCCGGAAGGCGCGGACGAGGCGCCGCCCCACGTCGCAGGCCTCCGCCAGGCGGCCGCCCTCCAGCAGCGGCACGAGCTCCTCGCCGAAGTCCGCGCCGAGCCGGGCGCTCATGCCGGCCGTCAGCCGGTTCTTGGCCGCGATGGCCGCGTCGCGCACCTGCGGCGACCCGCGCGTGCCCATGAAGCGGGCCTCGGCGACCTCCTTGAGGCGCGCGGCCGCCGCCTCGACGTCCAGGGGCTCCGCCGCCAGGAAGGCGTCGAAGAGCGCCTGGTCGGCGGCGGACACGCGCTGCGGCGGCGGCGGCAGGCCCTCCTTGGGCACGTGCTTCAGCTCGTAGGGGCTGAAGCGGGTGAAGGGCAGCGCGACGGACAGGTCCGCGGCGCTGCCGGTCTCAACGATGTAGACCTCCACGCGCTCGAAGACGTGGCCGCGCTCGCCCCGCTCGAGGGCGGCGCCGTGCAAGAGCGCGTCGCAGGCCGCCACCTTGTCGGAGGGCACCGACCCGTCGGTGAAGAGACGCAGGACGCCGTGGAAGGCCTGCTGCCGGATGCGGCGCGCCAGCACCGACGGATCCGTGCCGCCGTGGCCGCGTTCCTCCAGCAGCCAAGCGTGCATCGCCGGCTCCGTCACGACGGCCAGCGTGTCGTCCCAGAGCAGGTAGACGTCGGCGGGCGCCGCGGCCTTGGCCGCTCGCAGCTCGGCGAAGTAGCGCTGGCCGGCCTTGCCCCCGACGGACCCGGAGCAGTCGGCGGCGAACCAGGTCTCCATGGCAGCTGGGGCTTCGACAGCTTTTCCACGCCTCAAAATCTGAGATACTCGGTCGAATCTCCTATTGCAAGCGCGCGTGTAAGGCTCAGAGGCAGGCCAAGAGTGCCGCTACAATATCGCCTTGCTCACCTGACATCACAAAAAAAACAAATAAAAAGCACTTCAATCAATATGGACGGCGACCTCGAAATGCACTTGAAACAACATTATGAAGCGGTGGACGGCCTCAGATACATGCCTACATGAACCTGCGAACGGAGTAGCGACAGGTGGCGTTCTGAAAACGTGCATCGCAGGGTGTCAGATGGTGCAATTGGGCACCGGGCCGCCACGTAGCCGGAGTGGCACCTGATTCACTTTTTGCACTGCGTCTTTGCAGATGCCGTGGCATCCGAGCCTCGACGAGACACTTCTACTCCGACCACCAGTCCCCGCAAGCCGGCTCGACCGACGCGGAGCGCCGCCGGAGCGCCATCTTCAGCTCGTGCAGCTCGTCGCCCTCCTCGACGGCGACGAAGGTGCGCTGCCGCATCCAGGTGCGGGGCGGCCACGGCAGCGCCCGCTGCAGCAGCGCCGCCAGGCGCGCGCGCTCGGCGCGGTCCGCCTCGGCCGCCTTGGCCTTGGCGCCGCGCCGCTGCGCCTTCTGGCGCCGCCGCTGCTGCTCGCTGAGCTGCGCCGACGCCGAGGCCTGCGCCAGGCGCTGGGCGGCCTGCTGCCGCACGGCGAAGTTCTGCAGCGCCTGGTGGAGCACCAGCGTGCAGACGATGCGGGCCAGATCGGCCCAGGTGCTGCCGGTGCCGTGCAAGACCAGCACGGGCAGCACTTCGACGAGCTGCGGCGAGCTCGCCAGCGCCACCTGCACCAGATCCTCGGCGTCCACCACGCTGCGCACGCTGTGGCCGCAGAGGTGGTCCAGACAGCCCGCCTCCGCCAAGAAGCTCTCCTTCAGATGCATCCCGCGCAGACGGCCCTCCACGTACTCGTAGGCCAGGCAATCGAGCCGCAAGGCCTGCAGGCTGTCGTCCAGCAATCCGACCTCCGGCAGGCCCCGCCGGCGGCACTGCTCCACCGCCCAGCCGCGGACGGCCAGCTCGCACGTCTGCACGAACCGCACGGCGCTGCCGGTGATGCGCGTCAGCTGCAGGCGCTCCACCGGCGCCATGCCCGCCCAGGCCGCCCGCAGCTCGGCCAGCGCCTTCTTGGCGGGCCAGGACCGCAGCGTGCGCGGCAGCGGCCCTTGCAGCACCCGCCGCAGCTCGGCCAGCGGCTGCCCCTTCGCCAGCCGACACCGTTCCAGCATGAAGGCCAGGGCCAGCGTGAAAAAGTGCCGAGCGGCCTGCTCCCAGGAGCTGCCGCGCTTGCCCAGCGCCCCCTCGGCGTTGCCGACCACGTGCAGGGCGGCCAGGTCGTCCCAGATCTCCTGAAACTCGGCCGCGTCAGGCGTGGCCGCGCCCAGGATGCTCTCGAAGCTCCGGTCCCGCGCGCAGAAGCGCAGGCTGAGGCAGGCCGTCCGCGGCTTGCCGTCCTGCCACTCGACCTCGTGCAGCCCCACGCGGCGGCGACTCGCCTCCACGGCGGCCGTGCACGCCGCCGCGTCGTCGTGCTGCAGCTGCGCCTGCATCACCAGGAGCTCCTGGGCCATGCGCAGGTCCAGAACCGCTATGTTGTGCTCGATGCTGCAGATCTCCCGGCGCTCCTTCGCCGCGGCCCGCCGCCAGAACCCGCGGCAGAACTCGACATCGGCCGGCGCCGGCCACGTTCGCGGCATGGGGAGCACTGCTTCGAGCCGACTGCAGGAAGCGGCGCTCGACGGCCTGCTCGCGCAGAGCCTTGCGATACATGAGACGCCGCAGGAAGGGCGCTGCCACCCGCGCGAAGGCGACGTGCCGGAACAGCTCGTGCGTGCGCGCGAGGGCGGCGCGCTCCGCCGCCAGCCAGGGGGCACGGGCTTCGCCGCCCAGCGGCGCGCAGGCCAGCGCCGCCTGCAGGTCCACGTGCGGCGCGAACAAGGTCGCGGGCCCGAGCAGGCAGGCGAAGACCTGCAGCCAGACCGCCTCCGGGAGCGTCGCGGGGGGCGCGAGGAAGGTGCTTGCCGGCTCCCAACAGCCCGTGCAAACGGCGATAGGCATCGGGTATGCAAGGTCGAGCCTTCGCCTTTCTTAACGCCCCAGTCGGTGATTCAGAGCAGAACCCGCCACTCAGAGTTGCAAGGTCTGGTGGCGGAGCCGCAGCGCAAAGCGACCGAGGACGTAGCCTCGCGCGCCGCACGGTGAGAGCCTCTCTTCATCCTACGCAGTCGGAGCGTCCTCGCTGCTCAGGGCAGTGGCCGCCGAAGGGCGGGCCACGAAGGACAGGGGCCGCGGCGCGGCCTGCACGCGCCGCCGCGCCTCGCGCCCTTCGCGGCTGAGCTCTTCGTCGCGCACGGGCGCCGCCCGCTCCGTGTAGCGCTCGAGAGCCCGGCGAAAGGCAGGCAGGTGCGCCTCGAAGTAGAGGTGCGTCTCGCGCTCGTGCCCGTCGACGCAGCGGTTGGTGCGCGCCTCCAGGTTGTAGTCCGGGAACATGGCCCGCACCGCCTCCTTGACGTGGATCCCGAAGACCTTGGCGCGGTCCCTGGCGGCGTGGTCCGTCAAGACCAGCTGCTCCTTGAGGAACTTGGAGCAGTACAGCGGGCGGCCGAGCTCCGGATCGGGGCGCTCCCGGCCCAGGAGCGCGGTGCGCAGCTCGTCCTCCACCAGCAGCACGGATCGGGGCGAGAGTGGGGCCTGGCCGCGCTCCGGACGCAGCAGCCGGAGGGCCTCGAAGTTGGCGGTGATCGTCGAGGCACGCTCCCGGCGGAACCCTTCATGCAGCAAGTCCTGCCGACCCTGCGCCTCAGCCCGGGCCACAGCCGCTTCGGCGGCGAGCCGGGCGTTCTCGTGTCCCAGACGCTCGGTCTCCAGCCGCGCCTTCTTCTGCAGCGTGTCGAATTCCAGCTCAAGCACGCGCTTCCGGTGAGCGAGCAGCAGCTCGACCTCCTCTCGCCGCTGCGCCTCGGGCACGGCCTCCTCCGCATGCCGCCGCTCGGCGTGCTCACCGATGGCGCGCAGGGGATGGTCCGGGTCGTGCTGCGCGAGGTACTCCTGGAAGCGGCGGTTGGCCTGGATGCGATCGAGCAGGGACGTGTCGCCGCCTTCCACGCGCAGCATCGTGTCCACGGCGCGACGGCGCAGCGCGGCGCCGAAGTCGCTGCCGGGAATGAGGCACAGGAGCTCGCAGGCGCCCTGCACGTCCAGCGCCAGCGAATTGCTGCCGCCACCTCGCTCTCCATCGTAGAAGCGAACCCTGTGAGTGAGGTTGCATGATGATACCTCACTCACAGGATCTCCCACAGGATGCTCGTCAGCGTCCAGGTCCATGCCATAGTAGTCCTTGAAGATTCGCCATGTGATGAGTTTTGCAGCAGCATAGTCGCAGCCCTTGGCCGCCATGACCAGGTCGATGGCCGACATGACGAAGACCGTGCCCTCGCCGTTCCGCTTGGGCACGCGCAGGTGGCGCACCACCAGGGGCCGGCCGAACACCGCCGCCGTCTGCTGGAGCAGCGCAACGTCCTCGGGCCGCGCCTGGAGCCCCTGCACCTGCTCCGCCAGGAGGTCCTGCACGCGCTCGCTCGCCAGCCCGCGGGCCACCAGCGCGCGCTCCAGGTCCGAGCTCTGCAGCGCCGGCAGCGCCTGCCGGCCGCTCGTGATCACCAGGAAGCGCGGCACGTGCGCCGGCGCGACGACGCGTCGCGCCTTGGGGTGGCCCACCACCTTCGCGTGGGACACCTCGACGCCCGCGCCCTGCAACGTGGTCTCGCCGTCCGAGCCCTTGCTCTTCGCACTCTTGTCGAAATTGTTCCAGGCGTCCACGCCGTGCGGCCTGTTCTTGAGCACGGCCAGGAGGCCGAAGACGCAGAGGCCAGGCAGCACCTGGCCCGCGGCCAGCGGACTGCGCGCCACGTCCTGGATGGGCACCTCGAGGAAGCTGCGAGCTGCGGCGCTCGCCATGGCCACGAAGCGGGAAGCGGCTAGAGCCCAAATGCAAGCTACAGAGCGGGGTGAAGGCGTCGACATGCCGCGCCGAAGGCCCCGTGCCGGCATATAGCAAAGCCGATGGAGAACCTGCTCTCGCCCTCCACCGCGCCGAACCAGGTGTCGACCGACAGCTACCTGAACAACGGCACGCCGTTCCTGCGCTACCAGACGCAGCTCACGTACTCGTCCTCGCTGCTGAAGCGCCGCGCCGCCGAGCAGCAGCTGTGCCAAGCGCGCCCGCAGGTCTACGGCGCGGCGCGGGCCACGTGGCTCTGGAGCCAGGTCAAGCCATGAGTGGCGGCGCGAGCGCGGGGCGTGCCTACTCAAAGCGTACGCGATGTCCTTTTTGCGTCTCTATCTCCGCTGGAGCCGAAAGCGTCGCCGGACCGTCGAGGCATGAGAGCGCTCTCGCCCGGCGGCCGGCGCCCGCAAAGAAAGCATGGCGGCGGCCCGCGCGGCCCGTAACATCGCGGCCCAGGTGCAGTCCAACCTCGGCGACACACCCACCACGCTGCCGGCCTGGGTCAGCCTTCAGGCCGCGCTGAAGGCCTGGCCCGGCGCCTGCTCCTTCTGCTACTACGCCACCGGCGACCCCAAGGCCGCGGCGACGTGCCTCGAGCGCCAGTGCCCGTCCTCCGCGGCCGCCTTCAATCTGTACGGCGGCGATGAGGACGTGGTGTGCTTCGACAACTACAAGGAGAAACGAGATCGCCTCTGCATCCTGCGCGATTTCGAGCTCGGGCGCCAGAACATCGAGGCCATGCCGCCCCAGGAGCGCCAGGCGACCGTGCGCCGCCTGCTGGAGGGCGCCCTGCGCGATGCGGCCTGGCGCGGCGCGGACGTGCCCGAGATGGCCTGCATGAATCCGGCCAAGCACGCCACCGTGCCCTGGACGCACGTGCACCTCTTCAAGAAGGGCCTCAACCCGGACGGCGGCGTCGAGGACCACGCCTACTGCAGCGAGCTGCGCGACGCGCCGGCGGCTGCGGGCGGCGAGGCGTAGCCGGGCGCCGGCGGCACTCACGGGTCCAACTCATACGTGCTGTGCTCGCTCTCATACTCGCCTGTCAGCGCAAGATGGTAGCCGGCCGCAGCTGGCAGGTCCGCATACTCGGAGGGCGCATCCTTGTCCCGCAAATTTTCGGCGAGCTCTTTATCGTCGCGGGCCCGGTGATAGGCCACGAAGCGCGCGTAGAACGCATCTACCTTGGCTTTTTCGACGGGATCGACGGTGCAGGTCCCGTCGGGCGCGAGAGTGGCCAGCACCCCATACACCGAGTTGCAGAGGTGACAGCGGATGATGGAATCGGCCCAGACCCGCAGGCCGTGCGCCTCGACGTAGTCGGCATCCAGAGACTCCTCGGAGCTGGGGCCGACGAAGCCGTACACGAGGTACGGGTCGAAGCAGCCGTACATTTATTCGGGCATAGACCCTTGGGAGGCCGCCGGTCTGACGCGAGCCATACTTCTCCTGAGCCTGAGCAAATTCCTACGTCTCTGCTGACATGCGAAGGCGCTGTCCTGGCGCAGAAAAAAGGAGGTGTCGAGCTTGTCCGCCGTCTGCCACCACTTTTCAGGCGACTCCGTCAGCAGGTGCTGCGAGAAGGCGTCCGCCTCGATGCACCGTCTGAGACGGGCGATCACTTCCGCATCGCCGCGAAGGCTCGCGGGGATCATGTGGAGGAGCAGAAGAATCACCCGGGCGAAGCTGTGGCCGCGGACGGCGTCGGCGGCCGCCAGAACGAGGGCCTTGTCCACAGCCTCAGGCCGCACAGAGTTCAGCACGGCCACTGCGCTGCCTCCGAGAGAAATCTCCAGGGCCCGCAGAGCTCTGGAGCGAGTCCGGAGCTCCGGAGACAGCAAGCAGAATGCTCCGGGGATGCGCGTCACCAGCGCGTCCAAGATCTCAGGGTCGGTCAGGAGCGACGGAGGTAATCGGCGCAGGGCGGACTCCGCGCTCCGCGATTTCATGCAGGTCTGCACCACCGCGCCGGCCGTGTCCTCGTCGCGATCGGCCGGATCAATGTCGAGGTACACCGCTGGGTTCCGAGAGAGAGCGAGGAGACAGAGGTCGCGGCAGCGGCAAAGGGCTCCTGCAGAGATGCGAGCCCAGGCGTCTCTAATGTAGTGACTGCCCAGCTGCTCCAGCATCAGCGTGGCAAAGGCGGCGTCGTCCCAGGCCTCCTCCGCCGCGTTGTAGCACGCCTGCGTCAGGAGCCATCGCTTGACGCCTTCGTCGGACGTTGCGAGCATCCGACGCAGGAGCCGCGGGTCGCCGAGCGCCTTGCGTGGCACGTCCAGGCGCGAATCTTGCAAGTTTCCTTTGGCGGAGGCCTCGGAGTGGGCGCGCGCGAACTGAGGCAGTACGGCCAGCAACGGATCGCGGACGAGAAAAAGTTCGAGCGTGGGAGCCGTGAAATCCGCGGGGGTCGCCTCTCGATCCCCGCAAAGAAGAACCATGCCGTCGACGTCTTCCGGGGCACCCATCTTCCCCAGAGCCGCCAGCAGCGACGGGAAAGAGTCGTACGCGCCGTAGAGCATGAGATCCCCGCTAAGGGCCAATCGAATGGTCACCTGAGGCATTGCTCCGACGCTGAGAAGGGCGCTGATCTCAACTCCGTTGTTCTGCAAGGGCCCTATCGTTTTCTCCGAGGCGAAGGTCGTAAGGCCGTGCGCGGGCGAGCGCCTGCTGTATTTCTCTGTTGTGGTCAAACCACACGCGGCCACTCAACGCGTGTCGCCCTATCACGCGGCTAGGAATTGACGGTGTCGGCGCAAATGCCCCATGCGGACTGCGCGACCTCTCCACACGAGGCATGGGATGGATAATTGCAGAGGTAACCCCGACCGAGTTTGATTCTTATCGAGCCCTCAAGCATCACTAGATTTGCATCACAAAACTACGCATAACCGAGCCCATGAGGCGCGGCGGGGGTCTGCACCTGCCGTCCATGGCTTTTGAAAATTTACCCTCGACCCCGACACACGGGCGCCGAGAATCGGAGAGTTGCAGGCGACCATCGACACCAAGCCGGCCGACGCAAACTTCGAACCCAAAACGCGGGACGTGGAAATCAAAGAAAAAACTCGAACATTTTCTGACAAGGCTTGATCATCGTTTCTTGGTCTCGCGGCTTTCTGTACGCCGTCAAAAGTAAAATGTCGCTCTCAGGCAGGCCTCCTCACGTTTCATCGTATGTCTTGGCTCGCCTCCGAGCGAAGTCTGCTGCCCCACCGTTGACAGGCGTCTGAAAGCCATCGACGCTCAGGCACGAGCGAAGGACAGCCTTTCCTGCCCAGCGCTGACTCCATTGCGGCGGTCGTGAATCTCCTGGTGCAGCTGCGCCAGCAAGGGCCCGTCGTGCTCCGCGAAGTGCATCCAGCGCCCAGCCTCGTTGCGGTGGGAGGCAGGCTTCACATGCCGGCCCGCCTCCACGGTTTCGTTGAATTTCCGAGAGAGCACAGCGGAGCAGGCCGACGCGGCAGGGCAGCCGCACCTCGTACGGATCCAGTCCTCGAGGCGGAGGATCAGCGTCTGCCGGGCCTCGCCCAACATCTCCTCGGCGGCGGCCTGCGCGATGAGGCCCCGTGCCGCAGCCTCGCGGATCTCGGCCTTCCGCTTCTCCGCGGCCAGCTCACCGGCGTGCACGCGCTGCCGCTCGCGCTCTTCCCGGTCAGCTCTTGCGGTGTCTTCGACTTCCTGCTTCTGGGCTTGGATACGCGCACGCTCCACCTGCGTCTGATCGCGCTCAGCGTGGATCTTGTCTCTCTCCGCCTGAAGCTTCTCCACCGCGGCCTCCTTGGCCGCCTTGGCCTCCGCCTCGTACTTCTCCACGTCTGCGATCTTCTGGCGCTTGATGATGGCAAGCTGCTGGCCAGCTGCGTCGCGGTACTGCCGCGCGAGCGCCAGCTTGGCGAGTCGTCGAGCTGCGACTTCCGGGTCCAGGCTGTCGTCCTCCAGGCACTGCCGCTCGAAGGCCTCGAGATCCAGCGGCGCCGTCTTGGCGGCCTTCGCCGACTTCTGCGCCTTGGCCTCGTCTGTGCCCAACACGAAAGCCCGAGCCTCTCCTGAACTGCTTTCGGCATTGGCGTCCAGGACTTCGTGCAGCCGCTGGTCGCCCACCGACACCTGGCCCAGCAGCACCAGAGCCTGATCGTACATGACCTGCGCGATCTTGGACTTGTGGAGGCAGAGTTTGGTCAGCAACCGGAAGCCGGGGAAGTTCGTGATCGGCGTGGCAGTGTGCTGCCCAGGGAACACCTTCTCCGCGTATCGAATAATTTCGCCATTCGCATTTGGAGGGTCTGGGGATAGACCATGACGAAATTCTTCACGCAGCCAATTATGCCATTCATGCTTTGCATCCTCCATGCCAAGCCAGCGCAGATAGTCGAAGATAGCGCCCAGCACCTCGGTGCCCTCGCGTGCCGTTCGCAGCGCCATGGCCGCGCCCCCTGCCTGCACACCCGGCAGCACGAGGCTCAGCGCATCCGCCTCGCGCTGGGCCTTCTCCTCCAGCAGCTGCCGCACCTCTGCGTCCACGGTCTTCGGATCTCCGCCGGCCTCCTGCACCTTTTCGCGCAACCAAGCCAGCTTCTCCTCCTTCTCGAAGAAGTCCTTCAAGGGCTCCTTCAGCACCTGCGCCAGGGCCTTGGCGGCGAAGTCGGCGGCGAGCGTGGGGGTCGGCTGTCGAGCCCCAGGAGGCTTGGTGCGCGTCGTAGGGGGCAGCTGCTGCTGCTGCCGTTTCAGCCTCGCCTGCGCCTGGTCCCAGCGTGCCTTGCCCTCCGCGAGCGGCACGCCCAGCGCATCAGCCACAAGCTGGAAGGCGAACATTGCTGAACGAGCGCTTCGAGGACAGCGGAAAAACGGAGATGTGATCTATCAGTACTTCTGAAATAATCAAAGCAACGAAGAATGAATGGGCGATGTTTGGATGGCAATTTCCGTTACAAACCGAACATCGCGGCAGCCTTGGAGGCTTTCAAAGTTTGACACAGAGTGGCCGATCCTTATGTCCTAACTAACGCGTGGCGACCTAGTCCTTACTACTTCTTTTTTTCTGATCACAGATACTGGTCACAGATCCTTATGTCCTAACTAACGCGTGGCGACCTAGTCCTTACT
>Ga0007795_10000066_pt1 | contig 23140 bp, 18 predicted proteins | sample CryBogmetaGMA1M_FD_60369 | JGI IMG/M metagenome (GOLD analysis project Ga0007795, IMG submission 60369) | Freshwater microbial communities from Crystal Bog, Wisconsin, USA - MA1M | ecosystem: Environmental > Aquatic > Freshwater > Lake | place: Crystal Bog, Wisconsin, USA | collected 2009-07-06
CCCGAGCCATCCCGAACGTCCGGCGACATGGCACGGGCAATCCCGAGCCACCCCGAACGTCCGGCCACATGGCACGGGCAACCGGGCCACCCGGGACGCGGCCCGCCCGGACGGCGCCGTGTACGCTATCCAAAGGCCGTCGCCTCGACGGCTCTCCTGCAAGGTGACCCACGCATGTTCGGCTGGCTCCGAGGAATCGCGCCCGGCAGGCCTCCGGCGATCACCGCCGCCACGTGGCGGCAGGTCCGCGAGATCGACGCCCTCGAGCCTTCCATGACCACGCTCGACGACGTGGCCCTCAAGCGGCTCGGGCGATCGCTCGCCTACCGGGCCAAGGCGGGCGAGCCGCTCGACTCGCTCCTCGTCGAGACCTTCGCCGCCACCCGCGAGGCGGGCCGCCGCCGGCTCGGCATGCGTCACTACGACGTGCAGCTCCTCGCCGGCTCCGCGCTCGTGAAGGGAGCGATCGCGGAGATGCAGACGGGCGAAGGCAAGACGCTCGTCGCCACGCTGCCGCTCGTGCTCTACGCGCTCGCCGGGAAGGGCGCGCACCTCGCCACCGTCAACGACTACCTCGCCCGCCGCGACGCCGAGTGGATGATCCCGATCTACGAGGCGCTCGGCCTCAAGGTGGGGATCGTCGAGTCGCAGATGGACTTCGACGAGCGGCGCAGGGCCTACGCGTGCGACGTCACCTATGGCACCGCCAAGGAGTTCGGCTTCGACTTCCTCAAGGACCGGCTCATCAAGCGGCAGCTCGACGAGGGGAGCGGCGACCTCGGGGCGGTGCTGACCGGGGGATCGTCGGGCGGCGCGGCCAAACTCCTCCAGCGGCCGTTCTGGTTCGTGCTCGTGGACGAGGCCGACAACGTGCTCATCGACGAGGCCCGCACGCCGCTGATCATCGCGTCGCCACCGGGCGAGGCGCAGGCGGTCGAGCAGGCGCTCTTCCGGTTCGCGGCCCGGGCCGCCGACACGCTCGAGCCCGACGAAGACTTCGAGCACGACGTGCAGAAGCAGACCTGCGAACTGCTCGGCCGCGGCCGCAGCCGCGTGCGGGCCCTCGACCGGCCGCCGGAGCTCGACTCGACGAGCCTGCTGGAGATCTACGACGCGGTCGAACGGGCGCTCCGCGCCCGGCGGTTCTTCAACCGCGACCGGCAGTATGTCGTCCGCGACGGGAAGATCGTGATCATCGACGAGTTCACCGGGCGGGCCGCGGAAGGTCGGACGTGGAAGGACGGTCTGCATCAGGCCGTCGAGGCGAAGGAGGCGATCGAGGTCACCGTGCCCTCGGGCCACGCCGCGCGGATCACGATCCAGGATCTCTTCGCCCGCTGGCCGCATCTCGCCGGCATGACGGGGACGATCGCCACGAGCGCGGGCGAACTGTCTCGCACCTACGACGTCGCCGTCGCCGTGGTGCCGACCAACAAGCCGGCGATCCGCCGCCGGCTGCCCGCGGCGGTTTCCGCCGACCAGCGGGAGAAGTTCGCGCGGATCGTCGCGGAGGTGGCCGAACTGCACGCGGTCGGCAGGCCCGTGCTGATCGGCACGCGTTCGATCGACAAGTCGGAGGAGCTCTCGCGGCTGCTCACGGAAGGCGGCCTGCCCCACACGGTGCTCAATGCGCGGCACATCGAGAGGGAGGCCGAGATCGTGTCGCAGGCCGGACAGCTCGGCCAGATCACCGTGTCGACGAACATGGCGGGACGCGGCACCGACATCAAGCTCGGCGACGGGGTCGCGGAGCTCGGCGGCCTCCACGTCATCTGCACGGAGCTCCACGACTCGGCGCGGATCGACCGGCAGCTCGTGGGCCGCTGCGGCCGCCAGGGCGACCCGGGAACGTGGCGGCAGTACGTCGCGCTCGACGACGACATTCTCATCCAGGGCTACGGTCCGGCCCGGGCGCGGCGGATCGCGGGCCGCCTGCGGTCGCGGCTCGGGGGCGACGGCGAGCGGCTGCTCGGCACGTTCAAACGGGCCCAGCGGCGGGTGGAGGCGAGGCACCAGCGACAGCGGCGGATCCTCGAGTACGTCGAGCGGCAGCGGGCGGAGGCCCATATCCAGATGAGCCAGGATCCCTATCTCGACTCGCCCTCGTGACGCGCCGGGTTGCGGTTGACGCGGATGGGCCGCGTGTGTGAGCCTCCTTGGCATGGACGTGCGGCGCATTCTCCGGATCCTCGTGGCGGCGGCGGCGCTGGCCGGGCGGGCCGCTGCCGACGAGCCCGCAGCGGCCGGCGATCCCGCCGGCAGCGACTCCACGGCCCTCCTCGCGGAGCTCCTCGAACCGCTCGCCGGTCGACCGCCCACCGAGCGCCCGGCCGTCGCGACGGCCGAGCTCTACGCGCGGCCGCTGCCGCTGCTCGAGGCGCTGGAACGGTCCGGCGACCGTGCGCGGCGGCTCTGGATCACGCAGTCGTACTGGAAGGTATCGGCGGCGTACGCATGGGTGCGGTGCTGCGCCGAGGCGATCGAACGGCTGGAGATGATCGCCCCCGGCGGCGACCCGCACGACCGCGCCACGCTCGACGTCGCGACGGCCGCCGCCCGCGCCGACCTCGCCGACGCCCGCGCCCAGCTCGGCGGCGTGCAGCAAGAGCTCGTCGACCTCGCGCGGCTGCCGCTCGCCGACCCGCTCCCGTGGCCCGTCGACCGGCCGCTCGCGGGCCCCTATCAGACGCACTTCGACCAGATCTTCGCGAGCCGCACGGCGACGGGCCGCGTCCGCGCGATCTCCCGCGCCCTTCCGGCCCGTCACGAGGCGCTCGAGTCGCGGGCCGCGGCCGTCCGCGCCGCCGCCAACGCCATGGCCATGGCCGAGGCCGACCACGCCAAGGGCAGGCGGCCGATCGAGGCGGTGATCGCCGCCCACGCGGCGGTCGTCGGACAGCAGCGGGAGTTTCTCCTCGCCACCAGGGCCTACAACCTCGACATCGCCGAGTACGCGATGGCGGTCGCCGACCTCTCGGTGCCGGACGACCGCTTCGTGTCGATGCTCATCGGCTCGCCGATCCAGTGGCGTCCCACACCGCCTCCAGCGGCGCCGCCCGCCGCGGAGGTGCCACCGGCGGCCGCGGCGACGAGTGGTACGCTGGGGCCATGATCGCCCCACACCAGCCAGCCCCCCTCTCGATCGGTCCGGTCGTCGTCGATCCGCCGATCCTCCAGGCACCGATGGCCGGGTACACGAACTACGCCTACCGCCAGGTGGTTCGCGAGTTCGGCGGCGCGGGCCTCCTCGCCACCGAGATGATCGCGGCCCGCAGCGCGCTCTGGCTGGAGAGCCATCGCAGCGAAAACCCCGACCGGCTGTGGGGCGTCCGCGACGAGCCGCGGCCGCTCGCGGTGCAGATGTGGGACAACGACCCCGACAACCTCGCCGCGGTCGGTCGCCGGCTGGCGCGGGACTTCCGCGTGAGCGTCGTGGACCTCAACTTCGGCTGTCCCGTGCGGCAGGTGACCGAGAAGGCCCACAGCGGCTCGTGGCTGCTGCGGGATCCCGACCGCGTGGGCACGATCGTGCGCCGCGTCGTGGAAGCCTGCGACGGCGTGCCGGTGACGGCCAAGATCCGCCTCGGCTGTTCCGACACCTGCCGCACCGGCGTGGAGGTGGCGCAGCGGATCGAGGAGGCGGGGGCGTCGTGCCTCACGGTGCATGGCCGCGTGGCGGCGCAGTTCTTCAAGGGGCAGGCCGACTGGGACGCGATCGCCGTCATCAAGCGGAGCGTGTCGCGGATGCCGGTCGTCGGCAACGGCGACATCGATTCGGCGGAGACGGCCGTCCGCCGCCTTCGCGAAAGCGGCTGTGACGGCGTGATGATCGCCCGCGAGGCGCTCGCGAAGCCGTGGATCTTCGCCCAGGCCGCCGCCCTGCTCCGCGGCGCGGAGCCGCCGCCCGACCCCACGCTCGAGGAGCAGCGGGCCCTCGTGCTCCACCACTACGACCTCGTCTGCCGCCGCTTCGGCGTGGAGCGGGGCACGCTCCTCATGCGGAAGTTCGCCTGCGCCTACGCGCAGGGCCTGCCGGGCGCCCGCGACTTCCGCGGCAGGGTCTCGCGGGTGGTCACCCGCGAGGAGTTCCTCGAGGTGATGCGCACGACGTTCCCGCGCCAGGCGTCGCTGCCGGCGTGAGCGCCGCCGCTCGAGGCGTTTTGATCACGCCGCGATTCGCGAGCGAGGGGCTGGCCGTGCCCCGGGAGCCGGGCTGTGGGAGGAAGCGAAGCCTGGAGGGCGAAGCGCAGCGGACACGCAGTGAGCCGAGGGCCTGGAGGGCCGAGGCGAACGTCCGGCGACGGGGCATGGCCAGCCCCGAGCGGCGCCCCGCTCACCCCCGTTAGTGCTCAGGCCAGGCCCGGCCAGCGGGCGCGAACGTCGCGGCCGGCGTAGAGCGCGCCGTCGCCGAGCGACTCCTGGATGCGGAGCAGCTGGTTGTACTTCGCGATCCGGTCGCTGCGCGACGCGGACCCGGTCTTGATCTGTCCGGTCGAGAGGCCCACGGCGAGGTCGGCGATCGTGGCGTCCTCGGTCTCGCCGCTGCGGTGGCTGGAGATCGACGTGTAGCCCGCGCGGTGGGCGAGCTGCACGGCCGCGATCGTCTCGGTGAGCGTGCCGATCTGGTTGACCTTCACGAGGATGCTGTTGGCCACGCCCTCGGCGATGCCGCGGGCGAGCCGCTCGGAGTTCGTCACGAACAGGTCGTCGCCCACGAGCTGCACCTTTTCGCCGAGCTTCTCGCTGATGAGCTTCCAGCCCTTCCAGTCGTCCTCGGAGCAGCCGTCCTCGATCGACACGATCGGATACCGCCCCGCGAGGTCGGCGAGGAAGTTCACCATGCCGGCCGAGTCGAGGCTCTTGCCCTCGATCGTGTAGGTGCCGCTCTTCGAGTCGTAGAGCTCCGTGGCGGCCACGTCGAGCGCGATGGCCATCTGCTCGCCCGGCCGGTAGCCGGCGTTGCCGATGGCGGCGAGGATCACCTCGAGGGCCTCGCCGCAGGTGCCGATGTGCGGGGCGAAGCCCCCCTCGTCGCCCACGGCGGTCGCGAGCTTCTTGTCCTTGAGCACCTTCTTCAGGGCGTGGAACGTCTCGACGCCCGCCCGCAGGGCCTCGTCGAACGTGTCGAAGCCGAGCGGCATCACCATGAACTCCTGCACGTCGAGCGGATTGTCGGCGTGGGCACCGCCGTTGATGATGTTCATCATCGGGGCCGGCAGGAGGCGGGCGGTCGCGCCGCCGAGGTAGCGGTAGAGCGGCAGTCCGCAGTGCTCGGCCGCGGCGTGGGCGACGGCGAGCGACACGCCGAGGATCGCGTTGGCGCCGAGCACCTTCTTGTTGGGCGTGCCGTCGAGTTCGAGCATCAGCTCGTCGACGGTGGTCTGGTCGAGGGCGTCGCAGCCCTCGAGTTCCTCGGCGATCCGCGTGTTGACGTTCTCGACCGCCTCGAGCACGCCCTTGCCGAGGTAGACGCCCTTGTCGCCGTCCCGCTTCTCCCATGCCTCGTGCGCGCCGGTGCTCGCGCCCGACGGCACCGCCGCGCGGCCGCTCGCTCCGTCGGCCAGCGCCACGTCGACCTCGATCGTGGGATTGCCGCGGCTGTCGAGAATCTGGCGGGCGTGAACGTCGACGATCGTGGACATGGAGGCCTCGGGTGAGTGGGGGACAGGGAACGGGGCGGGGCTGCCCGGGCGGCGGTGCCGACCGAAGCCGCCGCATTGTGCCAGCGGTGCATCGGGACGCAAGCGCGAGCCCCGCCGCAGACCCGGCCGCTGTCCCCCGCCCCGCAGCGCGGGTAAACTCGGCTCCTTTCACCGCCCCCTGACGCCCGCCCGATGTTCACAGGACTCGTCGAGTCGCTCGGCCACGTGATCGAGGCCGTGCGCGAACCGCCGGGCCTGAGGCTCGTCGTCGAAGCGGGCTCCGTCGCCGCCGACGCGGCGATCGGCGCCAGCATCTGCACGAGTGGCTGCTGCCTGTCGGTGGTGGCGATCGACGGCCCTCGGCTCGCGTTCCAACTGGGGCCCGAGACGCTCTCCCGCACGACGCTCGGCGGCCTCGCCCGCGGCGATGCGGTGAACCTGGAGCGGTCGATGCGGCTCTCCGACCGGCTCGGCGGGCACCTCGTGACGGGACACGTCGACGGCGTGGGGCGGCTCGTCTCCCGAGTGCAGGACGGCGAGTGGACCACCTGCGGTTTCGAGGCCCCCGCGGCCCTCGTGGCGCAGATGGCGGGCAAGGGCTCGGTGGCGGTGGACGGTGTGAGCCTGACGGTGGTCGACGTGACGCCGACGGGATTCACGGTGGCGCTCATCCCGCACACGCTCGCCGCCACCACGCTCGGGACGCTGGCGGTCGGCGGCGGCGTGAACCTCGAGACCGACCTCGTGTTCAAGTACGTCGATCGCTGGCTGGCGGCGCGGGGGCGGCAGCCCGCATGACGACCGACGACCGCGAATCAGGGACGGCATCCGCCCCCCGGCAGACGACCGCCTACCTCAAGCGGCTGTTCGCCCAGGTCGGGTTCACGATCGACGCGCGGCGGGGCCAGAACTTCCTCGTCGACCTCAACCTGATCGACCTCCTCGTGCGGTCGGCCGCGATCGAGCCGGCGGACGTCGTGCTCGAGGTCGGCTCCGGCACCGGTGTGGTCACGGAGCGGGTCGCGGCGGCCGCGGCCCGCGTCGTCACCGCGGAGATCGATCCCCGGCTCGCGCAGCTCGCCCGCGACCGGCTCATCGAGCGCGACAACGTCGTGCTCGTGGAGGGAGACGCGCTCGCCGGCAAGCACCGCTTCGCGCCGGCGCTCCTCGAGGCGCTCGCGGCCGCCCGGGCGGCGTCGCCCGCGGGCCGGCTCCTCCTCGTGGCGAACCTCCCCTACTGCGTCGCCACGCCCGTGATCTCGAACCTCCTCGCCCTGCCCCGGCCGTTCGACGCGGCGGTGGTCACGGTGCAGCGCGAGATGGCGGAACGGATGACGGCCACCGCGGGCACCCACGCCTACAACGCGCTCTCCGTGTGGGTGGGTGCCCAGTGTCGTGGCGAGATCGTCCGCATCCTCGCTCCGACGGTGTTCTGGCCGCGGCCCAAGGTCGACTCCGCGATCGTGCGGCTCGACCTCGAGCCCGCCCGACGGGCGGCCATCGGCGACCTCCCGCGGTTCCACGAGTTCGTCCGCGAGATCTTCTGCCACCGCCGGAAGGTGCTCCGGGGGATTCTCCTGCGGATCGCCGGAGGCAAGCAGACCACCGCGGCCCACGCGACCGTCGATCGCGTCTACGCCGCGCTCGGGCTCGCCCCGGACGTGCGGGCCGAGGACATCCCCCCGGGCGAGTTCGTCGCGCTCGCCCATGCGTTCTTCGCCGCCGACTGAGCCGGCCACGCGGGCCGTCAGGGTTTGCCCAGCCTCCTGCGAGCGACGGCGCCAACCCGCAAAACACCGGGGGAAACAGCGATTTTCCGGCCCGTCCGCAATTTCCGGTTGTCTGGGCTGGACGGCTAGACTGTGGGCATCCGGGGGGATTCCTGCCGAAATCCCTCGGTCGGGCCGGAGGCCTTCCTCCGGCTGTCGGCCCGTGCGAGTCCATCGAGGTGGAGGCAGACCGAGACGTGATCCCACAACCCGCCACCGAGGCCTCGTTCGCCCCGACGATCGTCGACCTCCTGCGGCAGCGGGCGGCCTACCGGCCCCATGACCGGGCGTTCACGTTCCTCGTCGACGGCGAGCACGAGGAGCTCAACATCACCTACGCCCAGCTCGACCGGAAGGCTCGGGCGGTCGGTGCGTGGCTGATGGATCGGGGGATGTCCGGCCGACGGGTGCTGCTGCTCTACCCCTCCGGGCTCGACTTCATCGCCGCCTTCATGGGCTGCCTCTACGGCGGCGCCATCGCCGTTCCCGCCTACCCGCCCCGCAAGAACCGCTCGGTGGAGCGCATCGAGGCGATCGCGGCCGATGCCGACGCCTCCGTCGCGCTCACGACCCGCGACGTGCTCGACCGGTTCGACAGCCTGCGGGCGGCCGCTCCCAGCCTCGAACACCTGGTCTGGAAGGTCGACAGCGAACTCGAACCGAGCTGGGCCGACCGCTGGAACCGCCCCGACGTCGACGCCGACACGCTCGCCTTCCTCCAGTACACGAGCGGGTCCACCGGCACCCCCAAGGGCGTGATGCTCTCGCACGAGAACCTGCTCCACAACTCGCTGCGGATCATGCAGGCCTTCGAGATCACCCGCAGCCAGTCGGGCGTGTTCTGGCTGCCGAGCTTCCACGACATGGGCCTCATCGGCGGGATTCTCGTGCCGCTCTACGGTGGCAAGTTCAACGTTCTCATGTCACCCGTCGCCTTCCTGCAGAAGCCGCTGCGCTGGCTGCAGGCGATCTCCCGGTACCGCGCCACGATCAGCGGCGGCCCGAACTTCGCCTACGAACTCTGCGTGCGGAAGACGACGCCGGAGCAGCGCGCCACCCTCGACCTCTCGAGCTGGTCGCTCGCCTTCAACGGGGCCGAGCCGGTTCGGGCCGAGACGATCGACGCCTTCTGCGAGGCGTTCGCCCCCAGCGGGTTCCGCCGCGAGGCGTTCTACCCGTGCTACGGGCTCGCCGAGAGCACGCTCATGGTCACCGGCGGCATGAAGTTCGAGCCGCCGGTCACCCGATCCTTCGACACGGCCTCGATCGAGACCGGCACCGCGGCGAGCCGCCCCGCGAAGGCCGCCGGGGCGCGGCGGCTCGTGGGCTCGGGCCGCGAGCTCGACGGCCAGGACGTGCTGATCGTCGATCCGCAGTCGTGCGAGGCGCTGCCGCCGGGCAGGGTGGGCGAGATCTGGGTGAGCGGCCCGAGCGTGGCCCAGGGCTACTGGAACCGGCCGGAGGAGTCGGCGGCGACGTTCGGCGCGATGCTCGCCCAGCCGGAGCACGACGACTCGCAGACGGTCGCCAAGTGGCGGCCCAATCCCGGGCCGTACCTGCGGACGGGCGACCTGGGCTTCTTCGATTCCGGCGAGCTCTTCGTGACCGGCCGGCTCAAGGACCTGATCATCATCCGGGGCCGCAACCACTATCCGCAGGATCTCGAGCACACGGTGGAGGAGGCCAGCGGCCTCGTGCGGGCGGGATCGGTGGCCACGTTCGCCGTCGATCACGACGAGCGGGAGCGGGTGGTCGTCGTCGCCGAGATCGAGCGCGGCAAGCGGGACGCCGCCGAGATCGCGGGGGCGTTCGAGGCGATCCGCAGCCGGCTCGCCCGCGATCACGAGGTCGCGGCCGAGGCCGTCGTGCTCGTGCGGCCCAACAGCATCCCCAAGACGTCGAGCGGGAAGATCCAGCGGCACGCCTGCAGGCGGCAGTTCCTCGACGGCACGCTCGAGGTGGTGGAGCAGCACGTCGGCTGGCAGGCTGCGGCGGCTCCGGCGGCCGCCCCACCGCCGGCGACGGTCGACCCCGCGGGCCGTCCCCGCCTCGCCCGCCAGCGGCCGGTCGGCGAAGCGAGCCGCGGGCACCGTCCCAACCGGCAGCTTCCGCAGGACGTCGTGGAGACGGTGTTCGACCACGTGCGTCGGATCGCGAAGGAGCGGGCCGGCAACCTGACCCTCGACACCAACATCGTCGAGCTCGGCCTCGACTCGCTCGAGCGTATGGAGATCGTCTCGAGTCTCGAGGAGGCCTTCGGGGCCCGCTTCCCCGAGCAGGTGCTGCCCCAGATCGAGACCTGCCGCGAGGTGACCGAGGCGATCCTCGACCACATGCCCGCCGCGGCCGGGAAGTCGGCGGAGCAGCCATCGCGTCTCGACGCGGAACTCGGCGCCGACGTCTGGGACATCGCCCAGTTCCCGGAGGTCCGGGCGCTGGAGCAGAACTTCGCCATGGTCCGCGATGCGGGCCTGGAAAACCCCTACTTCACGGTCCACGAGGGGCTCACGAACGACCGCACCATGATCGGCGGCCGGGAAATGGTGAGCTGGGCCACCTACAACTACCTCGCCATGTCGGGCGAGCCGGAGGTGGCCGCGGCCGCGCGGAACGCGATCGACCGGTTCGGCACGAGCGTCTCCGCGAGCCGCCTCGTGTCGGGTGAGAAGACGCTCCACCTCGAGCTCGAGCGGGAGATCGCCAGATTCATCGGCACCCAGGACGCCATCACGTTCGTCGGGGGCCACGCGACCAATGAGACGGTGATCGGTCATGTCGTCGGCCCCGGCGACCTCGTCCTGCACGACGCGCTCGCCCACAACAGCCTGCTCCAAGGCGCCCTCCTCTCCGGCGCCCGACGGCGGCCGTTCCCGCACAACGACTACGACGCGGCCGAGAAGCTCCTCGCCCAGATGCGGACCCAGTACCGCCGCGTGCTGGTGGTGATCGAGGGCATCTACAGCATGGACGGTGACTTCGCCGAGTTGCCCAAGTTCATCGGCCTGGCGAAGCGCCACAAGGCGCTGCTGATGGTGGACGAGGCCCACTCGATCGGCGTGATGGGCGTGCGCGGCCGGGGCATCGGCGAGCACTTCGGGGTGAACCCCGAGGACGTCGACATCTGGATGGGCACGCTGTCGAAGGCCCTGGGCAGCTGCGGCGGCTACATCGGCGGCTCGAAGTCGCTCGTGCGCTGGCTCAAGTACACCTGCCCGGGCTTCGTCTACTCGGTGGGCCTGCCCCCGGCAGCGGCGGGCGCGGCACTCGGGGCCCTGCGGCTCCTGCAGCGGGAGCCGCAACGGGTGGAGCGGCTTCACGCCAACGCACGGCTCTTCCTCCAACTCGCCCGGGAAGCCGGCCTCGACACCGGGCCCTCGGGCGGCTCGGCGATCGTGCCGATCATCCTCGGCAACTCGATGAACAGCCTGCGGCTCTCGCGCAATCTCTTCGCCCGCGGGATCAATGTGCAGCCGATCCTCTACCCAGCGGTGGAGGAGAGCGCGGCCCGCCTCCGCTTCTTCATCACCTCGCGGCACACGCCCGACCAGATCCGGCGGACGATCACGGCCGTGCAGGAGGAGCTCACGAAGATCGACCCCGGCTACGCCCGCCGGTCGGCGTGAGGACGGGTGCGGCAGGCCGGCCACGGCCTCGACCGTTGACGACGCGTCTGGTCGCGGCACAATAACGGCGTCGTGACGTCGCCTAGCGAAACCACGAGCCATCGGCTCGTCCTGCCCGCAGATGCCAACCATCACGGCACGCTCTACGCGGGCAGTCTCCTGCGGTACGCGCTCGAGGCGGCCTACGCGACCGGCAGCCGGGCCGCCGGGCCGTCCGCCAATCTGATGCTGCGGCGGGTGCTCTCGCTCGAATGCCGCCGGAGCGTGCCGGTGGGAACGCTCGTCGAGATCCGCTGCGGCGTGGTGCAGGTGCGGCAGGCGTATCTCGTCGTCGCCGTCGTGGGCATGCCACTGCCGGGCGGCACGCTGCCCTGGATGGACGGCCTCCTCGGCTTCGTCCAGGTGGATGCGGCCGGCCTGCCCGTGCCGCTGCCGCAGCCGGTCGAACCGACCTCGTCGCCGCTCTGGCAGCCGCTCATCGACAGGCTCGCGAAGCTGAGCGGGATCCGTGGCGCCACCGGCGACTGGATCGCGGCCGGCTGGTGAGGCTCGGGGCTGCCCGTGCCCCGTCGCCGGACGTTCGCTGCGGGCTCCGCCCTCCGCTCACTCCGCGCCGGCGGCGCTTCGCCATCCTGGCTGCGCTTGCCAGCGAGGCCGGCTCCCGGGGCACGGACAGCCCCTCGCGAAAAAGGGGGCGAACCTCCGGCTTCGCCCTCGGCAGGCTGTTTTCGCGGGGGCCAGGGATGGCCCCGCAGCTGTGTTCACGCACCGCCTCCGCGGTGCCGAAACGCTCGCCACGACGGCGAGCGGCCTGACTGGGCGAACCTCCGGCTTCGCCCACGGCAGGCTGTTTTCGCGGGGGCCAGGGATGGCCCCGCGAAAACCTCAATAGTTCACCTCGATGCCGAAGTCGACGCCGTTGACGAACATGTAGCCGAGGTCGTTGCCGGCCCGTGGCCCCACGCTGTTGTAGACGCGAAGCTGGTTGTTGCCGTTGCCCGGAGGGTTGACCGGCGGCGGCGTCCACGAGGCCACCGGCGTGTACCCGGTCACCTGCCCCGCGGCGTTCAGCACCGGCGACTGGATCGGGGCCCCGTTCTGCGTCGCGGTCAGCACCGGCTTGAGCGACGGTTTGAACTCCGTGTTCGTGCTGGCCCGCGTGATGCCACCGAGCCACATGCCGGTGTAGCCCACGTTGAGCGAGACCGCCTTGCTCACGCGGTACCGGCCACGCAGCCGCCACTCGCCGAGCGGGGCGAACACGAAGTTGTGCTCGGCGGAGTTGGTCGCGTTGGTCTGGCCCACGCCGTAGATCTGCACGAAGAGCGGCGGAGCCGAGACGGAGTTCGCGGCATTCGTGCCCTGGGCCACCGTGTTGGCGAAGGTGTAGGTCGAGCGGAAGTAGTCGGCACCAAGGGCCGCGGGGAAGTTGGAGCCGCGGTAGAGCGTGTTCTGCCAGTTCATGCCGGCCGTGAACCGCAGGTCGGTCTCGAGCGACCACCGCCCGCGCTCGAACATGTAGTTGAAGCCGAACTCCGGGCCGGCGATGTTGTTGTAGGACGACGTATCCCAGCCGCCGCTCTGCAGCTGGCAGAAGTCGCCCTGCGGACACCCGTTGACGAAACTCTGCTGATTGCTCGTGTAGTTGATGCTGTAGCGGTCGGCCACCTGGAGGTAGCGGGGACCGAACGTGAACCGGGCCGTATTCACCTGGCCCGAGCCCGCCGCCGACAGGTTACGGCGGACCGCCCAGGCGAAGCCGGCCGACGTCAGTTCGGTCGTGTTCTTCTGGGTCAGGTTTTGGGTGATGATGTGGTCGGGCGGGGGGCTCGTGGAGGTGATCGTGGTCACGACCAGCGGAAAGCCGCCGTTCACCAGGCCACCGCCTCCGGCCACGGCCTCCTGCGTGAACGTCGTCGTCGGCGAGTTCACGGCGAACGCGTTCTGCGTGACGAAGCTCTGGCCCTGCGGGCCCGAGTCGTAGTAGTTGAAGAGCATGCCGAAGTCGTCGTAGATCCAGCCACCCTCGAACCGGTTGCCCCAGGCCAGGCCCGTCCGCATCCAGTTGGTGTTGAGGTCGAGGCGGAGCGGGTCGGCCCCGAACACGTAGAGGCCCGATCCCGGGTAGCCCGACTGGATCAGGTCGTTGTTGAGCTGGGCGACCGCGAACGGCGAGAGCGGCTGCACCGGGATGAAGAAGTCGTTGAGGATCGGCCGCGACTGCGGCGGCGTCAACGCCCAGTAGGTGCGGTCGTAGGTGAAGAAGATGCCCTCGCGCGGATCCTGGCGGACGGCATACTCCTGCAGGTCGGGCGGCGCGAAGAGCTGGAAGTCGTAGAAATCCTGGTCGGGCAGCATCGGCATCCAGTTCTGCCCGGCGGTCGCCGGCGCGGCCGCAGCCCACGCCGCCACCACCGTGAGGATGGTCGTCGCCAGACGCCGGAAACCCTGTGTCGTAGCCATCGCTTGTGTGTCCTGTGGAGCAGGAGCCGTGTTCCGCCACTGCGGATTGCTCCTCTCGTATCGGTCCTGCCGGTCGATCGGGTTGACGAAAGTTGGCGGACCTTGACGGATCTGCCGTTCCGGCGGGGCCGACGGTGCGGAAGCGTGCCGGGATCGGTGGTGTCGGGTATGTTGCGCAGAACAGGCCGCCGCGGCGGCCGCACCGCAGCCCCGGAGGCCGAACCCCATGCCCCGCCTCGCCACCCTCACCCTGCTTGCCCTGCTTGCCGCCCCCCTCGCCGCGGCTGCGGAACCGGCCCCGGCCGGCGGCGGCGAGCGCGGGGACGCCGCGGGAGCCGCCCCTGCCGCGGCCGAGTTCCTGCGGGTCCTCCGGGACGAGGCGGGATCGCCGGTTTCGCTCGACACCGCGATCGTCGAATACCGCGAGCCGCAGGCGGCGGCCGCCCGGGCCGGCCGCCGCACGCCGCTCCAGGTCGACCTCGTGGCGGCCGTCCACGTCGGCTCCGCCGACTACTACGAGACGCTCGACCGTCTCTTCGCCGACTACGACGCCGTCCTCTATGAGCTGGTGGCGCCGCCGAACGCCCGCGTGCCGAAGCCGGGCCGCAAGCCCGCCGGGGCGATCGGCTCGGCCCAGCAGGGGCTCAAGAACATGCTGGGACTCGAGTTCCAGCTCGAGCAGATCGACTACGCCGCCCGCAACTTCGTGCACGCCGACCTGTCGCCGAAGGAGTTCGACGCCGCCATGGCGAAGCGGGGTGAGACCTGGTGGACGATGTTCACGCGGCTGATGCGCGAAAGCATGGCGAGGGCGGAACGGGGCGGCGCGGGCGACGACGTGAGCGTCGGCGACCTCTTCGGAATCCTCTTCGGTTCCGGCCCCGAACGGCAGGCAAGGCTCCGCCGCATGATGGCCGAACAGTTCACCGACATGGACGTCCTGACCGAGGCGTTCGGCGGCGAAGAAGGCTCGAGCCTGATCACCGACCGCAACGCGGCGGCGCTGGCCGTGCTCCGCGATCAGGTCGATCGCGGCCGGCGCCGCATCGCGATCTTCTACGGGGCCGCGCACATGGACGACTTCGACGGCCGCCTGCGGGAGGACTTCGGCCTTCAGCCTGGCGAGCCGGTGTGGCTCGAGGCGTGGGACTTGCGGGCCGCCAAGCCCGCGGCGCCGCGGAAGTGACCCCGGGCCGCCGGAAGACGACCGGCGGCGGCCCCGTGCAGCGGTCCGCCGCGCCGCACGGCGTGTCGATCGGACCAATGGTCGGCGACCAGTCGGGTCTCCCGCCAGACCGCCTCGTACCCGAGGACCTCCACCGTTTCGCCCACCGGGTCGAACTCCACCGGCCCCCGGTATCCGAGATCCACGAGGTCGCCCACCAGCCGCTCCACCGCGAGCCGGCCGTGCCCCGCGGGGAGGCGGTCGATGCCGGGCGCCGGCGGGCCGCACCGATCCGCCACCTGGAGGATGGCCGTCGACCGCACGAGTTTCGGGAGCAGTTCCGCCGTGGCGGGATCATCGCCGAAATGCCAGAGATCGAGGGCCAGGCGGATCGCCGGACTGCCGAGGCGTTCGACGAGGTCGAGGGCGTCGCCGAGCCCCGCGAGGAAGCTGCACCCGGCGGCGACGGCCGGGTGGACCGGTTTCACCGCCAGCGTGATGCCCGACCGCTCGGCCAGCGGGGCCAGCGATTCGAGGGCCTGATCGAGCAACCGACCGGCATGGCTCCGCGTGTGCCCGCCGCGGCATCCGCTATGGATCACGAGCACCGGAGCCCCGACCGCGGCGGCCATCGTGATCGCCTCGGCCGCATCCTCGACGCTGTCGGCGAACGACCGCCCGTCACCCCCCGTGAACCCCCCCGCCCACTGCAGGCTCGACACGCGGATGCCGGCCGCCGAGATCAGCCGGGCGGCGGCCGATGGTCCCACATCCGAAACCTTCGGCCTCCAGAGCGAGATCGCATCGAACCCGTGGGACGCGGCGTGGCCGACCTCCCGCTGGAGGTCCCACCGGGAGCTGGTGAGCTCGCTGATCGCGACTTCGAACATGCCGTGCCATCCTCCGGAGGGTCGCCGCCTCGAGTCGTGCGGCTGGTCGGCCGCCCTGAGGGTCGGAAGTATGGGAGCCGTCCGCACAGGCTGTCCAGAGAGACAGCCCCTCGGGTCGTCGCAGCCGGGCAGGAGGCCGCGCGGCGACATTCCGACGGGTGCCAGCACCTTGCGCCTCCGCGGCCTTGACACCCGAACGCCCGACCATGACCGCCTTCCGGCGCGCGGCGACCGGGGGCATACTCGATCGTCGAAACCGGAGCGTCTCGCATGGCCCGACCCAGAACCCTGCGCATCACCGACGGCCTGCGCGAGGTCGTGATCCCGTCCGAGGTGATCGACTGGCAGTTCGCCCGCTCCGGCGGCCCCGGCGGCCAGCATGTCAACCGCACGAGCACGAAGGCGATGCTCCGCTTCGACGTGGCCCGATCGCCGCACCTTCCCGACGACGTCCGCCGCCGCGTCGTGGCCCGGGCGGGTTCCCGCGTCGGGTCCGACGGCACGCTCGTGATCACGAGCCAGGTCCACCGCGATCAGGCCCGCAACGTCGCCGAGTGCCTCGACAAACTGTCCGACCTGGTCCGCCGCTCCCTCACCCCGCCGAAGCGGCGGCGGGCCACGCGCACGCCGCGGTCCGCGATCGCGGACCGCCTCGAGTCGAAGAAGCGCCGCTCGCATACGAAGCGGCTGCGGCAGCGGCCGGATGCGTGACGTGGCCGCGGCGCCGACCCGGCGGCGGCCGCTGATATAATCGGGACGCGGGCAGCGAGGCCCGTGAGCCGCCACCCGACGAAGGATGCCCCCATGGCGTCGCCCCGCGACATCGACTCGCTCCTCCGGACCTGGGATTTCCGCCCCGGAGAGGTGACCGCCCGGCTCCTCAAGACCCGCAGCGGCCGCGAGGTCCTGCAGATGCGGATCGACATGGGCGTGGTGCAGATGGAGACGGACCTCCGTCCCGACGGCCAGCGGCCGGGCGGCGCCGAAACCTACTACGACTATCTCGTCGGCGAGGTCGTCCGCGAGGGCGACGCCTTCCGGCTCTCGAAGGAACAGTGCACCGAGGCCGACCGCGAGTTCGTGCAGTACTACCAGCGACGTCTCTGCTGGCTCTCGCTGCGTGAATATCGCCGCGCGGCCCGCGACGCCGATCACAGCCTCGCCTTCATGGACTTCGTCCGCGCGCACTCGCCGGACGAGGAGTGGACGCTGTCGCACGAGCAGTACCGGCCGTTCGTCCTCTTCCACCGCGTGCAGGCCGGCGCCCTCGCCGCCCTCCAGGAGGACGGGCCGGCGAGCGCGATCGGCGAGATCAACACGGGGCTGGCCCGGTTCCGCGACCTCTTCGCCCGCTACGACGCGACCGAGCAATACGCCGACGACGAGCTCGTGAAGCGGCTGGAGGAGATGCGGGAGAGCGTCCGGCAGCGTTACGACGTCGGACGCACCCTCGACGAGCAGCTCGCGGAGGCGGTCCGGGCGGAGAACTACGAGCTCGCCGCCCGGATCCGCGACCAGATCCGCCGGGGCGAGAAGGTCGGCGCCGACGGCGGCGCGACCGACGATGCGAGCGACCGCTGATTCCGGCGGCGTCGCGATCGTGGAAAATTTGCAACCCGTGCCCGCGGCCGATCCTGCCCAATCCGCCAACTCGGCGTCGACCCTGTGAAGGTGCGCGGTCTGTGCCCGATCTGCGGAGGCCATGGCACTGGCCATCCGAACCCGTCCACTCGGCACGCCGTATGCACATGGTTTCCCCCGTCGGCGGAGGACGCCTCCGCCACACCGCCTCGAGGAGCCATGCCATGAACGCCACCAGCCCCCGCGACACCGTCCGGCACGAGCCCACCGCCACGACGATCCTGGCGATGCAGGTGGACGGCGAGACGTGCACGGTCCGTGCGGCGACGGTGTGGCCCATCGACGAAGTGCTCGCCTTCGAGGAGCAACTCGAGGGTCTGGCGGCGGGCGAGGCCGACGTCGATCCGACCCTCATCACCGACCTGCTCGACTCGCGGATGATCGCGGCCCCCCGGCCGCGTCGCCGGCGGGAGAAGGCGGTGAGTTCGCGGGCCGTGTTCTACGCCGGCGGCTGATCGAACCCCGGCCCGCGCGACCGTCACACCGGGCGTGAGCGATCGCATCGCGTTCCTCGAGTTCCAGAGGGCCGAGGTCGCGGCGGAAGACCTCTCGATCTTCGACCGCGGGCCGGCTGACCGCGACTCCTTCGCCGACCTCGCGAGCGTCGGCCGTCGACGGCCGACGCTCCGGCTCACGGGCTGACCGCGGCCCCGTCGAGCGGCCGGATCCAGACATTGCGAAACCGGACGCGGCTGCCGTGGTCCTGGAGCACGAGCGGGCCCGCACCGGTTTCGAGGATGCGCTTCTCCACGCCCCGCATGAAGTCGGTGACGCCGTGCTTGTACGGCGTGTACGGCGACCTCGGCTCCGCGAACTCGATCGCGTCCTGCACGAGCTTGCCGTTGAGCCACGCCGTGAGGTGGCCGGGCCTCGTGATCGCGCCGGCGGCATCGCGTCGCGGGGCGATGAACCGGACGTCGTACACCTGCCACGCGCCGGTCGGCAGGGCGGCGTTCACCAGCGGCGGGGCGAAGCGATAGAGGGCTCCCTCGTCCTGCATCTGCGGCGGCCGGCTCGCGACGGAGTCGAAGATCTGCAGTTCGTAGAGTCCGTGGAGGTACAGCCCGCTGTTGCCGGAGGCCTCCGGCGACGTCGCGAACTCCGCGTGGATGTCGGCATCACGGAATGTCACCGTCGAGACGACGTGGTTCGAGCGACGGCCTGAGGCCTCCACCTCGAGGCCGCCGTCACGGACCTTCCAGTCGATCGCACCGCCCCCCATCGAGACGAACGCGGGCCGATCCGCACCGCTCCCCTCCCCCGCTCCACCGGCGACCCCGCCGTCGGCCTCGACGAGGACAACGGCCCCGGCCGGTGGCTGGACGGGCAGCGGTGCCTGGAGCGGATGAAACGCCCCGTGATCGTCGGCGGTCGGCGGCATGCGGCCGAGCAGGGCGCGGTCGAGGAAGTCGGCGCACCGCTGCCAGTCATAGGCCAGGAGTTCGTGGCGGCCCGCACGCACGTGGTAGCCCACGGTCCGGCCGACGGGCGTGTCGGTCGGCGGAGCGTCCGAAGTCGCGATCCCCTCGAGGCCGTGGAGCCGCCATGCCGGCTCGGCCGCCACGCAGGCCAGGAACTCCCCGCGCGGATCCGACCAGCGGTCCTCGACGGCGCTCGCCACGTAGAGCGGCCGCGGCGCGACGAGCGCGAGGAGACAGTGCTGGTCGCAGGGCAGGTCCGCTTCCCGGCCGGCGAACGACGCGAATCGCGGGCAGAACCAGTGGGGAAAGCGGCTCGTGATGGCGGCGATCGACTCGCCGTAGTCGCGGCGCGACAGCGCGGCGCCGCCGCAGCCCGACTCCATCGACACCACCGCGGCGAACCGCTCGTCGCCCGCGCCGGCCCAGAGGGCCGCCTTGCCGAGCCGTGAGAACCCCACGACCGCGACGGCATCCTTCCGCACCTCGGGCAGCGTCACGAGCCAGTCGAGGATTCGCGAGAGTTGCCAGGCCCAGGCCGCCATCGCGCCGGGCGCGTCGGCGGAGGGCTGCGCGGCCGCGGCGTCCCGCTCGGGCGGGCGATCGGGGAACACGTCGCCGCAGTATGCCGTCGCCATGCCGTAGCCCCGTTTGAGCATCGCGGGCACGGGCCAGCGGTGGGCGAGCCATCCCCGCGACGCCTCGGTCGCCAGGTGCTGGTCGATGCCGGCGGCCTCGTCGTTCGGGAGCCACGACGGCGGCAGCCAGATGCCGGGATCGGGATACTCGGCCTGGTTGCCGAGGAAGTTGAGGCCGAGCAACACGGGCACCGGCTCGCGCCCGTCGTGCGGGAGGAACAGGAGCACCTCCGTGATCGGGGCCGCGTCACCGGTTCCCAATCGCAGGCGGGCCTGCAGCCGGCGTGCCCGCACGTCACCCGGAAGCATCACGTCGGCCCGCTCGACCGCGCCGACGACGGCGACCGGCGCGGACGTCAGACGCCTGCCGAAGACGTTCTCCTCGAGGACCGCGAGCTGGTGCGGCCGCGCCACCGCGCGCCATGCCTCGACCGACTTCGCCGCGGCCCCGTCTGGCCCGGCGATCGGATCGGGAAGCGTGTACGTCCCGACCCGCGCCTCGTCGAAGTTCGGCTCACCGCTCCACGCGACACCGCTGGCCATCACCAGCGACACCAGGCATCCGACCGTCGCGCGTCCCATGCCACGCCTCCGATCCCATCCGCGCCGCATCCCACGATCCCGCGATCCCGAGTGTATGCCGTCGGGACGGTCGACACCGGAGGTGCGCGGTGCCCCCTCCCCTGCACCGCGATGTTCGCACGTGGACGGCATCCGGGCACGCGGGGCGTCTCCGTCTTTCGTGCGGTATTTCAACGGGACGCAGGCGGAACGCCGCCGCACGCGGGCCGGCCCGCGTGCGGCGTCGCAGTCGTGGCCTGGATCGCGTACATTCTCCGCGTCCGCGGCGCCGGCGCGCGGCGGCTCCCGTCCCCCCAGGAACACGCAGCATGTCCCTCGCCGAGGCTTCCCGCGACGCCGCCCCGAGCCGCTGGCACGCCCTCGCCGACCGGGTGCTCGCCGGCGGCGCGATCGACCGCGGGGAAGCACGGTCGATCCTCGAGTCGCCCGACACGGACCTGCTCGACGTGCTGGCGGCCGCGTGGCGGGTGCGCCACCGCCACTTCGGCAACACCGTGCAGCTGTTCTTCCTCATGAACGCGAAGAGCGGGCTGTGCCCGGAGGATTGCGGCTACTGCTCCCAGTCGAAGGTCTCGGAGGCGGAGATTCCCCGCTACAACCTGCTCTCCGAACCGAAGCTGCTCGAGGCCGCACGGCTCGCGGCCGAACGGCAGTCGAAGACCTTCTGCATCGTGATCTCGGCCCGGGGCCCGAGCCAGCGCGAGATCGACTTCGTCTGCCACGTCGCGCCCAGGATCAAGCGGGAGTACGGCCTCAACATCTGCGCCTGCCTGGGCCTCCTCTCCGCCGACCAGGCGCGGCAGCTCGCCGCAGCCGGCGTCGACAAGGTCAACCACAACCTCAACACCAGCGAGCGGCACTACGGCGAGGTCTGCTCCACCCACACCTACGCCGACCGCGTCGCCACGCTCGCGGCGTGCCGCGCGGCGGGCCTCGAACTGTGCAGCGGCGGCATCATGGGCATGGGGGAGACGCACGACGACCTCGTCGACATGGCGCTGGAACTGCGGGCGCTGGAGGTGGAGTCGATCCCCCTCAACTTCCTCAACGCCATCGACGGCACGCCGCTGCAGGGGAGCGACCGCCTCACCCCCCGCGACTGCCTCCGCGGGCTCGCGATGATGCGGCTGGTGAACCCGGCCGCCGAGATCCGCATCGCCGGCGGTCGCGAACTCCACCTCGGCAGCCTCCAGCCGCTGGGGCTCTACGCCGCGAACTCGGTGTTCGTCGGCGACTACCTGACCACCAAGGGGCAACTGCCCGAGGCCGACTACCGGATGATCGAGGAGATGGGCTTCGTGATCACCCGCGGCGCGGAGGCGGCGGAGCCGCTGCCTGCCGGAGGCTGACGGCGACCGGTCAGCCCTCTCCCGCCGCGCCGAGGCTCGCGAGCAGTTCTGACATCTCGCCGGCGGCGTGCGCCTGCCCCTGGGTCCGGGCCGCCTCGATGCCCTCCCGCAGGGCGCGACGGGCGTCGTCGATGCGGCCCCGCGTCACGAGGTGCCGGGCCGCCATGTGAAAGGCCGGCACGTAGGGGGGCTCGGAACGCGCCAGGTCTTCGAGGATCTCGAGCCCGGCCTCCCAGTCGCCCGCCGCCTCGAGTTCGAGCGCCAGGCTGTATCGCAGGAAGACGTCGCCCGGTTCGTCCTTGAGAAGGGCCTCGATCTTTTCGCGTCGTGACGTGGTCATCGGGTCGACTGCTCCTCGGGTTCGGCATCGTGCCGGTCGGTTCTCGGGCCGGGCGGCGGGTCGATCCGCACGAGCCCGGGCTTCGCGCCCGCGTGCGCGACGACGACCGACCGGTCGGAGACGCAGGCGATGCCACGCGGCGCGGCGAGGCGGGCGACGCAGACCGCGCGGGCCGCCTGCCGGCGATCCCGCAGCACCGCGTCGAGCCGCCACAGTCCCGCCGGCTGTCCCACGAGCGTGGCCTCGTCGGCGATCAGCCACAAGACGCCGTCGCCACGGCCGAAGGCGGCTCCGCGCACGTTGAACAGGCCCGTGTCGAGCCGGAGGATCTCCCGCCCCGACGCCCCGTGGAACGACACGGCGGCGGAGCCCGCCCCCTCGATGGCCGTGTCGATGAGCACCAGTTCGTCAGCCGGACTGACCGCGGCCGCGACGACGCTGCGGCCGCCGGGGATCACCGGACACTCCTCGGCCGAGAGCGGCCGCACGCCGGCACCGGCGAACACGGCGCGGACCACGGGCGGCAGGGGCGCGGGCAGCCCTGCGACCGCCAGCCAGTCGCGGGACAGGCTCACGGCCAGGCCCGCCGACGCGGCCGGACCGCCGGCGCGCCCGATCCGCACCGTCTGCACCGGTGCCCGCGGGTCGGACGCGGCCGCCGGCACCACGCGGAAGGTCCGCAGCGACCACTCGTCTCCGGCCCGCGAGACGACGGCGAGCAACTCGCCTGGGATGCACCCGACGAGCACGGGCGCCGGCACGCCGGAGCCGGCGGGAGCGATCGCGTCACGGCGGCGTCCCGAAGCGACCGGATCGATGGCCACGACCGCCCGGCGCGACTCGTCGATGCCGTAGACCGTCTGCCCGTTTCCGGACGCGGCGAGCGGCCCGAAGGACACCTCGGCGGCGAGCGGCGTCACCGAGAACGTCTCGCGATCCGCGACCTCCGCAGTCCGCCCATCCACGGGCCGCGGACCCGCGAGCCAGCCTGCGAAGCAGACGATCGCCGCCGGCATGCTCGTCCAGCGGACGCGGTCCATGGGGCTCACCGGGCGGCGCTGGGCTCGAGGCCGTGGGCGGCCTCCCAAGCCGCGATCTCGTCGACATGCCGCAGCGACAGCCCGATGTCGTCGAGACCCTCCAGAAGGCACTGGCGACGGAAGGGATCGACCGTGAACGACCGCGAGAACCCGGCGTCGTCCGCCACGGTGCACTGCTGCAGATCGACCCGCAGCCGGTACTGCCCGCCCTTCGCCGCCGCGGCGGTCGCCCGCTTGAAGAGTTCCTCGACATCCGCCTCGTCGAGCCGGATGGGCACCATGCCGTTCTGGAAGCAGTTGTTGAAGAAGATGTCGGCGAACGTCGGGGCGATCACGGCCCGGAAGCCGTAGTCGGCCAGCGCCCACGGGGCGTGCTCGCGGCTGGAGCCGCAGCCGAAGTTGCGACGGGCGAGGAGGATGCTGGCCCCGGCGGCCGGCGGCTGGTTCAGCTCGAAGTCGGGATTCGCCGCGCCGTCGGGCAGGAACCGCCAGTCGAAGAACAGGTATTGGCCGAACCCCGTCCGCTCGATCCGCTTGAGGAACTGCTTCGGGATGATCTGGTCGGTGTCGACGTTCGCCC
>Ga0007795_10000068_pt1 | contig 23121 bp, 18 predicted proteins | sample CryBogmetaGMA1M_FD_60369 | JGI IMG/M metagenome (GOLD analysis project Ga0007795, IMG submission 60369) | Freshwater microbial communities from Crystal Bog, Wisconsin, USA - MA1M | ecosystem: Environmental > Aquatic > Freshwater > Lake | place: Crystal Bog, Wisconsin, USA | collected 2009-07-06
CACCATGACGCCCAACACCTCCGCCCTATCCCCTGCTGCGTCCGAATTTGCCACGCTGGCGCTGCCCAGCGCAGCCCTCGCCAACCTGCAGCAGTTGGGGTATGCCTACATGACGCCGATCCAGGCCGCGACCCTGCCACTGGCGCTGCAGGGCAAGGACCTGATTGCCCAGGCCCAAACCGGAAGCGGCAAAACCGCCGCTTTCGCATTGACCCTCCTGTCCCGGCTGAACCCGCGCTGGTTTGCGGTGCAGGCGCTGGTGCTGTGCCCGACCCGCGAGCTGGCCGACCAGGTGACCGTGGAAATCCGCCGCCTGGCGCGCGCCGAAGAGAATATCAAGGTCGTGACCCTGTGCGGCGGCGTTGCGCTGCGGGGGCAGCGCGCATCGCTGGAACATGGCGCGCACATCGTGGTGGGCACGCCGGGCCGCATCATGGACCACCTCGGGCGCGGCTACCTGACCCTCGAAGGCCTCAACACCCTGGTTCTCGATGAAGCTGACCGTATGCTCGATATGGGCTTCTTCGACGACATTGCCACAGTGGTCAAGCAAACACCGCCGGCGCGGCAAACACTGCTGTTTTCCGCCACGTATCCCGAGGGGATTGAAAAACTGGCCCAGCAATTCATGCGGGCGCCGCAGCGGATCACGGTGGCGGCCCCGGCGGCAGAACAACGCATCGAACAGCGCTTCTACCAGGTGGAGCGCAGCAACCGCCTGCAAACTGTCGCATTGGTGCTCAACCACTTCCGGCCGGTCACCACCATCGCCTTTTGCAACACGCGCCAGCAGTGCAAGGACCTGGTCAGCCTGCTGCAGTCCCAGGGGTTCCACGCGCTGGCGCTGTATGGCGAACTGGAGCAGCGGGAGCGGGACCAGGTGCTGGCGCAGTTTGCCAACCGCAGCTGCTCGGTGCTGGTGGCCACCGATGTGGCCTCCCGGGGGCTGGACATTGCCCAGCTGGAGGCGGTCATCAATGTAGACATCACGCCCGACCCCGAAGTGCATGTGCACCGCATCGGCCGCACCGCGCGTGCCGGCGCGACCGGACTGGCCCTCAGCCTGGCTTCCATGAACGAGATGGGCGCCGTCGGCAAAATCGAGGTGTACCAGAACGCCCCGTCCGTCTGGTACCCACTGGACTCGCTGCTCCCTACGGGCGCAGGGCCGCTGCTGCCGCCCATGGTGACACTGCAAATTCTGGGCGGGCGCAAGGAAAAGATCCGCCCCGGGGATGTGCTGGGGGCCTTGACCAGCACCGAGGGTGGAGCGGCATTCACCCGCGAGCAGATCGGCAAAATCCAGGTGACCGAGTTCTGCACCTTTGTGGCGGTGCTTCGCGAAATTGCCGATGCAGCCTGCAACAAACTCAATGCCGGCAAGGTCAAAGGCAAAGCGGTGCGGGCGCGCAGGCTGTAAGGGAACTTCTGACACGCGTTACAGCGCGTTACCGACTCCAGTTCCCCACAGGCGCCGATAAAGTTGCTTCATGCGCAGGCCAGAGAGCCTCGCGCAAACGATGAACCCGACTGGAGAAGCACCATGCCAAATGCCGCCCTTGCCCTGAACCCGTTCAGCCTGATGATGGAACCGGAACTGATTTTGCAAACCATGGAGCGCTCCGCGCAGCTTCGCGGCCTGCGCCGCCACAAGCTGCGGCCACTGGACAAGCCGCTGATTCCACTGACCCAGGAAGCCCTCGCAGCCCGTGCCGCATTCGACGCGGCGATTGATGCCGAAGATTTCGAAGCCCAGGCCGATCTGTACCTGCTCAACTGAGAACCCCTGCGGGACCGCGGCGGGCGCGCAATGCGACCGCCACCCACCATTGACCCACATCAAAGCCAGCCTGCAGCGGCCATAGCACGATCGCGTGGCATCCTCTGAACGCCAACTCGCGCGCTGCGCCATGCGTCGAGGACCGGTAGATTCTGGAGACAACTGTGGTCAACAACGGTAATGGCTCCGCCTCTGAGGGTGTGGTCCTGACCTGGAAGCTGGCGCTGGCCGTGACGTTGCCGGCGTTTTTGCTTGCCGGCGTTGCCGCGCTGGGCTTGACCCTCAACTACCTCGCCTTCCATGTGCTCGCCGAACTGGTCTCCGTGACCGTCGCGTTCGCAGCACTGATCGTAGCCACAACCTCCCAGACCTTCAAACGGAACGACTTCCTCGTCTACATTGCCATCGCCATGGGCTGGTGTGCACTGATCGATCTGGCACACACCCTGGTCTTCCGGGGCATGGGGCTGCTGCCGGGCAACAGCGCCAACCCGGCGACGCAACTGTGGGTGGGGGCACGCTACTTGCAGGCGCTGGGCATGGCCACTGCGCCCTGGTTCCTGCGCCGCCAGGTTCGCGCCGGGGTAGCTCATCTCGCCTTCGGTCTGGCCACAGTAGGCATCATAGGTACGGTGTCCAGCGGCCACTTCCCCGATGCCTATGTCGATAGCCAGGGGCTGACACCGTTCAAGGTGTACTCGGAATACGTCATCATCCTCCTGTTCGTCGCCGCGCTCGCACGGATGTGGCGCAGCGCGGCGCGCATCCCCCAGCCGGTGCTCCTGTCCCTGACGACCGCGCTGGTGGCAATGATCCTGTCGGAGTTTTCCTTCACCCGCTATGTAGGCGTGTACGCAACCGCCAATATGGTGGGCCACCTGCTCAAGATCGTTGCCACCTGGTTCGTTTTTCTGGCGCTGATTTACTGGTCTTTGCGCACGCCCTATTCTCTGCTGGAGCGCTCGACAGGCGCGTTGGAAAAGAGTGAGGAGCGGTTCCGGCTGTTTGTGGATGGTGTTACGGACTACGCCCTCATCATGCTCGATGTGCACGGCCACATCGTGGGCTGGAATGCCGGGGCCCAGCACATCGACGGTTACCGCAGTGAGGACATCCTCGGGCGGCACTTTTCCTGCCTGTTCCCGGCGGCCGAGATGGCCTCCGGCAAGCCGGCGATGCTGCTCAAAGTGGCCGCCGAGCAGGGCAAGTGTGAGGAAGTCGGCTTGCGTGTGCGCCAGGACGGATCGCAATTCTGGGCCAACGCGATCATCACGCCAGTGCATGACAGCACCCATACACGGATCGGCTTTTCGATGGTCACGCGGGACATCACGGAACGCAAGCAGCATGAGCAAGCGTTGATCGACGCGGCGCAAAAGACAGAGCGCGCGATGTTCGGCACGGTCAACGCAGTGTCCAGAATCATGGGTATCCGCGATCCCTACACCGCCGGGCACGAGCAGCGTGTGGGCGAAATTTCATCGGAAATCGCCGCTGAAATGGGACTGGGCGCCGATTTTCAACGCGGCGTGCGGGTGGCCGGCGGCATTCTCGACATTGGCAAGATCACGGTGCCGGCGGAGATTCTGTCCAAACCCAGCCGCCTGAGCGCAATCGAGTTCGAGATGGTCAAAACCCATGCACAGCAGGGCTACGAAGTCCTGAAGGACATCGATTTTCCCTGGCCGGTGGCAGAGGTCGCGCGCCAGCACCATGAACGTGTTGACGGCAGCGGCTACCCGCGCGGCCTCAAGGGCGACGCAATCCTGCTGGAAGCGCGGGTTCTGGCAGTGGCCGATGTGCTCGAAGCGGTAACGTCCCACCGACCCCACCGGCCCGGCCTGGGCATCGAAGAGGGCCAGCGGATACTGGAGCAGGGGCGCGGCACCGCGTTCGATCCCCAGGTGGTGGACGCCTGCCTGCGCCTGTTCCGGGACAGGCATTACGTGATGCCGGCGCTCGTGTGAGCTGCGCTGACGCTTGCTAAACTGCACGCATGCACCCTTTGTACCGCGAGTTCGCAAGCCAGGCCCAGTTCGACGCCGAGTACAACCCATCCCTGGGGCTGGCAGATGCGGCTGCCCCCGGGCGGCATTACACGGCCTTGGCCGAGCGCGCGCGGGCGCAACTGCCCTGCGAGCTCAACATCCCCTACGGCCCCACGCTGGACGAAACGCTGGATATTTTTCCGGCAGCCGCGCCAGACGCGCCGGTATTCGTTTTCATCCACGGCGGCTACTGGCGCGCGCTCTCGAGCAAGGAGTTCAGCGGCATCGCCCTGGGGCTGCAGCCGCTGGGCATCACCACGGTGGTCATCAATTACGCGCTGTGCCCCCGGGTCACGATTGACGAAATCACGCGCCAGACCCGTGCGGCGCTGGCCTGGACCCTGCGCAACATCGGCCGCCATGGCGGTGACCCTTCGCGCGTGGCCATCGGCGGCCATTCGGCCGGTGGGCACCTCACGGCCATGGGCCTGCAAACCCGGTGGGAAGCGGACTACGGCTTGCCACAGGACCCCTTTGCCGCAGCCCTGCTGCTCAGCGGAATCTACGACATCGAACCCTTGCGCTACAGCTACCTGCAGCCCCAGATCCAGCTCGATGACGGCATCATCCGGCGCAATTCGCCCGCCTTCCAGGTGCGGCCCTGCAAGACGCCACTCTGGGTGACCTGGGGCGGCGCAGAAACCAGCGAGTTCGCCCGGCAATCCCACACGTACCACGACGCCTGGCTATCCGCCGGCAATGCCGCCGAGCTGCGGCCCATTGCGGGGGCAAACCATTTCACCGTGCTGGAGGGTTTTGAGCGCCCGCGCAGCGAGGTCTGCCTCTGGCTGGCCCGGGCGCTTGGAGTCTTGCCCCTGGCCTAGCAGCTTGCGGGCACAATCAACGCCATGTCCACCCCAGCCTCGTATTTGCCCCCTTCGGAGCCGCCTGCGGTCTACAGGGACCCCAAGCGCTATGCCTGGTTGCTGTCGCTGCTGGTGCCCTGCACGCTGGCGCTCGGACCGATCCTGACGATGGTCACCGGCGATGCCCGGACTCTCTGGATACAGGTGGTGTTCTTTTATTGCTTTGTTCCCCTGCTGGACTACTGGATGGGCGAGGACACCAGCAATCCGCCGGAAAGCGCGGTGCCGCAGCTGGAGGCCGACCTGTATTACCGCAGGATCACCTACCTGCTGGTGCCCATCCTCTGGATTTCATTTGTTTTTTCTGCCTGGTTTGTTGCCACCCATGCGCTGCCACCGCACGCATTGCTGGCCATGGTGCTGATTGCCGGCTCGGCCGGAGGTTTCTGCATCAACCTCGGCCACGAAATGGGCCACAAGAACACGGGCCTGGAGCGCTGGCTGACCAAGATTGTGCTGGCGCCCACGGGCTACGGGCATTTTTCCATCGAACACAACCGGGGCCACCACCGCGACGTTGCCACCCCCAGCGATCCGGCCTCTTCCCGGATGGGGGAATCCATCTACGCCTTTGTGCTGCGGGAAATGCTCGGCGCGTTCCGCCGCGCCTGGTCGCTGGAAAGCGAGCGGCTGACGCGCCAGGGCCAGCCGGTCTGGTCGCTGGCCAATGAAATCCTGCAACCGGCCCTGATGACCCTGGCCCTGTGGTCGGCATTGCTGGTCTGGCTGGGCATCGGCATCCTGCCCTTTTTGCTGCTCGCGTCGTTCTGGGCCAATTTCCAGCTGACCTCTGCCAACTACATCGAGCACTATGGCCTGCTTCGCGCGCAAACAGCGGCCGGCAAATACGAGACCTGCAGGCCGCACCACTCCTGGAACAGCAACCACACCTTTTCCAACTGGGCCCTGTTCCATCTGCAGCGTCACTCCGACCACCACGCGCACCCCTTGCGCCGCTACCAGTCGCTGCGCCATTTCGACCAGGTACCCCGCCTGCCCAATGGTTACTTCGGCATGTTTCTGATCGCCTACATACCGCCGCTGTGGCGCTACGTCATGGACGAGCGGCTGCTGCGGGTGGTGGGGCGCGACGCCAGCCGCATCAACCTCGACCCCACGCAGCGCGAAGCCCTGATACAGCGCCATGGCCTGCGCGTATCCAGCGCCCCCAACCCCTGAAGCCGTAACCCAGCATGACCACCACCCACCACAGAATCTGCCCCCTTTGCGAAGCCTGCTGCGGGCTGGAGATCAAGGTGGAGCAGGGCAAGGTCATCAGCATCCGGGGCCATGATGCCGACGTGCTCAGCGCGGGCTACATCTGCCCCAAAGGTATCGCACTCAAGGACCTGCACGAAGACCCCGACCGCCTGCGCACCCCGCTGATCAAGCGCAACGGTGTGCACGAGCCTGCTACCTGGGACGAAGCCTTTGCCGAGATCGAGCGGCGCCTGCCGGCCATCATGGCGACCTATGGCCGCGATGCCACGGCGCTGGTAGCCGGCAACCCCTCAGCCCACAAGATTGGCTTGCTGACCTACTTTCCCAAGCTGGCACGCGCCCTGGGAACCAAGAATATTTTTTCCACCTCCACGGTGGACCAGATGCCCAAACAGCTGGCCAGCGGCCTGATGTTCGGGCAATGGCTGTCCATCGCCCTGCCGGATATTGACCGGACCGATCTCATGCTCGTGATCGGCGCCAACCCGCTGGCCAGCAATGGCAGCATGTGGACGGTGCCGGACTTCAAGGGCAAGGCCCGGGCGCTGCAGGCGCGCGGCGGCAGGCTGGTCGTCATTGACCCCCGGCGTACCGAAACCGCGGCAATAGCCGACGCGCACCACTTCATCCAGCCCGGTGCCGATGTATTTTTGCTCGCAGCCATGGTGCAGACCCTGTTTGCCGAAGGCCTGGTGCGCCTGGGCAGTGTGGCCGCCTGGGTCGAGGGCGTCGATGCCGTAGGCCAGGCGGTTGCGCCCTTCACCGCCGACGCCGTCGCTGCCCGTTGCGGTATGTCCGCAGACACCATCCGCGCGCTGGCCCGCGAACTGGCGACAACACCGCGCGCCGCCGTGTATGCGCGTATTGGCACCTGCACCCAGGTTTACGGCACGCTGGCGAGCTGGTTGGTGGATGTGCTCAATACCCTGACCGGCCACCTCGACACCCCGGGTGGCGCCATGTTTGCCAAGGCAGCGGCCTTCGCTGCCAACGCAGCCGGCCGGCCGGCCGCCGGCAAGGGCGTGGCCACCGGGCGGCGGCACTCCCGCGTCAGCGGCGCGCCCGAAGTGTTTGGCGAGTTTCCCATCACCTGCATTGCGGAAGAGATCGAAACCGCTGGTGAAGGCCAGGTGCGCGCACTGATTACGGTGGCCACCAACCCGGTACTCTCCAGCCCCAACGGAGCGCGCCTGTCGCGGGCGCTGGAGTCGCTGGACCTGATGGTCTGCCTGGACATCTACCTCAATGAGACCACCCGCCACGCCGATGTCATCCTGCCCGGCCCCTCGCCGCTGGAGGACATGCACTACGACGTGGCGTTTCCGCAAATGTCCTGGCGCAACCATGCCCGCTACAGCCCGCCAGTGCTCGAGCGCGCACCCGGGCAGCCCGAAGAGTGGGAAAACATGCTGCGCCTGGCCGCCATTGCCCAGGGCCAAGGTGCTGCGGTGGATGTAGCCGCGCTGGACGCGCAGCAGTTCGCCCAGGATGCGCAGCGCCTGTTCGGTGCGGATGCCGATGCCGTGGTCGACGCCACGCGGGCCTGGCGTGGGCCGCAGCGCGGGCTCGATGTGGCGCTGCGTTCCGGCCCCTATGGCGACGGGTTTGGACGCAAGCCCGATGGCCTCACCCTGGAGCGGGTGTTGGCGGCCAACCCCAGCGGCGGCATCGACCTGGGCCCGCTGCAGCCGCGCATGCCCGAAATGTTGCGTACCCCCAGCGGCAAAATAGAACTGGCACCGCCGGCACTGCTGGCGGATCTGGCCCGGCCCCTGGCCGATCTGCAGCGCCCGGCGCCAGACCTGGTGGTGATTGGCCGGCGCGATGTGCGCACCAACAACAGCTGGATGCACAACCTGCCGGTCCTGGCCAAGGGGCCGTTTCGCTGCACCGCACTGGTCCATCCGGCCGATGCCGAACGCCTGCATCTGCGCGACGGCGGCCTGGCGGCGATGGAAACCGGCGCGGGCAGCCTCGAGGTGCAGGTTCAGGTCAGTGACGAAATGATGCCCGGCGTGGTCAGCCTGCCGCACGGCTGGGGCCACGACCTGTCCGGCACCCGGCTGCACCTCGCTTCTGAGCGGCCGGGCGTCAACCTCAATGCCCTGCTGGACGACGGCCTGCGGGACCCGCTCTCGGGCAACGCTGTGCTCGGGGGCGTGGCGATTTCCCTGCATGCGCTGGCCTGAGGGCCAGGGTCGCCCGCTACATATTGCGCCGGTACTGGCCGCCCACCTCGAACAGGGCGCTGGTAATCTGGCCCAGTGAGCACACGCGCACGGCATCCATCAGCACCGCGAACACGTTCCGGTCATCGATCACCGCCTGCTGCAGGGCCTTGAGTATGGCCGGCGCCTTGTCGGCGTGGCGGGCATGGAAGGCTTCGAGCCGTTGCAGCTGGCTCTGCTTTTCTTCTTCGGTGCTGCGCGCGAGTTCGAGCTTGTCCTGCACTTGGTCACCGCGCGGGTTGCGGAAGGTGTTGACGCCGATGATGGGCAGCTCGCCGGTGTGCTTGAGCATCTCGTAGTGCATGGACTCGTCCTGGATCTTGCCGCGCTGGTAACCAGTTTCCATGGCACCGAGCACACCGCCGCGCTCGGCAATTTTCTCGAACTCGGCCAGCACCGCCTCTTCCAGCAATTCGGTCAGTTCCTCGATGATGAAGGCGCCCTGGCCGGGGTTCTCGTTCTTGGCCAGACCCCACTCGCGGTTGATGATCAGCTGGATGGCCATGGCGCGGCGCACCGACTCTTCGGTCGGGGTCGTAATGGCCTCATCGAAGGCGTTGGTATGCAGGCTGTTGCAGTTGTCGTAAATGGCGATCAGCGCCTGCAGCGTGGTGCGGATGTCGTTGAACTGGATTTCCTGCGCATGCAGGCTGCGCCCGCTGGTCTGGATGTGGTACTTGAGCTTCTGGCTGCGCTCGTTGGCACCGTATTTTTCCTTCATCGCCACCGCCCAGATGCGCCGCGCCACGCGGCCCATCACCGTGTACTCCGGGTCCATGCCGTTGCTGAAGAAGAACGACAGGTTGGGGGCGAAGTCGTCAATGTGCATGCCGCGCGCCAGGTAGGCTTCGACAAAGGTAAAGCCATTGCTCAGGGTGAAGGCCAACTGGCTGATCGGGTTGGCGCCAGCCTCGGCAATGTGGTAGCCGCTGATACTCACGCTGTAGAAGTTGCGAACATCGTGGTCAACAAAGTACTGGGCCACATCGCCCATCACCTTGAGGCTGAACTCGGTGGAGAAGATACAGGTGTTCTGGCCCTGGTCTTCCTTGAGGATGTCGGCCTGCACCGTGCCGCGCACATTGGCCATCACCCAGGCCCGCACCTCGGCGGCCTCGGCCGACGTCGGTTCGCGGCCGTGCTCGGTGCGGAAACGCTCCAGGTTCTGGTCGATGGCGGTGTTCATGAACATGGCCAGGATCGAGGGCGCCGGCCCGTTGATCGTCATGCTCACACTGGTGGCCGGGTTGCACAGGTCAAAGCCGTCGTACAGCACCTTCATGTCGTCGAGCGTGGCGATGCTCACGCCGCTGTTGCCCACCTTGCCGTAGATGTCAGGACGGCGGTCCGGGTCATGGCCGTACAGGGTGACGGAGTCAAACGCCGTGGACAGGCGTTTGGCCGGCATGCCGGCGCTCAGCAGCTTGAAGCGGCGGTTGGTGCGAAACGCATCGCCTTCCCCGGCAAACATCCGGGTCGGGTCCTCCCCCTCGCGCTTGAAGGCGAAGGTACCGGCCGTGTAGGGATAGCTGCCGGGCACGTTGTCGAGCATTAGCCACTTCAGGGTCTCGCCCTGGTCTTCGTACTGCGGCAAAGCCACTTTGCGGATCGGCGTTCCGCTCAGGGAGCGGGTGGTCAGCGCGGTGCGGATTTCCTTGTCGCGGATCTTGACCACGTACTCGTCCCCGGCATAGGCCTTTTGCAGCTCGGGCCACTGCGCCAGCAGCTTGCGTGCCGCCGGCTCCTGGTTGAGCTCGCGCTGCGTGGCCAGGTCCAGGGCGGCCTCGGCGGCACGGGCCTTGCCGGGCTTGCCCACCTGGAGCATGGCGGCTGCGGCGCGGAGCTGCTGGATTTCGCGCGCCAGCGTTGCCTGCGCCCGCGCCCGGGCCTTGTAGCCGCGCACCGTGTCGCTGATTTCAGCGAGGTAGCGCGCGCGGGCTGCAGGCACGATGGGCGTCTGGTTCGAGCTGAAGCGCACGCCGACCCGCGGCAGCACGCCCTGGCCTCGCACCGGCATACCCAGCGCCTGCAGCCGCAGCAGGATCGCCTGGTACAGGGCGGTCACACCGTCGTCGTTGAAGCGCGCTGCCATCGTGCCGAACACCGGCATGGACTCGGTCGGGGTGTCCCAGGCTTCGCGGTTGCGCTGCACCTGCTTGGCCACATCGCGCAGCGCGTCGCTGGCGCCTTTGCGGTCAAACTTGTTGATGGCGACAAACTCGGCAAAGTCCAGCATGTCGATCTTCTCCAGCTGGCTGGCCGCGCCGAACTCGGGCGTCATCACATACAGCGGCACATCGACATGCGGCACGATGGCCGCGTCCCCCTGGCCAATGCCGGAGGTCTCGACCACGATCAGGTCGAAACCAGCCACCTTGCAGGCGGCAATCACATCCGGCAGGGCGGCACTGATCTCGGAGCCAAAGTCGCGCGAGGCCAGGGAGCGCATGAAGACGCGTGGTCCCTGCTGCCAGGGCGAAATCGCGTTCATGCGGATGCGGTCACCCAGCAGTGCGCCGCCGCTCTTGCGCCGGCTCGGGTCGATCGAAATCACGGCCACCCGCAGCGCATCCTCCTGGTCCAGCCGCAAGCGGCGGATCAGCTCGTCGGTGAGCGACGACTTGCCGGCGCCACCAGTCCCGGTAATACCGACCACCGCTACATTTTTACTAGCAGCAAGCCCGCGAATTTCCTGGGTTAACGCCGGATTGAGTGCATCGGCTTCGATGGCGGTGAGCAGCTGCGAGAGTGCGCGCCAGCTGGCCTCGGTATGGCCCGCAATGGCGGTCAGGTCCTGCGGTGCCAGGCCGCTGAGGTCCTTGTCGCAGCGCATCACCATCTCGCCGATCATTCCGGCCAGGCCCATTTTCTGGCCATCCTCGGGGCTGTAAATGCGGGCCACGCCATAGGCCTGCAACTCGAGGATCTCCGGTGCCACAATCACGCCGCCGCCGCCGCCAAACACCTGGATGTGGGCGCCCCCGCGGCTGCGCAGCAGGTCGACCATGTATTTGAAGTACTCGACATGCCCGCCCTGGTAGGAACTGATGGCAATGCCCTGCACATCTTCCTGCAGCGCGGCGGTCACGACCTCGTCGACGCTGCGGTTGTGCCCCAAGTGGATGACCTCGACGCCCATGCCCTGCAGGAAGCGGCGCATGATGTTGATGGCTGCGTCGTGCCCGTCGAACAGACTTGCCGCCGTGACAAAGCGCACTTTGTGGGTCGGGCGGTAGTTGGCCAGGGCCTTGAATTCAGCGGACAGGTCGGTCATGGTGGGCGTTCTCTGGAAAGTCCGGCCACGGCCGGCACGGGCTGATTGACGTTTACGTAAACGTCAACTGTAAACCATTTGGGTCGCGGCGGCTACACCAGCCGGCGCGCAAGCGCCATGCCCACCAGCATGGCCAGCACGAAGTACAGGACATCGGGCCCCGCCGTCAAAACCGACGCCAGCGCAGGCCCGGGGCAGTAGCCGCTCAGGCCCCAACCCACGCCAAAAAGGGCCGCACCCAGTACCAGGCGCAGGTCAATGGCCTGGCGCAGGGGCTGGGAAAAAACCGGGGCCAGCCAGGGCGTTGCGCCGCGGCGCTGCGACCAGGCAAAGCCCGCCAGCGTGACCAGCACCGCGCCGCCCATCACAAACGCCAGTGTCGGGTCCCAGCGGCCCGGAAACGGGCCCTGCGCCATGCCCGCCACGTTCAGGAAGCCGAGCACCCGGGCCGGCTGCGTCATTTCCGAGAGCACCAGACCGCCGGCAAACAGCATGCCGCAGGCCAGGGCCAGCAGCAAGCGCAACATTTCCATCCGCACATCTTTACTCATCATTTCCTACTCAAGCCTTTGGAATGATTGGGCTTGCCGCTACAAATACCGTAGCAAACCCTGTGGCCATAAAGGTTACCACCGCCACCAGCGACCGGCCCGAGCGCCGGCCCAGCCCGCACACGCCGTGGCCGCTGGTGCAGCCCGAACCGAGCACCGAGCCAAAACCCACCAGCAATCCTGCCAGCAGCATCAGCCCGACCGGACGCGGCGCGGCAAGCTCCAAGCCAGCGCCGCCGGTGGCAAATACTGCTCCACCACCGATGAGTCCGAGCAGAAAGGCCCAGCGCCAGGGCGACTCCTCCGAACGCACCCAGGCAGTGCTGAGAATGCCGCTGACCCCGGCAATACGCCCCAGCCCGGCAAACAGCGCCCAGCTCGCCAGGCCCACCAAAATCCCGCCCGCCAGGGCCTGCAGATATCCTGCCATCCAAATTCCTTTAGAGTTCACGCCACCGAGAGCATACTGTCCAAACCGTTTTCCCGAGAACGCCATGCACCCCTTGCAGCTATTTGACCCAGGGTCCAGCACTTACACCTACATCCTGGTGGACGAAGCCACGGGCGAGGCCCTCATCATCGACCCGGTCGAAGAGCAAGTGGGGCGGGACGTGGCGCTGCTCCAGCAGCACGGCCTGCGCCTGGTCTGGACGGTGGAGACACACGCCCACGCCGACCACATCACCAGCGCCGGGCAACTGGCAGAACACACCGGCGCCCGGACCGCCGCGCCCCAGGGTTGCGGCATTGCAACCGCAGCGGTGCAGCTCGGTGATGGAGACACCCTCAACTTTGGCAACGAGCACATCACCGCCCTGCACACCCCGGGCCACACTGGCGGGAGCATGTGCTTTCTCTGGCGCGACCATGTTTTTACCGGGGACACCCTGCTCATCAACGGCTGTGGCCGCACGGATTTCCAGTCCGGCAGCGCCGCCGACCTGTACCGCAGCCTGACCCAGGTCCTGTTTGCCCTGCCTGACGACACCCAGGTCTGGCCGGGACACGATTACCAGGGCCGCACCCGCTCGAGCATCAGCTTCGAAAAGGCACACAACGCCCGCGTAGCAGGCAAGACCGAAGCCGAATTCATCGCCGCCATGGATGCGCTGCACCTGCCACGGCCACAACGCATGGACGAGGCGGTGCCCGCCAACCTGAGCTCCGGCGTGCGCCACGACGCCGGCAACCCCGACCTGGCCGCACCGCGACCAGCCGCCGGCTACGCCGGCGACGTCAGTGGCGAACTGGCCTATGCCTGGTGGCAAGCAGGCGAGGCGGTGCTGGTGGACGTGCGCACCGATGCGGAGCGGGAGTGGGTCGGCTTTGTTCCGGGCGCCATTGCGCTGGCGTGGAAGCAGTGGCCGGGAATGGCCATGAACCCAGACTTCGATAGCGCCCTGCGCGCCGCGGTGCCGGCAGAGAAAAAAGTGCTGCTGTTGTGCCGCAGCGGCGTGCGCTCCATCGCTGCGGCGCGGCGCGCCACCGAACTGGGCCTGCAGGCCTACAACATTCTGCAAGGCTTCGAGGGTGACCCGGACGCGCACGCCCACCGGGGCCAGCGCGGCGGCTGGCGGCTGGCCGGCCTGCCGTGGCGCCAGGGGTAAACCGGATGGCCTTTCTTGCGCTGGACATTGGAAACACCCGCCTGAAGTGGGCGCTCTACGCTGCGCAGCGCGCGGGAGCAGCCATGCTCAGCCACGGCGCGGAATTCCTCGAAAACATCGACAAACTGGCCGAAGGTGCCTGGAAGGACCTGCCCGCGCCTCGCCAGGTGCTGGGCTGTGTGGTCGCCGGTGACGCAGTGCGTCGGCGAGCCATGGAGCAGATGGAAAACTGGGACGTGACGACGCAGTGGGTGGTAGCCAGTGAATCGGAAGCCGGCCTGCGCAACGGCTACGACCACCCCGCCCGCCTCGGTGCCGACCGCTGGGTTGCGATCATTGGCGCCTACCACCGGATGCTGTCGCAGGGCGCAGCACAGCCCATGGTGGTGGTCATGGTCGGCACGGCCGTGACGGTGGAGGCCGTAGACATGTCCGGGAAATTCCTGGGCGGACTGATTCTGCCCGGACACGGCATCATGCTGCGCGCCCTGGAGTCCGGCACCGCCGGGCTGCACGTTCCCACAGGCGAGGTCAAACCCTTTCCCACCAACACCAGCGATGCACTGACCAGCGGAGGCACCTATGCCATCGCCGGCGCAGTGGAATGCATGGTGCAGCATGTGCGCCAACACTGCGGGGTGGAGCCCAAGTGCATCATGACCGGCGGCGCCGGCTGGAAGATGGCCCCGAGCATGACCCGGCCCTTTGAGCTGGTGGACAACCTGATCTTCGACGGCTTGCTGCACCTGGCGCAGCTGCGTTTTCCCGCTCAGGACTGAGGAGCGAGCCACTGCTCCGCCAGCCGCACCCAGTAGGTGGCGCCCAGGGGGATCAGGTCGTCATTGAAATCGTAGCTGGGGTTGTGCAGCGTGCACGGGCCGCCGCCGTGGCCGATGCCGCGGTGGGCGCCGTCCCCATTGCCCAAAAACACATAGCAGCCCGGCCGGGCCATGAGCATGTAGGCAAAATCTTCTGCGCCCATGGTGGGCTCCTGGGCCAGGACGTTGTCTGCACCCACAATGTCAGCCATGACGCCCCGGGCAAAGTCGGCCTCGTGGGCGGCGTTGATGGTGGGGGGGTAGTTGCGGCGGAACGTGAATTCACAGGCCACACCAAAGGCTGCGGCCGTGTGCTGCGCGACTTCGCGCATGCGCTGCTCGATCAGGTCGAGCACTTCAAAGGTGAAGGTGCGCACCGTTCCCTGCAACTCACAGCTGTTGGGGATGACATTGGTGGCTTCGCCGGCATGCAGCATGGTGACGGAAATCACGCCGGCATCAATCGGTTTCTTGTTGCGGCTGATGATGGTCTGGAAGGCCTGCACCATCTGACAGGCCACGGGCACCGGATCCACCCCCATGTGCGGCATGGCGGCGTGGCCGCCCTTGCCGCGCAGCGTGATCTTGAACTCGTTGCTCGACGCCATCACCGGGCCGGCGCTGACGGCAAACTGGCCCTGCGCCATGCCGGGCCAGTTGTGCAGGCCAAACACGGCATCCATGGCGAATTGCTCGAACAAGCCTTCCTTGACCATCTCGCACGCGCCCCCGCCGCCCTCTTCGGCCGGCTGGAAGATCAGGTACACCGTGCCGTCAAAGTTGCGGTGGGTCGAAAAATGCCGGGCTGCCGCCAGCAGCATGGCGGTGTGGCCGTCGTGGCCGCAGGCGTGCATCGTGCCGGCGTACCGGCTGGCGTGGGCAAAGGTGTTGGACTCCTGCATGGGCAGCGCGTCCATGTCGGCGCGCAGGCCAATGCCGCGGTTAGACGTGCCCGCCTTGACTACGCCCACCACGCCCGTAGTGCCCAGCCCGCGGTACACCGGGATGCCCCAGGCCGTGAGCCGCTGGGCCACCACGTCGGCCGTGCGGACTTCCTTGAAACACAGTTCCGGGTGCGCATGGAGGTCGCGGCGGATGGCGGCGATTTCGCTGGCGGCTGAAACAATGGGGTCGATCAGGTTCATGCGCAACATTATGGCGCTGCACGCTTTACAATGGAGCCCATGAAGCCTCTGACCGACCCTCCCGCAGGCGCTGGCACCTTCGCCGTGCTCGGTGCCTGCCCGCACGATTGCCCGGATACCTGCTCCATGGTCACCACAGTGCAAGATGGCGTGGCCATTGCAGTGCATGGCAACCCCCACCACCCCCACACCCACGGCAGCCTGTGTACCAAGGTGTCGCGCTACGCGGAGCGCACCTACCACCCCGAACGGCTGCTGCACCCGCTCAAGCGGGTGGGGCCCAAGGGCAGCGGGCAGTTTGAAGCCGTCAGCTGGGAAGACGCACTCACCGACATTGCCGCGCGCCTGCAGGCCATTGCCGCCAGGGACGCACAGGCCATACTGCCCTACAGCTACGCGGGCACCATGGGCCTCGTGCAGGGCGAAAGCATGGCGGGCCGCTTTTTCAACCGGCTGGGCGCGGCTGCGCTGGAACGCACCATCTGTTCATCGGCCGGGGACGAGGCCCTGGTGCACACGCTGGGCGCCAAGACGGGGACCCGGGTGGAGTTTTTCGCCGAGTCGCGGCTGATCCTCATCTGGGGCAGCAACTCAATTGCCAGCAACCTGCATTTCTGGCGCCACGTGCAAACCGCCAAGCGCCTGGGCGCCAAACTGGTGTGCATTGACCCGCGCACCACGGAAACGGCCGAAAAATGCCATGTCCATATTGCCTTGCGCCCCGGCACGGACGCGGCGCTGGCGCTGGGCCTGATGCACGAGCTGATCCGCAACGACTGGCTCGACCACGACTACCTTGCGCGCTACACGCTGGGCAGGGACGCGCTGCGCGCGCGCGCGCTGCAGTGGCCACCCGTCCGCGTGGCAGAGGTTTGCGGCATCCGCGCAGACGAGGTGATGGACCTGGCGCGCGACTATGGCCAGACCTGCGCAGCCGGGCAGCCCGCTGCCATCCGCATGAACTACGGCTTGCAGCGCGTGCGCGGCGGCGGCAACGCGGTGCGCGCCATTGCCTGCCTGCCGGCCCTGACCGGCGCCTGGCGGCACCGGGCGGGTGGGGTGCTGCTGTCGAGCTCCGGCGCTTTTCCGTATGACGACGATGCACTGGAGCGGCCTGACCTGCGCCAGGGACCGGCGCCACGCACCATCAACATGAGCACCATCGGTGACGATCTGCTGCGCACCAACCCGGAGACCGGCCGAGCGCTGGTGGAGGCACTGGTGGTGTACAACAGCAACCCGGTAGCCGTGGCGCCGGAGTCCGGCCGGGTGGTGCAGGGGTTTGCGCGCGAAGACCTTTTTACCGTGGTGCTGGAGCACTTCCAGACCGACACCGCGGACTATGCCGACTACCTGCTGCCGGCCACGACCCAGTTGGAGCACTGGGACGTCCATGGCAGCTACGGCCACACGGACGTGCTGTTGAACCGCCCGGCCATTGCGCCGCTGGGCCAGGCCCGCAGCAACACGCAGATATTTCGGGACCTGGCGCGCCACATGGGCTACACCGAGCCTTGCTTCCAGGACGATGACCTGGCCATTGCCCGGGTAGCGTTCGGTGGCCAGGTCAACTTTGACACCCTGCTGGAACACGGCTTTGCCACCTTGGCGCTGCCCGAGGCGCCCTTTGCGCAGGGCGGCTTCCCCACGCCCTCCGGAAAATGCGAGTTTTACAGCGAGCGCCTGGCCAAGCAGGGCCTGGACGGCCTGCCCGACTACCTGCCCAACCACGAACTGCCGCAGCCGGATGGCCGCTACCCGCTGGCCATAATCTCGCCACCGGCGCGCAACTTTCTCAACAGCACCTTTGTGAACGTCAAGAGCCTGCGCGCCATCGAAGGCCAGCCGCTGCTGGAAATGCACGCCGATGACGCTGCCGCGCGCGGCATTGCGTCGGGCAACTGGGTGCGGGTGTTCAACGACCGGGGCAGCTACTGCTGTGCCGCAGACGTGAACCACCGCGCGCGGCCGGGTGTGGTCAACGGCCTGGGCATCTGGTGGCGAAAACTCGGGCGCGATGGCACCAATGTGAATGAGCTGACCAGCCAGCGCCTGACCGACATGGGCCATGCGCCAACGTTTTATGACTGCGCCGTGCAGGTGGAGCGCAGCCCCAGCTGAGCACTGTCTAGTCAGGGCGCAGCGCGGAACTTGCCGAAATTCAGGAGGCGGGTGGCGATCATGGTTTCTGCAAAGAAGCAGGCCAGCGCCAGCAAAAAACACACCAGTCCGGCCAGAAAGCTGTAAATCGACAGCCGCATCACCGGCAGGTCAATGGTCTCCCCCAGGAACAGCACCACGATGGTGGCGCCGATCAGAAACGCGCACAGGGTCAAGAGGCCAATGCTGCCATTGGCCAGCAGGCCGCGGGTACGCAGCTCGCCCAACTCCTTCCAGGCGGGGTCCTGCGGCAGGGGGGCCTGCGCCGGGTCCAGCCCGGTTTCCACCAACCGGGCCCGGTCAATGATGCGCGCCAGCCGGTTGGCCACCACGCCAATCATGGCAGCGACGGCCGTCAGCAAAAACACGGGCGCGACTGCCAGCTGGATGCCATGGGAGATCGTGTCCGGCCCGACAGGAATGCTCACACCAGGCACTCCAGCTCCTGGTGCGCCTGGCTGGCCATGTCGAGGGCACGCAGGCGCAGCGCGGGGTCAAATACATCGCAGGCCAGCATCAGCTCATCGGCCTGGGTCTGCTCGACGATGGTTTCCAGGCGCTGCCTGACGGTTTGCGGACCGCCCACCACGGCCATTCCCAGGAAGTCGCGGATTGCTGCCACCTCGGCGGCATTGCGCTGGGCCATGAAGTTTCTGACCGGTGGCTGCAGCGCACGCCGCTCGCCGGTAAGGATACCGAGCACCCGCTGGTAAATGCTGCTGGCGAGGTACTCGGCGTCCTCATCCGTGGTGGCTGCCACCAGGGGCACACAGACGATGGCGTAAGGCTTTGGAAGCACGGCAGACGGGCGGAACCCGGACCGGTACACCGCCAGCGCCTGCATGAGCATGCGCGGGGCAAAGTGGGAGGCGAAGGCGTAGGGCAGGCCCAGATGGGCGGCGAGCTGCGCCGAAAACAGGCTCGAACCCAACAGCCAGATCGGAATACAAGTGCCCGCCCCCGGCGTGGCCACCACCTGCTGCCCGGGCTGGCGCGGACCGAGCAGGCGCTGCAGCTCCATCACTTCGCGGGGAAAGTCTTCCTCGGTTTCCACCCGGTCGCGCCGCAGGGCCCGCATGGTGAGCCGGTCGGTGCCCGGTGCGCGGCCCAAGCCCAGGTCGATACGGCCCGGATAAATTTCGGCCAGCGTACCGAAGGCTTCGGCCACGACCAGTGGCGCATGGTTGGGCAGCATGATGCCGCCCGAGCCCACGCGCATGCTGCGCGTCGCCGCCGCAATATGCCCGACCAGCACTGCGGTGGACGAGCAGGCCAGCCCCGGCATGTTGTGGTGCTCGGCCAGCCAGTAGCGCGTGAACCCCAGCGACTCGGCATGCCGCGCGGTGGCCACAGCCACCGCAATCGCATCGGCTACCGATCCGCCCTCGCGCACGGAAACCAGGTCGAGCATGGAGAGGGCCACGCCATGCAGGCTCTTCATGGTCGGTGTGTCCATGGGGCTCATGCGTCGCCGGCCTGCGAGGTCGGTGGGGCAGGCGCCTTCTGGCGCTCTTGGTCTGCGGCCTGGGGGCGGCACATTTCCTGGCCGTTCCATTGCTGACCGCACCAGCACACACCCTCGGCGTTGATCAGGCAGGTTCCGGTTCCACAGCAGCGTTCATCGTCTTGCATGGTCTGGCCTCAGCAAAAATTAATCGGTCTTGTCATGACGGGGCATTTTCGTCCAATTGCGGCACGCATGTATGCGCCACATGGTTCATACTGCAATGCCTATGGCCTTTACGCAAACTCCCGGCTGCTCCATGAACAAATTGCATGTCAGGCCCCTGACGCCGGTCAAGTGGGCGGCCATCGTGGTCAGCCTGTGTGCCGCAAGTGCTTGGGCAGCGGAGGTGCCGGCGACGGCACTGACCACCATTGTGGCGCTGGACGTGCCGCGCTACATGGGGACCTGGTACGAAATTGCCAAATTCCCCAACTGGTTTCAGAAACAGTGTGTCCGCAACACATGGGCCCAGTACAGCGCCCTGGCTGACGGCACAGTGCACGTCGTCAACCGTTGCATCCGGGAGAGCGGCGAGACCGAAGAAGCCGTTGGCGCGGCCCGCCAGATTGGCGCTGCCACATCCCCCCGGCTGCAGGCGCGTTTTGCCCCGGCCTGGTTGTCGTTTTTGCCCATGGTGTGGGGCGATTACTGGGTAATCGACCTCGATGCCCAGTACCAGCTGGTGGCGGTAAGCGAACCGAAGCGGGAGTACCTCTGGATCCTGTCCAGGACGCCGCAGGTCAGCCCACAGGCCTATGCGGAACTGCTGGAGCGACTGGAGAAAAAAGGCTTCGATTTGCGCCGGCTGGAGGTGAGTCCGCAACCCTGAAAAGGCTGCCACGGCGAGCTACCCGGTGATGCGACCGTCGACCACCTCAATGGTCTTGTCGCAGCGCGCGGCCAACGCGGGATTGTGGGTCACAAACAGCACGGTGGTGCCCTGGCGGCGATTAAAGTCGCGCAGCAGGTCAAACACCGCGTCGGCGCTCTTGGTGTCCAGATTCCCGGTCGGCTCATCGGCCAGCACCAGGGCAGGGTTCATGGCCAGCGCCCGGGCGATGGCGACGCGCTGCTGCTGGCCACCACTCAAATTGCCGGCCAGATTGTTGCCCCAAGGCTTGAGGCCCACGCTCTCAATGAGGGCCTGCGCCTCCTGGCGCATCTGTGCGCTGGGAAAGCCGCGCGCACCGAGCTTGGGGATCATGACGTTTTCGACTGCGGTGAAGGCGGTCAGCAGGTGGTGGTACTGAAACACAAACCCGATGTTGTGACCGCGTAGCCGGGTCAACGCGCGATCGTCCAGGGCGGTGGTTTCTTCGCCACAGACTTCGAGCGTACCGGCGCTGGGCCGGTCGAGCAGCCCAATCAGGTTGAGCAGTGTGCTTTTACCGGAGCCGGACGGCCCCATCACGGCGCAAAAATCGCCGCGACGCAGGGTGAGATCAATGCCATGCAGCACCTCGGTCTCCAGCGGGGTGCCCGGATTGAAGGCTTTTTTCACGCCCCGCAGGCGCACGACAACATCCTCAGCCACGAATAGCCACCACCGGGTCCATGCGGGCGGCGCGCAGTGCCGGCGCAAAGGCGGCCACCAGTCCGGTCAGCCCTGCCAGCACCAGCGCCGAAACGAACAGGGGCGCTTCCATTTCCAGCGGGAACATCACCGTTCCATCGGCGTTGAGCGCCAGCCGCTTCCACAAGAAGATCGCCAGCGCACCCACGCCACAGCCCGCCACAGCCCCGCCCAAGCCCAGCAAGCCGCCCTGCAGCAAAAACACCCGCAGGATTTGGCCCTGCGAAATGCCCATGGCACGCAAGATGCCGATCTCGCGCGACTTTTGCACCACAGACACCACCAGCACGCTGGCAATGCCAAACGCCACCGACAAGCCCACAAAAAAGCGGATGGCCGTATTGGCCGTGGTCTGTGCGCTCACGGCGGCGAAGAACTGCGCGCTGTTCTTGATCCAGCTGTCGGCCTCGACCCCGGTGAGTACCGCAATCTGCTGGGCAATGGTTTCGGCGGCATAAATGTCCTGCACGGTCACTTCCAGGGTCGAGACACCGCCGGGCATGTCGAGCAGGCTCTGTGCCGTGTGCAGGGTGGTGAAGGTGTCGCGGCGGTTGGAGCCCCGGTTACCCAGATCAAACACACCGGAAATGGTCAGCACACTGGACCGCCCGGCAGCGGAGGTGACATGCAGCTTGTCGCCCACATCCACCCCCAGGTCCGCCGCAAGTTCGCTGCCGATCATGACGTCGGACGCCGCCAGCCGGGAGACCCCGCGCAACAGTTTTTCATCCAGGTTGACGATGCGGTAATACGATTCCGGCTCAATACCCGTGATATTGACTGCCTTGGTGGAGCTGCCCCGCACCACTAGCAAGGGGCCGTTCGCCACCGGCGAGACCACCCTGACGCCCGCCATGGCGCGCACCTGCTGGACCACCGCCTGCCACTGGTCTATGGACTTGTTTTGCTGCAACGGCGGCTGCACGATGGCCCCTTCCACAGGCCCGGTACCGGACCGGCCTGCGGAGCGCAAGGGGCGGGTGACCTGCTGAGGCTGCAAAAGCTGAATGTGGGACTGGGTGGAAAGCACCCGGCGAATAAAGTTGGCCTGCATGCCCGACAGCAAGGCAGACATGAAGACAATCACGCCCACGCCAATGGCCACGCCGGTGATGATGAACACCGTCTGCAACCGGCCCTCGCGCAGGAACCGCAGGGACACAATCCACTCCAACGGAAGCCAGGCGGTGCCCATCGTGCGTGCTCAGGGGCCGGGGTGCACGCGCGCACCCGGAGCCACGCCCGGCGGAGCGGCAATCACCGCGGCCCCTTCCCCGAGGCCCTGCAGCACTTCCACCCAACCGCCGCTGCGCAAACCGATGCGCACCGGCACCTTGACGGCAATGCCCTGCGCCGACTGCAAGACCCACGGTGCGGCACGCTCGATGTCATGCACCACGGCAAGGGGGAGCAGCAGCGCCTGGTCCCTGCGCGCGAGTTCAATGTCCACCGACACCGTCATATCCTGGCGCAGCGTGGCGGGCGCGCGAGCGACATTGAGCTTGACCTCGACCGCGCCGGTCTGCGGGTTCACGCCCGGGTTGATGTAGGCCACTTCGGCCGGGAACTTTTGCTGGGGATACGCGTCGGCAGAGGCCAGGGCCTGCTGGCCCAGCGCAATCAGGCGGAGATTTTTTTCGTCAATCGACAGCACCAGTTGCGCGTCACCTTGCGGTGACAACGTCATCAGCACCTTGCCGGGCTGGACGACGTCGCCGGCTTCGACACTGCGCCCGATCAGGAGGCCCGCCGCGGGCGCCCGGATGGTGGCGTAGGCGGCGCGTGCGTGGGCCGCCTGCGCACTGGCCTGGGCCTGGGCCACGGCGGTCTGGGCCATCGCGTAATCGCTGCCGCTGGCCCCTGTGGAATCCCACTGCTTTTGCGCAGAAAGCCACTGCGCCTCGGCAAAGTCAGCGGCCCTGCGCGACTCTTGCAGTGCGGCCTCGCCGATGAACTGCCGGGCGAAAAGATCCTCGTTGCGACCTTGAATGGCGCGCGCATTGTCCAGATTGACCTGCGCTTGGCGCTGGCTTTGCTCAGCCATGGGCCGCTGCACTTCCGTGAGCTGGCGCAAGCGGGCATGTGCCTGCGCTACCGCAATGTCGGCTTGCAGTTCGGCCGAGCGCAATTCAAGATCCACCAACTCGATGAGCACATCACCGGCGCGAACCGCCTGTCCCTCCCGCACCGGCACGCGCCGAACTGTGCCAGTGATCTGCGCGCCAATATCCACTCGGTGCGGATTTTCGACGCGTCCGCTGGCCACAAGCGTCTGCACGAAATCTCGGCGCACGGCATGTTCGGTGCTGACCGGTGTGCCTCGCCACCAGCGCACGCCCAGCA
>Ga0007795_10000070_pt1 | contig 22948 bp, 24 predicted proteins | sample CryBogmetaGMA1M_FD_60369 | JGI IMG/M metagenome (GOLD analysis project Ga0007795, IMG submission 60369) | Freshwater microbial communities from Crystal Bog, Wisconsin, USA - MA1M | ecosystem: Environmental > Aquatic > Freshwater > Lake | place: Crystal Bog, Wisconsin, USA | collected 2009-07-06
GCCGTGGTGAGCGGTGGCACCGACAACCACATTGTGTTGCTGGATCTGCGCTCGATTGGCATGACCGGCAAGTTGGCGGACCAGCTGGTTAGTGAGGTGCACATCACGGCCAACAAAAACACCGTGCCCTTTGATCCCGAGTCGCCCTTTGTGACCAGCGGCCTGCGCCTGGGCACGGCGGCCATGACAACCCGGGGCTTCGATGCAGCGGCCTTCAAGGAGGTGGCCGATGTGATTGCAGACCGACTCCTGCAGCCTGACGATGTCGCTGGGGCCCAGCGCTGCCGGGATCGGGTTTCGGCCCTCTGCGAGCGCTTCCCGCTCTACGGCAACCAGTTGGCCCTGCAGCCAGCCTGATCGCCCGTGAATCTCGCCCACAGTCCCAATGCCGCTGCCCTGCTCACGTTTTCCGTAGCGGCAGCGATGACAGCCTTGCTGGTGCCTGGGGTGCGAAAGCTCGGGCTGCATTGGGGTTTGATTGACGCCCCCGATGCCCGTAAACAACACACCACCCCCATGGTGCGGCTTGGCGGTGTGGGGATTGTGCTGGCCTTCAGCCTGTCGTTGGGCCTGGTCTGGAGTCTGGGTGGCTTTGCCGAGCTACCCACCACCAACGACCAATTGATCTGGACGACCTTGGCCGGGGCGCTGTGTTTCTTTTTCATTGGCTTGGCTGACGACCTCTTCGCCTTGCCTCCGCTGCCTCGCTTGGCGGGCCAGCTGGCCGTCTCGGCGGTGGCCTGGGGCGAGGGCGTGCGCATTGGCAGCATCGAGTTGCCCCTGGGTTTCATGGGCCATCCCAATGCCTTGCTGATGCTGCCGGATTGGTTGAGCCTGCTGGCCACGGTGGTATGGCTGGTGGGGATCACCAATGCGATCAACTGGCTGGATGGGCTGGATGGTTTGGCCGCCGGGGTGAGTGGCATTGCTGCCGTGGGGCTGCTCTCCGTGAGCTACAGCCTTCACCAACCCGCTGCGGGCTTGTTGGCCGCAGCGCTGGCGGGGTCTTGTCTTGGGTTCTTGCGCCACAACTTCAATCCCGCCAAGATTTTTATGGGGGATGGGGGCTCCTACTTCCTGGGCTTTGCCCTGGCAGCCGTCAGCATTATTGGTCCGGCTAAGGGCCTCACCAGCGTGAGCTTGCTGCTGCCGCTCTTGATCTTGGCCCTGCCCTTGGCCGACATGTCGGCCGTGATCATGGGCCGCCTGAGTGCAGGCCATTCCCCTTTCTACCCAGACCGTCGTCATTTGCATCACCGGTTGTTGCGCTCAGGTTTGAGTCATAGGCGCACCGTGCTGCTCATTTATGCCTTCACCCAATGGCTGGCCGCGCTGGCCTTGGTCGTGGTCAACGCTGAGATGCGTTTCCTCTGGCTGGCTTTGGCAACAGCCGTCTTGATCTGGGTGCTGGTGCGCTCCCGCCGCCAGCTGCACAAGCTCGACAAGGCCAAACGCACCGCAGCGGAACGTCCTTGAGAGGAACGTCCTTGAGCGAAACCAGCCTGTGAGCGCAGAAATCCTCTGCATTGGCACCGAGCTCCTCCTCGGCAATATCACCAACGGCAACGCCCGGTGGCTAGCAGAAGAGCTTGCCGGCCTGGGCATTACCCACCACCGCCAGGAGGTGGTGGGCGACAACCGTGAACGGGTGATGGCGGCTGTGCGCGAAGCATCTAGCCGCTGTCGGCTGTTGATCACCACCGGCGGCCTGGGCCCCACCCCCGACGACCTCACCACAGAAGCCATCGCGGCCGCCTTTGACACGCCCTTGGTGGAGCATGGCGCGATCTGGGCCGATATCCAGGCCAAGCTCAGCGGCCGGGGCCGGCCTTGCGCCCCCAGCAATCGCAAGCAGGCCCTCTTGCCCCAAGGGGCCGAGGTGTTGCCCAATGCCACCGGGACTGCCCCGGGCATGCTCTGGACCCCCTTTTCGGGGTTCACGGTGCTCACCTTTCCTGGGGTTCCCAGTGAAATGAGGGCCATGTGGCAGGCCACTGCCGATCCCTGGTTGCGGCTCAACGGGCTCGCTGATGGGCTGTTCGCCAGCCGCATGCTCAGGTTTTGGGGAGTGGGTGAATCCGCCTTGGCCGAGCAGGTAGCTGATTTGTTGGCTTTAGAAAACCCCACCGTGGCGCCCTACGCCGGAGCCGGTGAGGTCAAGCTGCGCATCACCGCCAGGGCCACCAACCTCCCGGCGGCGGAGGCCTTGCTGCAGCCCGTGGAGCAGGAGTTGCGCCAGCGCACCGGGGAAGCTTGCTTTGGCTCAGATGCCGATTCCCTGGCGTCGGTGGTGTTAGCGCTCCTGCGCCAGCGGGGCCAGACCCTGGCCGTGGCCGAGAGCTGCACCGGTGGTGGGATTGGGGCCGCCCTGGCGGCGGTGCCTGGGGCGTCGGATGGGTTCCTCGGGGGGGTGATTGCCTATGCCAACGCCGTCAAGCAGGCTGTTTTGGGGGTTCCCGCTGAGCTTTTGGAGCGCCATGGGGCCGTGAGTGATGCGGTGGCCCTTGCCATGGCCCAGGGCGCCCGCGAGCTGACCGGAGCCACCTGGGCGATTGCGGTGACGGGGATCGCCGGTCCAGGTGGGGGCACCGCTGAGAAGCCTGTGGGGCTGGTCCATATCGCCATCGCTGGCCCCGATGGCACCGCCTCGGAGGGCATTCACTTTGGGGCTTTGCGGGGCCGTGATTGGATTCAAACCCTCACCGCCGGTGAGGCCCTCAATCGTTTGCGCCTCCAGCTGCTGGCTGCGTAACGCTTGCGGACTGGGTTTTAGGGTGATTCATTCCATTGGCTGCACTGTCCGTGAGCGCCGGCACCCTCTACGACAAGGTCTGGGATCTGCACCAGGTCGCCGAGCTGCCCGGGGGCTCCACCCAGCTGTTCATTGGCCTCCATCTGATCCATGAGGTCACCAGCCCCCAGGCTTTTTCAGCCCTGAAGGATTTGGGTTTGGCCGTTCGCCATCCCGAGCGGACCGTGGCGACAGTGGACCACATCGTGCCCACCACCTCCCAAGCCAGGCCATTCGCCGACCCGTTGGCCGAAGAGATGCTTGCCACCCTCGAGCGCAATTGCGCAGAGCACGGCATCAGCCTCCAGGCGATTGGCAGTGGCCGCCAGGGAATCGTTCATGTGATCGCTCCGGAGCTTGGGCTCACCCAGCCAGGCATGACGGTGGCCTGCGGTGATTCCCATACCTCAACCCATGGGGCCTTTGGGGCGATCGCTTTCGGCATTGGCACCAGCCAGGTGCGGGATGTGTTGGCTAGCCAGAGCCTGTCGATGGGCAAGCTCAAGGTGCGCCGCATCTGGGTGGACGGCCAGTTGCAGCCTGGGGTCTATGCCAAGGATTTGGTTCTCCACATCATTCGCAGCCTGGGGGTCAAAGGAGGTGTGGGCTACGCCTATGAATTTGCTGGCCCCGCGATTGAAGCGCTCTCGATGGAGGAGCGGATGACCCTCTGCAACATGGCGATTGAGGGCGGAGCCCGCTGCGGTTACGTCAACCCTGACGCCATCACCTTTGCCTATCTGCATGGGCGCCCATTCGCGCCGGCAGGGGATGCCTGGGATCGGGCCGTGGCCTGGTGGACCAGCCTGGCCAGCGGCGATCAGGCCATGTTTGACGATGAGGTGCGTTTCGATGCCGCGGCGATTGCTCCGACGATCACCTGGGGAATTACCCCAGGCCAGGGCATCGGTGTGGATGAGACCGTTCCCACCCTCGAGCAGACCGATCCCGATGAGCGGCCCCTGGCAGAGGAGGCCTATCGCTACATGGATCTGCAACCCGGCTCCCCGATCGCGGGAGTGGCCGTGGATGTGTGCTTCATCGGCAGCTGCACTAATGGCCGCCTGAGCGATCTGCAGGCCGCCGCCGCCGTGGCCAAGGGACGCCACGTGGCTCCAGGAATCAAGGCCTTTGTGGTGCCGGGATCTGAGCAGGTGGCAGCGGCTGCAGAAGCCGAGGGGCTCGACGCCGTATTCCGTGAGGCTGGCTTTGAGTGGCGCGAGCCAGGGTGTTCGATGTGTCTGGCCATGAACCCCGACCGGCTTGAGGGTCGTCAAATCAGTGCGAGTTCGAGCAACCGCAATTTCAAAGGGCGCCAGGGATCAGCCACTGGCCGCACCTTGTTGATGAGCCCGGCCATGGTGGCGGCAGCGGCAATTCAAGGCAAGGTGAGTGATGTGCGAGCCCTATTGCAGAGCTAAGTGCTGATCCGTTGCGGGCCAGACGGCTTGTGCTGGCCTCGTCAACATTCCTTTCTTTGACGTCTTTGATTCCCCAGATGACTGCTCCTTCCTTCCCGTTCGGCATCATTCCCCAGGTGGAGGGTCGGGCCGTGGTACTGGCCGGTGATGATATCGATACGGATCGGATTATTCCCGCCCGCTTTTTGAAGTGCGTCACCTTTGAGGGGCTGGGCGTCCAGGCTTTTGCCGATGATCGCGCTGAGCTCCAGGGGAGGCACCCCTTCGATCTGGAGAATTATCAGGGGGCGAGCATCCTGGTGGTCAACCGCAATTTTGGCTGTGGTTCCAGCCGCGAGCATGCCCCCCAGGCGCTGATGCGCTGGGGGATTCGGGCGGTGGTTGGTGAGAGCTTTGCCGAAATTTTCTACGGAAATTGCCTGGCTTTGGGTATTCCCTGTTTTACCGCCAGCCATGACCAAGTGCTTGCTTTACAGGCAGCAATTCAGGCTGATCCGGCTCAAACAATTTGCTTGGATCTGGGTGGCCTTCAGGCCTCGACCGCTGCTGGCCTGTCCTGGCCATTGGAGTTGGCATCTGGTCCCCGCCAAATGATGCTCACGGGCCAATGGGATGCCACCTCCCAGTTACTAGCCAATGATGGTTGCCTTCAAAAAACTGCGGCAAATTTACCTTATCTGTCTCAGTTTTGATTGAGCTCTGCCTGACCCCTTCTAAATTGGATTGCGGCGGATGGGAATGGATGATGATGCGGCTGTTGGCATGAAGGGAGCGCCGCTGCCATCAAAGTTGAAATCGTTGAGCTTGACTCGGATGCCACCAATCCCATCATAGGGACTGTAGTAGATGCCGAACTCGTAGGAACGGCGCTGCAGTTTTACCTCAAGGTAGGAATAGGAGACATCCCCGTTGTAGATCGATCCGGGATCGATGTTATAGGTTGCGCCCGCTTCGAGAACGAGGGGACCATAAATTTGTTGTGCCACGCTAAACGAAGCGGTGCGAAGGTCGACTGCTCGATCAAAGCTAAAGGGACTCAGCCCATTGTTGAACGTGCCGGCGATTGAGGCGGCAATGCGGGTGTAATCAAAAAACGGCTTGTCAAAATGCCCTAGCGTTAAGGCGGGGCCTCCAAACAGCGTGAGTGTGTTTTGGTTGCTACCGTCTCCGTAGTTGGCAAGATTGCCGGAGGCGCCAAAGTCCAATCTTAGGCCTGGAATGACGTAACTGGGTGAGTAGCGAAGTCCCGTGATCGGTTCTGCTTTGCCAGCTATTGGCTTACCTTCCCAAATGGAGAATGAGGATCCAGCAGAGATGTTGAGCGTTGTGCGCCAAAGATTGCCAAGCGAGCCCGTGCTGAAAAGATTCGCCTGGTAATTTCCTGAGCGCAGTTGCCAATTCATGCCGATGGGATTGAAAAAGCTTTTCGGGTTGGTTGGGCTGGAAAGACTGGCATCTTTGTTTAATTCGGCGGCGGGATTGGTCGTGGAATAATAGGTATTTGGAGTGGCTGTGTATTGAGCTTCGGTTGTTGTTTGTTTGTGAGTGGAATGGGCCTGAATACTTAGGCTGCCGCCAATGTCGGCTCCATAGGCATAAATAATGTTCTGTAGTCCCAGGCTGCCGTTATAGGAGCGTTCGCGGTAAGTGCCAAACATGCCGGCCGTTGCAATGTTGTGGCCTGGTAGCTGGATGGGCGTCGTCAGTCGCGTCGTGTTACGGGTACCGGATGGCAGGTTTTCGGGATTGAGGGTGGCGAGGCTCAGGTCGGAAGACAGATTGAATCGATTGATCGGCACCTGAAGTTTGGCTAGGAGGCCAAAGGCATCCGCGGCTGTGATCGATTGGGTGACGTTGCCGCTGTTCAGGCTTGCACCGGGGGCAATAAAACTACTACTTTCGCCTTTGAGGGCTCGTTCGATTAACAATTGGGGTTGGAGGTTGAGGCTTCCACTTTGACCAATTTTAATCGGCTTCAAATTATAGCCGATGTAGAATCCGTCGCGATCTTGGTTGTCGACACCAAAGGTGAAGGCTGGTTTTTCTTTGCCAAGGGTTTGGCTAAAAATTGCAGGTAGAGAGTAGGCGTTCTCAAGAATGATGTTGCCACTGCGAGCCCATATCTTGGTTGTGCCATCTGGGTATTGCTCCGCTGTGACATTGCGGGCAATAGTCCAGGAGAGTGCTGGGGTGAAGGGGTCATTGGTGAAGGCCATTTGCCTGGCAGTCCAGGTGTTTCTCTGAATCTGGATATTTGTGGTTTGGAATCGAATTCTGCTGATTGTGCCGCTAGCCTTTTGAGATCTTGGAGTTACGAGTTGACCGGCCCCTACTCCATTTGTAGGCGTTGTGTAGCCGATAAGGCCCAGAAGATTGATGGAGATGCCTGTGCTCCAGCTTTGCTGGTAGCTCACATTTTTTACCCTTTGATCAATCGCAATCGGCCTGAACGGCTGGCCAGCGCTTGTTTTGGGGCCTAATGAATTTAGTGTTGCAAAATTGGGATTTCCCTTGTACTGGCTTGGTTGAAAGACCACGCTTTCGAGTTCTTCCATGAGCCGCTTGGGTTTGGCTGTTGCATTTATTCCTGCGGTTCCTAGGCAGCTATCGGGGGCCGCCATCGTTGGCAGCCTGACTTTGCCTGGTGGGACAATGCTGATGGCGCTGCGATTCGTCCCTTCTGTCAACTGCGGACAGGCAAAGGATGGGGGTGGCTCTGCTTCGGCAAGGGGGTTGGCTTCTGCAATGGCAGGGGCCTGGCTGCTTGGAAGGGGAGTTTGGGGATCAGAGGTGGCGGGGTTTGGAGGGAGAGCTGTGTCGCGTTTTAGGGTGTCTTGATCGATGACCCCGTAGACGTCTTCGATTTCACCGGTGCCTTCCCAATTGCTATAGCGAATGCTGCTGGCTTGCAGGTATTGGTCGCCTTTTTTGAGGCGTACTTGTCCCGTGGCATAGAAGGTGCGGCTGCGCTCTGCAACTTCGATGCGATCGGCTAGAAGGATCCATCCGTTGAAGCGAACCTTGACATGACCTTTGGCGACGTAGCGGCCCAGGGGCGAGTCGTAACCCTGGTGGTCAGCTTCGATAATCGCGAAGGTTCCCGCGAGCTTTGGCTCGCTTGACTTGGGCTTTGGGCTGATTCTCCTGGCTGCCGTGTCCGGGTCTGGGTTGTTGCTATCGCGTTGAAGGATTGAGCTCGCTGGCTGTTGCCTAACAGTTGGAGGTGGAGCCGCAAGTGCTAGGCCTTGGGGCTGCAGGATGGCTAACGAACAGGCTGCTAGTGACAGCTTGTTGGCGTCAAGAATTCGTCTGAAATTCAGGCGTTCTTTTTGAGCCTGCGTTTCAAGGCTTTTGGGGCTTTCCCCATCGTTACAAGGGATGGAATCAGCACGATTCAGAGATTCAGCGGCAGCGCTGGGGCCTTGCACGTTGAATGCCCGTGATCACAAGAGTGTGATCATCCCACAGGGTTCATAACCCCGCTAGGCAAGCTTGTGAATCAGTCCTCGAGGTCTTTGCGGCTCGGGGTGCGGGTGGGATCACTGGCTAGAAAGCCGAAGACGAAGATGCCGATAAAAAAGAAAACGACCGAGTAAACCGAGATCTTGAGGGCGAGCATGGTTCGGTCTTGGGGGAGACGGGCGGGTGACAGGGGGTGACAGGCGCCTGGTAGGGCCTGGCCGACCCCACGGCATCCGGATCATCCTATGGGGCTTGGCTTGCTATCCAACGATGCCTGAGGCCCATGGCGCAGCCCAGATGCCCCGGATTGAAACGTTTCATTCACGTTCGATGGCGGACCTTCAGCCCCTGTGGCTGTGCGAGCAGCCCAATGGCCACGTGGGCCCGGCTCGCCAACACCCCTGGGGTGCGCGGCATCGCCCTGATTGGGATGCCCGTGGCCTGGTGATTTGGCCCCGCGGTGGTCTGTGGTGCCAGTTGCAGCTTCAGTTGGTTTGTCCACCCGCTTGGCAAACCCTGGCCCGCCAAGGCCAGGGTCCTGATGGGCATGCTCCAGATGGACGGAGCATGACTGCCCGTCTGGCCCTGCGCTGGTGGGCGGATCAGGTGGAGCTTTGGGTGGATGGCGCCATGGTCCATCGCGGTGATCTGTTCGACACCGCTTGTCGGTGGCGTCTCCCCGCGAGCTGGTGGAAGGGTGTGCCGCTAGAGCTGGAGTTGCGCCTGCGCAGCCCCCTCCATGACGACGGAGCCCTGATCTCCAGCGCCGTGGTTCTGGAGCCCTTGGATCCGGAAGATCCCCTCGGCCTGCTGGATGAGACCAAGTTGGCCCTGCAGGCCTTGCGGGCCGGCTCCCCTGGGCCGGAGGGGCATTTTCATGTGCTGGGCCATGCCCATCTGGATCTGGCCTGGCTGTGGCCGGTGGCCGATACCTGGCAGGCCGCCGAGCGGACCTTCTGCTCAGCACTGGATTTGATGGGGCGCTTCCCAGATCTCCATTTCGGCCATTCCACTCCGGCCCTCTACGCCTGGCTGGAGCTGAATCGCCCAGATCTGTTTGCGCGTATTCAGCGGGCCGTGGCTGCGGGTCGCTTTGAGCCGATCAATGGCCCCTGGGTTGAGACCGATTGCGTGCTGATCAGCAGTGCCTCGCTCCTGCGCCAGTTTCAAGAGGGTCAGGCCTTTAGCCGGCGGGTATTTCCTGGACTTGAGCATCGGTTGGCCTGGTTGCCCGACACCTTTGGCTTTGGGGCGGGCTTTCCGGCGATTGCCCAGGCCACGGGGGTGGATTGGTTCTGCACCCACAAGCTGTTTTGGAATGCCACCAATCCTTTCCCCCATCGCCTATTCCGCTGGCGCAGCCGCTGCGGCCGGGAGCTGAAGGCCCTGATGACCGCGCCCATTGGCACCGATGCTGATCCGGTGGCGATGGAGCGCTACCGCCTGGAGTGGACAGCCGCCTCCGGATGCCCTGAGGCCCTCTGGCTGCCGGGGGTCGGAGACCACGGCGGTGGTCCCACGGCAGAGATGCTCGAGCAGCTGCAGTTGTGGCAGGGCCAGGCTGAGGCCGCCCCCCAGGTGCATGGACTGCTGCGGGATTATTTGGCCCGCCTTGAGCCCCACCGGGCGGGTCTGCCGGTGTGGCGCGATGAGTTGTATCTGGAGTTGCACCGGGGCTGCGCCACGAGCAGGCCCGACCAAAAACGCCACAACCGCACCCTGGAGCGGCTGCTTCGGGAGGCGGATCTGGCATCGGTGCTGGCGGCCCGTTCTGCCCAGCAACCAGGCTGTCCTGCCCAGCAACCAGGAGAGGCCACGGATTGGCGGCTGCTGCTGTTTCAGCAGTTCCACGACATCCTGCCGGGCACGTCGATCCCTGAGGTGTTCGACCAGGCCGAGCCCCAATGGCGCTTTGCGCGCCGACGCGCCTGTCGCCAGCGCGATCGGGCCTTGCATCATTGGCTCGGCAGCCAGCCGGCCCGGGGGGATGCTCCCCTCTGGTGGGTCTGCCAGCTCCAGCCCCTGGCGGCGTCGCGTCAGGTGGTGCGGCTGCTTGCCGGCTCCTGGAGTTGGAACGGCCAGCGCCTCGCCACCCAGTCGGCTTCAGCCGGCGGTGGGTGGGTGCAGTTGCCCCCGCTGGCCGGGGTGGAGGCCCTGCCGCTTGTTCGGCACCAGCGCATGGCTGGCATGGCGGCTCCGGCGGACCTCAAGCCAGCCGCGATTGATCACCCGGTGCGGCTCGAGCGCTTGTCAGGGCCGGATGGGGCGGCTGGGCCTGATGGGGCGCTGGAGCGCTGGCGGCTTAGTAATGGGCTGGTGGCGCTTGAGCTCGGCCCCGAGGGGGTGGAGCAGCTTTGGGATGCCAACGGAGTCCCCCGGTTGGCGGCCCCCTTGGCCTGGCAGCGCTACCGCGATGCCGGTGAGTTTTGGGACGCTTGGGATCTGGCCGCTGATTACGCCGAGCACCCCCTCGAATGGCGTTGGGATGGGGACATCCAGTGGGCCGAGCAAGGGCCCCTCTGCACGAGCTTTGTGCGGCGGGGACGCTGCGGTTCCAGTGCGGTGCGGCTCGAGGGTCGCCTGCGGGCGGCGAGCCCCTGGTTGGAGCTGGTGCTGAGCGTGGATTGGCGGGCCCGCCATGAATTGTTGCGCCTGGAGATCCCCCTGCAGCAGCCCGCCCAGCGGTGGGCCGCTGACACCACCGGCGGTGTGATCGAGCGGCCGGCCCAGGCCATCACGCCCCGGGAGCAGGCCCGGTGGGAGGTGCCGGCGATCAGTTGGATGGCTTCGGTGCCCAAAAGCGGTTGTTTGGCGGTGCTGCTCGATGGACCCCAGGGGGTATCGGCTACGCCCGAGCGCCTTGGGGTGTCCTTGCTGCGGGCCCCCACTTGGCCGGATCCCGGCGCCGATAACGGCTGGCAGCGCCTGCGGTTGGCCTTGCTGCCCTGCGCCTCCGATTGGCAGCGGGCCCAGGTTCCCCAGCAGGCTGTTCGCTTCCGGGAGCCCCTCTGGCTCAGGCCTGCCCAGCCCCCTTGCGCCCCCCAGGACTGGGGCGAGGCCGTTGCGGCGCTACCTCCCCTGGGTGATGGGTTGCAGCTTCTGGCCCTCCGGCCGGGATCCACCCCGGGCGATGGGCTGATCGCTGTGCAGAACAGCTCCCCATTGCGACGCCAGCTCCGTCTTGGTGACGGCTGGGAGGTGATTGCGGAGCTCGATGGCTTGGATCAGGCGCTCCAGGGCCACCAATCGCCGCCCCAGGACCTTCCAATCTCCTTGGAGCTCAGGCCCTGGCAGATCCGCTTTTGGAGGATCCGCAAGCGTTGACTAGTCCTCGTGGTCGTCGAAGGGATCGCTCAGGGCTTTGGAGGGTGGCCCAAAGGCCTGATACACGCCAAAACCTGTGAGGGCCAGCAAGACCGCCAATACGGCAAGGGCAATCGAGAGGGCGGGCGAGCTGGTGGAGCTGGGATCCATGGGGTTTCGTGGCGAATTCCGTCACAACTCTCGACAGCCCAGCGCATGGGGACCGGCAAGACCACTACAGTAACGACAGCGATTCATTGAGCGAGAGGAGCAAGCTGCCATGGCCCAAAAGACCCGCCTCGGAAACCTGCTGCGCCCGCTGAATTCTGAATACGGCAAGGTCGTTCCCGGCTGGGGAACCACCCCGGTGATGGGGATCTTCATGGTGCTGTTTCTGGTCTTCTTGCTGGTGATCCTGCAGCTGTACAACAAGTCTCTTCTGCTTGAGGGCATCAACGTCAACTGGAACGGCATCGGTTGATCTGAGCGAGGCCCCATGAATTTCTTCGGCATCGGCTTACCCGAAATGGCGGTGATTGCCGCCATCGGTTTGTTGGTGTTTGGGCCCAAGCGACTGCCTGAACTCGGCAAAACCCTGGGACGCACCTTGAAGGGTTTTCAATCGGCTTCCACCGAATTCGAGAAGGAGTTCCGCACGGCCATGGAACCGGCCCCTGGGCCCAAAGCTGAAGAGCTCAAGGCCGAGGCTCTCCTCCCTGCCGAGGCTCTCCTCCCTGCCGAGGCTCTCACCCCTGCAGTGGTCGAACAAGCTGCCCTAGGGCCAGATAGTGCCGACTCCTCCGCCCAGCTTCCGGCAGCCTGAGTTCTTTGATGGCCTGGGGGTTGTGATGGTGGAGTCCTCGGCAGCTCCGGCTGCTTTGCAGCTGGTGGTGGGCCTCGGCAATCCGGGGGCGAAGTACGTCGGAACCCGTCACAACGTGGGTTTTATGGCCCTTGAGCGCATGGCGGCGGTGGCCCAGGTGGGGTTTCGCAGCCAGGCCAAGCTGTATGGGCTTTTGGCTGAAGTGGGCCAAGGGGCCAGTCGCCTCAGGCTGCTGATGCCCCAGACCTACATGAATGAGAGTGGCCGATCGATTCGCGCTGCCCTCGATTGGTTTGGGCTGGAGCCCGGCCAGTTGTTGGTGGTGGTGGACGACATGGATTTGCCCCTCGGCAAGCTGCGCCTCCGGGCCTCGGGCAGTGCGGGCGGCCACAACGGCCTCCGCAGCACGATCAGCCACCTGGGCACCCAGGACTTCCCACGCCTGCGCATTGGCATTGGGGCGCCAGCCCCAAACCCCATCGAGCGCAAGCAGCGCACCGTGGGCCATGTCTTGGGTCGTTTTGAGCCCCAGGAGCACAAGCTTCTCGAGGCGGTGTATGCCGAAGTGGAGGCCGGCATTGGCCTTCTCCAGCGCCTTGGTTTGGAGCGGGCCGGCAATCGGTTGAACAGTTTTCAGCCCGAGCTGGCGTCAGCCTGATTCGATGGCCCGTCTTCCTGCCACGACGGCCCAATTGAGGGTCTTGCACCAAAGCTTCAGCCAACGGCTGTTGGAGGGAGAGGTGAGTGCGGGAGGCTTCCAGTGGACGTTTCGATGGGCGTTTGATCGGGGCGAGCTGAGCGTGGAGCCTTCCTTGGGTCGGGCCCTCATACAAGATGCCTTGTTGCGTTTTTTGCTCAAGGTCGATTACCAGCTGGAGCCTGGCGGCGACTACGCCTTTACGGTGCGGGCCAAGTTCTAAGCACCGGCTCGAGCTGCCGCTGGAGCCGACGGCCCAGCTGCCGTTCCAGCAGCAATTGGGCGGCGAGGTCATCGAGGTCCCGGGGCGGCATCCTTAGTCCCAAGGGGATCAGCTTGGCCAGCCCCCGCGGCGGGAACAGTTCCCAGTAGCGCTGGCGAGCGGCCAGGGTGGTGCCGCGCTCATCCACCAGTTGGAGGGTGAGATCCAGATCCCTGAGCCTGCTGAGCCAGGGCTTGCTGCCGGTGCCATTGCCAATCACCAGGGTTCTGAGGCCCTGGCTGTGCCAATGCCGCAGCCAACTCAGGGTTTGGGAGGGGGAGAGGATTGCAGCCTCTTGAATCTGCTGGGCCAGCCCGTCCGTCAGCACCAGACCGCATTTGCTGCGGCCGGGGTCGAGCCCGGCGATCAGGTGCTGGACGTCAACGCTGCGGTTCATCGTGCTTGGGCCGAGCGCACCTCCACGATTACAGGATCAGGGGTGTCGGCGTTACGCACGGCCACCGCGGCCAGTTGCACCACCTGGCCGTTGGGGCGTTCGCTCAGGTTGCGGTTGAGTTGGGTGAGGGCGTTGGCGTCGACTTGGAGTCCGTCTACCACCGTGCCCTGGCGTTGGGCCCTGGCATAGGCCGCTGCCAACAGCAGGTTGAGCCTTCGGTTGAGTTGGTCGCTGTTGCGGAGTTCCCCTTCAATCGTGGTGCTCGCCAACACCTCACCGGCCTGGATGATTTGGCGGTTGGGCCGCAGGTCGGGGAAGGCCAGCACCTGTTTCTCACCCCGCAGCACGTTGGCGGCCGACACAATGCTCACCACCCAGCTGCCGCGCTTGGTGAGCATTTCCTCCAGTTTGGCCACATCGATTTTGGGCACCAGCAGGATCTGGCGATCGGCAGGTTGTCCAGGTAAGACCCGACGGAAGGCGTTGAGGTTGGCCTGCTGCAGCAGGGCATTCACGACCGCTTTCGCCTGCTCTGCCCTCTCCACGGTCACCTTGGCACTGGCGAGGATTTGGCCGCTGCTGATCACCACATCGCCCCGGCGGAATGCAATCAGGTTGGTTTCGAGATCTTTGAGTTCCTTGGTGCTGGCGGTGATGCGTCCTCGCACCTGGGCCAGTTCGGCTTCGTTGCGGCGAATGTCGGCATCGCGGGCCTGCACATCTCGGCCGAGGCGATTGCGCTCCGCTTCGAGTTGGCGCCTTTGGGCGAGCAGGGGCGCCAGGCTGCGGCGCAACGCGCCTAGCTGGTGCTCCGCTTGGCGCAGTTGACCTTGGGACCTTGAGCGCTCCTGTTCGGCCCGGTTGCGTTCGGTTGTGCTGGCCGCCAATTGGCTGCGACTGGTCTGGAGGCGGGCTTCTAGTTGGTCGAGTTCAAACAGCCCCACCCGGAGCCTCTGGCTCACGAGCAGCATCAGTCCCAGGGACATCGCACTGATCACGCTGCCGGTGAGGACGGTGATCAGCACGGCCGTGCGCCGTGGCCGCAGCTGAAACAGGCTGAGGCGGGCTTTGCCAATGCGACTCCCTAGCCGATCCCCAAGGGTGGAGAGCACTCCGCCCAAAACCAGCAGGGCCAGGATCAGCAGCCAGCCGGACACAGCAATGCGCAGTTGAACTCAGTATCCCTTGGCCCAGGGGGGATTGGCCCCCAGGGGATCAACTAAAGCGCTTGGCCAGGGCGATCGGATCGAACACGGTGATTTTTTTGCGATCGATCTGCACCAGTCCCTCATTGCGCAGATCCCCCAGCAGGCGGGTAATGGTGACCCGGGTCGAACCAATCGCCTCGGCAATCGCCTGGTGGGAGAGGCGCAGATCAATCGTGATGCCCTCACTGCTGGGGACCCCAAAATCGCGGCAGAGCACCAATAGGAAACTCACCAGTCGGGAGGACATGTCCCGGTGGGTGAGGGTTTCGATCATGGTCTCGGTTTGCAGGATTCGGGAGGAGAGGCCCTGCAGAAGCAACAGCCCCACGCTGGCGTCCTGTTCGATGGCCCTGCGCACGGAGGTGGCGGGCGCTGTCACCATCTCCACCCTGGTGAAGGCAATCGCGTGATAAAACCGGTCGGAGCGTTGGCCTGTCAGAAGCGACAACACGCCAAACAGGCTGTTCTCCCGCAGGAGGGCCACGGTGATTTCCTCTCCAGATTCATAGACCCGCGAGAGCCGAACGGCGCCGCGGCGCAGCAGATAGACCCTTTCGGCCGGATCCCCGGGGAAAAAGATGGTTTTGCCGCGTTCGATGGTTTCCACGCTGCTTCCCGAGAGGCCGCGAATCACCTCGAGCAGGGTTGGGGAACCCTGGCCGGCGCTGCCCATGCTGACCACAGTCCCTGGGGCGCCGGTTGACGGGGTGCTGGCGGTACGGCTGAATCCGTGGATCACGCCAACCATGGCAATGGAATAAGTATCGCGACGCTACGGAGCACCCTCGGCTCTCCAAGTAGCAACCCACACTTTTTGGGGCCTGATGTGGGCTCGCCCTTGCGCCCTGGCCCTTCACTAGTACGGATGCTTCCACTATCGGTAGTGTCCGTTGCTTGTGAGCCGGGTTGATCCCGCTACATTCAGGTCAATGCGCCATTGTGGCCGCCAGCTTTCGACCCTTGGTGTGTTGATGACCGTCAGCCTGTCTGCCACCCCTGCCAATTCGCGCCATCCGCAGCGCCTTGAGGTGGTGGCCGGCACGGCCCATCGGCCGTCCCCAGGGGCCTTAGCGGCAGAGCCGGCCTTGACGCCGGACCTGCCCCTGCGGCTGGTGGCCAAGCCCGAGGGGTTGCTGCAAATTCATACAGCTCCTTTCCGGGGCAGTTTCGGATCGGTCTTGAGCCAGGCGCTCCGAACCGCGGGCTTGGGCAGTCGGGTACTGATCACCCAGTTTCTGAAAGGCGGTGTTGATCAGGGGCTCGCGAGCAGTTTGTGGCTCTGTGGCCGGTTGCAGTGGTTGCGCCCTGGGGTGCCGGCCTGCTTGTCGGCTACGGCCCCAGAGGCTTCAGCTGAAGCCATCGATGCCGTGCAGCAGGTGTGGGCGTTTAGCCGCGAGCAGCTCCTGACCGGTGCTGTTGATCTGATGGTGCTGGATGAATTGGGATTGGCGGTGGAGTTGGGCTACCTCGAGCTCGATGAGGTGGTGGCCACCCTGGAGCAGCGTCCGGCCCAGATGGATGTCATCCTGACGGGCCCTGCCATGGGGCCGAATCTGATGGCCTTGGCTGATCAGGTCACCCAACTGCGCCGCGGTTTCTAGGTTTCTTTCCCTTCATGCTGAAAAACGACCGCTGGATCAACGAGCAAGCCGCAGCAGGCATGCTCGAACCATTTCAAGCCACCTTGGTCCGCCATCTCGATCCGGAGAATCTGGCTTCGCCGGTGCTCAGCTTCGGTTGTTCCTCCTACGGCTACGACCTGCGCTTGTCTGCCAAGGAGTTTCTGATTTTTCGGCATGTGCCGGGCACGATCATGAACCCCAAGCGCTTTAATCCCGCCAATTTGGAGCCAGCCCCGCTCCAAAACGATGGCGACGGTGCCTATTTCATTCTTCCGGCCCATTCCTACGGGCTGGGCGTGGCCCTTGAACACATGAAGGTGCCCCCCAACATCACCGTGATTTGCCTGGGCAAAAGCACCTATGCCCGCCTTGGCATCATCGTGAACACCACGCCAGCTGAGGCCAGTTGGGAGGGCCATCTCACCTTGGAATTCAGCAATTCTTCGGGGGCTGATTGTCGCATTTATGCCAACGAGGGCATCTGCCAGTTGCTGTTCTTCGAGGGTGATCCCTGCGAGACCACCTACAAAGATCGCGCCGGTAAATACCAGCACCAGCCCGAGCGGGTCACCTTGGCCAAGGTTTAGGGAGCCAAGCGGGCGTCGCCCCGAGAGGGGCGCCAATAGCTTGGCTTCCGTTTAGGGAGCCAAGCGGGCTTTATGGAGCCGGCTCTTTCCATACCAGTCGGCAAATTGGGGCGCCCAGCCCTGGAGGTGGGGCCACATCAGGTCGCAGAGTTCGCGGATTTCCTGCTGGGCATCGAGCTTGGCCCTGAGATCCAGGAAGTGCAGAAACGCCCTGAGGCTGAAGCTCACCACAAAGTGTTGGCGGTAATCGAAGGGAAGGATGCCGCGGGCATGTTCTTCAGCAAAACCGGCCTGGAGCAGGTCGCTGTAACGCTCGGCAGCTTGCTGGCACAGCGCTAAATCGATTTGGCGCTGTGCCGCGGTGTAGGCATACTTTTTGCCTTGGCGGTCGCTGTAGTTGCCCTCGGGCCGGAGATAGAACACCTCTTCCAGGGGGAGCGCGCCGCTGGCGGCCTTGCAGATGCGATCGCCGGTGTAGCGCATCGATTGCACGTCAAAGCTCACCCCCACCCGGTGGGTCCGAGCCTGCTGCATCACCGAGTGGGGAAACCAACCCACATTCAAGACAATCTGGGCATGTTCCAGGGGGCCGTAATGGCCGCGCTCCCCAGCTAAAAGCCGTTTGACGCAGACCTCCCCGGCTTTGGTTTCGTCAGGCCAGCTGGATGGATCCTCTGCCACGAAGCCTTCGCTGTAGTCCTGGTGCATGCCGGCATACACGCACTGTTGGGGATTGGGTGTGGCGGCAATCAGGGCCACCCGGAAGCGGGGATCCATGGGGTCAGCAGGTGGGGTGGAGTTAGGCGTGGCTTCGGGGGCCGGCCAGGGCCGGCGCTGGGGCGGCCCGCAGGCTCGACTCCGCTGGATCTTCGTTGAGCTGGCTCACCTTGCCAACTCCAGCGATCGCCGGCAGCGGACGATCCTCGATCAGGGCCCGGCCAAGGGCCTGTAGGTCGCTGGCCGTTCTGGCACCGATCGATCGACCAACACCCTCGCCCTGGGCATTGAACAGCTCGAGCTGGGGGATGCCATTGACGGCATAGCGATCCATCTCCGGTTGCCAGCGGGGGTTGTCGACATTGAGCAGCACCACATCGAGTCGGCCCCGGTGCTCCTGTTCCATGGCCTCCATGGCTGGTGCCATGGTCCGGCAGGCTTCGCACCAGTCGGCATAGAACTCCACCACGGTCGGCCTGCCGTTGGCCAAGGCCACCTGCAGGTCGGGGGATTGGCGGGCAAGCCGTTCCAAGGGGGCTTCCGGATGCAGACCGCCCCGGAGCCAGAGCACGGCACCAGCCAAAACAGCTGCCAGTAAGACCAGGAGCAGGCGTTCCTTGGCGCCGAGGCTGGAGGCGCTGGGGGGTGAAGTCATGGCATGCACTTTGCCAGTGCTTGCTAGGTTTTTGAACCTCGAGGGCTCCCTGGCTTGAAACGGCGGCTCACCCTGCATTTCCCGCGGGAAGCGGTGCATCAGCCGATCACCTATCGGCTGGCTGTGGATTTCGATATCGCGGCCAAGATCCTGAGGGCCCAGATCGCCCCCAACCAGAGCGGCACCATGGTGGTGGAGCTGTCCGGGGACATCGATGAGCTAGCTGCCGCCGAGGCTTGGTTAGAAAGCCAAGGGCTTGGCCTCAATCGGGCTCCGGGTCAGATCCAGATCGACCCAGAGACCTGCGTCGATTGCGGCATCTGTTCAAGTGTGTGCCCCAGTGGGGCTTTGAACGTTGGCGCCCCGACTTGGCAGTTGGAATTTGATGCGCAACGCTGTCTGGTGTGCGAACAGTGCATCCCAAGCTGTCCGCTGAGTGCCATTTCCCTGGTCTTGGACCGTCCCGAGCTGAGTCTGGTCACACCATGAACCCGGTCACAAGATGAACCTGTTGACCCCTGTAACCCTGTGAAAGCTTCCCTGCGCTTCCTGGTTCTGCCCTTAAGGGCGCCCATGCTTCTTGTGCTGTTTGCGATCGGGGTGTACGAGGGGCTCAGCTGGGGCCATAGCCCGGGCACGGTCTCCCTGCCCGGTGGGCTACCTAACTTGGTTTGGTCGCTGGATTGTTTGCACGCCCTGCTGGTCGTGGTGGTTTGCACCATGCCAGATCTGCTGCTGCAGCAGGTTTCGAGCTTGATGGCGGCCAGTCGGGTGGCCAGCCTCGTGATCACGCTTTTGATCATTACGGTCGGTGGGCTGTACATGTTGCACTTGCAAGTGCTCAGCCATGTCTTGATTGTGGCCTCCACCGTTCTGTTGGCGCGGGTTGATTTAGCCCGCATTCGGGTGGCCCCATCACCGGCCGTCTTGGCCTTGGCGTTTAGTGCAATCGTGCTGGCAGGCGGAAGCTTGGGCCACGCCTTCTCCAGCCAGCCCCTCTCCAGTTAGCTCCTAACACTCGGGTAAGCGTTGTTGTTGGAAGTTCCAGAGGTTGCCCAGCACTTTCTTCAGGTAGAGCCTGGTTTCGGGATAGGGAATCGCTTCCACCCAGAGCTCTGGAGCTTGCTGGAGTTGGGGTGTGATCCAGTGGGCCACGGCACCGGATCCGGCGTTGTAGCTGGCGATCGCCAGCAGGGGATTCCCATCCCAGCGGCTGAGTAACTGGGCGAGATAGCGACCTCCAAGTTGGGCATTGAGAGCGGGATCTTCCAGGGAGGCTGGAGCCATTGGGGCCCCATAAAGATCGGCGGCGGTTTCGGGCATCAGCTGCAGGAGGCCCACGGCCCCAGCCCCTGAGTGCACCCCAGGGCTGAAGCGAGATTCCTGTTTGGCAACGGCGGCGAGCAGGCTGGCTGGAATGCCGTTGGCGCGGGCGGCGGTTTGCAAAAGATTGGTGAATCGGGTTTTTGCTTGGGCTTGGGCCAGTTGGCGCCTCTGCTGGCATTGCTGGGGGGAGAGCCGCAGACTGGCCTCCTCCAATTGACCCAGGCCAATCCAGCTGTCGCCTGCCCCCTGGCGGAGCCTGCCTTCCAGAAGAAGGTCAGCAGCTTGCTGGGGGGGGCGGCCCCCGCGGTGCTGCCGCCAGGTTTCCCAGGCTTCTTGGTGTTGCCCCAACCGCCAGAGCCGATCCAGCTGGTTTTGTCCGCTCATTAGAGGGGCCCAGGGGGCAGGCTGCAGGGGCGGGGCTTGGTTTGGATCGAGCGACACATCGCCAGTCCCTAAACGCACCGCCGCCCGCCAGCCGTAATAGCCATCGGGGTGCTCGTGCAGCAGGCGCCGCCAAAGTTCCCGTCCTTGGCTGCTCTGGCCCAGCTGGATGAGGGAAAACCCAAGCCAGAACTGTTGGCGGGCGGCCAAGGCCGGTGGCAGGTGAGGGCTGGCCGCACTGGCGAGCAGGGCGCGGGCGCCGCCCCATTGGGACGCCAAAAGGGCCTGGCGGGCCAATCGCCACTGCAGCTCCCAGCTGGCTGGATCGGTTGGCCAGCGTTCCAGCACGGCCAGGGCCTCCCGGGTGTTGCCCGTGGCGATGGCGTAGCGGGCTTGGACAGGCGCTTGGGCTTGCAGGGCCTGGGGCAGTTGTCTCAAGCCCTTGAGGCTTTCTTTACTCTCGCTGTCCCCAAGCAATTGCAGGGCTTCTCGGGCTTCAGGGCTGGCTGGAGCGCTTCGGGCGAGGCTGAGGAGTTGCTGCTCTGCCTGACTTTCTTCGTTGACAGGGCCTTTCAGCAGGGCCTTAGCGATCGCCAGCTGGGTGGGCCGGGAGGGCTTGTTCCTCGCCAGGCAAGCCGTGGCTGCGGCGCTGTCACCAAGCTGGGCCAAGCCCGCCGCCAGTTGATCGCGCTCCCAGGGGCTGAGGCCCTGTTTGCTTTTGCAAGCCCGTTCAAGCTGCTGGTGGGCGCCTGGCCAGCGCACCCCCCAGCGGGCTAAATGCATGGCCCCTTCGCGTTGCTGGCCGGCCCCAGAAGCCGCCCCAGAAGCCATCTCAGATGCCGCAGCGAGGGCGGCGGGATGGGCGGCAAAACGCCGCAACAGCTGCCCGCGTAAGAGCGGTTGCTGATGGCCCAGGGCGTAGAGGGCATCGGCGCTGGCGGGGGCCAAGGGAAAACGGATGAGCAGTTGCTGCCAGAGGGCCTTGGCTTGGGCTGATTCCCCAAGGTTGGCCGCGGCGAGGGCCTGGCGTTTGAGCACCACGGCCGCCAAGGGATCCGGGCCCCAGGCTTGGCCCTTCAGCAGGCGCTGTTGGGCGGCGGGATCGTTCTCGTTCTCACCGGCCAACAGCAGGCTGGCGTCGCGGCGCCCTGTGGGATCTGGGGCCAGTCGACGGATGACCTCCAGGACCCGGCGGGGGGTGTCGGGGTTGGGCTTCGGCCCGAGCCCTAGCAAGGTTTGCCCACTGGCCAAGGCGACCCCTGTCCCCAGGCAGGTGATAGCCAGCAGTTGGGCGAGGCGGGCCAATGGCAACTGGCACAGGATTAGGGGCATTCTGGGGACACTTCGGCTGGGTTCTTCGGATGCGTTTGCCGCAGCTACCTCGTTGGCTTCCGAGGCCACCGTTACCGCAGTTGCCACCGTTACTGACCACCCTTCCGGGGGCGGAGCAACGGCTACGCACCCTGCGGGTATGGGCGATTGCCGGTGGTGTGCTGTTGCTGCGTCCCTACTGGCCCCTGAATTTTTTGCCCGGCTGGGTGGTTGGCGCCCTGCTGCTCTGGGCCAGTGTGGAATTGCTGGGCTGGATCTGGTGGCCCCGGCGCTGGAGATAGCCCCCGTTGCAAGCCCGCGTAGCCTCATTCGAGTTCAAGGTGCTCCATGGTCGAGGCGGCCCACCATCAGGTTGTTCATCCCATTGGCCTGCCCTTGGGCCCCTCGGTAGCTGGATTCGGCACGGATGGCATCCGCGGCCGGGTGGGTACCCAGGTCACACCGGCTTTGGCTCTCCAGGTGGGCTACTGGTGTGGTCAGGTGCTGCCACCAGGTGGCCCGGTGCTGATTGGCATGGATTCCCGCAGCAGTGGGCCGATGTTGGTGGCGGCCCTTAGCGCCGGGCTGACTGCTGCTGGCCGAGAGGTGTGGAACCTGGGCCTTTGCCCCACACCGGCGGTTCCTGGGGCCATTCGTCGCTTGTCCGCCTCGGGTGGATTGATGGTGTCGGCGAGCCATAACCCTCCCCACGACAACGGCATCAAGGTGTTTGGGGCGTCTGGCGCCAAGCTCAGCCGGGCCCAACAGCAGGTGGTGGAAGCGGGTCTGGCGGGGGTGCCGGGCAAAGCCTCGGCGGCCCAGGGTTTCAGTGGGGTGGGCCGGGTGCGAGATCGATCTGATTTATTAGCCGACTACCAGCGGGCGCTGGTGGCGAGCGTGATGGGGCGCCGGCTGGAGGGCTGCAAGATTGTTTTGGATTTGTGCTGGGGTTCCGCGGCCGCCTGTGGGGAAGCGGTGTTTCAAGCCCTCGGAGCCGATCTGACGGTGCTGCACGGCACGGCTGATGGGGAGCGCATCAATGTGGATTGCGGCAGCACCCATCTGGACCAGCTGCGCCAGGTGGTGCTGGATCAAGGCGCCAGCATGGGCTTTGCCTTTGATGGCGACGCCGACCGCATGCTGGCCGTGGATGGCAAAGGAAGGGTCGTGGATGGCGATCAGATCCTTTATCTCTGGGGGTCCGACCTGCTGGCCAAGGGCCAGCTCCCGGCCCAGCGGATTGTGGCCACGGTGATGTCAAACCTGGGCTTTGAGCGGGCTTGGCAGGCCAAGGGCGGGGTGCTCGAGCGCACCGCCGTGGGGGATCAATACGTGCACCAGGCCATGGAGCAGATGGGGGCGGGCCTGGGGGGCGAACAATCGGGTCACATCCTCTCGGCCCGCCATGGCATGACTGGCGATGGCCTACTCACGGCCCTGCAGGTGGCCACCTTGCTGCATCAGGGCGGCCAGAGCCTTGCCGATTGGATGGACAGCAGCTTCCAGCCCTATCCCCAAGCCTTGGTGAATGTGACCGTGCCCGATCGCCAGCGGCGCCAGCAGTGGCAGCAGTGCGACCCCCTGCGCCTGGCGGTGGAGCAGGCCGAAGCGGCCATGGCGGGGGATGGCCGGGTGCTGGTGCGGGCCAGCGGCACCGAACCCCTCCTGCGTGTGATGGTGGAGGCGGCTGAGCAGGGTTTGGTGGATCACTGGGCGGGCCATCTGGCGGACCAAGCCGACCAACACCTCAACGCTGGCTGATTACCGCTTAGTGCGAATCCAGCTGGTCGCGGGCCATTTCAATGGCGCCCCTGCAGGCGTCGCCCTGGGGGACGCCAATCTGGGCACCGGGGCAGGCTTGGCTGAGGGCTGCGGCAAAGGCTTCCCCCAGGGCTTTGAGGTGAATCAGGGCCCCACCCATTGGCCAGACCAGAGGTGCCGGCAGATCCAACTGCTTGGCGATGGTGGCGGCCATGGCGGCCAGG
>Ga0007795_10000071_pt1 | contig 22946 bp, 27 predicted proteins | sample CryBogmetaGMA1M_FD_60369 | JGI IMG/M metagenome (GOLD analysis project Ga0007795, IMG submission 60369) | Freshwater microbial communities from Crystal Bog, Wisconsin, USA - MA1M | ecosystem: Environmental > Aquatic > Freshwater > Lake | place: Crystal Bog, Wisconsin, USA | collected 2009-07-06
GGACGGCCAGCGGGACGGCCGCCAGGCCGGCGATCGAAGGATCCCCGGTCAGAGGGACCGCGCTCAGAGGGACCACGCTCAAAGGACCCGCGGTCCGACGGGCCAGCGTCCGCAGAACGACGCTCAAATCTGGGGCGATCACCGAACTGGGGCCGATCCGGGCTGCGGCGGGCTCCGTACACCCGATCACCGGAAGCGTTACCACCGGAAGGGCGATCCCCGTAGGGGCGCTCGCCACGACTGCCTGGGCGAAACGCATCCCTGGCGCCGCCTGCCTCACGGCGAACCTTGAAACGGCCGCCATCTCTTGGGGCCCCATCCCGGGCTCCACCGTCACGGCCACCACCGTCACGTGCGCCACCGGCCCGCGACAAGGCATCCCGGGGGCCACCATCGCGGGAGCCACCCTCACGGGACGGTTTCTCCCGGCCCCCACCATCGGCGTCACGCTTCCATTCAGGCTTCGGGCCCGAAAAGCGTTGGGGACGGCCCGCGCCGCGGCCACCTGCGCCCATCCGCTTGTCTGGTCCGCGCTCAAAACGAGGGCTCATAAAAAATCCTGGCAGGGGTTATGGATCGTTTTCCTTCAAGTGATCTAGCAGCTCGGCCAACCGCGGGGGGTCATGGAGAAACAACCAGCCGAGCAGGGCCTCAAAACCGGTGGCCTGGCCGTAGGCACCCGGATCCCCATTGCGAGGACCTCGACCCGCCCGATTACGGCCGCGCCGGACCAAGTCGATCTCGCCCTCGCGCAACAGGCCTTCCAGGCGGCCCAGGGCCTCTGCCTGGGCACCAGCCTTGACCACCTGAACCACTTCGGCATGCAACAGCTGCGACTTGGCAGGCAGACGGCAACGCAAAAGGCGTTGGTGCAATTCCCAAACGGCATCCCCTAACCAGGCCAACTGGAGCGGGCCCAGGTCTCCACTGGGGGGGGCAGGTTTGAGACCGTCTAACCAACCTGAGGAGGCCAACCAACCTGGGGAGGGAGCAGGTGGCACGGGTTCGGGGAGCAGCAACGCAGGCAGCGAGGCTAATCAGCCAAGAAGCCTGCTCAAGAAGAAATGGTGCCCAGGGCCGTGTCGAGGTCGGGCTGGAGATGGAGAAACTCCTCCAGTCGAACCAATTTCACCGTCTGCTTGACCCGGGCGTTGCCCACCACCAGGAACCGCTGCTTCTCGTCCTGGCAGTGCTTGGCCATCTGGACCAACGCACCGAGGCCCGATGAATCGATGCAATCGATATGGGTGAGGTCGATCAGCAAGGGTTTGGTGTCTTGGCGATGGGCGCCCAAAAATTCAACGAATTGTTTGTCGGAAAAGGTGTCCAACTGGCCGGTGAAACGGAACAGCTGGCACTTGGCCTGCTGTTCAAAGCCACCACGCAGGGAGACCGTCAATCGCTGCAGGTCGTTAATAACTCGAGTCCCCCAAATCAGCTCTGGGACGAACTGTAGGGAGGAAAAGTGGAGCTGCAGACGTCGCAACAGAAGCGCCCCATCTCTGCACCAAACGCCCTAGCGACGCTCGGCCATCAAGGCAACAAAGCGGCCGAAATGATGGTCAGCATCGTGGGGCCCCGGGCTGGCCTCTGGGTGATATTGCACACCGAAGACAGGCTGCTGACGCATCGCCAGAGCTGCCACCGTTCGATCATTGAGGTTGAGATGGGTGATCTCCACCCGATCGCCTGGAAGCGAACCCGCATCCAGGGCGAAGCCATGGTTCTGGCTGGTGATTTCGACCTGGCCTGGTGTGCCGCAGGGATGGTTGAGGCCGCGATGGCCATAGCCCAATTTGAAGCTGGCTCCGCCGAGGGCCAAGCCCAGAATCTGATGGCCAAGACAAATGCCGAAGACGGGCAGATTGGCCTGCTTCAGCAAACCTGCAGCCAGGGCAATGCCCTCTGTCACGGCAGCAGGATCGCCGGGGCCATTGGAGAGAAACACCCCCTCAGGCCGATGGGACAACACCTGCTCCAGGCTGCTGTCTGATGGCAGCACGGTGATCGTGCAGCCATGGGCCACCAGCCGCTCCAGGATGGCCCGCTTGATCCCGAAATCGATTGCCACCACATGGAACGGGCGTTCTGGGCTGGTCTGCAGCCGCGCATCGAAGGCCGCGGGGCAAGGCTTGATCCAGGTGTAGGGCTCCCGGGTGCTCACCTGGGCCGCCAGGTTGAGTCCGGTCATGGAGGGGGCAGAGCGCACCTGCTCCAGAAGTTCTTGAGGGGAGGTGCCATCACTGCTGATGGCCCCATTCACGGCGCCACCGTCGCGGAGATGGCGCACCAGGGCCCGGGTATCGACCCCGGCAATACCCACAACGCCATGGCGATCCAACCAGTGCTGCAGATCCCCTTCCGAGCGCCAGTTGCTCGCGGCGGGGGCCAGCTGGCGGGCAATCACCCCGCGCACGTGGGGCCGATCGGCTTCCTGGTCAACGCCATTGACCCCCGTATTGCCGAGCTCGGGATAGGTGAAGGTCACGAGCTGACCCGAATAGCTCGGATCGGTCATGACTTCCTGGTAACCGGTCATGCCGGTGTTGAACACCACTTCGCCAATGACCGTTCCCGTTGCACCAAAGGCCTGACCCCTCAGCACGGTGCCATCGGCGAGGACAAGAACAGCCGCAGCGGCAGACTCGCGCAAGAGAGGCAGCACAGATCCCCTAATCATCCCGCAACGGGGTTGGGCAGGGCCTGACGCAGGGCCAGGAGCTTCTGCCAGCCGAGGCCATCGGCCACGGCCCGTTGGGCCAAGGCCAATCCCTCAGGCACGGCATCGACCACGCCAGCAGCCCAGAGCACCAGGGCCGTATTCAAGGCCACCACATCCCGCTGGGGCTGGCTGCCCTGGCCTTGCAAAACAGCTTCAAGGATGGAGCTATTGAGGGCCAGATCTCCCCCAGAAAGGGCCTCAATGGGGGCGACCTGCAAGCCAAGGGCCCCAGGGTCGAGTTCGGCGGCACGAATCTGACCAGCCTCCACAAGACGCAGGGTGTTGGGGCCTGCCAGGGAAGCCTCATCGAGACCACCGGCCCCATGGACCACCACGGCCCGCTCCAGGCCAAGGCGGGCGAGGGCCTCGGCCATCGGATCGAGCAACTCCAACCTCGCCACCCCCAACACCTGGCTATCGGGCCGGAGCGGATTGACCAACGGGCCCAACAGGTTGAACACGGTGCGAATCCCCAAACTCCGCCTCAGGGGTGCAAGCCCCACCAGGGCTGGATGCCAGCCCGGAGCAAAGAGGAAGGTGAGCCCTGCCTGGCCCAGGGCTGCCACCACCTGCTCCTGGGGTGCCGCAAGACAAATGCCCAGGGCTTCGAGCACATCGGCTGAACCCACCTTGCCGCTGGCGCTGCGGTTTCCATGCTTGGCAACGGAGGCGCCACAGGCCGCAGCCACGAAGGCCACCGCCGTGGAGATGTTGAAGCTATTGGCCCCATCGCCCCCCGTGCCGCAGGTGTCCACCAGATGCATCGCGGGACGCGATGGCGGCATTGCACAGGCCTGGCGCAGCACCTGGGCCATTCCAGCGAGTTCTTCGCCGTTGACACCCTTGGCGCTGAGGGCCACCAGCAGACCACCGGTCAGCACAGGATCGATCTGGGCTTCGAGCCATCCCTCCATCAGGCCTGCCGCCTGCTCAGCAGTGAGGTCTTGCCGCAGTAACAGCTGGTTCAACAGGGCGGGCCAGGTCCTTGAAGCGGTCATAGCTAACGATTGGATTCAGGAACTGGTCGCCCAAAAAAGGGCAGAAAAAAGCCCGGGTGCAAAGCACACCGGGCCGGGTGATGGGGACGTTTCCACTATTACGCGAGGACGGCGGATTTGGCCATCTTTAGAGACGGATTAGAAATCTCACCCTGGGCTTGATAGGTGGTCAGGACTAATGGTCTGGATGCGTGTTCTGGATTAGCTGCCTTCCTGGTCTGAGGTGTCAAAACCTGAACCCACGGCTTCACTGGCTGCCTCGTTGCCAACCGGGGCGGGGCGGAAACCATCGGCCCAAATCTGCCGGGTGCGCAGGTGCAGTTGGTCGCGGCTGAGGCCCCATAGGCGCAGGGCTTTGGCCAAATCGTCTTTGAGATCAGGGGCCCCAGGGAAACCCTCGTAGCGCATCAACAGCCGGGCCGCATCCACAAGATGGGCATCCGCTGGCGCTTCGACTGCCAGGAGCCGATCGATGGCGTCGCGATCGGTTGCGTAGAGGGGATGGGTTTGATCGGCGGACACGGCGGGATCAGGCATCGGGGAAGCAACGCGTTGAAACAGCTTGACGGGGATGGAGCTCCCTAGGTTGGCGTGCAGTTGTGATCACCGCCAACGTGGGCGCCTTTCGAGCCGATCTGATCGGGCGCTACCTGCGCCCCCACAGAAAGGCTGTGCTTCTCGGTGCCTTGGCGTTGGTGGTCGTCAACGTCCTCAGTGTCTCGATTCCACTGCTGGTCAGGCGGGTGATCGACGACCTGCAGGACGGATTTGCCCTGCGCGACTTGCTGCATGAAGCGGCGCTGATCGTGGTGTTCGCCACCGTGATGGGGGGAGTACGGCTGATTTCGAGGATGTTGGTCTTTGGGGTGGGCCGCCAGGTGGAGGCCGATCTCAAGCAGCAGATCTTCGACCACCTGTTGAAACAGGAGCCCGGCTGGGTGCAAACCACCGGCAGTGGTGAGGTGATCAGCCGGGCAACCAGTGATGTGGAAAACGTGCGGCGCCTGCTCGGCTTCGCCGTCCTCAGCCTCACCAACACGGCCCTCGCCTATGCCCTCACCTTGCCGGCGATGCTGGCGATTGACCCCTGGCTCAGCCTGGCCGCCGTTGGGCTTTACCCGGTGATGCTGATGGTGGTGCGCCTGTTTGGCGGCCGCATGATGCGCCAACAGCGGCGCCAGCAAGAGGCCCTGGCCTCCCTGAGCGATCTGATCCAGGAAGACCTCTCTGGCATCAGCGCCATCAAGATCTACGGCCAGGAGGCGACGGAACAAACCGCCTTCGCCAGCCGCAATCGGGTCTATCGCGATGCAGCCCTCAACCTGGCTCGCACCCGCAGCACCCTGTTCCCCCTGTTGGAGGGGATTTCATCGATCAGCTTGCTGATCCTTTTGGCCCTCGGCAGCGGCCAACTCGAATCGGGCCGGCTCAGCATTGGCGACATCGTGGCGCTGATCCTCTTCGTTGAACGGTTGGTGTTCCCCACGGCCCTGCTGGGTTTCACCCTGAACACCTTCCAAACCGGGCAGGTGAGCCTGGAACGAATTGAGGAAATCCTGCAGCGCAAGCCCCGGATCGTCTCCCCCCTCGAACCGGTGCGGATCGACCATTCAGGCCAGGGCAGTTCAGGCCAGGGCAGCATCGAAGCCCGCGGTCTCACCATCTCCTATCCAGGCACCTCCCGGCCCGCACTCCTGGACGTGAGCTTCTCGGTGGCCCCGGGGGAACTCGTGGCCGTCGTGGGGCCAGTTGGTTGCGGCAAAACCACCCTGGCCAGGGCCCTGGGTCGCATGGTGGAGGTGCCCAGTGGGCAACTTTGGATCGATGGCAACGACATCACCCGCCTGAGCTTGTCGGATCTGCGCGGACTGGTGGGACTGGTGCCCCAGGAGGGATTCCTGTTTACGGCCTCGTTGGCCGAAAACATCCGTTACGGGGACCCGGAGGCACCGTTCTCCCGGGTTGAGCGGGCTGCCCAACAGGCCCGCCTCGAGGCCGACATCAAGGGCTTTCCCGATGGCTACGAAACCCTGGTGGGCGAGCGGGGCATCACCTTGAGCGGAGGCCAGCGGCAACGTACCTCCTTGGGAAGGGCCCTGCTGGTGGATTCCCCCTTGCTGGTACTAGACGACGCCTTGGCAAGCGTGGACAACAACACGGCCGCCGCAATCCTGCGCAGCATCCGCGCCGAACAATCCAAGCAAGGCCAGGGGCGCACGATCTTGATGATCAGCCACCAACTCTCTGCAGCTGCCGCCTGCGATCGGGTGTTGGTGATGGAAGACGGCCGTCTGGTCCAGCAGGGTCACCATGATGACCTCTTGGCCGAGGGCGGAACCTACCGGCGCCTATGGGATCGGGAGCAGGCCAGCGAACAACTGCGGGTTGTGGGCTAGAGGTTTGGTCATTGCGCACCATGTGAGGCCCACCATGCGATGCGCACCATGGGATCGGTCTCAACAGTTGTTGAGCTGACCTGACAGCGCCTCTAGTGATGGCTTAGCTGAAGGGGTCGTTAGCGCGCCGCGGCCATGAAATCTGGAATTAGCTCTGCAGGCATTAGCCCATCCGGAATTGGCTCATCCCTTGAAACCGCCAAGGCCTACAACCTTCGCTGCACCCTCACCTTCGGGGACATCTACGGCCAGATCCTGATCTGGATGCTGGTCATTTTTGCAAGCCTGGCCGCAGGCCTGGGACTAATGGGGGCCAGCAAACCCATCTTTGCCCTTGTCGGCGTGGGTCTGATCCTGGTGGTGTCCCTGCCGTTTTTGCTGTTCGCCTTCACCACCACCTTGCTGAATCACATCGCCCTCGAACCAAAGGCCTAACAGGGCTGCTTAGGCTCAGCGCCACTGAAAGCTGTCGCCGTGTTCGGATTGTTTCAACAGGCTGATCGGAGCCAGGCCAGCGATGGGCCAAGCCCCACCCTGCATGCCGTGCTCGGCACACCAATCGAAGCCCAACCCCTGGACGGGCAGCAGGAAGCTGTGTTCGGCTGTGGCTGTTTTTGGGGGGCCGAAAAGGGTTTTTGGCGCCTGCCAGGGGTGATCACCACGGCCGTTGGCTATGCCGGCGGCCAACTCGCCAATCCCAGCTACGACCAGGTTTGTTCGGGCCGCACGGGCCACAGCGAAGTTGTTCGCGTGGTGTGGGACCCAGCCCAGATCGACTTCAGCGATCTGCTCAAGCTCTTTTGGGAATGCCATGACCCCACCCAGGGGGATCGGCAGGGCAACGATCGGGGCAGCCAATACCGCTCGGTGATTTACGTGGATAGTGCTTCCCTACTCAGCCTTGCCACCGCAAGCCGCGATGCCTACCAAACCCTCTTGGGTGCCGCTGGTTTTGGCTCCATCACCACGGAAATCAAAACCAACCAGCCCCTTCACTTTGCTGAGACCTATCACCAGCAATACCTGGCCAAACCGGGTGCTCGTCCCTACTGCTCGGCCCAGCCCAGTGGCCAAAGGCTCGGCACCTTCGAGGGTTCCAACTACAAGCTCGATCCCCGGGTCTGGGATGCCTACGACTGGTCCATCAGCCACTGCGTCCTGCGGGGTGACAACAGCCCGATTCACCTGGCCTGACGGGAAGGGAACCTGACCATGCTGGTCTTAGCGACCCTGACGGCTCTGGCGATGGGATCACCCTGGTGGGAGGACTACGGCACCAGCGAAACGTTTCTGTGTCCCAACCAAGGAGCGCTCATAATTGAGCGCAATGATGCCCAGGCTTCCGTGCTCAGCGGCCGGATTCGCACCACCCTGTTTCGGGAAAACTCAGATCTGCCTGGACTTCGCTACGGCGATGACCACATGCGGTTGATCATCCGTGGGGATGTGCTCACCGTGGAGCAACTCCCCGATCGCTTCGACTGCATGCGCACTCAGGACGCTTAATGGGCTTAATTCTGGAATGAATCCATTTCTCAAATGAATTCCTTACCCGACCGCACGGTGATTGTGGGGCTTTTGGCCACCTTGGGCATCTGCTTTGCCCTGGTGTTTTGGTTTGTCAGGCTCCATCCATCCAGCAACGGGCAGCTGCAATGGCGCGAGGCCCCCAGCCGGCCGACCATCCAAAAGCCCGCGCCAACCAGCGGGCAACCTGGGGCTAACGCCCAACTCTTGTGACCCCGTGACGGAACCAGAGCAACGCCAAGGGAAACGCCAACTTCACCCACTGCCCAAGGGCTTGGTGGAGCTCTACGGCCTGCTGGCTGTGTTGTTTGTGCTCGTGCCGGAATGGATGGCCGGCAGCGCCCTCTTCGGGTTTTCAAGCAACCGAACCGGCTCCGACCTTCCCCCGGCTGCAGCCGCTTGGCGCAAATTGCCCGAACTCAGGCTGGCCAACATGACCCTCGCTGAACTGAGGTTGCTGGCCAGACAGCTGCGGGTTATGGGCTATGCGAGCCTCGGCCGCGACCGTCTCACCGCCCGTCTACTCGCCCGGCTGAAACGGCGTAAAGCGCTGTGGTAGCTTCCTTCTGACCGGGGCGTAGCGCAGCTTGGTAGCGCACCACTTTGGGGTAGTGGGGGTCGCAGGTTCAAATCCTGTCGCTCCGATTTATCGGTCGATCTTCAACACCCAATGTTGAACGGTCAATCTTGACAACAAGTCCATGTCGTCTTTCACCGGCTCCCCCAGCCGGTTTTTTTGTGCCTAAGCCGCCTCAACGGGCTGCACGGGGAATGGCAGGGCAAGGGCTTCGCGATCACTCAACCGGCGACTCCAAGCCCCTACCACCGGATCGTTCCAGCGAAAGCCTGCCTCTTTGGCCCGGTGGCGTTCCGCATAGGACAACTTGGCCCGGAACAGTTGACGGGGTTCCTGGGCCGCAGCCAAAAGATCCTCGAGATCAACGCAGCGCTCAAAGACCTGAACCAAATAGATGCAATCCGTCAGGGCTCGATGGGCTGCCCAGACAGGAACGCCGTAGGCCAGGGCCAGATCCCGCACCGAAGGGGTTGGGCGCAGGTGACGCTCGGCTGGCCATTGGATATCGGCCATGGAGCAGATCCAAGGCTTCTCGATGGCGGGCAAGGGCCCAATGCCAAACCACTGGCGATCAAACGCCACGTTGTGGGCAAGCACCGCATCCGCCTGATGCAGCATGGCCTCAAAACAGCTCAGGCCTGCCTGCCAGGGCTGGGGAAGCTGGGTGACCTCAGCCGCAATGCCGTTGACGTGCTGGGCTGGATTGCGGAGGGCGGGGAGCAGGAACGACACCTGGGCCAAGAGCGCGCGGCTGGCCACGTGAAACAGGACCGCCCCCACTTCAATGCACTGGCCATGGCTGGGATCGAGGCCCGTGGTTTCGGTGTCGATGATCAGCAGGACCTCTGGTGCCGCCTTCGCCGGGCTCTGGTGGCGGGGCGCCAAAGCCGGCAATTCAAGCTTGGGCGCTGCAACTGGAGCTGGAGCTGCAACTGGAGCGGCAACGACAGGCGCGGCAGGCGCCATCAAGCCAAGCAGGTCGTTCTGCTGCCAAAGATCGGGCTGTTCTCCCATCGGAGCCCCCAAGCACTGCCCCATGCTCCCAGGTTATGCAAGGGGCAGGTCAAATCTGGTCCACCAAATAAATCCTGGCCACCAGGGCAAACCCGCTGCCTAGGCTTCACGCCAACACTCCTCGATGCATCGAACTGCCGCCATGCCCCTTGCCGTTGGAGATAGGGCCCCATTGATTGCCCTGCGCGATCAAAACGGAACCGAGCGCCGCAGCGACCAATTGGACGGCAAAGCCCTGGTGCTCTTCTTCTATCCCAAGGACGACACCCCGGGCTGCACCATGGAGGCCTGCGCCTTCCGCGACAACTACGCCGAACTGCAATCCCTTGGCGCTGATGTATGGGGCGTGAGTGGCGATGATGCAGGCAGCCACCAGCGCTTTGCCACCCGCCACCAACTGCCCTACCCCCTGCTTGTGGACCAGGCCAATGGGCTGCGCAAGGCCTTTGGGGTACCGAACGTGTTGGGCCTGCTTCCTGGGCGGGTCACCTACGTGATCGATGGCAGCGGCGTGATTCGCCACATTTTCAACAACTTGCTGGACGGGCCTGCCCACCTGCGGGAGGCCAAGGCTGCCCTGCAATCCCTGCGGTCCTGATCGCCATGGCCCGCTGGCAGCAACAGGGGGATCTGTGGTTGCTGGCCCCCTCCAACCTTCCCCATGGCGAGCAAACGAACCCAGGGGTGAACAAAGGGCTCATTCAATTCATTGGGGGCAGTTACCTGGCCGCCAAACCCCAACTGAGCTATCGGCGCCTCCTGGAGGCCTTGGCCCTGCGGGGCTGGCAGATCGCCACCTGGAGCTATGTGCCGGGCTTTGACCACCAGGGCCAAGCCAATGCGGCCTGGCGCCAATTCCGCAGCCTGCGCAGCCAGCTCCCCAACCCCGATGGCCGCCCCTGCCTCCGCCTCGGCCACAGCCTGGGCTGCAAGCTCCATTTGCTCGCCCCCGATGGCGGCAGGGGCTGCGACGGCCTGGCGGCCCTGAGCTTCAACAACTTTTCGGCAGAGCGCTCGGTTCCGCTCCTGGCGGAGATGGGCCAGCAGTTTGGCTTCCGCAGTGAGTTCAGCCCATCACCCCAGGAAACTTTGCTGCAGGTGGAAACCAGCTACCTCCAACCCCGCAACCTGCTCGTGCGCTTTTCCCGCGACGGCATCGACCAAAGCTCCCGCTTGCTCGGTGCCCTGCAATCGAGGCCTGAGGACGATTCCGAGCTCAGGGAGTTGCCAGGCGACCACCTCACCCCGGCCAGTGCCGGGCTGCGCCAAAACCTTCTCGGCAGCTGGGCGGATGACCCCGCCAAGCAACGCTCCGTGGATCGCCTGGCGGATTTGATTAGCCAGTGGTCCAGGGCTTAAACCCGCAGGGATTCCAGCACCGAGCGGTCCTCGAGGGTGCTGGTGTCGCCCGTCACCTCCTCTCCTGCGGCGAGGGAGCGCAAGATGCGGCGCATGATTTTGCCGCTACGGGTTTTTGGGAGGTGCTCGGTGAACGTGATCTTGTCGGGGCGGGCAATCGCTCCGATCTCTTGGGCCACGTGGCCGCGCAATTCCGAGACAAGGGCTTCGTCACCACTGCGTCCCGCCTCCAGGATCACAAAAGCCTGAATGGCTTCGCCCTTGAGGTCATCGGGTATCCCCACCACCGCTGACTCCACTACGGCGAAATGGCTGTCAAGCGCGGCCTCGATCTCCATCGTTCCAAGGCGATGGCCGCTCACATTGATGACGTCGTCGACCCGGCCCATCACCCAGAAGTAGCCATCTTCATCACGCCGCGCGGCATCACCGGCGAAATAGAGGGAGGAGCCATCGGCGGGGCGAATTTCCTCCCAATAGCTCTTGCGGAAGCGCTCTGGATCGCCATGGATCGTGCGCATCATCCCGGGCCAAGGGCGACGAATCGCCAGGTAGCCCCCCTGGTTAGGCCCCTGGGAGTTGCCGTCATGGCAGACGATGTCGGCGACGATGCCTGGCAGGGGCAAGGTGGCGGAACCCGGCTTGGTGGGGGTGGCCCCCGGCAGGGGGCTGATCATCACCCCACCGGTTTCGGTCTGCCACCAGGTGTCCACGATGGGGCAACGGCCTCCGCCAATCACCTGCTGGTACCAGATCCAGGCTTCTGGATTGATCGGCTCCCCCACCGTGCCCAGGATGCGCAGGGAGGTCAAGTCGTATTGGTCAGGTACGGCACGGCCAAACTTTTCAAACGCCCGAATCGCCGTCGGTGCTGTGTAGAAGATGGTCACCTTGTGTTTCTCAATCACATCCCAAAAGGCGCCGGGCTTGCTCGGGCGGGGAGCCCCCTCGTACATCACCGTGGTGGCGCCATTGGAGAGGGGGCCATACACGATGTAGCTGTGGCCCGTAATCCAGCCCACATCCGCGGTGCACCAATGGATGTCGTCCTCGCGGAGGTCAAAAATCCACTGGAAGGTGAGGTGGGCCCAGAGGTTGTAGCCCGCTGTGGTGTGGACCACACCCTTGGGTTTTCCGGTGGATCCGGAGGTGTAAAGCACAAACAGCCGGTCTTCACTGGCCATGGGCTCGGCTGGGCAATCGGCGCCCTGGGCGCCCACCAGCTCATGCCACCAGTGGTCGCGGCCGGCCTGCATCGCCGCACCACTCCTGATCCGCTCCACCACCAGCACCACCTGCACTGAGGGCACCAGCCCTCCGGCCAGGGCCGCATCCACCGCGACCTTGAGCTCTACAGGTTTGTCCTTGCGGAAGCCCCCATCCGCGGTGATCACCGCCTTGGCCTGGCCATCGATGAGGCGATCCCGCAGGGCATCGGCGGAGAACCCACCAAACACCACCGAATGCGGTGCTCCAATCCGGGCGCAGGCCAGCATGGCGATGGCGGCCTCGGGCACCATGGGCATGTAGAGGGCCACCAGATCGCCCTTGCCAACCCCAAGGGCCTTCAAAGCATTGGCGGCCTGGCAGACCTGCTGATGCAACTCGCGGTAGGTGAACGTGCGCACGTCACCTGGCTCGCCCTCCCAAATCAAGGCTGTCTTTTCAGCCCGGGGACCATCGAGGTGGCGATCAAGGCAGTTGTAAGAGAGGTTGGTGGTGCCCCCCTCAAACCACTTGGCAAAGGGAGGATTGGTCCAATCGAGCACGGTGTCAAACGGCTCGAACCAGTGCAGGTGCTGGCGGGCCTGCTCACCCCAAAAGCTATCGGGATCGGACTCGGCGCCCGCCGCCAAGTCCCGATAGGCCGCCATCGAATTGATCCGGGCCGTGGCCGCCAAAGAGGCAGGTGGTTCGAAAACCCGCTTCTCGTGCAACACCGATTCAATGGTGGGGTTTTCGGCTTTGGGGCTAGCGGCCTCGCTCATGGAGTCAACCGATGCTGCTGATGGGATGGCCCCATTCAAGCGCTGCATGCGGGCCAAGCCAGGCGCTCTTGCAGGATGGGTGGGTATGGCCATTCCAGCCGCCTGCCTCTTTGATCTCGATGGGCTGCTGCTCGACACCGAGCCGCTGCACGCCAGGGCGTGGAAAGCCGCAGCCGAACATTTCGGCTGCAATCTCTTACCCGAGCAATTCCTGCAACTGCGGGGCCGGCGCAGGAGCGATTGCGCCGCGCAAGTCATCCACTGGATCGGCGACCAGGGTCTACCCCAACCCAGCCGCGAAGCCCTGCTGGCCGTGCGCCAACCGATTGCTGAAGCCCTGCTGATTCACGCCAAGCCCACGGCGGGGGCCATGGCCCTGATCGCCCGCTGTGAAGCCTTGGCCATCCCCATGGCCCTGGCCACAAGCAGCTCCAAGGATGCGGTGGCCTTAAAGGCCGAACCCCACCCCTGGCTGAAGCGCATCAGCACCCGGGTGCATGGGGATGATCCTGAATTGACCGCAGGCAAACCGGAGCCAGATGTTTTCTTGCTGGCAGCAGCCCGGCTGGCGGTTGATCCCCAAGACTGCTGGGCTTTTGAGGATTCCCCGGCCGGAGCCCAGGCCGCCCTCGCTGCAGGCTGCCAGGTCTATGTGGTGCCTCCCGACCATCTCAATGGCCAGATGCGATCCGATGCCTATCCGGGCATCACCCTGTTTTTAGACAGCCTTGAACAGATCAAGTTTTAGCCGTGGGGCTGGAGCTTTACTAGCTCGGCCTAATACAGCCGACTGAGGACGAAATCCGGCAGGGCGCGCAGGGCACTGCGGGGCTCCGAGGGGGGCAACCAAGCCAAGGTGTCGGCAGCCTCGCGGGCAAAGCCTTCGGCCAGGGCTCGGGCCCGGGGGATGGCTTCGCAGCCCCGCACCAACGCCAGCGCCTGCTCGAGATCTCCCGCTTCGCTGAATTCCCGCTCAATCAGGCCGGCCAGGGCAGGGCGTTCTTCCAGGGCAAACAGGGCAGGAGCCGTGAGATAGCCGGAGGCCAGATCACTGGCAGCTGGTTTCCCCAGCTGTTGATCACTCCCCGTGAAATCGAGGATGTCATCGACCACCTGGAAAGCCAAACCCAACTGGCGGCCAAAGCGGTAGAGATCATCGAGTTTCTCGGGATCCAGGCCACTTAAAACCCCTGCGGCACGAGAGCTATTGGCGATCAATGAGGCGGTCTTGCAATAACTTTTTTCGAGGTAGGTTTCGAAGCTCTGGCCCGTGTCGTAGCGGAACAATCCCTGGCGAACTTCGCCATCGGCCAAATCCATGATCACGCGGGAGAGCAGCTTCACCACGTCCAGGTCATCGAGGTTGGCCAAGTGCCAACTGGCTTGGGCAAACAGGAAATCTCCCGCCAGCACAGCCACCCTGTGGTTGAAGCGGCTGTGAACGGTATCCACCCCCCGCCGGGTGGCCGCCTCGTCCACCACATCGTCATGGACGAGCGACGCGGTGTGAATCATCTCGGTGATTTCGGCCAAGCGCCGGTGGCGGGGGCCCAACTCACCTGCAGGGGCGATGGCCCTGGAGAGAAGCAAGACAATGCCTGGCCGCAGACGCTTGCCACCGGCGGCAAACAGGTGCTCAGCAGCGGCCTGGAGAATCGGATGACCCGCGCCAATCAGGCTGCGCAGATCGGCCAAGAGGGCATCCAAATCAGCCTCAACGGGCTGTAGCAGCTCAGCAACCGTTGCCACAACATCTCCGCTGTGTGCGGATCCTAGAAGGCCCCGCCGGCAGATCGCAGGTCCACCTGGTTCACCCTAGGGCGATGGCCCAGCCACGCCCTGGCCCCAGCGGCAAAGGCCTCCGGACAACCGGTGACACAAAGGCGGGATCGCAGCTGGGCCGGGATCACGGCATCGAAGGCCAAATCGGCCTCGGGGGCATCGCCCAGGCTGGCCAGCAGGGGGCCCAGGCGCTGCACCGCTGCCTCGGCGGGGTCAAGCATGGTGACCCCAGCGGGGAGAAGGGACCGGAGCAAGGGCCGCAGCATCGGGTAGTGGGTGCAGCCCAAGACCACGGTGTCCACACCAGCGGCGATCAACGGCGCCACGTACTCCTGGGCGGCAGCCCGCAATTCGGGGGCTTCCAGATCGCCGGCTTCGATCCAGGGCACGAAAGCTGGACAGCCCACCTCGAGCACCTGGGCCTGGGGACGACAGGCCTGGATCGAGCGGCGATAGGCGCCGCTCGCCACGGTGGCCGGGGTCGCCAGGACGCCCACCCGATCGCTTTGAATCTGGGCCGCCACACTGTCGATCAAACCCACCACGGGGACACCGGCCTCCGCCACCGCCACATCCAGGGCGAGGGCATTGGATGTGTTGCAGGCCATCACCAGAACCCCCACCCCCTGGCCCCGTAACCAATGCACCACCTCGGCGGCAATGGCGCGGATGTCCTCCACGCTGCGTTGTCCGTAGGGCACCCGGGCCGTATCGCCCAAATAGAGGCAGCGGGTATGGGGATAGGCCTCGTGGACGCGACGCAGCACCGTGAGCCCCCCCAGGCCGCTATCGAACAAGCCCACGAGCAGGCTGCCTGGAGGATGGGGGATGGCTGCGGTGAGGGCGTCTGGAGTGGCCACCTCTGAGCCTGAAGGAAAGGGGGGCATCAACAGCTCAGAACAGCACGGGCCGGCGGTGCTTGAGGCTGGGCATCTGGGCGCGAACGCGGTCCGCATGGCCAGGATCCACGGGTGCTACGGCCAAGCCAACAGCCACGCCGGCATCGGCCAGCACCGTTCCCCAGGGATCGATCACCAGGGCATGGCCATGGCTCTGGCGCCGGCCGTAGTGGAGACCGGTTTGGGCCGGTGCCACCACGTAGGAGGTGTTCTCCACCGCCCGGGCCTGGAGCAGCACTTGCCAGTGGTCCTTGCCGGTGAAAGCCGTAAAGGCGGCGGGCACCATCAGCACATCCACGCCCTGGGCTGCCAGGTGGCGGTACAGCTCGGGGAAACGCACGTCGTAGCAAATGGAGAGGCCGATCCGGCCCAGCCCCGGCACATCCACCACGGGGGGCAAGACATCCCCAGGTTTCACCGTGGCCGATTCCCGGTAGGTGTTGCCATCCGGCAAGTCGACATCGAAGAGGTGGATCTTGTCGTACTGGGCCAGAACCTGACCCTCATGGCTCACCAATTCGGCCCGGTTGTAGGTCTGGCCGGGGCCAGCAGGCACGGGGAAGCCACCCCCTAGCAAGGTCACCTGATAGCGGCGGGCCATCGTGACCAAAAAGCGGCTGCATTGCTCGGCCAGAACGGGCGCGAGATCGAGGCGCTGGGCGTCCTCGCCCATGAAGGCAAAGTTTTCAGGCAGGCCCACCAACTCGGCTCCCCGGCGGGCCGCCAGTTCAATTTGCTCCTCGGCGGCGGCGAAGTTCGCATCGGGATTGGAGGTGCTGGTGAGCTGCACCGCTGCTGCCAGAAAACTGCCCACCGCAACCCCAAAACCGTTGGCTCAACTGTAAAGGAAGTGCCTAACTGGCCTTCAACACGCCTGGCTCGGCCTGGAAGGGCACGATCTCCAGGATGTCGACGGCGGCGCAGCAGGCAAAATCCGCATCGTGGTTGCCAATGCCCATCAAACGCTGGCCATGGCTGGCGGCGCGAAGACAGCCTTCGGTGTCGTTGGCCCACTGGTGCCAAACCGCTAGGGCCACATACATCTCATCGTTGGCAATGCGGGCCGGCTTTTGGGTTGCAGTTCCGATAGCAAGTAAGCCATCGGCCACGGCACCGGCCGCCAGGCTGTCTTCGAGGGAATAGTCGCCTTCCCAACCACTGCCCACGATCCATACCCTTTCGCAGCCCTTCTCCCAAAGCCGACGGGCCACGGCGGTGCGATTGGGCAGGCAGGCGGTGAGCAGCAACGGCACAGCTTTCACCGCTGCCAACGATCGGGTGCCGTTGGTGGTACTCATGAAAATTCGCTTGCCAGTAACCAACTTAGGCGTGATCACCACAGGTGAATTCCCCAGGTCGTAGCCATCGATGCGCTTGCCGCCGCGCTCACCAGCCCGCAATCGAACCGCCTCAGGCCAAGCACTTGCCGCGGCTTCGAGTTTGGAAAGGTCGGCAAAAGCCTCGACCGCCTCAGCCCCACGCTCCAGGGAAAAGGCAATCGTGGTGGTGGCCCGCAGCACATCAATCACGACGGCCGCATCGGGGCCACCCTCCGCAGGGGGCAACACCTGGGGCACCGTTTCTGACGTGGCGAAATAGGAGATCTGCACGGGCGCAGCCATGGGAGGGTGCGCCACAGTAGGAACCACTGATCAACCCTGATGCCAGCCCCGGCGATCCCCCAGCGCAGCCGCCGTGATTTGCGGGGCTTCATTGCGCTCTTGGAAGCCCGGGGCCAACTGCGACGAATCAGTGCCCCCGTGGATCCCGATCTGGAGCTGGCGGCAATTGCCGACCGGGTTCTGGCCATGGGCGGCCCGGCCCTGTTGTTTGAGAACGTGATCGGCAGCCCGATGCCCGTGGCGGTCAACCTGCTGGGCACCGTGGAGCGGGTGCTCTGGAGCATGGGCATGGAAGAGCCCCAGGAGCTCGAAACCCTGGGCGAGCGGCTGGCCCTGCTGCAGCAACCGCGCCCGCCCAAGGGCCTCAAGGAGGTGGCGCGCTTTGGCAGTGTGCTTTTTGACCTGCTCAAGGCGCGGCCAGACCTCGACCTCACGCCCCCCTGTCACCAGGAGGTGTTCAAAGGCGACCAGGTGAATCTCGATGCCCTACCGCTGCTGCGCCCCTGGCCAGGGGATGCGGGCCGGGTGGTCACCTTGGGGCTGGTGATCACCAAAGACCCAGAAACCGGGGTGCCCAATGTGGGGGTCTACCGCCTGCAGAGGCAATCGATCAACACCATGACCGTGCACTGGCTGAGTGTGCGGGGTGGGGCCAGGCACCTGCGCAAGGCCGCCGAGATGGGCAAAAAGCTGGAGGTGGCCGTGGCCATTGGCGTCCACCCCCTGCTGGTGATGGCCGCAGCCACCCCCATCCCGGTGCAATTGAGCGAATGGCTGTTTGCCGGGCTTTATGCCGGCGAAGGGGTGCGGTTGGCCAAGTGCAAAACCGTGAACCTGGAAGTGCCGTCCCATAGCGAAGTGGTGCTTGAAGGCACGATCACCCCGGGCGAGGAACTGCCGGATGGTCCCTGCGGCGACCACATGGGCTTCTACGGCGGAGAAGAGGCGTCTCCCCTGGTGCGCTTCCACTGCGTAACCCAGCGGCGCAATCCGGTCTTCCTGACCACCTTCAGCGGCCGGCCCCCCAAGGAAGAAGCGATGCTGGCGATCGCCCTGAACCGGATCTACACCCCAATTCTGCGCCAGCAGATCCCGGAAATCGTCGACTTTTTTCTGCCCATGGAGGGCCTGAGCTACAAGCTGGCCGTGATCGCCATCGACAAGGCCTACCCCGGCCAGGCCAAGCGGGCTGCCATGGCCTTTTGGAGTGCCCTCCCCCAATTCACCTACACCAAATTTGTGGTGGTGGTGGACAAAAGCATCAACATCCGCGATCCCCGTCAGGTGATCTGGGCCATCAGCGCCCAGGTGGATCCCCAACGGGATTTGTTTGTGCTGGAAGACACCCCCTTCGATTCCCTCGATTTCGCCAGTGAGCGCTTGGGCCTCGGGGGGCGCCTGGCCATTGATGCCACCACCAAGGTGGGCCCTGAAAAACGCCATGACTGGGGTAAAGCCCTTGGCCGTCCAGCGGCCCTGGAAGAGCGAATCGATCAGCGCTGGGCCGAACTGGGCCTGGCTGACCTCGGCCATGGAGAACCGGATCCCGCCCTATTTGGCTACACCCTGGAGCACGTGCTGGAGCGGCTGGCCACCGCTGCCCCTGGCAAGCCCAGCGCCAAGGGGTAATGCTGAGAAAAAGCGGGATCGATGCCCTCAAGGCGCTCCTGGAGCTGGCCCTGGCCCCGGAAGCGTGGCGCTCTACCAAGGAGTTGGCCCAAGCCCAGGACCTCCCAGCACCGATGCTCGAGCAACTGCTCCTGCGGCTGCGCCGGGCAGGCCTGATCGAAGCGCGCCGGGGCCGCCAGGGGGGCTACCGACTCAGCAGGGCCGCCGCCTTGATCCCCATTGCCGCGGTGCTCGAAGCGGCCCGGCTGCCCGAAACCCAGCCGAAAGCCAATCAAGAGGATTCCCCCGCCGATCTGGTGACCCGCGCCCTTGAACAGCAGCTGCAACGCAGCATCAACCGTACCCTCGAGCAGATGAGCCTGGAAGAACTCCTGTTTGATTGGCGCAGCGCCAAGGCCAGCCAGGACGACGACGGGGGCCTACTGATCGGCTGACCAGGGGGCCTGCTGATCGGTTAGGGAAGGGCTCCATAGGATCTGGCCATTCATCTCGGCCATCCCCTTTGGCTCACGCCCCCACCAGCTCCAATCCCCTGCCGCTTGCCAGTGGTGGCAGTCTCCGGGGAACCGTTCGGGTTCCGGGGGATAAATCGATCTCCCACCGGGCCCTGCTCTTTGGCGCCATCGCCGAAGGCGAAACCGTGATCGAGGGCCTCTTGCCAGCCGAAGACCCCCTCAGTACGGCGGCCTGCCTGAGGGCCATGGGGGTGGAGGTGTCGGAGATCGCGGCGGGCAGCCTGGTGCGGGTGCAAGGCGTGGGCCTTGATGGCTTCTTGGAGCCCAACGCCGTGCTCGATTGCGGCAATTCAGGCACCACCATGCGCCTGATGCTGGGGCTGTTGGCGGGCAAGGCCGGACGCCATTTCGTGTTGACGGGGGATCAATCCCTGCGGGGACGGCCCATGCGGCGGGTGGCAGGTCCCCTCGCCCAGATGGGTGCCCAGATCCAGGGCCGCCAAGGGGGCAACTACGCCCCCCTGGCCGTTGCTGGCCAGCGGCTCGTGGGCACCACGGTGCACACCCCGGTGGCTTCCGCCCAAGTGAAGAGCGCAATCCTGCTGGCAGCGCTCACCGCGGAGGGGCCAACAACGGTGATAGAACCCGCCCAATCGCGGGACCATAGCGAACGCATGCTGCGGGCCTTCGGCGCCGATCTCAGCGTGGGGGGGCCAGGCGGCACCGAGGTAATCGTGCGGCCAGGGGCCCAACTGCGGGGGCAGTCGGTGGTGGTGCCGGGTGATATCAGCTCGGCGGCCTTTTGGCTGGTGGCCGGTGCGATCACGCCGGGGGCGGATCTCACGGTGGAGAACGTGGGCCTCAATCCAAGTCGCACGGGGATCCTGGAGGTGCTGGAGCAGATGGGGGCCCGCATTGAAATCCTGGGTAGCCGGGATGTGGCCGGAGAGCCGGTCGGAGACCTGCGGGTGACCCATGGACCGCTTAAGGCCTTTGAGATCGGCGGGGATTTGATTCCCCGGCTTGTGGATGAAATCCCCGTGCTGGCGGTGGCGGCCTGTTGCGCCGTGGGGATTAGCCACCTCCGGGATGCGGAGGAATTGCGGGTCAAGGAAACCGATCGCCTCGCCGTGATGGCCCGCCAACTGGGGGCCATGGGAGCAGCGATTGAGGAGTTCGAAGGCGGCATGACCATTACCGGAGGCAGGTCGCTGCAGGGGGCGGTGCTGGATAGCGAAACCGACCACCGGGTGGCCATGAGCCTGGCGGTAGCCGCCACGGTCGCCACGGGCGACAGCCAGCTGCACCGGCCAGAAGCTGCTGCTGTTTCCTACCCAGGCTTCTGGGACGACCTCGCCCGCCTGCGGGCCTAGGGGTCAGTCATCCGGGGCGGCGCACGTAGATTCCAGGCCAGTTGCCCCCACCCCATGCTCGCCGTTGCCGTTCTGGCTGCAGGGAAGGGCACCCGGATGAGGAGCGATCTCCCCAAGGTGCTGCAGCCCCTGGCTGGCGCCACCTTGGTGGAGCGGGTGTTGGCCAGTTGCTACCAGCTCAAACCCGAGCGGCGCCTGTTGGTGGTGGGCCACCAGGCCGAGCGGGTGGAGCAATCGCTCAGCCACCTGGGCGGCCTGGAGTTTGTGCTGCAACAGCCCCAAAACGGCACCGGCCATGCCGTCCAACAACTGCTCGACCCCCTCAACGGTTTTGAGGGGGATCTGTTGGTGCTCAACGGAGACGTGCCCTTGCTGCGCCCCGCCACCCTGGAGAAGCTCTTGGGCCAGCACCGCAGTACGGGTGCTGCCGTAACCCTTCTGACCGCCAGGCTCGATGATCCCAGCGGCTACGGGCGCGTGTTTGCCAACGCCAAGGGCGATGTGAGCGGGATCGTCGAACACCGCGACTGCTCCGATGAGCAGCGCCGCAACAACCTCACCAACGCCGGCATCTATTGCTTCAACTGGGCCAAGCTCGCCGCAGTGCTGCCCCAGCTCACCACCGACAACGACCAAGGGGAGTTGTATCTCACCGACACCATCGCCATGCTCAGCCCGGCGATGCACGTGGAGGTGGCCGATGCCGATGAGATCAATGGCATCAACGACAGGCTGCAGCTGAGTCAATGCGAAGCCGTGCTGCAGGAGCGCCTGCGCCGCCATTGGATGGCGGAGGGGGTGAGCTTCATCGACCCGGCCAGCTGCACGCTCAGCGAGGGCTCCCGCTTTGGCCGGGATGTGGTGATCGAGCCCCAATGCCATTTCCGCGGAGCCACCTCGGTGGGTGATGGGTGTCGGATTGGGCCTGGATGCCTGCTGGAGAACGCCTCCCTGGGCAATAACGTTCAAGCCCTGTACTCGGTGATCCGGGAAGCCAGCGTGGCTGAAGGCTGCTCCATTGGTCCCTTTGCCCAAATCCGCCCGGGCGCCGAACTCGACGAGGGCTGCCACATCGGCAACTTCGTGGAGGTCAAAAACAGCCGCCTGGCTGCGGGGGTGAAGGTGAATCACCTCAGCTACATCGGTGACGCCGACCTCGGCGCCAAGGTGAATGTGGGAGCCGGCACCATTACCGCCAACTACGACGGGGTCAAGAAACACCGCACGGTGGTTGGGGCAGGAAGCAAAACCGGCGCTAATTCCGTGCTCGTGGCACCGATCACCCTGGGGGACAACGTGACCGTGGGCGCAGGGTCCACGCTCACCAAGGATGTGCCCAGCGGTGCCCTGGCCCTGGCCAGGGCCAAGCAGCTCGTGAAAGAGAACTGGGCTGGGGCTACCCCTGATTTGAGCTGAAGCTGGAGAGCTAAGCCATCAGCTCGACGATCCCCGAGGCGGGGATGCGCTCGATATCGCCGTTGTCGATGTTGAGCACCTGGAAAAATTTGGGGATGGGGCGCTTGGCGGGCCTGGTGATGGTGATGTCACAAATGCGGGCGATGAACCAAGGCCTACCAGCCATGGCCACCACGGCCAGGTGGCCTGGCCGGGCGTCGCGGAATCGCCTGGGATTGGCCCGGCGAAGGGGCTCAACGGCGGGATCGATTTGACCAGGCGCCATGGCTCGTCAATTCAGATGTACTACAAAGTTAGTACGCCCGTACTAAAAGCGCAAGGAATAGTCTGCGCTTTTCGGAGTACGGCTCTTCTGGGTGGAGGCCTGGTCCATAGGCTGGATGAACCAGACCCTGCCTCGACCGACTCACCGTGTCCAAAGAGCTGCCAACGCCCGCGCCCGAGAGGGACCAAGCCTTCCTCTACGAGCCGGTGGAGCGTTTTGGCGAGAGCATGACCACCGCCAAACCCTGGAATGCCAAAGCGCTTCAGGGGGTGGAATTGCTCAATGGCAGAACCGCCATGGTGGGCTTTGCCGCTGCCCTGATTGGCGAGCTGCTCACCGGCAAGGGGATGGTGGGCCAGCTCGGCCTGATGCTGCAGTGGTACCTGCGCTAACGCTTGGGCACCACCTGCAGGCCAATCGGCGCCAGGGCAATCAAGGCCAACTTGATGTGTTGGATGCCAAAGGGGATGCCGATGATCGAGATGAAGCAGGCCAGGGCGGAGGTGAGGTGGCCAATCGCCAGCCACCAGCCCGCCACCAGAAACCAGATCAGGTTGCCCGCGAGCCCCAGGGGCCCGGTGCCCAGGTCGGTTTGACCGGTGAGTTCACGGCGGCTGATCGCCTCCTGGCCAAAGGGCCAAAAGGAGAAGCTGCCGATCACAAAGCAGGCCCTAGCCCAGGGCAGGCCAACGATCGTGATGGCACAGAGCAATCCCGCCAGCCACCAGCCCAGGCCCATCACCAGCCCGCCGAGCACAAACCACAGAACATTCAGCAGAAAACTCAGCATGGTTCGGTCAATTCGTCAGGGTTGCGCTGGTCAGGGTTGCGCTGGTCAGGGGTTGGACGGCACAAAGCTGAGCAGGTTGTCGGCGGGGCTGTAGGTGAAATGGCCCGGGGTGGCCCTTGCTTTGGCGGGGGATT
>Ga0007795_10000073_pt1 | contig 22705 bp, 20 predicted proteins | sample CryBogmetaGMA1M_FD_60369 | JGI IMG/M metagenome (GOLD analysis project Ga0007795, IMG submission 60369) | Freshwater microbial communities from Crystal Bog, Wisconsin, USA - MA1M | ecosystem: Environmental > Aquatic > Freshwater > Lake | place: Crystal Bog, Wisconsin, USA | collected 2009-07-06
GCAATGGCCTTGCCAATTCGCCCAAGCGCCAAAATGCCAACCGTTTTGCCTCTTAGCGTGTTATGCGTGAGCGGATAGGGCCCGTTTGCGACCCATTTACCCGCCCGCAAATAACGTTCGGACTGCGGGAGTTCCCGCATTGTCATGATAAGAAGGCCGAGTGCTGTGTCGGCGACTTCTTCTGTCAATACATCGGGCGTATTGGTCACGATGATTCCGTGTTGGCCTGCCCACTTTGCATCAACCGTATCGTAACCGACACCGAAATTGGCGACGATCTTTAAGTTCGGAAACTGCGACATATAGGCACCGTTGACTTTGACGTGCCCACCCGTTGCAATCGCACCAATCTTCGATGCGTTTTCACGAATAAAGGCGTCTGGATCGGCCATTTCCCATAGACAGTGAAGGTGGCCAGTGGCCTTTAAGCCTTCCATGATCAGGGGCATCATTGGGTGGGGGGCAAGAATTTCTGTGGCTGTCATGGCGCTTTTCTTGGGGTTGTGGCATTTGAATTCTACAAATGACCGGGTGGGTTGCATAAATTTGGTATGGCCTTTTCTTAATTTCCGCGCAACGGATGGGAAGATAATAAACTTGAAAGAAGCGGTCTAACTCCGCAAGTGGGGGACTTTGGTGACACATATTGGATTTGTGGGTCTTGGTGCGATGGGCATGCCCATGGCGGAAAATCTGGTCAAAAAGCAGTATTCCGTTACAGGTTTTGACGTTCGACCTGAGAGTATTCGTACTTTCGAGGGCTTGGGCGGTAAAGGGGCGCCAACGGCGGCTGGAGCCGCGCAGGGTGCCGACGTTTTGATTGTAATGGTCGTCAATGCTTCCCAGGCCGAAAGCGTGTTGTTCGATGCGGGCGCGCTCGAAGCCTTGGCTCCCGGAGGGACGGTCGTTTTGATGGCGACTTGCGCTCCATCAGCCGTGAAAGCGATTTCTGCACGGGTTGAAGCAACGGGCCGCTATCTGATCGACGCGCCAGTATCGGGCGGAACCGTGGGTGCCAAGGGTGGCACCTTGACCATTATGGCCGCTACACCAAAAGCACTTTTTGATCGGCTTCATCCGATACTCTTCACGCTTGGCGATAAGCTTTTCCATGTCGGTGAGGAGCCTGGGCAAGGTGCTGCGGTTAAAACCGTCAACCAGTTGCTGTGCGGCGTTCATATTGCCGTGGCTGCCGAGGCGTTTGCTTTGGCGGAGAAGGCCGGCATTGACGGCAAACTTGCGCTGGAAATTCTGGGTGGCTCAGCGGCTGCGAGCTGGATGCTCAATAATCGCGGCCCTCGCATGTTCGAGGATGAACCGATTGTCGCGAGTGCGGTCGATATTTTTGTGAAGGATTTGGGTATAGTGGTCGATGCGGGGCGTGCGTCTAAAACGCCGCTGCCGATTGCGTCTGCCGCCTTGCAAATGTTTTTGGCGGCCTCCGCCATGGGACTTGGCGCAAAAGATGACAGCCAAGTCGTTGAAGCCTATCGGCAGATTGCCGGCCTAAAAAATAATCAAACGGAAGGAACAATCACATGACACAAGAAACAATCGGCTTCATCGGCGTGGGCTTTATGGGCCATGGCATGGCTAAGAATATCGTCGAAAAGGGGTATCCGCTCACCGTTATGGGGCATCGCAACCGCGCTCCGGTCGAAGATCTCCTGACGCGCGGGGCCAAAGAAGCCAAAAGCGTTAAGGATCTTGCGAAGGCTTCAACCATCGTCTTTCTCTGCGTGACGGGTTCGAAAGAAGTCGAAGCATTACTGCGTGGTCCCGACGGGCTTGTTGCCAATTTGCCAAAGGGTTCGCTGGTCGTTGATTGCTCCACGTCCGATCCGACTTCGACCATGGCCTTGTTCAAGGAATGCGAAGCGCACGGCATTACGCTCGTCGACGCACCTTTAGGCCGTACGCCGAAGGAGGCATGGGAGGGCACGCTGGATACCATGGTCGGGGCAACCGAAGCGGTGTTCGAGCGGCTCAAGCCCGTGCTGGCGACGTGGTCGGGTCGCGCGGTACATATTGGCGGGCCGGGTGACGGCCACAAAATGAAGCTGATCAATAATTTCCTCTCGCTCGGTTATGCAGCGCTATATTCCGAAGCTTTGGTTTTGGCGCAGAAGGTCGGTATCACGCCGGACCGGTTTGATAGCGTTATCCGCGGCGGCCGTATGGATTGCGGCTTCTACCAAACCTTCATGAAATATACGCTCGAACGCGACCGTGATGCCCACAAGTTTACACTCGCCAACGCGTTCAAAGATATGCGCTATCTTGAATCCATGGCGGATGATGCCGGTATTGCCAATCCCCTCGGCAATGCGGTGAAAAATGCTTACGCCATCGCCATTAATGGTGGGCGGGCTAATGATTTTGTGCCTATGCTGGCCGATGTCGTGGCCGAAGTAAATGGAACATCGTTCGAAAAGAAGTAAGTTATAAAAGCGTTCAATCGGCAACGGCAGGGGTTATTCCCTGCCGACTCCGTTCGCGGGCTAAGAGATAAAGCCCTGAGCCTACAACGATGAAACCACCCAAAAGCGTAAAGCCATCGGGTATGTCACCAAAGACAAAATACCCCAGAAGCACCATCCAGATAAGTTGGGTGTAGATGAAGGGTGACAGAATATAGGCCGGGGCAAATCGGTGCGCTTTGATCAAAGCAAAATGGCCTAGCGCAGCATAGGCACCAAGGGCCACCATTGTAAGAGCAGTCATGATGTCGGGTGGATTTTGCCAAAACCACGGAAGCGCCGGGGTCAATAGAATAGCGCCTACCAACCCTGAATAGACGAGTGTTGTCTCTGTGGAGTCATGCGCCGCCAGATGGCGCGTCATGATGGCATACATCGAATAACAAACCACACCACAGACAGACAGGATGGCCACGGGATGAATCCCGCCAAATCCGGGTCGAGCCACGACAAGAACACCTAAAAAACCCATGATAATGGCGATAAAGCGGTCACGGCTGATGCGTTCGCCCAATAGCGGGCCAGAAAGAAGTGCTACCAATAAGGGGGTCGCAAAAGCGATGGAGATTGTTTGCGAGAGTTGAAGATAATTGACGGCGATAAAATTGAAGAGTGTCGATGCGAAGAGAAAAAGGGATCGGAGGGCCTGAAGACCCGGCTTGTTCGTTTTTAATACACCTGGTTTTGTTTTTGGATTGACGACGATCATCACAAAAATAACGCTGAATACATAACGGCTCCACACCGTTTCCATCGTCGGAATGGTATGGTTCAGCCATTTGGCCGACGTGTCGAGAAGCGAAAACAGAAAAAACGCACCGGCGATCAGCGCGATACCAACCAATCGCTGGCGTGATTGATCGGTGGAACGGGTTGCGTCGGACATGGTTTTGGGTTTTCGAGCGGCGTTATTTCTCCCTTAACGGCAAATCATTGGCTTGACGACAGCAGAGCAGGCTTATCTCCGTTGCATCCCTGTCACGGCTGTTGGATAGGTCGAGTGGAAAAGGGGAGGGCAACTCACATGGATACGCCAAAAAACGACATCTCGTTTAGCGAAGCTCTCCGCCTTTGGCTGCGGATTGGTTGCCTATCGTTTGGCGGTGCACCCGCGCAGATTGCGATGTTGCATAAGAGCGTTGTCGATGAAAGGCGTTGGATCGATGAGACCAGTTTTCTCCACGCACTAAATTTCTGCATGTTGCTGCCGGGACCGGAGGCACAGCAACTGGCTACCTATATTGGCTGGCGCTTGCACGGGGTGAAGGGCGGATTGGTGGCTGGTGTGCTGTTTATTCTTCCCGGCGCGTTGGTGATGCTGGGGCTTTCTTTGGTTTATGCCCTGCTTGGCCATGTACCTTTTGTCACCGCTTTGTTTTTTGGCTTAAAGGCTGCCGTTCTGGCGGTGATCGTTGAGGCGGTCGTTCGAATTGCGAAGCGGGCTTTTAAGACGAAGGCAATGGTTGCCCTCTCCGTTATTGCATTTGCTGCGATCGGGCTCTTGGGCGTGCCATTTCCGGCTCTCGTGCTTGGCGTGGCCGTTTTGGCCTATTGGATTGGGCCACATGTGCCGCAGCTTTTTGCGCTAGCCGCCGTACCTCCGGTACAGGCTGAAATCGCATCGGGACAGACGGGGCGCACGGTTCGGACCATTCTTATATGGATCGCTATCTGGTTTGCGCCATTAGGCCTCGTCGCACTGATGCTCGGGCCAGACCACCGATTGGTGGATATTGGATTATTTTTTGCCAAGCTCGCCACAGTTACGTTTGGCGGGGCCTATGCCCTTCTCGCTTGGCTTGCTCAAGCAGCTGTTGAAAGCAAAGACTGGCTTACGCCTCAAGAAATGGTGGATGGTTTGGGATTAGCCGAAACGACTCCAGGACCCACAATTTTGGTCACGCAATTTGTCGGATTTTTAGCCGCAATGCGTGCGCCAGGTCTCCTTAACCCTGTCTTGGCAGGTGTGCTGGGTGCTATGCTCACCGTTTGGATGACCTTTGCGCCCTCCTTTCTTTGGATTTTTTCCCTAGCTCCCTATCTCGAACGGCTGCGTTCAAACCGCAGGCTTTCTGCCTCACTTTCAGCGATTACGGCGGTGGTGGTTGGTGTGGTCGCGTGGGTTGCCTCTTGGTTTGGGCTGCATGTTCTGTTTGCCGAGGTTGGCGAAACGAACTTCGGCTTCGTCCAATGGCCAGTGGTTAGCCTAGTGAGCGTTAGGCCAGATGCGGTTGCGCTATCAGCGCTCGCCTTTGTACTTTTACTGGTGTTACACCGCGGATTAGGCGCGACGCTTTTGGTAACAACGGCCGCAGGCCTCTTATTGAGGCTTGCCTTGCCTGCGATACTCGGCTTCTTTTGAACCTTATTGGTTTAAGGAGGCATCGATGACGAATGACTATCCCCGCGACATGCTTGGCTATGGCCGGAGCACCCCAGATCCTCAATGGCCAAATGGGGCCAATGTCTGCGTGCAATTCGTCGTCAATTACGAGGAGGGCGGCGAGAATAATATTTTGCATGGGGACGCCGCCTCTGAAGCCTTCTTGTCCGAAATCGTCGGCGCTGCGCAATGGCCCGGTCAACGGCATTGGAACATGGAATCGATTTATGAATATGGCGCAAGAGCGGGATTTTGGCGGCTCTGGCGTATGTTCACCAAGCGCAACATGCCCGTTACCGTTTATGGCGTGACAAGCGCTTTGGCGCGTAGCCCGGACCAATTAAAGGCCATGCAAGAGGCAGATTGGGAAATCGCCTCGCACGGACTCAAATGGGTCGAGCATAAAGACATGCCAATCGAAGAGGAGCGCCGCCAAATCGCCGAATCGATCCGCCTGCATACGGAACTCACAGGCGAGCGTCCGTTAGGCTGGTACACGGGCCGCTGTTCGATGAACACCCAGAATTTGGTGATGGAAGAGGGCGGGTTCCTCTACTCCTCCGATACCTATGCCGATGATCTGCCCTATTGGGTCAAAGGTCCTAAGGGGCCGCACTTGATCATTCCCTATACGCTGGATGCCAACGATATGCGGTTTGCGACCCCGCAAGGCTTCAATACCGGTGAGCATTTCTTTTCCTACCTCAAAGACAGTTTCGACCTGCTGTGGCGCGAAGGGGCGGAAGGCTCGCCGAAAATGATGAATATCGGCCTGCATTGCCGTCTGGTCGGGCGGCCAGGAAGAGCTTTGGCGCTGGAGAAGTTCCTCGATTACGTGCAAAACCACGATAAAGTGTGGGTGGCCAAGCGGGTGGATATCGCGCGGCACTGGAGAGAGGTGCATCCGGCGGGGTAAGAGGGTCAAAAGGGTCTATCGGCTCGATCCGGTCCATTTGAGGCCGTTGTCGCGATTATTGCTCGGCAAGCGGGGACCCTTCGACTGCTATGTGACAAGTGACAATTTTCCTCAGAAATATCCTCGACCTTTCAGAATCTTAACCCCGTTTTCGTTGCTCCGTTTTGTCATAAAAATTATGACAAAAAAAACGCTTGCAATGGGGGGGTAATGCCCCTATCTCCCCTTTGCCCAATTTCGCACGTGCCTGTGGTCGTGTGTCGGTTGGTGGGCATCCGGACAAGAGGCCGGACAGCCGCCCGGGTTCGTCAGTCTTCTCGACGGATCCGATAATCAACCGGCAGCCGGAGGCGAAACCGGCGTACCTCGTTCTCCCCGAGGGACGCGACTTAAAGCAACGACGGAGCGGGCTTTTTCGTCTCTCTTTGCCCTCCAAAGGCAGAGAACCCGAAGAGGCTTGTCCATCTTGCCAACAGTGCGGCGGGGTTCTCCCTTCCAATCTACGGCAGTTCACGCGGTTGATCCAACCCCTCTGGCGTTTCCAACGCGCCGGTGAGGGAAGTCGTCAGTCCATGTTCTGTAATAGGAAGCCGCTTGGCTTCGACTTAAAGGGGGTCCGTGCCATGACCGCACGCATTCGTGAATTTTTACGCACCCGACGTGAGGATGGTCCCTGCGTTGTTGTCGACCTTGATGTCGTGCGCGACAACTACCAAACCTTTGCGCGTGCTTTGCCAGACACAAGCGTTTACTACGCTGTGAAGGCCAATCCTGATCCGGCGGTACTCCGTTTGCTCGCGTCCATGGGTTCTTGCTTTGATACGGCTTCGGTTGTCGAGATCGAAATGGCGCTGGCTGCTGGGGCAACGGCTGATCGCATCTCCTTCGGGAACACGATCAAGAAAGAGCGCGATATCGCGACGGCCTTCACGCTGGGCGTGCGTCTCTTCGCTGTCGATTGTGTCGCTGAAGTTGAAAAAGTTGCGCGCGCGGCACCTGAGGCCCGCGTCTTCTGCCGAATACTGTGCGATGGCGCGGGTGCTGAATGGCCTTTATCGCGAAAGTTCGGCTGTGTACCTGAAATGGCTTCTGATGTACTCGAACATGCGCACCGACTAGGTCTTGAGGCCTATGGTGTATCGTTCCATGTTGGCTCGCAACAGGGCAATGTCGAGGCTTGGGATCAAGCGCTTGGTTCTGCTTCCACCATCTTCCGCGAATGCGCCGAGCGTGGCATGCACCTCTCCATGGTCAATCTCGGAGGGGGGTTCCCGGCTAAGTATTTGAAGCCAGTACCTGGTGTCGAGAGCTATGGCGAAGCGATTTTCCGTGGACTTGTCAAGCATTTCGGCAATGATTTGCCCGAAACCATCATCGAACCAGGCCGTGGCATGGTGGGTGATGCGGGCATCATCGAGTCCGAAGTCGTACTGATTTCAAAGAAATCAGAAGACGATGACGTGCGGTGGGTCTATCTCGACATCGGCAAATTCGGCGGACTGGCCGAGACGATGGACGAGTCGATCCGTTATCCGATCCGCACGCAGTATGATGGATCCGAAATGTCGCCTTGCGTACTTGCAGGCCCAACCTGCGATTCTGCGGACGTTCTCTACGAAAAACTGCCATATTACTTGCCAATCTCGCTCCAGATTGGCGATAAGGTGCTTATTGAGGGGACGGGCGCTTATACTACCACCTATTCGGCGGTAGCCTTTAACGGGTTCCCTCCCCTCCGATCATACGCGATCTGAAACAACGCAAAAGCGTTAATCCTCAAGGCTCGGCGGTTCATCCGCCCGGCCTGTTCCACTGTCACACCTTCACGACACTAGGAATGGCCCGGGCTTTGAGCGCCGGGTTAGGAGTTCGAACATGATCACTATCCGTGAGGAAAGTTCCGCTGATGTAGCCGCGCGCGAGGCCTTGTTAGATGAGGCCTTTGGCATTGAGCGGTTTGAAAAAACCTGCGAGCGATTGCGGGAAGGCCGCGTTCCTGCGCGGGGATTGGCGCTTGTTGCAGAATTAAATGGGGAAGTCGTTGGTACTGTTCGCCTTTGGCACGTGAAAGCAGGTACTGTAGATGATGCCCTCGTACTTGGCCCATTGGCGGTGTCGCGGGCTTGCCAGTCGCAGGGTATCGGTGCGTGTTTGATGCGTGCGACGCTTAATCGAGCTGCATTAGCCGGATATGTGGCGGTTCTTTTGGTTGGAGATGCACCGTACTATGCCCGATTTGGCTTCGCTGCACGCTTAACGGACAGTCTTTGGTTGCCCGGGCCTGTTGAACGTGATCGGTTTCTAGCTCTCGAACTCCAGCCTAGCGCGCTTTCAAAGGCTTGGGGGCTTGTAAAGGCGACCGGTGAACTTGAGGAATTTAGGTCTGTTCCAGCTAATGTATTGGCCGAGAAATCAATACAAGAAGCGGCTTGATGCGAAATTTGCGCAGATAGCATATCAAAAATCCAGTTTTTACGTTAAGATAAACGGTCAAACGTTCGCTTGCCTATTGATGGAGAGGTTTAAATTTTGGACGAATATTCGATATTAGCCCGCGTGGAAGGTTCAATTGTATTGATAGGCTTCGGCTCAATTGGCCGTGGTATCCTCCCTTTGATTGAACGTCACATTGACTTTGATCTGAAACGCCTTGTTGTCATTGATCCTTCAGACGCACATCGGGCTATATTGGACGAACGCGGTATTCGTTTCATTCACCAGGCAGTGACCCAGGATAACTATCGGGAATTGCTGGCCCCATTGCTGACCGAGGGAGACGGTCAGGGATTTTGTATCAATCTTTCGGTCGATACCTCATCGCATGACATCATGGAATTCGTTCGGTCATTGGGTGCACTGTATATCGATACGGTTGCAGAGCCTTGGCTTGGCTTTTATTTTGATAAATCCAAAGGCCCCGGTGAACGGTCAAATTACGCGCTTCGTGAGGCTATTCTGGATCTTCGGCGCCGATCGCCGGGAGGGCCGACATCGATTTCATGCTGTGGGGCCAATCCGGGTATGGTCTCTTGGTTCGTCAAACAGGCGTTGCTCAATTTAAAGCATGATATGGGCGTTTTGGGTGATGATCCAAAAGTGAAATCGGAATGGGCTGATTTAGCTAACCGCCTAGGTGTTAAAGGTATCCATATTGCCGAACGGGATACGCAGCGCGCAAGTAAACCCAAGATACGCGGCATGTTCGTCAATACTTGGTCGGTAGAGGGATTTGTGTCCGAAGGGCTTCAACCAGCGGAACTAGGCTGGGGGAGCCATGAAAAATGGTTTCCAGAAAACGGTCGAACGCATTCAACTGGCTGCCAATCAGCCATCTATCTTATGCAACCGGGTGCTAATACCCGTGTTCGTACTTGGGTACCTACGGCGCAGGCGCAGTACGGATTTTTGGTTACGCATAATGAAGCGATTTCAATTTCAGACTATCTGACCGTAAAGGACGGTGCGGGGGCAATCGTCTACCGTCCAACATGCCACTATGCGTATCATCCCTGCAACGACGCTGTTCTGTCTCTGCACGAAATGTTTGGTCAAGGCGGAGAGCAGCAGGCGGAATGGAAGATTCTAGATGAGAAAGAAATCGTCGATGGTGGCGATGAGTTGGGCGTATTACTTTATGGCCACGCGAAAAATGCCTATTGGTTTGGCTCGCGGCTTTCCATCGAAGAGACCCGTAGACTAGCGCCCTATCAGAATGCAACGGGCATGCAAGTTACCTCGGCTGTCTTAGCAGGAATGGTGTGGGCGCTCGAAAATCCGGCGTCAGGAATCGTCGAGGCAGACGATATCGATTATCGCCGTTGTCTAGAAATTCAAAGGCCATATCTTGGTTCACTTGAAGGTCACTATACGAGTTGGACACCAGTTACGGGACGCCCTGGGTTGTTTCCAGAAGACATTGACCTTTCGGATCCTTGGCAATTCCGAAATATTCTGGTTCGTTAAGGTCTTCTAAAGTCGCGGAGTTATCATCGGGGCCTGTTTTGTCTCGCTCCACCTAAAATGCGGAGAGAGATTTTCAGAATGCAATTGATCACAGTACGGCAACTTGGGGTCGATGATGCAGCTGCATTTCTTGCAACTCGGCAACGGGCGCTGCGGGACCATCCTGATGTGTATACGTCGACGGCTGAAGAATGGGACGTGCCCGTGTCGCATGCGGTTGAGCGCATTCAACGCAATATCGTCTTTGGTGGATTTGTAGACGATACACTTGCGGGCGTGGTGACCTTATCATTGACGGCACGCCGCGCCACGAAGCAACGGCATAAGGCCGAAATATGGAGCGTCTATGTTGCGCCGGAACATCGCGGATTAGGCATTGCAAGGGCGATGATGGTACAAACAATTGCCGAAGCGAAGTTGCTCGGCTTTTTCTCTGTTATGCTCTCTGTCGCCGACGGTAACGTTGTTGCCCTAAAGCTTTATGAAAGCATGGGGTTTCTCCGATACGGAACCGAGCCACGCGCTATCCGATTGCCTGAGAATGGCCAATTTATCGATAATCACTTCATGCAACTCGACTTAATTGAACCATAACCGGTGTAAAAAAGTCGACCCGTTGCATCGTTTAAGGCAATGTAAGCACGCCAGCTGCACCTTCTTCCGTGCCAAAAATCATCCGATTGCCGGTACGGTTCCAGCCCATTGAAGTAACTTTGCCGCCCTCCTTTGTGGCTGGGCGCACCAGCAGTTCTGCTCCATCCGTAAGACGACAAAGCAAGATACAACTGTCCTCATACCCAATGGCGACTACAAGAGCTCGGGGATGGAACGCAACGGCTGAAACTTTCGAATGGCGAACGCCGCATTCGCGTGGGGCCTTGCCCATTGGACCTTCTTTGTCTTTAAAGGGCCAGATGATGGCGGCATCTGCGCCGGACGTGGCGAGCCAATGTCCATCGTGCGACCAAGAAAAACTGCGGGTTTTTGACGGATAGCCGGACATTCGCATATCTTTACCATCGGCAAGGCGCCAACCATGCAGCATGTTTTCCTGCATAGAGGTTACAAGAAACCGTCCGTCAGGTGAAAGCGTTACATCAAGATGTGACCCCTTCCATTCACGAACTTCCGGTATTCCCGCTGTGTTTGGGAACCAAAGACTCACCCCGTTATAATGGCTAATGGCGATCCGGTAGCCTTTCGGGGAAAAGACTAGGCCTTGGGCCGTCGACGGAGCTGTCCATTCTTTCCGCTCACCTTTGCCATCGCGAGCAACGACCTTTTTACCCGTCGACCATGCCACTGAACCTGATGGTCCAATAGCAAGCGCGTCGATCCAACGTCCTTTTTCGTCGCCAAGGATTTCAGAGGCTCCACCCGGTGTCGTGGCTATGACTTTGCCATCGTCACCACCGGTTAGAAGAATAATTCCATTACAGGCTGCTAACAGGATGGCTGCATCGCCATGCGGTGAAATGAAAGCTCCCGCTCCTCCGGTGAGAATTCTGCCATCAGCGAGCGCCAAGGTGGGATCCTCACCCAAAAACTGTGCCCGGATTACATGGGTACCAGCATCAATGGGTAAAACGCGTTGGGTAAGCGATTCTTGTTGCGGTTCGCTCATGCGCGGCAGGCCTCGACGGCCTTCTCAATGGCGGCACGGTTCAGTTGATGGCCGATGAATACCATCTTTGATTGCCGTGTCTCGTCCTGCTTCCATTCCCGCTGCAGATCTCCATCTAATATCATATGCACGCCCTGGAAAACGAACCGCTTAGGCTCGTCTTTGAACGACAAAATTCCCTTGCAACGCAAGATATTTGGTCCCTCTTTCTGCGTAAACTCGTTTATCCAAGGCATGAACTTCTCAGGGTCGATATCGCCTGAAACCGTGAGGGCAACGGATTGAATGGCCTCGTCGTGGTGGACATGGACGTCTTCAAGAAATTCCGGTGCGATATCGAGAATGCGATCGAGATCGAAAGCATTCTTACCTAGCACGGCATCAAGGGGAACCGACGAACGCGTGGTTTTGTGGATGGTCGCATAAGCATTGATGGAACGAATACTTTTTTCAGCACTGACCAATTCTTCGGCACTAACGAGGTCGATCTTGTTGAGAACGATAACATCTGCAAATGCGATCTGATTCTTGACTTCGGGTGCGTCTTTCAACTGATTTTTCAACCATCTTGCATCAACAACGGTGACGACAGCATCAAGCCGAGCACGGGCCGATACATCCTCATCAACAAAGAAGGTTTGAGCGACGGGCGCTGGATCAGCAAGCCCAGTCGTTTCAACGATAATAGCATCAAATTTGCCTTTTCGTTTCATTAAACCTTCAATAATACGGATCAAATCGCCACGAACAGTGCAGCAAATGCAGCCGTTGTTCATTTCGAATACTTCTTCATCTGCACCAACAACCAGGTCATTATCGATGCCAATTTCACCAAATTCATTGACGATGACGGCAAACTTCTTGCCATGTGGTTCGGTGAGGATGCGATTTAACAGCGTTGTTTTTCCGGCGCCGAGATAGCCGGTAAGGACGGTAACAGGTATCTTATCGGACATAGCGTTCTCCGGACGGAAAAGGAGGGCGGGCCAGACTATGGCATCATCGCCTTGGTCAGTTCTCTTATATTGGTTTCCATCATCGTGATGTAAGTCCCTGCTGGACCATTTTCGTTGGAAAGTGCATCTGAATACAGTTTTCCTCCAATCTTGGCACCCGATTCCTTTGCGATTTGTTCAGCAAGCCGAGGATCGGAGATGTTTTCGATGAAGATCGCTGGAATATGCTCTGACTTCACTTGTCGAATGATGGTTGCAACATCTTTGGCGGATGCCTCCGATTCCGTCGAAACACCTTGTGGTGCGATTATGGAGACGCCGTAGGCCTGTTCGAAATAGCCAAAGGCATCATGCGTTGTGACGATTTTTCGGCGTTCTGAAGGAATAGCGATGATAGAGGACCTTATAAATGCGTCCAGTGATATAAGATTTGCGTCGTAACGATAGAAATTATTCTCATAAGTAATTTTTCCTGCAGGGTCGATGGCGATTAAGGCCTCAGTGATGTTGGCTGCATAAATTCTTATGTTTCTGACATCTTGCCAAGCATGGGGATCGAGGTCCTCATATCCATTTTTATATTTCCGGCTGTGTGGTTTTATTCCGGATGTTACAATTATCAATTTTGTTTTACTGGCGGCTGATTTCACTAGTCGTTCCATCCAGCCTTCAAAGCCAAGTCCGTTTAAGAAAACGAGCTTTGATTGAGCTATTCGGACAGCGTCTTTTGGGGCAGGATTAAAGACGTGAGCGTCTTGTTCGGGACCAACGAGGGTATCAACTGAAACGCGATCCCCACCAATTTCTTGAATCAGATCGGTGAGAATTGAAAAACTTGCAACAACTTGGATTTTTTCGTCTGCTTTTACTGGGCCGATTAGCATTAATATAATAGATATTATTATTCCACTACTTTTAATATCCATTTCGATACCCCTTCAGGTCTGACCTTCAGGCTGCGAGGTGCTTACGGGGAATGAAGCGGAGAAGTAGCCCGTTTCGTCCCCCTATGAGGATTGAAATGAGATAGATCACACCAGCGCATAAGATAATAGTGGGGCCGGTTGGAGTGCCCGCGTGATAGGATGCGATAATCCCGAGGTAACTTGAGATAAATCCAATCAAAGTTGCCGTCGCCAGCATGCCCTCAAGTGTGGAAGTCCAGAATCGTGCCGCAAAGGCTGGCAGCATCATTAGGCCAACCGACAGCAATGTACCCAGCGCATGAAACCCTGCGACAAGGTTGAGGACGACCAGAGCCAAAAATCCGAGATGGGTCACTCCGCTGCTTTGGCTCACAGTGCGTAAAAAGAGAGGGTCGACGCATTCGAGAACCAATGGTCTAAAGAGGATGGCAAGCGTTACCAGGCTGACGGTTGCCGAGGATGCAAGCAGCAGCAGCGTCGGGTCATCGAGCGCCAGTACAGATCCGAAGAGGACGTGTAGCAGGTCAACATTCGATCCGCGTAACGACACGAGCACGACACCACCTGCTAGCGAGATGAGATAGAAGGAGGCCAGTGCAGCATCTTCTTTTAGCACGGTTAAGCGGGTTACGAGGCCCGCCAGCAGGGCAACAACGAACCCGGCGACTAACCCGCCAGCCGTCATGAAGCCAAGCGAAAGTCCTGCGATAAGATAACCCAGCGCCGCGCCGGGTAGGATGGCATGGGCCATGGCGTCACCGACCAAGCTCATGCGCCGAAGCATCAGAAAAACACCGATTGGCCCGGCACCGAGGGAGAGCGCCATTGCGCCTACCAAAGCACGCCGCATAAAGGCGAACTCGGCGAAGGGAGAGATGGACATCTCGTAAAATAACATTAGCGTGTTCATGCGGCCCGCTCGCAAAAATCCGCGCTGGGATCATAGGCTTCAATCATTGAACGGGCTTTGGCGAGGTTGGATTCCGTCAATACATCGGCGGCCACCCCCCAAGCGACAGGTTCGCGGGCAAGCATAAGGCAGTCGGGGAAAAAATCAGAAGCCAATGCCATGTCGTGCAACACGGCGATGATGGTACGGCCCTCTTGGTGCCAGTGTTTCACAAGATTCATCAAATCAAGCACCGTCTTGGTGTCGATCGCCGCAAAGGGTTCGTCGATCAGGATCACATCGGCATCCTGCACCATCAGCCGGGCGAAAAGCACGCGTTGCATCTGGCCGCCGGAAAGCGTGCCGACGAGGCGGGTCTCAAAACCCGCGAGCCCAACCTTCCCCAGCGCGTCGGTAACCTTTGCCCGAACCGCGCGCGTGGTAGATCCGAAAATGCCGATTGTGCGCCAGAGGCCCATGGCCACTAAATCTTCGACAGAAATGGGAAAATCCCGTTCCAAATCGGCTGATTGGGGTAAATAAGCAACCCGCGCGCTTGGAAGCGAAAGGGAAAGTGATCCGCCCAGCGGCTCCAACGTTCCGATAATAGACTTTAACAGCGTCGATTTTCCCGCTCCATTGGGACCAACGACGGCTGTCAGACTACCGGCTGCAAAGGTACCGTTGAGATGATGTACGGCGGGATGTCGGTCATACCCAAGCGTTAAATCGTGAAGATGGATTGACGCGGAGCGTATGGGTCTCATTGCATCACCGCGAAAACAGCGAGCCAAAGGATAGCAAGTAACGCTACAGCGCCCAGAATTCGGCTTAAAACCGAAAGCTGTAAAAGGGAAATTCTGCTCCCGTCCACCTTTGAGCGTAAAGGTTTGTGATGATGTGCGGAATGGGAGTGATTGTTGGTCATCAGAACCGAGATGCTGGCTTCAGGGGAGACTTTATACCAGTGAATGAAGCTGCCCGAAAGAGAAATGTAATATTATAACATTTCAAAACGCATCAAAGCTGTTACCCGCGAATTGGCTCCAGTGAAACGGCCCGCTTCATAAATTCATAGAGAGCGTAGAGGCTTACCGCGCCGAAAGCCATCATCAAGACGAGCGCAATGGTGTTGCCCAGCTGAAAAAGGCCTGCAATGGCCCATCCGGCAGCAATTGCGACGCCGATAAATTCGGTGCCAACGAGAACGCCAACGCTGATCAGCGTTACCAAATTTTTCATATTGATCTGGCCGGATTTTGCCATGAGTGGAACCTCTTCAAATGTCAGTTGGGAAGTAGCGCGATCTTGCGCCATAAGCAAGGCAAGTGCCTATTATCGTGCCGGCATGAAAATACGCCTTATTCCCCTCTTACATGACAATTTGTAGCTAATGCCTAGAATTGCTTGCCATATTGACTTAAATCACGCTTTTGACAATCCGAACGGCAAGACCGCCGTATGGTGTACATTGGTTTCGTTTACGGCGGTACCCGCAAGAGGATTTAGATGACTGCGATGTTACGACCCGCCGCGCGGCGCGCTGATGTGCAATTACCGCCAGATCACCCTCGGGTGAGCCTTGGCAAGATTGGCGTTTTGTTGCTCAATCTCGGCACGCCGGATGCTACTGATTATTGGTCGATGCGCCGGTATTTGAAGGAATTTTTGTCGGATCGTCGTGTGATTGAAGTACCACGCCTTTTGTGGTGGCCGATTCTGAATTTGATCATCCTGACCGTTCGCCCGGGACGTAAAGGCAAGGATTATGATACGATTTGGAACAAAGACCGCAATGAGAGCCCGCTAAAGACCATTACGCGCTCCCAGGCTGAAAAGCTCGCCGAACGGCTCAAGGGCGTTGATGACCGGATCGTGGTGGATTGGGGGATGCGCTACGGCAATCCTTCGACGCCGGAGCGGATCAAAGCGCTCCAAGCGCAAGGGTGTGATCGGATTTTACTAGTTCCGCTTTATCCACAGTCTTGTGCTGCGACTTCGGCGACCGCATGTGACAAGGCGTTTGAAACGCTCATGCAAATGCGCTGGCAGCCGGCGGTGCGGGTTGCGGCCCCTTGGCATGATGATCCCGCTTATATTCAGTCGCTTGTGACCTCGATTCGCGCCAAGCAGGCCGAGATTGATTTTGAACCCGATATGATTGTGGCGTCGTTTCACGGGGTACCAAAATCCTACTTGATGAAAGGCGACCCCTACCATTGCCAATGCATGAAAACGGGTCGACTGCTCCGGGAGGCGCTTGGGCTTTCAAGTGAAAAATTTATGGTGTGTTTTCAGTCCCGCTTCGGAACGGAAGAGTGGCTGAAGCCCTATTTGATCGATACCATGGGCGAGTTACCCGAAAAGGGTATCAAAAAGGTGCTGGTTATCGCACCTGGCTTTGCAGCGGATTGCCTTGAGACACTGGAAGAAATCGAGGGCGAGAACTGTGAGCATTTCATGCATCACGGCGGCGAGAAATTTGCCTATGTTCCTTGCTTAAATGATTCCGAGCCCGGTATCGATGTGATCCAACAGGTCGTGACCCGCGAGCTGCAGGGCTGGATCTGATCAGGCAGCCCCAATCCGCAATAGATCGAGGATGTGGATAAGGCCTACGGGTTGTTCGTCGGCTACGACTACCAGCGAGCTGATCTTGCGGCTCTCCATAATCTCGAGCGCTTCGGCGATGAGTGTGTCGGGCGAAACGGTTTTGGGCGACTTGGTCATGATTTCCTCGACCGGCCGTCCGAGCAGATCGGATGCCATATGGCGGCGTAAATCGCCGTCTGTCACGAGTCCCGCCAATCTGTCATCGGCGGTCACAACGATCACGCAGCCGAGACCCTTGGCGCTTATCGTCAGAACGGCCTCGGACATGGGCATTCTTAAGCGAATGAGCGGTAGCCGTTCACCTGTATGCATAACCGCACCAACCTGACGCAATTGCGCGCCAAGCTTGCCGCCGGGGTGGAAACGCCGAAAATCGTGCGAGGTAAAGCCTCTGCTCTCCAATAACGCCACCGCCAAAGCGTCACCCAGCGCCAATTGCATGGTGGTGGATGTTGTTGGGGCAAGCCCGTTCGGGCAGGCCTCTTTGGCACGCGGCAGGCAAAGACAAATATCGGAGCCTTTCGCAAGCGAACTTTCGGCTTGCGAGGTAATCGAGATCAGCTTGACACTATCGCGCTCGGCATAGGCGATAATGTCGGCAAGCTCAGAGGATTCGCCTGACCAAGACATCGCTAAGATCACATCATCCGGCTGAATCATGCCAAGATCGCCGTGGCTTGCTTCACCGGGATGGACGAAATGCGCAGGCGTGCCGGTTGAGGCCATCGTTGCAGCGATTTTGCGGCCGACATGGCCAGATTTTCCCATGCCTGAAATGATGACACGACCAGGCGCGGCAAGAATGGTGTCTACAGCTTTGCTGAAGGCCAGCCCCAGATCGCCTTCCATCGCTTCCGCGAGGGAGGCGAGGCCTGCGACTTCGGTCGATAGCGTGCGGCGGGCGGACAGGATTGCTGGGGTATCAACCAAAATCGGGCTTCCTTAAAGGAGTTGACGCAGTGCTATGCGAAGCTCGCCACCCAGTTCGGCGTGCTCAAGCGCATATGCGATGTTTGCCGTTAGAAAACCAAGTTTTGTTCCGGTGTCATGCACACGGCCATCAAAAATATGGGCAAAAAATGGTTCGGATTGTTGCAGCGCTACCATTGCATCGGTCAATTGAATTTCACCGCCTGCGCCTCGCGTTTGGCTTCCGAGCAGATCAAAAATCTTAGGCGAGAGGATGTAACGGCCCGATATTGCGAGATTCGAAGGTGCTGTTCCTTGCCGCGGTTTTTCTACCATTTGGCGGATCGGAAGAGCCGCCTTTGGTCCTGCGGCGACATCCACAATGCCATAGCGATGGGTTTCGTCGTCCGGTACTTCATAAACGCCAATCATGTTGCCGCCATGTTCTTCTTGGGCGTCCATCATGGATTTGAGGCAGGGCGTTGGGCTGTGGTGAAGCATGTCGGGCAGCAAAACAGCGAAGGGCTCGTTACCGACCAAATCACGCGCACACCAGACGGCATGGCCAAGGCCAAGCGGTTCTTGCTGGCGGGTGAAACTTGTCGTGCCTGCCATCGGCAGATCCCTCGCGAGTTCGGCTAGATCCGATGCGCGATTGCGATCCTTCAAGGTCCGGTCGAGCTCAAAGGCGATATCGAAATGATCTTCGATGGTCCCTTTGTTTCGGCCGGTCACAAAGATGAAGTGCTCAATGCCTGCGGCCCGAGCCTCGTCAAAGACATGCTGGATGACTGGCCGGTCAACCACCGGCAGCATTTCTTTAGGGATTGCCTTTGTAGCAGGCAAAAAGCGGGTACCTAGACCAGCAACAGGAAAAACGGCTTTGCGAATACGGGACATGGGGAAGCGTTTCAGTCGAAACTCGGGTTACAGGCACGCCAAGGCGCAGGGGTTTATGTAGCGCAAATCAGAGCGCGGGGGAATGCCGTCTCTCTCATCTCTACGATCAAGCCGTCATAAAGATAAAATAAACCATTTTAAGGCTCAATAGTTTCATTGTTTCCCGATAGAATCAGAAGAATATGCCCCGTATCATTTTGTTCTGTGTTGCCCTTGCGTTTTTACTCTGTAACTGTGGCCAGTATTCCGGTGTCGCGGAGGCTAAAGCAAAGACGGATACGGCAAAGCATGCGCTAGGTGAACCGAGTTTCAGGGCTTTTTTGGACCGTTTATGGCCCGTTGCGCGAGCACGAGGGGTGACGCGCGAGACGTTCTTGGTGGCGATGTCGAATGTAACGCCGGATCAAGACGTGGTCGATCTCACGAAAAAGCAGTCCGAATTCGTCAAGCCGATTTGGGAATATCTTGCTTCTGCGACGTCTTCGAACAGGCTGGAGCGCGGATCGAAAATGGCTGGCGTCAACCAGTCAACGTTGGATGCAATTGAGCAGCGGTATGGCGTTGAGCGCTCGGTTATCCTCGGCGTTTGGGGGATGGAAACCAATTTTGGCGGTTATACGGGGGGTAAAGACATCCTCCGTTCACTCGCCACCTTGGCCTCGGTTGGGTATCGTGGCACCTATTTTCGCGATGAGCTGATCGGCGCATTGCTTATTTTACAACAGCGCCATGTAGCGCGGGCCGATTTTAAGGGCTCGTGGGCCGGCGCGATGGGACAGACGCAGTTTATGCCGTCCTCGTTCCAGAGATTTGCGGTTGATTTCGATGGCGACGGCAAGAAAGACATCTGGACCAATGTGCCGGATGCTTTGGCCTCGACCGCCAATTATTTGAAGCAAAATGGCTGGCAGGCCGGGTTACCTTGGGGTTTTGAGGTCACAATCCCGCATGGCTTTGATTATCGGCTTCGGCGTTTGGCGTTTGGCGAGTGGGCGAGCCAAGGCGTGCGGCGCGCCGATGGCCAAGGTATGCTAGGCAGCGGTGAGGCGAGCCTCTTCTTCCCTGCCGGAGCCGATGGCCCAGCCTTTCTCGTGACCAGTAATTTCGATGTGATCAAGCGGTATAACAATTCGGATGCCTATGCGCTTGGCGTGGCGATGTTGGGAGATCGGATCTATGGAGCAGGACCAGTAAGGGCCTCTTGGCCGGTGAATGATCCGATTCTTGGGCTTCAGCAGCGCGTAGAATTGCAGGAATCGCTGACTCGGCTTGGCTATGACGTTGGCGAGGCGAATGGTCGGATCGGCTCTCTGACGCGCGCGGCGATTAGGGATTTTCAAGAAAAGCGAGGGCTGAGGCCGGACGGGTATGCGGGCCGCAGGGTGCTTGAGGCTTTGAGGGTTAGGTGAGGGTGTAGGGTGTAGGGAGTAGTTTCCGCACGGCGATTTGGTTCTCGGACACTTTCCTCTCTCCCTTAAGGGGGGGGAGGATCTTCAGGCGGCTCGAAATTACACCCTATACCCTCACCCTACACCCTAACGCCCTCACCTTGGCAAATTCGTTTTCCCCATCAACTGCTTATCCACGCTGTGGGCAGCCTGCCGGCCTTCGCGGATCGCCCAAACCACAAGCGATTGGCCACGGCGCATGTCGCCGCAAGCGAACACGTTGTCGACACTGGATTTATACGCCACCATATCCGCTAAGACATTGCCGCGCGGATCGAGCTTGACTTGGGCTTCCGCTAACATGCCGTCGGCAATCGGCGCGACAAAGCCCATAGCGAGCAAGACGAGATCGGCGCGAAGCTCGAATTCCGAGCCCGGGATGGGTTGGAACTTCTCGTCGACACGAACACAATGGAGCGCCTTAACCGTGCCATCTTCACCGGAGAACGAAACCGTGTTGACCGCAAAATCACGCTCAGCACCTTCTTCTTGAGACGAGGAGGTGCGCATTTTCATCGGCCAATTTGGCCAAGTCATGAGCTTGTCCTCTTTTTCGGGTGGCCTTGCCATAATCTCGATTTGGGTAACGGACAATGCACCCTGACGGATCGAAGTGCCGATGCAGTCCGAGCCCGTATCGCCTCCACCGATGACGACAACATGCTTGCCATTGGCCAAGATAGGCTCGTTGGATTTAAGCGATTCATGCGAGACGCGGCGGTTTTGCTGCGGCAGAAAATCCATCGCGAAATGGATGCCTTGCAGATCGCGGCCCGGCACCGGCAAATCGCGCGGCTTTTCGGAGCCACCGGCTAGAATGACAGCATCATAGGAGGCTTTTAACTCGCTGATCGTTTTATCAACGCCGACATGCACGTTGCAGTGGAATTCGACGCCTTCTGATTCCATTTGCGCAACGCGACGGTCGATCAGCGTCTTTTCCATCTTAAAGTCAGGAATGCCATAGCGCATCAAACCGCCGGGCTTGCCGTTTTTCTCGAAGACGTGGACTTCATGGCCCGCGCGGGCAAGTTGTTGCGCCGCTGCTAAACCGGCTGGCCCAGACCCAACAATAGCCACGCGCTTGCCGGTGAGCTTGGCCGCAGGCTCGGGCACAATCCAGCCCTCTTCCCATGCGCGATCCACAATGGCGCATTCGATGGATTTGATTGTGACGGGGCTGTCATTGAGGTTCAAGGTGCAGCTTGCCTCGCACGGCGCGGGGCAGATGCGGCCGGTGAATTCGGGGAAATTATTGGTGGAATGTAGGTTACGCGACGCTTCCTGCCAGTCATTATGATAGACAAGGTCGTTCCAATCCGGGATCTGGTTGTTCACTGGGCAGCCATTGTGGCAGTATGGAATACCGCAATTCATGCAGCGCGCCGCCTGATCCTTGGTCGCTTCTTCCGAGAGCGGGATTACGAATTCCTTATAATGACGGATACGGTCAGAAGCGGGCGCATAGCGCCGGTCGCGACGGTCGATTTCTAGAAACCCTGTTACCTTGCCCATTCTATTCCCCTGCAACCGCTAAAGGTTGGTTCTCATTCTCGGCCATCAATTCCTTGAGTGCGCGGCGATATTCGACCGGCATCACTTTGCGGAATTTGCCTTTGTAATCGTCCCAATGATCGAGGATTTCACGCGCCCGGGTCGAGCCCGTATAGCGTACGTGGTTCTCGATCAGCATGTGCAGGCGCTCGGCATCGTGGCGGGTCATGTCGCCCATAACGTCGACGCGGCCATGGCCTTCGAGGTCGCCGGAGGAGTGGTTCCAGCGCTGGTTCAGCTCCTCTTCCTCGGCCACGGGCTCGAGTTCCACCATCGCCATGTTGCAGCGCTCCGGGAAATTGCCCTCCTCGTCAAGCACATAGGCGATGCCGCCCGACATGCCGGCCGCGAAGTTACGTCCCGTCTTGCCGAGCACCACGACAATGCCGCCCGTCATATATTCGCAGCCGTGATCGCCGGTGCCCTCGACAACCGCAATCGCTCCGGAATTGCGAACGGCAAACCGCTCGCCGGCTACGCCACGGAAATAGCATTCACCGGCGATCGCGCCATAGAGCACGGTGTTGCCGACAATGATCGATTCATGCGGCACGATTTGGGTCGCTTCTTTCGGCGGATAGATGATCAGCTTGCCGCCAGAAAGGCCCTTGCCGACGTAATCATTGGCTTCGCCTTCAAGCTCTAGTGTCACTCCGCGCGCAACCCATGCGCCGAAGCTTTGGCCTGCGGTACCTTTCAGCGATACATGGATCGTGTCATCGGGTAGACCCTTATTGCCGTAACGCTTGGCGACTTCGCCGGAGAGCATTGCGCCTGCCGTGCGGTTCAAGCTCTTGATCCGCGTTTCGATCTTCACCGGCGTGCGATGTTCGAGCGCCGACGAGGCTTTTTCGATCAGCGCACGGTCGAGGACCGATTCAAGATGGTGATCTTGCAGCATTGAGTGGTGGATGTCGGTTGGCTTTTCAGCTTCTGGCTTCGAGAACAGCTTCGAGAAATCGAGGCCCTTCGCCTTCCAATGGGTAATCGCTGGATCGCGATCCAACATCTGCATTTGGCCTACCATTTCGCTGAAGGTGCGATAGCCCAAACGTGCCATTTCTTCGCGGACTTCTTCAGCGACGAAGAAGAAGAAATTGATGACATGTTCGGGCAAGCCCACAAAGCGCTTGCGCAGCACAGG
>Ga0007795_10000074_pt1 | contig 22501 bp, 21 predicted proteins | sample CryBogmetaGMA1M_FD_60369 | JGI IMG/M metagenome (GOLD analysis project Ga0007795, IMG submission 60369) | Freshwater microbial communities from Crystal Bog, Wisconsin, USA - MA1M | ecosystem: Environmental > Aquatic > Freshwater > Lake | place: Crystal Bog, Wisconsin, USA | collected 2009-07-06
GCCAGAACCCTTGGTGCCAGAGCCGTCGTTAGTGCCGTTCATGATCCCCAAACGATGAAAGGCGAAACTGCTGGAATGGTGCCAAAAGCAAAAGCTCCTGAACGGCCGTTAAAGCAATTTGAGTTGAAAAGCAAGGTCCAAAGCAATGCTGGACTTTACCTATTTCAATCTAACTCTATTTTGCGCCATAAACAGCCTAACCGGCAGTCTGCACAAAGGTTTGTTGGGCCAGTTCCTCAACTGAGGGGCAAGTGCACACCAAGTTGCGATCGCCATAAGCATTATCAATGCGGGCAACTGCAGGCCAAAACTTGTTGCTTCTCTGGCCGTCACCGGCAGGGAATGCTGCCTGACTGCGGCTATAGGGCCGATCCCAACCATCAGCTGTCACCGCAGCGAGGGTGTGGGGAGCTCGCTTCAGCGGGTTGTTGACGGGATCCAGCTCCCCAGCCTCGATCCCAGCCGCCTCAGCCCGAATCGCCACCATCGCTGCACAAAAGCGATCGATCTCCGCGAGCGACTCACTTTCCGTAGGCTCCACCATCACCGTGCCGGCCACAGGCCAACTGACGGTGGGGGCATGGAAGCCAAAATCCATCAGCCGTTTGGCCAGGTCGTCGACCTCCAGGCCAATGCTGCGCTTGAGGGGCCGCAAATCGAGGATGCATTCGTGGGCGACCCAACCATTGGCTCCCCAGAAAAGAACTGGGAAGTGGGGATCCAGGCGCTTGGCAATCACATTGGCCGCCAGCAACGCCACCTGGCTGGCCCTGCGCAAGCCAATCCCCCCCATCATGCGGATGTACATCCAACTGATCGGCAGAATGCTGGCGCTGCCCAAGGGGGCTGCAGACACCTGACCCGCCCCATCGGCGAGGGAATCACCAACCGATCCAGGCAGAAAGGGCACTAGGTGCTCAGCCACAGCAATTGGTCCGACCCCTGGCCCACCCCCCCCATGGGGGATGCAGAAGGTCTTGTGCAAGTTGAGATGGCAGACATCGGCCCCATAGAGGCCGGGCTTGCAAAGCCCCACCTGGGCGTTGAGGTTGGCGCCATCGAGATAAACCTGGCCTCCGTGGGCATGCACCAAATCGCAGATCTGGCCCAAATCAGCCTCAAAAACCCCATGGGTGGATGGATAGGTAATCATCAAGGCCGCCAGATCACTGGCATGGGCCTGAACCTTGGCTGCCAAATCCACCTCGTCAATGGCGTCGTCCTGGCAGGCAACCGGCACAACCTGCATGCCTGCCATCACCGCACTGGCGGGATTGGTGCCGTGGGCACTCACCGGAATGAGGCACACCCGGCGATGGCCCTCACCGCGGCTGCGGTGCCAGGCACGAATGGCCAAGAGCCCGGCGTATTCGCCCTGGGATCCGGCATTCGGCTGCAGCGAAACGGCCGCAAAACCCGTAATGGCGGCCAACCAGTCCTCCAGTTGGGCAGCAAGTATTTGGTAACCAACCGTCTGAGAGCACGGAGCCAAGGGATGCAACTGGCCAAAGGCGGGCCAACTCACCGGAGCCAGTTCCGCTGCCGCATTCAGCTTCATGGTGCAGCTGCCCAGGGGAATCATCCCGTGCACCAATGACAGATCTTTGCTGACGAGCCGCTGGATGTAACGGAGCAGTTCGGTTTCGCTGCGGTACTGGTGAAACACGCTCTGGCTCAACCAACCCGCCTGGCGCATCGGCACCCCAGCCCAGGCCTTCGCCGGGCTCACCTCAGCGCACACTGACCGGCAAACTGCTTGGGCCTGGGCCGCTTGGGCCCCATCTCCGGCGAGGGCCGCCAACAACTGATCAAGTTCCTCGATGGAACTCAATTCATCCAGGCTGATGCCCACGGCAGTCTCCGTTGCCCGCAGGTTGAAGCCTCCCACCAAGGCCTGCGCCACCAGGGCTTGAGGCTCTTGGGTGGGAATAGTGAGGGTATCCAAGCCAACCCCTGGCTCCACAGGCAGGTTCAACGCCGCCAACCCCGCCGCCAACCCCGCCCGCAGGACCACGAGGCGGCGGGCGATGGCCGCAAGACCCTCGGGCCCATGGTGAACGGCATAAAAGCCGGAAATCACCGCCAACAGCACCTGGGCTGTACAAATGTTGCTAGTGGCCTTGTCACGGCGGATGTGCTGCTCGCGGGTCTGCAGGGCCAAGCGGAGGGCGCTCCGACCTTCCGCATCGAGCGACTGACCCACCAGGCGGCCAGGAATTTGGCGCTTGAAGGCCTCGGTGGTGGCAAAGAACGCTGCGTGGGGGCCCCCAAAACCCATGGGCACCCCAAAGCGCTGGGCACTGCCCACCGCGATATCCGCTCCCAGCTCCCCCACCGGCTGGAGCAACACCTGGGCCAAAGGATCGATCGCCACAGCTGTGATCACCCCAGCCCCCCGTGCCGCAGCCAGAAGCAATGAGGGATCCCACAAACCACCCCCCGCTCCAGGCAGCTGCAACAACAGCCCAAACACGTCCTCAGCCAGGGTTGTGGCCGCAGTCCCGGAAGCCGCCAACTCCTGGGCATCGATCAAGTCCAGGGCAATCCCCAGGGGCTCGGCGCGGGTCTGGAGCACCGCCAGGGTTTGGGGAAAAACAGCTCGATCCACCAAAAAACGATGGGCCTGGGGCCGCTTACACACCGACCGGGCCAAGGCCATGGCCTCAGCGGCGGCGGTGGCCTCATCGAGCAGGGATGCATTGGCAATCGGCAGGCCAGTCAGCTCGCAGACCAGGGTTTGAAAATTGAGGAGAGCCTCCAGCCGGCCCTGGGCAATTTCCGCTTGATAGGGGGTGTAGGCCGTGTACCAGGCTGGGTTCTCGAACACATGGCGCTGGATCACCGCCGGGGTTGCCGTGCCGTAATAGCCCTGGCCTATCAGGCTGCGCACCACCTCGTTTTGGGCCGCAATCTGGGCTAATTCGGCCAGGGCCTGGGCTTCCCCGCAGGGCTTGGGCAAGCCAGCGAGCGCCTCCCCAGGGGAAAGCAAGATCTCAGCCGGCACAATTTGGCTGGCCAAATCCTCCAAGCTGGAAGCACCCACCTCGGCCAGCATCTGCAGCTGGTCATCAGCTGAGGGCCCTATGTGACGGCTTTCAAAGGTTGCGTGTGCGGGAGCTTCTTGCATCAAGCTCCTTCCACCTTGGCGCCGTAGCGCTCCGCATCCATCAGGCCGTCCAGCTCGGCTGGATCCCTGGGTTGAATCAACAACAACCAACCTTCCCCATAGGGATCGTTTTGCAGTTCTTCAGGACTCGCCAACACCGCCTCATTCCTGGCCTCCACAACCCCTGTGATCGGCGACAGCAGGTCTTCCACAGCTTTCACCGATTCCACACTGCCAAAGCTTTGGCCAGCAGTGAGCTGGGATCCAACCTCGGGCAACTCCACAAAAACGATGTCGCCGAGCTGATCAATGGCAAAGGCACTCAGCCCCAACCGCATCCGGCCCCCCTCAGGCCGCACGTATTCATGGCTATCGGCGTAGCGGCAGTCGCTCGGAAAATTGGACGCCATCGGCCAGCCACTGGGTGGCATCAGTTTGCCTGAAGTGCACCCATTTCGGCCAAGGCCACCAGCGCCCGCTCCAAGGCCAGCTCCCCATGGGCGTGGTGGGTGCCGCCCTGGGCATAGAGCACATAGGGCTCCCGCAGGGGGGCATCGGCCGAAAATTCACTGGTGCTGCCATCGATAAAGGTGCCCCCCGCCATCACCAATTCACTGGCATAGCCAGGCATTGGTGCCGGCACAGGATCGAGATAGGCCCCCACGGGAGATGCGGCTTGAAACGCCCGGCACACGGCCTTCAAGGGCTCGGGCTCCCCCAAGCGAATGGCCTGGATCACATCACTACGAACCGCACCGGCCTGGGGATGCACCGCAAAACCCAAATTGGCAAACACATCTGCCAGCAACTCGGCGCTGATCAAGGCTTCAGCCACCATCTGGGGCGCCAAAAACAGCCCCTGGAAGAGCAACCGGTGCAGATCAAAACCCGTACCCCCCTCAGAGCCAATGCCAGGGGCCGTGAGCCGGCAGCAGGCCATCTCCACCAAATCAGCCCGGCCCGCCACGTAACCGCCGGTTGGCGCAATGGTGCCGCCCAGGTTTTTGATCAGGGAGCCTGCGATCAGATCAGCACCCACCGCCGTGGGCTCCTGGTCCTGCACCAACTCCCCGTAGCAGTTGTCGACAAAACACACACACCCCGGCTGGATGGCTTTGACGAGCTCGCAGAGCTCCCCAATCTCATCCACCCCCAGGGAAGGACGCCAGCTGTAGCCACAGCTGCGCTGGATCAACACCATGCGGGTGGGCTGGGCCAGGGCCTCCTTGAGCGCAGGGCGATCCACAAGCCCATGGGCATCCAGGGGAAGCTCGGCATAGGCAACGCCAAAGTCGGCCAGCGACCCCTGGCCGCTGCCCCGAATGCCAATCACCTCTTCCAGGGTGTCGTAGGGGCGCCCGGTAATCGCCAACAACCGATCTCCGGGGCGCAGCACCCCAAACAAGGCCGAGGCAATGGCATGGGTGCCGCTCACAAATTGAAGCCGCACGGCGGCAGCCTCGGCCTGGAGCACCCGGGCAAAGACCCGATCCAAGACCTCGCGGCCTTGATCTCCGTGGCCATAGCCACTCACCGAGGCGAAGTGTTGGGTGCCCAACCGCTCCGTCGCAAAGGCGTCCAACACCCGCGATAGCCGATGGCGCACCTGGGCCGTATGGCCCGCAGCCAGGGGCTGAATCCGCTCTGTGGCAGCGGCCACCTGATCAGCCGCCCAAGCGGAAACGGTCATGGCGACACAGCCCAGCTGGCCCCATGCTGCCCTTCAGAAGGGGGCGGCCCAGGGCGACCTAGATTTTGCCGTTATTGAGTGCTGGCCCAAGGCATCGACCTTGGCTAACGCGCCACCGGAGAATGCCTTGGTTTTGAGCTCCAAAAGCCCTGCGTCCGACCTACAGGCCCAACTGTTGAGGGTCGATCGGCCCAACGCAGCCCAGGAGTCCCGCATGCGGGATGCCGTCCAGGAGCACAGAACCCCGCTTCCGCCCCGGCAGCGCAAGTTCAAATTCGGCACCACCACGTTCATGCTCGTGATGCATGTGGGCGCCGTGTTTGCCCTCTTGCCGCGCTTTTGGAGCTGGCAAGCGGTGGTGGCCCTGGCGGTTCTGTACTGGATCACGGTGTTGGGCGTCACCCTGGGGTTGCACCGTCTCGTCACCCACCGCAGCTTTGTCGCCCCCAAGTGGGTGGAGAGGATCTTGGTGCTGATGGGGGCCGTGGCCTGCCAAAGCGGACCCATCGAGTGGGTGGGGCTGCACCGCCATCACCACAAGTTTTCAGACCAAGCCAACGATCACCACGATGCTGGGCGGGGCCTGTGGTGGGCCCATAGCGGCTGGATGCTCCATGAAATCCCTGCCCTCCAACACGTGGACCGGCTGACCGGGGATCTCCAGAAAGATCCCCTCTATCGCTGGCTGGATCGTTGGTTCCTGCTGGTGCAGCTGCCCCTGGCCCTAGGGCTGTACTGGTACGGAGAAGCTGCTGGGGTCCATGGCGGTGGCCTGGGCCTAGTGCTCTGGGGCATCCCCTTGCGCCTGGTGATTGTGTATCACGTGACCTGGCTGGTGAATTCAGCCACCCACGCCTTTGGCTACCGCAATTTCGACTCCCCAGACCTCTCCCGCAATTGCTGGTGGGTGGGGCTCCTGGCCTTTGGGGAGGGCTGGCACAACAACCACCATGCCTTCCCCCATTCGGCTCGCCACGGCCTGCGCTGGTTCGAGTTCGACATCACCTGGCAGCACATCAAAGTGCTGCGGGCCCTGGGCTTGGCCAAAAAAATCAGGGTGGCCAGCTACAAAGCTGGGGCCTAGGGACTGGGGGTGCCTGGCCCCTCAATCCTGTTGAAGGGCTTGCCCAGCTCCTGGCGTATCGCCGCAGCCAAATCGTCGCTCCCGGTAGACCCACTGGCTTGGCCTAAAAGCCGGGCCTTCTGGCGCAGGAGGTCGAGAAACTGGTCAGCTTCCAATTCGCCCTCGCCTGCCGCGCCTAGGGCCGCCAGGGTGCGCCGGAGATCTGGCAATTCACTATCCAATTCAGCGCCGGAGTAATCCGCCTGACCCGCCATCACGTCGGCGAAACGCTCCCGCCGCTGGCGTTTCTCTGGCGGATAGGCAGCAAGGACCTGCTCCCTGCAGAGCCTCCATGGCCGACCAGCCGTGAAAACAATGGCCAGGGCGGCGCTCAAGCAACCAGCCTCCCCATCGGCAATCCGTAAATCAAACGCAGCCGGGGGGGGACGCATGCCGACAAACACCTCCATCAGCTCACCAGGTCCGAGCACGGGAGAACCTTCGTCTTGCACTGGCTGGGCTGAGGCCTCAAGGGCTGCAATCAACTCGGGCTGACTGGCTAGCCGCCTCCGCAACCCGTCACCCACTGAACCCGCCCGGACCTCAGCGGCCAACAACTGATTGATGCGCCCAAGGGCCAAAAACACCTCAGGTCCTGGCGCAGCAAGCTTGCCATTGCGCAACATCGAGAGCTGGGAGTTATGCACGCGGCCCAAATCAAGGGCCTCGGCCAAAGCTGGCAAAACCCGATGGCTCCAGCCATTGCGCTCATGCCACACCCTGATCAGGTGGGCGAACGCCACCCGACCCGATGCGATTTCATCCCGATAGCCCACCTGATCAGCATCCGTATTGCTACCATTCTATCGATCAATCAGGAGTCGGTCCGCTATGGCCGCTACAACCACCCTCCGCGCCAGGCCACCCTCGGAATCGCGCCCAGCCAATCCAACGAGAAAAGCCAGTGCTGCCACCAGCCGGCCCGCCTTCATCAACGGCGGCGAACGGGGCAAGCGCCGGGCCGAGTCCCTGCATGGCAACCCAAGCGGCGGTAGCCCGCTCCATCCAGGCCGCAAAAGCATCAATTGGGCAACCCTTGGCTTCATGGCCGCCATCCATGTGCTCGCCGTGGTGGCCCTGCTGCCCCAGTTCTGGAGCTGGCAAGCCGTCGCGACCTTCCTGGTGCTCTATTGGCTCACCGCCTGCCTCGGGGTCACCATTGGCTATCACCGGCTCCTGAGCCATCGATCCTTCCGCGTCCCCCATTGGCTGGAGCGGTTTTTCGCCACCTGTGGGGCGATCAGCTGCCAGCAAGGACCGATTGATTGGGTGGGCCTGCACCGCCATCACCACAAGTTCTCCGATACGGAAGTTGATCACCACACCAGCCTCAAGGGGCTGTGGTGGTCCCATATGGGCTGGATGTTTGAAGACATCCCCGCCATGAAGGCGGTTCCCCAGCTCACCGGCGACCTGGCCAAAGACCCCTACTACCGCTGGCTGAACAACAACTTCCTGCTGCTGCAAGTGCCCCTGGCGGCCCTGCTGTTCTGGATTGGAACGGTCACAGGAGCCGGCGGCTGGGCCCTGGTGCTCTGGGGCATCCCCCTGCGCCTGGTGCTCGTGTACCACTGCACCTGGCTGGTGAATTCAGCGACCCACTACTGGGGGGATGCGCCCCACGACAGCGGTGATAGCTCCCGCAATAACGCCTGGGTTGCAGCGCTCACCTTCGGCGAAGGCTGGCACAACAACCACCACGCCTTCCCCCATTCGGCTCGCCACGGCTTTGGCCGTCAGATCGACCTCACTTGGATGCACATCCGCCTGATGCATGCCCTGGGTCTTGCCACCCAGGTGCGACTCCCGGCTGCAGCCAATCCCAACGGTCGCCGTCGCCAAAGCCACGGCAACGCTGGCCGACCAAAGGCCGTGGCGTAAGGTTGCAGATCGGTTGTGAAATGGGTGCCCTGAATGGGCGCCCCGCCCATCCTTTTAGATCCCTTTCGACGTCGTCCCCCCCTTTAGTCATGGCGAAGCGCGTACCAGTCGTCCTCAACGAAGACGTTCTCAGCCTGGGCAAAGACGGCGACCTCGTCGATGTCGCCCCTGGCTACGCCCGTAACTTCCTGCTCCCCACAGGCAAGGCCCAAGCAGTCACAGCGTCCGTTCTGCGCCAAGTGGAAGCACGTCGCGCCAAGGAGGCCGAGCGCCAAGCTGCCCTCAAGCAAGAGGCAGAGGCCTTCCGCACCGCCCTTGACACCATTGGCCGCTTCACCGTGAAGAAGCAAACCGGTGGCGACGACGTGCTGTTCGGAACCGTGACCAACGGAGACGTGGCTGAAGCCATTGAAGCCGCCACGAAGAAAGAGGTGGATCGCCGCCACATCACCGTTCCAGAAATTCACCGCACAGGCTCTTACAAGGTTCAGGTCAAACTGCATCCAGAAGTGACCGCCGAAATCAACCTCGAAGTCACTAGCCACTAATTTCGCCAGCCACAAAAGCAGGACCTATTTTTAGGAAACCAATCCAGTGGCGTCACCCTGGCGAACCCTGCTCTAAAGGGGTTGTCCCAATCACCATGACCACCCGCAAGCCATGGTGAGCACAACCCGCGCCCAGGACGAGCCCTTCGAGGGCCCCTCCAACCAACGCTCCAACCAGCGGGGTCGTCGAGAGGAAGCGTCTTTTGAGGCCCTACCCGATTCGGTTCCGCCCCAAAACCTGGAGGCCGAAGAGGCCGTACTCGGTGGAATCCTGCTCGACCCTGACGCCATCGGTCGGGTCGCGGACGTGCTGCAGCCTGACGCTTTTTACCTCGGAGCCCACCGGGAGATCTATCGCACCGCCTTGATGCTGCACAGCCAGGGCAAGCCGACCGATCTCACCGCTATGTGCGCCTGGCTGGCCGATACCGGTCAACTGGAGAAGGTGGGCGGTAGCAGCAGGCTGATGGAGTTGGTCGAACGCACCCTGTCGACCGCAGCCATCGACCAGGTGGCACGGCTGGTGATGGACAAGTACCTAAGGCGTCAACTGATCAAATCGGGCAACGAAGTGATTCAGCTCGGCTTTGATCAAGCCAAGCCGATGGAGCAGGTGCTGGATGAAGCAGAGCAAAAAATCTTCGCGATCAGCCAGGAAAAACCCAGTCTGGGCTTGACGCCCACCGCAGAAATCCTGACAAGCACCTTCAATGAAATCGAGAGCCGTTCCCTTGGAACGGCCGTGGCGGGCATTCCCTGCAACTTCTATGACCTTGATGCCATTACCCAGGGGCTCCAGCGCAGTGATCTGATCATCGTGGCGGGACGACCAGCGATGGGTAAGACATCAATCGTGTTGAACATTGCCAAGAACGTGGCCCAGCTCCACCAATTGCCGGTGTGTGTGTTCAGTCTGGAGATGAGCAAGGAACAGCTCACCTACCGGCTGCTCTCCATGGAAGTGGGAATTGAAAGCGGCCGGCTCCGCACGGGCAGACTGCAGCAGGAAGAATGGCCGTTGCTGGGGCAGGGCATCAACAGCCTCGGCCAACTGCCCCTGTTCATCGATGACAAGCCCAACTCAGGCGTCCTGGAAATGCGGTCCCTCTGCAGGCGTCTCATGGCTGAACAAGGCAAAGAGCTGGGCCTGATTGTGATCGACTACCTCCAACTCATGGAGGGCACAACGCCGGACAACCGGGTCCAGGAACTCTCCAGGATCACCAGGGGCCTCAAAGGCATGGCCCGAGAACTCAACGTGCCCGTCATGGCCCTCTCCCAGCTCAGCCGCGGCGTCGAATCCCGCACCAACAAGCGACCCATGCTGAGCGACCTGAGGGAATCGGGATCGATCGAACAGGATGCAGACCTGGTCCTGATGATTTACAGGGATGAGTACTACAACCCTGAAACTCCAGATCGGGGAATCACGGAGGTGATTGTCACCAAGCACCGCAATGGACCCGTGGGTACTGTGAAGTTACTTTTTGAGCCGCAATTCACCAGATTCAGGAATTTGGCGGCTCCCTAGACAAGGACCCGCAATGGAAAGTCGCCAACTCCAAGTCGTCACCGTGCATCTGGGGAATCGCTACCCAGAAACCTGGACAACACGCCTCGCCAACATGGTCGCAAGGCATCTCCACGAAGAACATCGCTTCATCATCTATACCGACGAACCAAGTCAAGAACGCTTTAAGCCAAGCAGAAACCCCAATCAAAACTTAGAGGTCAGAGATCTCAAAGCAGGGGCACTTCAGGGCTACTTCGGGAAACTCCGACTGTTCGACCAAGAGCTAACGGGTAGCGAACCATTCCTATTCCTTGACAATACTCTAGTCATCAGAAGCGACCTTTCCAAATTCGTTGAGATTGGAACCTCAAATGATCAACACCTGACAGGGGTTCGCGACTGGAATTATCCGATTCTCAATTCTTCGGTCATGTGGTGCAAGCCAAATAGCGCCACCCAGGATGTGTGGAACACATGGACAAGTGGACGCTACAGAGATGAAAACTTTCCTGGTGATCAGAACTTCATCCTTCGTGCCCTCAGGACTGAAGAACTTGGCTACTGGCCAGAAGGGATGGTGTCTTCCTACAAAAACCTGCGAAAACTCGGGCGGCGGGATCCAGAACAGGCCAAGCAGAAGCTTGAAGCCTGCACCATTTTGAAGTTTCACGGAAACCCAAAGCCAAGCGAAGTAATACACCCCTGGCAAAACCCGGCTCACACAATCATGAGGAACCCCTTAAAGCCAAGGCTTTGGAGCTATCTTGCCGATGAGATAAAAGCGCATTGGCATTGATCAGGCTTGACGGGAAGCTGGCGTGGCCAAAAACCAACAGATACTAATTGTCACGACATAGGAGATAACCGAGATATTGTGAGCATACAGCGGTTGAGAAACCATAGACCCCATTGCCCCAACGACCACTGCCAAGCCAGCAATGGAGGCGCCTTGAGCAGGACCAGACGAAACAGCTATTCGCCTGTAAAAAAGCACAGCAGGCAAGAGAAGAGAGGTGAGCAATCCAGAAAGCCCTATGAGCCCTGCGTTCAAGGCGCTATCAAAGTATTGGCTATGCACATGGTTGAAGCCAGTGAACTGAGCAGTGCACTGGACTGGCAAACAGAACTGCGACAAAACGGCCTTGAAATGGCCTGGACCAATGCCAAACCAAGGAGAATGGGAAATTTCTCTCAAACTGATTCCCCATAGAATTAAACGCTGACCCTGGGAGGTACCCATACCCGCCCCAGACGCAAAGGCACTAACATCTGAAACCAACTGATGAAGCCTGACAAGCAGCAACGGGGTAACAATACAAAGTGAAACGAGAAATAAGAATAAAATTCCAAGCCAAGCAGACCGCGAAAGATGTTTCCTGGAAATAAAACCCAGAGCAACAAGCAAGCCGAGACCAAAGCCCAAAAGGGCACCAGTCGAACCTGATGCGTAGAGGGAAACCATGGCGCCCAAAAAGCCAACTACTGACGACAGTCTCTCCCACCTCTGAGAAGAATAGAAGATGGATACAAAGGCTATAAGTGCTAGTGTGGAAGCAATTTGACCAAAGGGAATGGGGTTGGTAATGGGGTATCCAACCCTCATGCCTGGGTGAAGCAGCAAAGAATAGACCGAGAAACAAGCAGAACCCAAGCCACCGAAACTACCCCCAAGAAAGAAGGCCCTAGAAACAAGCCAAGGTTCTGAATTGCTTCTCAGTCCCATTACAATAGGAATAAACAACAGAACCCGGACTGGATAATCAAAATAGGAATAGTGAGCGCCCTTAACAAATGCCGATGGAAGCATTAGCAGTGGATAGCAAAAAAGGAAAACAAAAAACACCCAATCTAGATCCGCAAAGATGCGCCGGCGCACAACTACGATCGTTAACAGGCAGTAGGCTACAAGTGCTGCACCAAAGATGTCATAGCCAGACGGCAAGAAAAGGATGGAGGCAAAAAAAGTCCAAACAAGTACGGCAAGCACCTGCGGCGATGACCACAGGACGTTAATTATAACTTTCGCCAATGATTCAAAAGTCGCTGACTCTAGTCTACCAAAATCAAAGCCAAGGATAAAAAGCCCAGGCCAAGGCACGCCATGATCGTTCCATAGACCAATGCGGACGCCCGGGATAGATTGCTCCGATGGCTAGTGATACAAGCTTCGTTGAGTCCTTCGAGGTCATCGTCGTTGGTGGCGGCCATGCAGGCTGCGAGGCCGCAATCACAGCCGCACGACTTGGTCTCTCTACAGCTCTCTTCACCCTCAACATCGATCGCATCGCTTGGCAACCCTGCAATCCCGCCGTGGGTGGGCCCGCTAAGAGCCAATTGGTGCATGAAGTGGATGCCCTCGGGGGGGTGATCGGCCGGATGGCAGATGCCACAGCACTGCAGAAGCGAGTCCTCAACGCCAGCCGAGGGCCTGCAGTATGGGCACTTCGGGCCCAAACCGATAAACGGGAATATGCGCGCCAGATGTTGCAACTGCTGCAACACACCCCAAACCTTGCCCTGCGGGAGGCGATGGTCACGGGACTGGAGGTCAAGGGACCACAGACAGAGGCAAGCAGCGAGCACACCCAGGCCAAGGTCGCCGGGGTCCGTACTTATTTTGGGAGCACCTATGGGGCAAAAGCTGTCATCCTCACCGCTGGCACATTTCTGGGGGGAAAGATCTGGGTTGGTTCCCAATCCATGGACGCAGGAAGGGCAGGTGAGCAAGCAGCAAAAGGATTAACGGAGTCCCTACGCGATCTGGGGTTCACCATGGGGCGCCTTAAAACAGGAACCCCGGCCAGGGTGGATCGACGCAGCATCGCCCTTAACCAGCTCGAGGAACAACCCAGTGATGCCGCCGACCGGTTTTTCTCCTTTGATCCAACGGCCTGGATCAGCGGCGAGCAAATCCCATGCCACATCACGCGCACCACCGAAGCCACCCACCAGCTGATCAGGGAGAACCTACATCTAACGCCAATTTATGGCGGCTTCGTCGACAGTGCAGGACCGCGCTATTGCCCATCTATTGAAGACAAAATTGTTCGCTTTAGTGATAAGCAAAGTCACCAAATCTTTCTTGAGCCAGAAGGACGTGATACGCCAGAAATATACGTACAGGGATTTTCCACAGGGCTGCCTGAGCGACTACAACTAGAACTATTGAGAACACTTCCGGGCTTGGAGCAATGTGTCATGTTGAGACCCGCCTACGCGGTTGATTATGATTACCTTCCAGCAACACAGTTGAAACCTTCACTAGAAACAAAGCGGGTTTCAGGACTATTTACAGCTGGCCAACTCAATGGCACAACAGGCTATGAGGAAGCTGCTGCTCAAGGCTTGGTGGCGGGGCTCAATGCGGCAAGACTCATCAAAGGTCAAACGGCAATTCACATGTCCCGTGAAGACAGCTATATCGGAACGATGATCGACGACCTTGTAACCAAAGACCTCCGAGAACCATACCGGGTACTAACCAGCCGAAGCGAATACAGGCTGCTTCTCCGGGGTGACAATGCCGACAGGCGACTCACACCATTGGGCCGCGAACTGGGGCTGATCGATGAACGACGCTGGATGATCTACTGCACAAAGCAGCAACAGATCGAAGCCGAAAAGAAACGACTGGAAACCACCAGACTTAAGGAAAGTGATCCCGCGGCAGCATTGATAGCCAAAGAAACACAAGCACCGATCAAAGGGTCGATAACGCTGGCAGACCTGCTACGCAGACCAGGACTTCATAGCAAAGACCTCGTCCGCATTGGCTTAAGCAAAACCAATGTGACCCAGGAGGTACAAGAAGCCGTGGAAATTGATATCAAATACAGCGGCTATCTTGCTCGACAGCATCTTCAGGTTGAGCGTATAAAAAAGCAATGCAACCGAAAGCTAGCAGCCAATATAGATTATGGCGCAATTACAACACTATCGAAGGAGGCCAGGGAAAAGCTCAGCAGCATTCAACCAGAGACCCTAGGGCAGGCTGGTCGAATTCCCGGAGTGAGCCACGCCGACACGGCGGCATTACTGCTTTGGATGGAAATTCAAAGCCGCCAGGCCTCCTCAACTGCGAAAACAAACGATACCCTTGGATAAGAATGCAACACAGCAAGCCGTGCCAGCCCCGGGGAATGGAACAACCAAGAGCACAACCAAACACATACCCCAATCGCGCCTGTACTGGGAGATAAAAGCAGAGCAAACTCTTAACAAGGTTTTCGATCAATACCAGGTCGTTGACGGTTCAGCTGGCTCGAAGTCATTTACGGATGTCGAGGTTATAGACTTTGTTCCAACTAACCAGGAAAAGCGCCCAGAAGGCAAAATCCACCGCCAAGAGATAGTAGCAATCAATGCCAAGTTGTGGCTGGCATTTGCCGTATCAAGCCTCGCAGCAATACTTGGAATCGCTGTTCTACAAATGACCAGAGAACGACAGACATTTAAACAGGAAAGCGATATAAGGCTAATCGCTCTGCTAAGGCAAGCGCAACCCACAGCACCGGACCATAACATTGACAACATGGAAAATAATAAAACAATGATTCCAACTCCCCCCTCACCGCCCGCAGAAGAATGGATTCAGGAGCTTGCCAAGCTTCCTCCGTCGGTCAGCACCACGACGGAGCTGCTGAAAGTACCGCTCAATGGGACTCTCAAATCATCTGCCACACAAATTCCGATTTCTACAAATCTAGGAAGGACACCAAAAATTAATGGGAGCCCTATGCCACAACTACTCGGAATTATCCAGGGAAACGGGACAGCTGGTTCCGCGATCTTTCAATGGGAAGGCAGCTCAGCAAACGCTAGAGCAGGGGAGACAATCGGCGCGAGTGGTTGGCGCTTACGGACGACCAATGGTGATAGCGCAATCATTGAGCGGGGAGGTCAGCAACAACGGCTCTCCCTTAATAGCCAGGGCTGAACGCCAAACGTCAAGAAGTTAGTTTAGAGCCTTGAGATACTTGAAATAAACCTCTACGGCTTGCAGAAGAGAAACGGTAAAACCATCAAGGCCGCCCAGGCAACCACGTCTAACAATAAAAGAATAAAAAAACCGATACAAAAAGCGTAGGGGAGGCATCCATCGTCTAACTCGGCGATGTCGCAAAGTCAGACGCTGACTCAACCTTGAAGCCCCTAATGATGAATAGCAATTGAGCTTCTCAACAGCTACTTCAATGGTGTCATAGGTATAGTGAAAAAGGGGAGACTTTAAAGTTCCACAAACACACACATAGTCAAGGGACTCATGCACCGAAGCTTCACTAAAATGAGCAGATTCGACACGAAACAACCTCTCAACATAGTCAGGGTACCAGCCAGCACATCGGACGGGTCTTCCGCAAAGATGGTTTAACCGCGGCATCCGATACACCTCATAAGAAGGGTTATCCAGAACGCTGATGATTTCTAACCTTAAAGAATCTGAAACAACCTCATCGCAATCAATTGAAAGTGCCCATGGGGTTGTAACAGCCTGAACAGCCCTCTGTTTTTGAATTCCGAAGCCTGGCCAATCTGTTTCGATTACTCGCGCCCCATGGGACCTAGCGATGGCGACCGTACCATCGTCACTGCCCGAATCAATCACAATGAGCTCAGAACAAAAGCTCAACGAAGTCAGCGTAGCTGAAATCGTTCGCGAGGCATTTTTTGAGATTAGAATCGCTGTCAAGTCAATAGGTTCGCGATTCATTCAGAAAAGAATTGCAGATATGACAATGCCAACATAGTACTCACCAGGGCAATACGCAAGCAATAGAATGAAAATCAAAGCCACGATCAAAAATGCCCCGACCAAGGGCAGGCAAGAGATCACGAAAGATCCTCAATGGCCAAGTAAAGAGAACGATTATGAACGATAAAATACTGCCCAGGCCAATCCAGCTCAGAAGCAAACCCATTGGATAGCGATGAATCAGTCAACCCCCACTTCAATATCTGCCCCGATTGGCTTTGTCCAACAATCAGGATTCAGCGAAATAGGAGAAAAACTGATCCGGCAAACTATTCAAAGAAAGTTATATTTTTTAATCAAAACTCTGCGCAATCAAATCAACAAAAAAATATACCTAGCCAAGTACTCAGAAGACGCCGAATGTTTCATCAAGGAGATCGAAAAGCATGGCACTACCAGCATATTTCTAACAATAGCCTATAATACACCTTGGACAATCAAGTTGCTTATCAATTGCTGGAAAAAAAATTGCCCGGACACTGCTTTGGCAGTGATAGACAACAGTTCGAACCTCAAAATGGCAGATGAGATCCGGAAAATATGCATATCAAGAAACATAAGCTACCTCAAGCTACCCATCAATACAGCTGGTCACATGTGCAGGTCCCATAGTCTGGCAATTAATTGGAGCTGGCAAAACATTATTTGTCGCATTCCAGCACTTCATACCGTGGGCTATATAGATCACGACTGCATACCAATTAAACACTGGAGCCTCTCTGATAAGCCTGACGTGTTTGCATATGGAGCTAAGAATCCGGGTTATCTCCTAGGCCAGAAAACATGGAATCTCTGGGCAGGATTTATGATATTTGACCTGAGCAAAAGTCCAATCGCAAGGAGAAAAATGGATTTCACTGTCAATCCGCTTGATACACTAGATACAGGCGGCATGAATTGGAGACTGCTGTATCGCTATCTGGAAGCAAAGGAATACTGCTTTGCCAAGGTAAGAAGAATCAGACTAAACTACGAAGGGAGTGATCAAAACAACTCAGCAACCATAGAGTCTGAAATCATTGAGAGCTCATTTTTGCACCTAGGAGGCTTAACCCACAAAAAAACATGGAAAGATGTAGACATAGAGAAGACAATAGCTTTATTCGATGGCCAAAATTTACCAATTGATCAAGAAGACAATTTGTACAACGCAGCTTGGGCGGTCGACTCCTAAGGATGGAATCGAGGTCCAAATCAGAAGCTCAGATTAAGACACCTCTGCAATAAGCTGAAGCATTGACTCAGAGCTCGCAATGCCGTGATAACCTTAACTGAATAAAGCTAGATTCTAGAAATCAGCTCAAGGAAATTCAGGCCACTAAAGCCTCAACATAAATGTCTAAGAATTATCATAAAACTCAAGAATTCAACGAAAATGGAATAGGACTGGTCAAGCAAACGGCTCTCAGAAAAGGGCTTTATGGGCTGAAGGCATTAAGGAACTACGGCATCAAGTGCCTATATGAAGCGGCAGAGAGTAGTGACACCCAAGCCCTAATCAAGCAATTGAACTCCAGGGCGCCTGGACCAGTTTTTGTAGCCGTCGCATACAACACTCCCTGGACCATCGATCTTCTTGTCAACTGCTGGAAGAAGCATTGCCCTGAAACGCCCCTATTAATCGTAGACAATAGCAAGAAAGATACTTCGGCCCGGGAAATAAGAAAGATCTGCGCAAGGGAAGACATTGATTATCTGAAGCTTCCGCACAATCGCGAGTGGCACCCTAGCCGTTCCCATGGTCTTGCCTTGAACTGGACCTGGAAAAATCTGATTTGCAAAATAGAGACTATCAATAGTATTGGATTTATCGATCATGATTGCTATCCGATCAGGTCATGGAGCCCTGCTCAAATGCCTCCAAAGGTTGCCTATGGAGTTAAAAGCCCAGGATGGATCATGGATCAAAAGACATGGAGTCTATGGGCTGGATATATGTACTTTAGAAATTGGAAAACTCAGAAGGTTACTGAACTGCCACTAGATTTCACCCCAAATCCTCTTGACGGCCTGGATACTGCGGGGATGAATTGGCGAACCCTATATCGAAAACTGAGCTCAGAAGAGTTTGGCTTTTCAAAAGTAGACAAAGTAAATCTCAGGGATCTACTTGGTACATCTATTTTTGAATCTGAAGTTAAGGTCGAATTGATCGACTCAACCTTTATTCACCTTGGTGGAGCGGCATACAAAGCCGCATGGAGCGCCAGCAGGGGATCCCTGTTAGCAGAAGTTCTAGCACAAAAGTGCACCATCCTAGATAGCGCTTGGTCAACAGATAAGCAACCATAACTAGAATACGATCTATATCAATGAAAATCCATTTCACAGGAGGGCACACGAAAGCCTGCGCCCAGAAATTCCCCATCCCTTACCATTGAGAAGTTCAATATTGAATCAATAGGATAGACTTAGATTCCTGATTGAGCACAAGATGCCCAGGATACCAAAACTCCTGACATGCATAACATTTCATTATTCGGATAGCCGCATTCCACTATTAAAGCAAACTTGCTCAAGGATCGCCGAACTAGCAGAAACCGTTGATGTCGTTGTTCTGACTAATGAGCAATCCAAAATTCCATATCTCCTTGACGAATTAGATGCTAGTGGCTATGGCCTTAAGATATTGGCACCAGAGCTGCTGGGGCATCCCTACCTCCTAACTTGGTGCCATCAAAAAGTTTTCAGGGATCACTTAAATGCCGACAAGAGCACGAGTCACTTCATGTATATAGAAGACGATATAATAATAACCCCAGAAAATATTGAATACTGGCTAGAGGGCAGAGAGGCTCTGCGAACCGTTGGGTTAATACCTTCCTTTCTCAGATACGAGTGCTCATCCATCACATTAGAGAGGTTTGCCACAGATCTCACAAGACGAGTCAATCCCTTAATTGCACCGAAGGTCTTTGTAGGCGACAAAAAATACGCCTATATGAATCTTCCCCAGCCCTATCAGGGCATGTACCTTCTTGATCGAGACTTGATCGAAGAACACCTTTTGTCAGAATCAAGCAGTCCTGATTTTGGCAGTTGGCCGATCCGCGAAAAGGCCACTCAAGGAATCACGTTCCTCAATGTTCCAAGACCCTTTAGCTCGCGCAATGCGATAGGTTATTCAATCACAACCAAGGCAATTGATAGGCGTTCATTAATATACCATGCAGCCAACAATTATGTCGACGACCCTAGCTCCCAACTCGGCAAAATCCCCATTAAAAACCTATTCAGTATCTACTCTTGGCGCTGGCAATATGTGCTCGCTTTTCTAGGAGACCACGTTGGATTACAACTCAAAGGCAGAAAACGAAATGAGAGTTCATCAAGGAGACTTAGAAAGCGAAAATGCTGAGAGATTTGGAAAACTAACACTGCCCAAATTTATCTTTATCCGGCCCTCCAGGCCCAAGCCAAAAGCTTTTACAAGACTCTGTAAATATCCCTAGCTGTATCTGCCCAACGACGCAGCGATGGCTTTGCCTCAGCGATCGACTGTTGAAGAGAACCATAGAAGGCCGGATCGCTAACCATCTGGTTGATGTGCTGAGCAAGCTCATCGGGCCGTTTAGGCGAGAAATACACACCAAGATTGCCGCAAACCTCACGCATCACAGGGGTATCCGAGACTAGTACAGGCGTTCCAAGCCACAGCGATTCGGAAGCTGGCAAGCCCCAGCCCTCACTAAAGCTCGGCAACACTGTTGCCCTCGCTTGTTGATACAAGCGAATCAATTCGGCCTGGCTAGGACTGGCCACAAGTTGAATAGCGGAACGGATCGGTGCAAACCTCGGATGGTCGATGAAACGCCTCACCGAGCCCCGAAGTGCCCCAGCCAAAACAAGTCTGGGTATGGTGGGAGAAACATTTGCCGCCCAATTCCACTGCTGCACCAGTAACAAAGCTTCCAAAACACACTGAAGATTTTTGCGCCCCGGGCGACAACCCACTGCCAGAAGAAATGGAGAAGCGCCATGCTCCCAAACACCGGCATCGATATCCATATCCACCTTGGCATGGGCTGCCAAAGACTCAGGGAATCGGCATTCATGGGCAAGTTGGGCAACAGCTAACTGGCTAGGCAGAGGAAAGCGACCTGATTCTTGTAGTTGAAGCAAGCAATCTCGAGTGAAATAGGAGTTTGCAATAACAACAGCAGATGATTCCATCACCAAGCGGTTATCGATCGCAAAAGCATCCACAAAAGCTTTCCCGGGTCGATCGTAGTTATCGATGAGAGGGAAAAAATCATGCACCAAACTGGCAAGTTCTAAGTGCTGCTTTTGTAGTGCTCTGGAATAGCGAGAGATAAATTTTGGCCGAGCTGCAGAAAAAACAATCCCCGGGGCAAGTTGCTCAACCGCGCCCCTTTTCAACTGTGTCGTTATCCAAAGCAGATGCGCCCTAAGCCAGGCTACTAAGCCAGAAGGTAAAGACTCCAGGCACTGGTTACATTGCTGGTCTAAGGCAAAGACAAGCCGATCGACATTGAAACCAAAACTAGCGGGGCGCCCCGCAAGCAGCTGCTGACGCTGCAGCTGGACACGAAAAAAGCGATTTAACGATGCAGAAAAAACAACACATTGGGCATCTGGAACCAGTGCATCAAGCTCAAGTGCAAGCTCAGCAACCACTCGAGCAATGCCATAAAAGCCGCCCCGCCCCAAAGATCCAGCGTAAAGCTCTGTAATATCACAATAGAGCTTATGATTCTGTTTCATGCGGGAAAAATATCCCCTCCCAATTTCAGATAGAGTCGATTAATCGCATCAGCTTCTTGTTCCAAAGAATGCTTGGCAACTGCGCGCTCGCGCCCCTGCCTTCCCATCTCTAAAAGTCGCCCAGGATCAGCCAAGAGCGTGCGAAGTTTTTCAATCAAATCAGCCAATTGACCCGTTTCAAAGCGAAGACCAACTGCCGAATCAACCACCATGGGCCAAACGCCAGCATCGGATGTGAGCACTGCAGTGCCCGATGCCATAGCCTCGAGGGGCGTTAATCCAAAGCCCTCTCGCCTTGATGCGGCCACACAAAGCGTCGCCTGCTGATAAAGCAGGCGTACCGATTCACGGTCAAGGTCTCCCAAAAACTTAATTCTTTTATCTAGGCCAGCCTTATTAATATTCGCCTGCATGGCTTCAAGAAAGGGCTGCTCAGCTGGTTTGCACAAGCCTGTAAAAAAAGCTGAGAACAGTGGATATTCAGGCAACACCTCAACCAGAGCGCTCACCAGCAAATCAGTTCCCTTGCTGGGCCTAATGCGGCCAAAAGCGCCGATCAGATAAGAATTCTGGGGAATCCCAGTCGAGCGCTCACCTGGACAATAAAAGTGGGTGTCCACTCCATGGTGGATCACCGTGGTGCACCTCGGCAAAAACGCCGCCGAACGTTCGGACGTGGCAATCACCGCATCACAGACTCCAAGTAACCATCGCAGCCATACCCCAGGTCGCTTCGGAGCTGCCGAGGTAAACACCACCTTCCATGGCTGACGAAAGCCATGTTTGAGAACCAATCCCATCACGATCTCGAGGTCGCGCCGGGCATGCCAAATGCGATACCTGCCACCAAGGGGCCTCTCCCAACCATGGCTCAGCAGATCGATCCAGCGGAACTGGGGCGGCAGCGGCAGATTGCCCCAATCCCAAAGACCAATCTGACGACTCCGCCGTTGGCAAGGCACGAGGGCCTGAATGGTGGCCGAAACCCCCGTATAGCGGCGGTGGAAATTGACAACAACAACATCGGCCAGACCAGCCTGCGATGGCTTTCGGATCCCAGGCCAGCGCAAGGGGCGCTTCCAAGCCAAAACGCCGCTCCAATCGCCTTGGAGCACCATAGGCTTTCTAGGCTTGGCAAATCCCTTTTGGCATCGGCGAACTGGTGACGGCTGGCCCCATCAAGTCCCCCCAGGCCTTCTGGCAAGCCAGCAAAGCAGATGTCTTGCAAGGCCGGGCCGGCAAAGGCCTGCGGGGCCCTTGGCGCCTGCTGCTCCTGGGGGACGGCAGCCCAACCCGCCACCTCGAAAGCCTCACCGGCTATGCCGTGGACATCGAATTGATTGCCATGGGGCCCGATTCCAGCTTCTGCCCGGAGCACTCGGGCGGCGTTGCTAACCCAGCCCCTGAAGAAATCTCCGAACTGGAGCCTCCCCTGCTCCGCCGCCAGGTGTGGCTGTGCTGCGGCAAGCAAACCTTGGCCTGGGCGGAAAGTTGGTGGAACCAAGCGCAGGCAGAAGAGCACCTGCGGCAAAAGGATCAACCCATCTGGCGCAGCCTCACGAGCAAGCGCGCCGAGCTGTTTCGCGAAGTTGATGGGCTCGCCCAGGTGGATGCCCCTTGGCTGGCTGAACGATTTGGCTATCCAGGACCGTTTTGGAGCCGGCATTACCGCTTTTTTCGCGGCGGCAAGGAACTCACCGTGATTCGTGAGGTTTTTTCGCCAGCTCTTGAAACCTGGCTAGGCCCTGCGGCGTCGGGTGGAACGGGGCAAGGGGCGACCGGTGCCTGAAACCTGCATATCTGGGGCTTCCACCATTGGCAACTGGGACGCTGAAGGTTGGGGCGGCGTTGGCTGGCGCTGCCAACGGGGAATTGAAAAACTGGCGTCGTCGGGCCAATCTTCCGAACCACTTTCTTGAGCATCTACCGGGTCTCGCTCAGCCCCACCATCTCCAGGCCGTCCCCGGCGAGAGATCGCCTCCAGGGGGCGACGCCCAGGGGTTTCCGCCCGCTGAAAACCTGGAACTGGTTGCTGCTGAGCAGGTTCCTGCCACGGTTCGCGCCAATCCTCGTCTTCATCGAGGATCCAATCGAGTTTGTCCTCCACCCAGCGGCCCAACCGATCCAGCCCTGGCCTGCGGTCTTCTCCCCCCCGTTGAGCCC
>Ga0007795_10000077_pt1 | contig 22137 bp, 15 predicted proteins | sample CryBogmetaGMA1M_FD_60369 | JGI IMG/M metagenome (GOLD analysis project Ga0007795, IMG submission 60369) | Freshwater microbial communities from Crystal Bog, Wisconsin, USA - MA1M | ecosystem: Environmental > Aquatic > Freshwater > Lake | place: Crystal Bog, Wisconsin, USA | collected 2009-07-06
GCAAATTTGAGTTTCAAACCAGCTTTCATCAGTGCGGCCTTAAGAACTTTTGCCCGAGCGAGCGCAAGCGCTTTTTCAGCTCGTGAAGGGTTGGGTCCCTTGGTGAACGCGTGAATGCTTAGAGCGGTCACTTTGATCGATGATTTCTTAACCTGACCCACGAATTTAGCAACCAGCGACTCATACTTTTTGGCAACAGCCTGTGCAGTACCTGAGTACCGAATGGTGAGGCCTGGGCTATTGTAAAGTACGACTGCACCAGGGATTGTCGCTGTGACACCATCGGTTCCTGTGACAACAAGATCCACTGCGCCTGTCATTGCTGTAACCGGGATGACAAAGCTGATTGTCTTTGCATCCAAGACCACTATTGAATCGGCCAATGCTACACCAACGTGAACCTGGTCTCCTGTTGAGAACCTGTTCCCCGTTAGAGTTACCTTCAACCCGCCAGAATTCCAAGCCCTTATCGGTGAAAACGGATCGACTGTCACGGGGTACGAGTACACGAAGTCAGATGCCCACTGGGTTGGTGCAAGGCCTGGGTTTGTGACCACCAGAGTCACTTTTCCTGCAGCGTGCGGTGGCACAACAACCAAGATCTCGTTTGGAGTAAGGCCAACAACCTGAATACCAATTCCATCCAAGGTGACAGTCAGTTCTGGCGTAAAGTTCTCACCAACTATCTTGAAGGTCCCACCCCCAAGCACACTGCTCGCTGTAGGGGTGACTGAGAGGATCGTGGCGGGTAATGATTTGAACTCAAAACCATTTTGCAGGGTTAGAGGGCCGTGGCCCGGACTGCTCACCACAAGAGGCACCAGTCCCGCGTTGTGAACTGGCGTTATGGCGTAGATAAGTCCTGGGTTCACAAACTGACTGCTGGCGGCAAGCATGCCACCAAAAGAAATGCTTGTGGCCGAGGTAAACCCAACTCCCCTAATAGCAACCTTGTTGCCACCAACCAGGGAACCCACATTTGGACTAACTGAGAAAACGGCCGCATACACGGGGATTGAAATAGGTTGCGCGCTCAAGACATAATTTGGGGCGTTAAATCCCGCTAGCAAGAAATTTCCCGTCCAGCTGAGTAGGCCATTTGCTCCATAGCTAGCGAGTACCTGGCTGGCATCAACGTGGACGGCGTCCCCGTTGACAGCTCCAATCACCGGTGCCGGATCGAACGTAACCTCCCCTGCTGCCGAGACGCTCGCGAAGAAATCTCCAATAGTCACAGTCTTTGGGGAGATCGCGACTGAAAAGGTCTTGGTTGTCTGAGTCAGAGGGTCGCTTGCGGTTATCTGGAGCGTGCCGGCACCAGTAATGTGCAGCACGAATGAGTTCCCCGAGCCAGATATGGTTCCAACCGTTGAACTGCCAGCAGTAACGGTCAGCGGGTTACCAAACAGGTCGGTGACCGAAAAACTAACGTCCGCGTCACCATATTTATACGCTGCAGCAATTCCGCTGTAGGTAAGAATCTGAGTGGAACGGGCCACGATGGTGATGTTTTTGACAACCACCAATGACGCATTCATGTTGTTGTCGCCCGCAGCGCTTGCTGAAACTATGCAGGTTCCAACCGCGAGCGCCGTGACAATGTGACCCTGCAGGGAGCAAACCGCGGAGCTGGCTGGATCGACAGCATAGGTAATGACGTACGGGGCACCGATTCCTACCGGAGTGAGCGTGGCATGGATTGCCAAATCCTGACTGGCACCACCAACAACCATCATCGTTGCCGGTGTGAAGTTCACACCCAGTGTGCCCTTTGTAACCGCCAGTGAAACATCCTGCGTTATTGGCCCGTTGTAGTTGCTGTTTCCCGTAACGCTAGCGGTGAGTGTGGCGGTGCCCCCAGCTCCAGCATTCGGCACACAGCTCAAAGTCACCGAGCTATTTGCACCGATAGTAACGCAGGCGTCATTTGAGGTGACGGATACGTTTCCGCCTCCAGTTAGTGGCAAGGCGCGAACCAGGTAGGTGATTCCGGTGGTGCCAAAGGTTGCAGAATAACTTGGTGCCGTGCCCGTTGCCCCGGTGAGCGTGAACTGGCTGATGCTTTGGTTGCTCTTATTGACAACCAAGGTGATTGTTGGGTCTGTGCCCGGATCTGAAGCGCCGTAGGTGAGAGTCTCCGGCAGGTGAGCGGTGAGTGTTGCTCCGGTGGTAGCCCCGTTGATTGAAATCACGTTATTCACCACCGTCACCGCCGGATCATTCGAGGTGACCACGTAAGGGTTACCGTGGTTACTTGTGACGCTGATGGTAGGTGCCGTTGCCCCGTAGTTGATGGAATAGCTGGGTGCGCTTCCCGAGGCACCAGTCAGGCTAAATGAAGTCACACTCTGCACCAGCTTGGCAGAGCTCAGCGTTAGAGAGGCCTGGCTACTGGCTCCGATCACGCTATTGGTGCAGGTGACGGTGAAAACTGATGGTGCGGCCGCAACAAGAGCAGTTCCGGAAATGGTTTCCGTTACCGAATTCCAAACCAAACCGGTGGGGAGATTTCCGCTGGTTGACCAGGAGGTACACGGACCACCGGGGTGACTCAACTGAATGGTGGTCAAGGGCGAGTTAACGGGTGCCGCAACGGTGCTTGGCGAAAAGGCGATGCTCGGGTCTTCGTAATAGGTGTAGGTTCCGGATGCAGTGTTGCCATTGTGATTGTCAACAACGATTGTTGCCACGTCAGGGGTGCCTCGAGTAGCAAAAGCGGGGTGGTGAATAGGCATGTGAACTGTGATGCCAGTTACATTTCCGCCGCCGTCGGTGCTGGTAGTAAAACTTGTTGCAAGTACGTTGCCACCCACAGTGGCGGAAACTGTTGAACTCGGCGTGAAGCCACAAGGGCTCGCGGACAAGCATCCGGTTGCGGGGCTGAGGTTGATATCAACCGCGGCTGATCCACCAACTGTCTTGTCTTGGGAGAAGTTTGGGAATGATGCGTAATAGGTGTAAGGGGCTGTAGCGGTTTGCGCTCCACCAAAGTTCACAACTTTAACCTGCACGGGTCCGCCACTCAAGTGCGGCGGAACTGCTACATCAACGTAATTATTGGTGCTCGAAACGTCTTGATAGACCGCCGCCGCAGGAACCGCAACATCCGCAATTCCAGCGAAATTTACCGTCAACCCGTTTACGGTATCCCAGTCGGATCCAATCAACCGAATGGTGTTTCCACCGATGTCAGGACCGCTTGAAGGGGTAATAGACGCCAAGAATGGGCTGGCAAAAACCACCGCTCGGGCCGGGGAGAGTCCGCCAACTGCAATTGCCAGCGAAATCAGGAAAATTACGAATGTTTTCCAAGAACTTTTTTTGATTGGGAAATTCATAGAAACACTACCCCTGTGCCAGATTGCCAAAATACATAGCTCACTTTGCTACCTTCTAACGAAGCGAGCCTGAGCCTCCAGATTACTAGAACTGCAGGGCAACTACTTACCAGATAAGGTGAGGCCTAAACCGCCTGCCATGCTGTGGAAGGATTGGATTTGCCTTACCTGGCCTGTCAACAACCAGACCTTTTTGCTTGGATGCCTGAGTTTGATTCCAATTCTTTTGGCAATCATTCTGATGGTTTTGTCCACATCCGGCGAATAGGACATTGCTGTAACCCGCACGGTTGCAGCTTCTTGGTTCGAAGTTCTCTGGTCTTGAGCAAATGCTCCGGTGGCCACCTGAGAAAATGTCGCAGCGATTACGGCGACAATCAGAAATTTTTTATAGATTTTCATTTGTCTGCAGCCGCCAATTGACCGCAAGCTCCGTCGATTTCCTTGCCTCTGGTGTCGCGCAAAGTCGTAGGAATACCTGCTGCTTCTAATCTGTAAACGAACTCTCGGGTGACTTCGCTGGTTGATGCAGTCCAGATTGAGCCCGGGGTTGGATTCAACGGTATGGGATTTACGTGCACCCAGCCCCTGCCGCGCGCGTTTAGTTTTTGCCCTAAGAGGTCCGCTCGCCAGCCGTGGTCATTCATGTCTTTGATGAGTGCATACTCAATGCTCACTCGGCGACCAGTTTTTTTGTAGTAGCCGTAGGCGGCATCGATGGCTTGGTCCACCTTCCACCTTGAGTTCACGGGAATGAGTTCGTCTCGTAACTCATCGTCGGGTGCGTGTAGGGAAAGCGCAAAAGTCAGAGGCAAGTCTTCGTCTGAAAGTTTTTCGATTCCGGGTACCAGCCCAACAGTGGAAACGGTGATGTTTCTCGCGGACATTCCCAACCCGTTGGGCTGTGGTTCAACCATCGTTCGAATGGCAGACATCACGCGCGCATAGTTTGCCAGCGGCTCTCCCATGCCCATGAATACGATATTGGTCACGCGTTCTGGGGCGTCGCCGGGCTTGAGTTTTCTACCGCCGAGCTCGCCCTCCGAGATTGCCTTGTTCGCCCGAACAATCTGGTCCACGATCTCTGCAGCCGACATGTTGCGAGTTAGCCCTGCCTGACCGGTGGCGCAAAATGGGCAATTCATGCCACATCCCGCTTGCGAAGAAACACAAAGAGTGATTCTGCCCGTGTAGCGCATCAAGACGCTCTCAACCAGCGCGCCGTCATGCAGACGCCAGAGGAACTTGATGGTGTCGCCTTTGTCGGTCTGAAGCCGCTTTACCTCAGTAAGCAGAGGTGGCATCAGCTGGGTGACCAGTTCGTCCCTGCTGCTTGCAGGAAGATCGGTCATGGTTGCCGCATCGCTGTTGTAGTGATTGAAGTAGTGCGTGGCAAGTTGCTTGGCCCTAAAACCTGGTAGGCCTAGTTCTTTGACGCGGGCTACCCTCTCGTCGATGGAAAGATCCGCAAAATGGGCCGGAGGTAGGCCTTTTTTCTTTGGCGTGAACTCAAGCAGCGGCTTGCCTTCGGCATCTAGCTTCTGGCTCCATCCCTCGGTGGCCGGGCGAACCTGAGGGCGCTGAGACATTGTGCTCCTTTGAGCTATCGGGGAGTTACAACAGCGTTGTACTCCGTCTAGCTATCTATATAACCGTGTAAGGAGGCAGTGTGTAGGTGACCCCTGCAATCACAAACGTAATACTTCCGGCAGTCACACCCACACCAGAAACGGCAGTGATGGTGGTTGCAGTCACTGTGGTTGAGGTTGCCGCCACACCGTTGAACCTAACAGTTGCGGCACCCGTGAGACCCGTTCCGGTGATGACAACTGTGTTGGCAGATCCAGTTGCGAGCTGGCTTAGGGAAACGTTGGTTACGGACACGGCCGATACTGTGTAGGCAGAACCTGCCGAGGCCGGACCAGTAGGAGTGGTGACAGTGACGGTGCTAGCGACGATTCCACTAGGAACGGTCACGGTGATGCTTGTTGCAGAGACCACGGTGAAGTTTGGGGCATTTACGGTTCCAAACTTAACAGCCGTTGCACCGGTGAAGTTGGTGCCCGTGATTGTTATCCGAGTTCCAACAGCCACAGTAGTCGGCGCAACGGCCGTAACAGTTGGCACAGCCAAAGTGTAGGCGCGGCCAGTTGTATTTGTTCCTGTTTGTGTTGTGACAAAAACGCTGGAGGCAACAACGCCGGCGGGCACGGTGACCGTGATCTGCGTGGCAGAGTTCACGGTGTAAGTGATTGCGCTCGCAGTTCCAAACTTAACCGCGGTCACACCGACAAAGTTGGTGCCGGTCAAGATAACGCTCGAACCCACGGTTACGGCTGAAGGATTTACCGTAGTCACAGTAGGCAAGGCAAGAGTGAATGACCCAGTTGAAGTCACTGTGCCACTGGCGCTTGTGATTGAAAGTCGACCAGCGGTTGTTCCAGCTGGAACCACCGCTGAGATTTGGGTTGACGAAACTACAGTGAAAGAAGTTGCCTTGGTGGTATTGAAAGTAACTCCGGTAACTCCAATTAAGTTGGTTCCAGAAATGGTCACCGTGGTTCCAACCGCTACCGACTGGGTAAAGCTGGTGAGTGTTGGTGCAGAGACAGTCAGGTTGGTTGCAGAAGTAACCGTTCCTCCAAGAGCCACAACCGCGATACGTCCAGTGGTTGCCGCATCTGGGATAACCGCTGTGATTTGAGTTGCGGAAACCACACTGAAAGATGTGGCCGAAACGCCATTGAACGTCACACCAAATGCGTTGCTGAAGTTTGTTCCCGTGATGGTAACCGTGGCACCTCTAGCAGCAGTTGCGGGAGTGAAACTTGTGAGCGTTGGCACTGGGTAGGAAAAGTTAGTTGCCGACGTAGCGGATCCAGAGTCGGAGACAACGGTTACCTTGCCCGTTGCGCCAGTAACGGGCGCTGTTGCCAAAATCGTGGTGGCATTTGATACAGAGAATGAAGTTGCATTTACTCCGTTAAAGGTCACAGCTGTCACACCCACAAAGTTGGTACCAGTGATTGTAATTTGAGTGCCCGATGAGCCGGTTACTGGAGTAAAGCTGGTTATTGTTGGAGCCTTCACGGTAAAGCTGGCTGCGGAGAAAACCCATCCCCCGGTAGCTGTACTCACTTTTATCAGACCGCTGGTTGCTCCAACCGGAATCAAAACAGTGAGTTGGCTTGCGGAGTTCTCTGTGAAACTTGCCGTGAATCCGTTGAAGGTCACCGAGGTTGTGCCAGTGAAGTTTGATCCCGCAATCACTATTGAATCCCTGGCGAATCCCGATGTGGCAGAAAGCGATGTAATCACTGGAGCTGGACCGGTGGTGAGCACAAACGGAACCGTTGAAGAAACGGTTCCCGCAGGAGCTACCACAGTTATCACGCCGCTTGTCGCGGTCAACGGAACAGTTGCGGTAATAGTGGTGTCGTTGTTGACAGTGAATGAGGCTGGCGAACCGTTGAAGGTCACGGAGCTAGCACCCGTAAACTGTGACCCGCTGAGGGTAACCGACGCCCCTGCTTGACCAAATCCTGGTGCAAAAGAAGTTAGAGCCATAGGCGGAACCACAAGCTTGGTGTTTGAAGTGGCCGCCCCTGAGGGAGTAGTCACCTCGATGTAACCATCGGTGGCAGTTGCAGGAACAGTCAGCGTGATAGAAGTTGCCGAAACTGGGGTAAAGCTGGCACTAACACCGTTAACTTTGACTCCACTAGCAGAACCGAAGTTGGTTCCAGTTACGGTTACAACCGAGCCCCTTGTTGCTGTTGTAGGAGCGAAACTGGTCACAGAAGCGGCGGTAGGTAATGCAGAAAGACAAGATCCACCGGTGAAAGCTGCGGTAGCACCAGTAGAAGTTGTGGTTCCCGGATACCAGTTCTGCTGAACCCAATACTGCCGGCTTCCGAGTGACATGTTTGCCGAGAAGCTGACTGAATTAGATATGTTTGAGCCGAATGTCCAAGCACAAATGTCCGAGTTTTCGTTTCCTGTGTTCGATCCGGTAGCGCTATCCCAAAAAGCATTCAGCTCAGGGTCAGTCATTGTCTCTTCAAGCTCGTGCTGCAGCACGGAAATCATGGCGTCAACGCCAGGGTTTCCATTTGGCGAAGTAGCTCCTGGCTGGCCATTGCAGCTTGCCAGGCTTGCCCCAGCAGGGTTACCAACGAATGAATACTTCAGACGGGTTGAAGGAGCCGCAGCGAGCTTGAGATAAGAGTGGTATCCGCAGTAGTTTTTGAGGAACGAAGAATTCGCACCCGAGGTCTCTGACACGCCTGCCGCGGTGAGCACAAAGTAAAGCCCATTGACATCCGAAGGCAAACCGGAATTTGCGATTGCGGAACTAACGATGCTGGTTACACCGGTTGTTCCAAGAACCGTTCCATTACTCGTCCCAAAAGTTGCAGATGCAGGTATGGCAACCTGCTGCTTTAGAACTACGTTGGTTCCAGTGATTGCGGTGGCGTACCTGTACGCCGAGTTGATCATGTTTCGGTTTGATGCCCCGATGTTGTTGAAGTAATCAGTGATGATGGACTCGCCACTAGTTGGAGAAGTGCGAGTTGGGTCGGTCCAGGCTCCGTACCAGATGAGGTAGATGTTGATTGGGCCGCCCATAACTGGGCCACCGTTGTAGGCAATCTTTTGATTTGCAATCGGAGCCGCGCCAGTTGGGCCCGCGCCTGGATGAATCGACTCACCGTGGATTCCACCACGAATGTCCATGGATTCGATTGGACCACGCTCAGCAACCAAACCATGGTGGGAGGTAGTTGAAGGTAGCGAAAAGTGGGGCTGCACTGCTGTTACCAGTAAGCCAGCGACTGCCAACAGAGTGGCGATGTATCGGATTCTCAAACCCTTGAACATATATTAAAGTCTAACCTCGCGCAAATCGAAATCATAGGGGTAGAGAACAGTCTTACATTAACTTCACAGACACTAGTTAGGTTAACCTAAATAAGTTTTTCGAAACCTGTTGAAATGTGCTTGCAAGACACCCAAAACAAGGGTAAACCTGTGATATGGCTAACACATTTGAACCTCGTAAAGCGGAAAACAGCGACATTTACGTGTACGAAGACCAGAAATCTGACCTGGTTGGCAAGTTGGGAAGCACCGCCATTGCGGTCTCCAGTTTGATTTCGGCATTTGCCTTCCTAAGCCCTGCAGCGTCAATAACTTCTTCTCCAGAGGTAAATCTTGGGGGCTCAACGGAGTCCGACCCAGGTGTTACTCAGGCAACCGACCCGGGCACAGCTACCAATGCGGCGAACCCTGTTAAGGGGACTGTTTCAAACCATGTCTCTACCGCCGGTGTTCGTCCTCGATTTGTAGCGATTGGGCACAACGCGGGCTCAGGCTCCCACAATGTAGTTGTAAGCAATCCAGCCAGCCCAAGTGCCACACCCGCTCAAACCTACGATCCAAATGCGTCAATTGGCGGAGTGGCTCAGGGTACCTCTGGTAACACCTCTTCTTCTACAGCAGCGGCAGGCGGAACAGCTGCTAACGCGGGCGGAACCACTGGTAACACCTCATCGTCTACCGCAGCAAGCGGCGCAACAGGTGGCACCGCGAGTGGAACTACCGGAAACACTTCGTCGTCTACGGCGGCCAGCGGAACGGGAAATACCGCGAGTGGAACCAATGCGGGCGGCGTCCGCAATAACCACGAAAATGACGACCACGATCACTAACTAGACTTTTGTCCAAATCGATTTTTCGGTGGGTTGAACCATGCATGGGCATGGATTTCATTTTCCAAGTCAACTCATCAATGGCCTCGCGCGACGTATTAGATTCTGTGGAATCTGCCTGCGCAATCCTGCACGATGCCGACAAAACCTTTAGCCTCTACAAACCAGACTCCTTTCTCAGCAAATTGCGCGACGGCTTAGTTACTTCGGCCGAGGCCCCGCTTGAGTTCAGAAACATATATGAAGAATGCCAGCTCTGGAAAAAGAACACTGACGGCTGGTTTGACGCAACAAATCACCAGAACTACTTTGACCCATCGGGAATCGTGAAGACCTGGGCCGCCAAGAGGGCCGCACTTTATCTGGAATCAAATGGGCTCAATGACTTCACTCTCAACGCTGGCGGTGACATCTACCTGAGCTCGCAGTTGGAACCATCCTGGCTATGGAGGGTGGGCCTGGCAAACCTAAACCCGATTGCCAGCGCCAAGGCCGGGAACAACATGATTCTCAATTTGGAGGACTCTCCCTATCGTGGGGTTGCAACAAGTGGGTCTGTTGAAAAGGGCGACCACATCTGGGCCAAGGGGAAGCTCACCAAAGACCACGAGGTACTTCAGGTCACAGTGGTCTCCGAAGATCTTGTAATCGCCGATATCTGGGCAACTTCGATTTACGCGGGTGGGCTCTCGGCGCTCAGGACGCTAGTGGAATTCGAAGAACATCAGGAGACAAAGTCTCTGGTGCTAGTGACTTTCCGCGATGGAAGAATGGTCAGCACTCCCGGGTTTGCCTCGGTTCTGGCAAACGTTTAGTCGATTCCGCCTTCTAGCGCTTTGAAATGGCGTTGCTGACCGCTGTCTTGAAAGCATTGGTGGTGTAGGTAGCACCCGTGTAGTTTCCAAAAGCGGTTCCCTGAGCAGAAATAGCGGCCTGAATCAGCACCGGATACGCCTTGCCGATTCCATTATTGGTGTCACCCTGGAGAATCTGGATGTCTGTGATGGTGGCGTCGCTGAAAGTTACCGAAATCTGCAAATTCTTCTGGAGACCGTTTGTGACGTAGTTGATTACATCGCTGTTGACTGTCTTGATAACCGGCTTGGGGGCAGGGGGTGGGTTGGGTTTTGGAGGCGTTGAGCTGGCTGAACTTCCAGAAGAACCAGTTGACTTGCTCGGCTTGGGTGCCGGGTTATTTCCCGAGCCACCACCCGCGGCGGCTGAAGCAGAGGCACTGGACGAAGGCTGAGGGGCTGCACTTTGACTCGAAGTAGGGTCAGCCGTTGAACTCGGAGACGGGTTGCCGGTGGCCACAGGTGCTAGGGGCGCGAGGCCGTTGGCATCCTCTGGAACGACCCCCTTGGCATAAGAAACACTGATTGCGCTGAGGCTAACTGCAGAAACTGCGATCCATGCTGAGGTTCTCACCAGGCAAACTCCTCTGAGTGAATTGCGTGCTTTGGAACATTTAACTTTCGAAGGGTCTTCTCGACTGATTTTGACCAGGCGATTGGACCGCAAATGAAAACATCGTTGTGAACCACGTCTGGCGCTATGGCCAATATGGTTTCCCTTTCGCGAAGCTCTAGCTCTTCGCGTGAAAGGTTTTCTCTTTCCACGGCAGATGGCCCGTCACTCAAGGTGAGAGCGAATCCGCGTGCATTGCAAATCTCTTTGAGCTCTTCAAGGAGCGCCGCATCGTTGATGTCTTTGACTCGGTAAAGAACGTTTACATCGCCAGGCTTGGCGGCCATCGATGCAACTAGTGCGCGAATAGGCGCCACGCCAATTCCGGCTGCCATCAATAGAACTTTGGGCTGAGTTCGCACTACCTCGGTAAAGACGCCAAAGGGGCCTTCGAGCATTACGCGGGTTCCTGGCTTGAGGTTTTGCAGTTGAGCGGTATCGTCGCCGCGGTTTCCTATTGTGAAACGAATGTAGTCCTTAGTTGGGCTTGCCGAAACCGAGAATGGGTGCGGGCGCCACCACTGCCCAGGTGTCAGAACTCGCAGCATGAAGAACTGACCACTCGTTGCATTGAACTTTTCGATCTTTCGGCCGGTCACGTAAACAGAAGTGGTGTTGTTTTTCTCGGGCACCACTTTGCTGACAACCAGCTTTCCTCGGACGCTTCGCAAGATGGGAGCCAAAATCCTGAAGTAAATGATGTTGTAAGCCGCAAAAAAGTAAAGGCTGAGCCAGTACATCTGACCAATGGGGTGACCAGTAATTTCTGAGCCCAAATCAAGCTGGTGCGGAATAGCCAGGACTATAGCCACGTAGGAGGTGAGGTGAATGAGGTACCAAACCTCGTAAGAGGCGCGCCTTCGCACCGCCACGAGAGATGAAATCACCACCAAGATAAATCCTGCGAGGGCGATTAGTGCGGCCACCACGCTGATGAACTCGCCCAACATGGAACCGAGCTCCTCAAAGAAGTTCAACTCGTTCCTAACCGAGTAGGCAACGATAGAACTCACAAAGTGAAGCAGCAGTAGGTAAATTATGGGCTTGCCCAAACGCTTGTGAGCTCGGGTGGTCTTATCCAATCCATAGGTCTTTTCTAGCCATGGAGCTCTGGAAATAAGAATGACTTGGACTAGCAAAAGATTTGTGGCTATTAGGGCGGAAAGTCGGTTGGTGGCATCTAGCAATGTTTGAGTGGTAATGACCTTAGGGATTCCACCCTCTAGCAAGAAGAAACAAATCACCGCGACCACCGAGAACACCCAGATTGACTCGAGGATATCTTTTTCGCGCTCGCGCTTAAACCGCTTCTTGGAACCGAGCCTTACCGCGCGCTTTTGCTGGAGGTTTAAGTCGGACGTGTAGATGTCTTTTGCCAATCTATGACCTCAACTTCTAAGGGCTCGTGCTTTCATTATTCCCCAAAAAAGCCTGAAAACTGGCTATTCTTCAACCTAAGCGAAATTGTTACATCGTGCGCTCTGCCCGGTCTGTGAGTTCGCAACTAATCTCAAAGAAGAGGTGGAAATTGCTGCAAACAGTCATCAGGTGGACAACTGCCCTAGCCCTCCTTGTCAGCATCGTCTGGCAGGTCGCAGATCGTGTTATTCACAACCTTTTTAGACCAGGCGAGTACTTTGCCTACTTCAGCATTCAGTCCACCATGATTGCGATAGTGACGCTTTCAGTTGCGGGTTGGTTCTCGCTAAAAGGTCTTGAGGAAACCAGACTCTTGTCGCTGGTGAGGCTCAGCATGGGATGTTTCATGGCTGTCACGGGAATTGTTTACAACGCTCTACTAAGGGGACTTCCACCGGCTGCCGCCGATGCAGGATATGTCTGGCCAGTTCCTCCAAACGAAATCATTCACGTGTGGGGTCCTATCCTCATTGCCCTGGACCTAATCGTGTTCGCACCAAGGCTGCATCTCAAATTAAGAGAGGGCCTGTGGGTCTGGGTTTATCCTCTGGCCTGGCTGGCCTTCAGCGTGATCCGCGGTTTGGCAACTGATTGGTGGCCTTATTGGTTCATCAACCCCAATGAAGATGCGGGAGTGCCGGGCGTTGTGGAATATGTTTTGGCAATCATGGCATTCCTCTGGGTGTTGGCTTTCCTGTTCCAAATGTTCATTAGCCTAAGCAACAGGATGACTGCGGCTCGCCTAGGCTCGTAGGGTGACCAGTAAGCGCAAAAAATCGAATATCTCCGCCAGCCAGTGGCAAGAGTTTGCCGCATCCCGCCGCACCGTTAGGGACTTTCTGCCTACCCCGGTGCCGCAAGAAATCATCGATGCGATTCTGACAGATGCCATGACGGCGCCGAGTTGGTCTAACACCAGGCCCTACCTGGTGGCTGTTGCATCGGGAGAAAAGCGCGACAGGATTTCTTCAGCCTTGCTGAAGAGGGTGGACGCCCTAAATGCCGCCAAGCGAGGTGGGTTGTTAGCCAAGATCAAGTTCTTGCTTAGCGGGTACATCTTTCCGATGAGTGAGTACCCGGTGGTAAAGCCCTACCCAAAGGATTTGAACCCGCGAAGAATTCGCGTGGGAAAAGGACTTTACGAGGCGATGGGCATTGGTCGGGGCGATGCCGCAGGGCGCGACGCCCAAATGAGAAGAAACTTTGAATTCTTTGGGGCGCCAACGGCTATTTTCATCTTCACCCACAAAGGACTTGGCGAATACTCTGTTTCGGATGCAGGTCTTTTCATGCAAAACCTAATGCTCAGTGCTCACGCCCGCGGCTTGGGGACTTGTGCTCAGGGAATGCTAGCCATCTGGCCGGCACCGGTGCGTCGCGAGTTCAAATCTCAGCTCTCAAAATTTACCCGAGAGTACAAACTTCTAGTGGGGATTTCCGTGGGGTATCCAAGCGATGCGCCGGTGAATGATTTCAACGCCGAGCGTTTGCCAATCAGCGAAATCGTTTTGCCCGACTAAGCAAGTTGCAAGTTGTGGCTGCTTGAGCAAGACAGCGGCACTTTGGCTGAAAGCGATGCACCTGCAGGGCTGCTTTCCAACTCGTAGTCGATTGTGCATTCCTCTAAGTAGCGGCTTCCCTGACCCTTTTGCACAGATTCATTAGCTATACCCGAGCCGTTGTCACTGATGGTTAAAGCTACGCAGTCGTCTTCGCCTCTGGAAACACAAACTCGAATCTCATTCGCTTTTCCGTGCTGGATGGCATTTGAAGTTGCTTCGCGAATGATTTCCAACACGGTCTCGCAGGCAATTTGATCCTGGATCAACTCATCGGTCAAACCCGCATCAAAACTGACATCGATGGCACAAATGCCCTCCCAGGTTTCGGCCAGCTCAGTCAAAACGTCCACAGGGTTCAGGTCGGTTCGCGGTGCGTTCAGCAAATCCATAAGCCTTGTTTCCAGGCTGACTCCCGAGTTAAGGTTCAGCTGCTTGGAGTCCTGTCCGGCGACCATCGATTTTTCAATCCTCATGACGTGCGCCAGGACTTCGGCCTGCATTGGACCGTGCAGTTTTCGGGCGTATTGGCGTTTTTGAAACCAATGAGTGGCATAAAAGCGAGCAGTGTTCCAGCGAATCAGGTGAGCGTTCTCAATCTGGGCAGATTGGATTCGCAGGATTTCCTCTTCTGCCGCTGAACCTAAGCCGTAGGTGATGCCAAGCGCAATGACCGTGATTACAACCTGAACCGGTGGCAGGCCTATTTCACGAATGTTGGGCACGAGAACTGGCATCAGTGCGTCAAATGGCAGAACCGATAATCCAAGAAGTAGGGCGAGAACCAGTATTTTCCAACCGGAAATAAACTTATCCACCGGCTTGGCGGCAATTACCTGAAGGAGATATAGCGAAGGAGTCACAAGGACAACGGCGATACCTACGATTTCTAGAGTTGGAAGCAAGCCCTCAAACCTAAGAATCAGTGGGGTGAAGGTGGTTATCAGAATCACTGTGATTGGAACGGGCCGAATGGACTTCTTAAGAGTCAAAAACTTCATGAGTGATTGAAACTGGAATTTGGTAGTCTCTGGCCGCGATTCCCTGACAGCGGGCAAAGGACTTCCGTTGATTATTTTCTCGGAAAGAGGTTTCAGCACCTCAACAACCACGGAGTGCAAGGTGTCGATCAACGCGGATTCATTTCGTGCTGAATTTACTCTTAGCCCACGAAATAGCTCCGACTTGATTAGAGACAGGTCGTCATTTCGGTCGCTCTCAACCTTTAGCGCAGCCTCGCTGAGCAACTGTTCCAGTTTGCGTTGGCTCTTTTCGAGAGCAGCGGATTTTCTAATCCAGGCCTCATAAACTCCAACGGCATAAGACAGGCCAGCCACGCAAGCGCCCATTGTGATTGCGCTTCCAAAAACTCTGTAATAGAAGTCACCTTCTGAAACCAGTTTGAACGCACCCAGATAGTGTTCAAGCACGAAACCGCGCAATGCCCCCAAAAACGGCAAGGTTACCAGGAACAGGATTGCCCCGATTCTTCTGTTACGAATCAGTTTAAGGAATCGGTAAGAAACTCGAATCCCCAGAACCAGGACCACTTCAGACAACAAGACACAAGCAATCCGCAGCGTGATGTTGTTGTGTTCAATGTCGGGGGAACCAACAAAGTGAACATACAGCGAGGCCAATGTTGTGAAAGCGATGATTGGCAATCGCAAAAGGTGATCGTTGAAAATGTAGTTCAGCGATCGATCTAACTTGGAATCTGAAACCATAAATCTGGCCGGTCTAGTCTTCTCGATTTGGTATTCCCGCAGACCGAATGAAGATTCGAACTGCTTCGATGCGCGGATTGATTTCATCGGAGTCGGGCAAACCCAGCTTTATAAAAGTGCTGGTCAGCAACTGCTCCACCGAGCTCAGAGTTTTTTTGCGGCGTCTTGCTATCTCCGCGTTGGTGTAGCCACTTGCAAGGAGCCGCAGGGCCTCCATCTGTGCCTTTGAGAGTTCCGCCAGCGGCCTGTCCGGGGATTTGTCGTGCCTAACCTCGTCGCGCTGGTTCAGCACAGAATTGATGGCTCGAACCAGGAATTCGGGGTCACCGACCAGCTCTTTCCGCAGAAAGGCGCTGTGCGCCGGGATGGTGGCTTCATCGATGCCCGCACTTCTGGCGTCTGGGTACTTGGTGAGGAAAATGATGCCGGTTCCCTGATGCTTGGTGTTGATGATATGGGCCACATCGATGCCGCTTGGACCGGGGCCAAGGTCTATGTCTAGCAGTGCAAGATCGGGCTCAAAGGTTTTAAGCAGGCGCCTAGCCTCAACGGCGCTTTTAGCAGAGGCAACTTCAAAGTTGTTGGCTTCCAAAGTGGTTGCCAGCAGACCGCTGATGAGAGCTTCATCTTCAACGATGAGCGCTGTGCGAGTCCAAGTTGGCATACCCAAAGACTAGGTTAACCCCCGTAATTTGGCTACTTTTCTAGGGGTTAACCCAAATGGTTTGAGAAAGGAAAGTGGCCCCCAGATTGCTCCGAGGGCCACTTCACCGATCAGTTTTTACTGGATGGTGTACTGCGCAGGAGCAGCGTTTCCATTCAGATTCACAACTCCTGTTGCTGCATTTGCAGCCACGTCGACCGTGGTTGAAGTTGTAGCACTGTTAATGACCAAGGTGTAGACAGAAGCAGACACTGCAGTGAACGTGCTCTTGGTTCCTGCTACTCCCACAGTTACTCCGGCGGCGGTGAAACCGGTCACATTCTGACTAAATGTGAAGGTAACAGTAACCATTCCAGTTCCTGGGGATAGCGTGCCCTGGGTGATCACAACAGTTGGTCGAACGGTGTCTACAGCCTGACTTCCTGGAACGGTTGCCAACAAGCTGTAAGTACCTGAGGTGATGCCAAGACCAACCACGAACCCGATGGCAGTTGTGGAACTAGCCGTTGGGGTAATAGTTAGGTCGTAAGCCAATCCAGGAGTGACCTCGATTAGCGAACCGGCGGTACCTCCGGTTAGACCACCGATGTCTGCGATGGTGAAGGTGTTGCCCACATTCTTGTTGAAGGTGAATCGGAACGTTACTGTTTGACCGGCAAGCACTGTTGCAGGCTTGTCATCGGTAATAGTCAGGGTGAGTTTTGCAACACCCTGAACCGATGCTCCCGTGAAGTTGCCTGTGATAGCTGAGATTGCTTTTCCAGCAGCAACATCAACGGTGGTGCTTGTTCCCGTTGGAGTTACTACCAAGGTGTACACAGCGCCTGATCCGGCGAATGCACCCTTGGTACCACCAACAACATCAACGTCAGCGGCCAAGAAACCAGTGACTGCTTCAGGGAAGGTGAAGGTGAAGGTAATGTCTGCACCCGGAGTCACAGTGTTTGAGTTGTCCGTGATTACAGCCACAACGTGACCGGTGTTGACTGGCTGAACGTTCTGAGTAGCTGCTGCAGTTGGGTTGCCAGTTGCTACCGAGGTTCCCGCACCAGCGGCAATGTCAACAGTCATCGATGTGCTGCTGTTGTCATTTGGTGTTACCGCAAGGGTATAAACCAACGCAGTAGTTGCGGTGAATACTCCCTTGGTTCCACCAGCCACTATTACGTCACCGGTAGTGAAGCCATTTACGGCTTCACTGAAGGTGAAGGTGTAAACCACGGCAGGGATTGTTCCAGTGTTTCCAGCAAACGCAGTGCCTGGGGTGTTGTCGGTGATGGTCACGGTTGGTGCAGCGGTGTTGACCGGCTGCAGACTCTCGGCAGCGGCCAGGTTGGTTGCAGAAGTGGCAATGCTGGTTGCAACGCCTGCTGCAACGTTCACGCTGATGTTACCGCTGACTCCGCTCGCTGGAGCGGTGACAACCAAGGTGTAAACGGTCTGACTGGTTGCAACGAATGCACCCTTGGTTCCGTTTACTACCACGATGTCATTCGACTCGAACCCGGTTACAGGCTGGTTGAAGGTGAAAGTATAAACAACCTGGTCGTTCGAGTGCACAACGCCTGGGTAGTCATCGGTGATAACAACGGCTGGGTTGTGAGTGTTGGCCGGCTGCTGGTTCTGAGGCGCGGCTACGTTTCCGTTTCCTGCTGCGTCAGTCGCGGCGTTTGCAGGCACATCAACTGTGATGAGGGCGGTTGAGTCAACCGCTGGGGTCACGATCAAACCGTAGGTGGTTCCGCCGGCATTGCCGGTTAGGGTTCCCTTGGTTCCGCCGGCAACTACTACGTCTTCAACGGTGAAACCAGTTACGGCCTCACTGAAGGTGAAGGTATAACTAACCGGGCCGGTTGCCAGCCCATTGTTGTTGTCGGTAATGCTAAGAGTTGGGTGAATGGTGTCTCCAGCGCCAACGCTGGTGATCTTTCGTGTGAAGACAACAAGGGCACCCTTGGTGACCTTGATGGTGTCGCCGGTTTTGATTCGGCGAGTGGTTGTGGTGGAACCGATACCGTTTGCCCCTAGCTTTACGCTTCTAGTGGCAACGATGATTTTCTGACCGTACAAGATTCGGGTTACATAGACATTCACTGTCTTGTTGGAGTACTTGGCATCGTTTAGGTCTAGAGCAACCTTGTAGCTGCTGCCGACCTTACTTACAACGTAAGAGTTGGCAGTTGCAGATGCGGTTGTGAGGATGGGGTCTGTTGCAGAGGCGGGTGCCGCGGCTGCGAATGGCAGACCAACTGCGGCGATCGCGATGGCAGAACCGAGTGCCAAAGTCTTGAAAAAGCGACGAACGCTGGTGGATGTGAGTCTCATTATGAGATTCCCCCTTAGGTAGTGGATATTTCGAACACTACCACCGCCGAGAGTCAACTGTAAGGAGCAAAACCTTACGTTGCGTCAAAATTCTTTCTTTGCTGAATTTCACATCTATATAACGTTCCAGAAAAACGTGTGCAAGCGTTTACATTTTCTGGCTAGTATTGGGGTTCGATTGACAGAAAAGTGGCGTAATAGCAAGCCGCAAGCGTTTCACGGAGGATTCCCATGTCTGGTGCCAGCATTTTGGTCTACGCCGAGCGCGTGGGTGGCAACCTTGGCGAGATCGAGAAACTTCTAGCCGGCCCACTTTCCGATTTCAACGGCGTGCACGTACTTCCGTTCTTTCACCCATATGACGGTGATGACGCCGGCTTTGACCCGATTGACCACAGCATGGTTGATCCAAGACTTGGTGACTGGGCCGATTTCAAACGTATTTCACAGACTCACGAGCTAACAGCGGACCTCATTGTGAACCACGCCTCGTACCTGTCCCCAGAGTTTAAGGACTGGCAAGAGAAGGGCGAGGCATCTGAGTTTGACGGAATGTTCCTGACCTTCGATGTTGTGTTCCCAAACGGTGGAACCGAGCAAGGCATAACTTCTTTCTACCGCCCACGACCTGGCATGCCGTTCACTGCTTACGAGGTGGCTGGTCGCCGCCGTTTGGTATGGACCACGTTCATGCCATCTCAGGTGGACATTGACATAAAACATGAAGCCGGCCAGGCTTACCTGGTTCGAGTGCTAGAGGCACTCAAATCTGGTGGCGTGAAGGTTGTTCGCCTTGACGCAGTTGGGTACGCGGTAAAGACCCCAGGCACCGACTCGTTCATGACTCCCGAAACCCTTGCTTTTGTAAAGGAAATCAGTGAGCTGATCCACAGCTACGACATGCGCGTTTTGGTTGAGGTGCACGCGCACTTCACTCAGCAGCTGGACATTGCACCGCTGGTGGACCTGATTTACGATTTCCAGACCGCACCACTCTTGCTGCACTCACTTTTCACCGGCACGGTTGACCGCCTGAGCGACTGGTTCAAGATTCGCCCTGCTAACTGCCTCAATGTGCTTGACACTCACGACGGCTACGGAGTCATCGATGGTGGTCCAATCAATGGCAAACCTGGCTTGATTACCCAAGACGAGATGGCGGCGATTTTTGCCAAGGCCGAGGAAAACACCAACGGCCACTCGGCGATTGCAAGCGTTGTGCCGCAGTGGTTCACCCTGCCTCACCAAATCAACGCAACCCTGCCAAACATTGTGAAGGACGACACCGCCTACACAATCATGCGCGCGGTGCAGTTCTTCCTGCCGGGTGAGCCTCAGGTTTACTACGTGGGGCTGTTCAACGGCATGGACGACGTTGAACTATTCAACAAGTCTGGTCAGGGTCGCGATGTGAACCGACACAACTACACCCCTGCGGAGATTCAGGTTGCTCTTGAGCAGCCGGTAACCAAGGCAATCATTGGGTTGGCACGCCTGCGCAAGCACAACGCCTTTGAGGGGCAGTTCACCTGGACTCAGCTTGGAGCCGACTCCATGCGCTTGGCTTGGGTAAACGGGGCTGACGCAATCTCGCTTGAGTTTGCAACCACCGTTGGTGCTTCAAACTTTGTGATCGAAGTCACCGATGCCTCGGGCAGCCGCAAGTTTGCATCCGTAGCCGAACTGGGTAACGCCTAAAGCTCCCAGTGGTTTTGGTTTACCGCGGCTGGATCTTTGGCCAGGTAACGAGAAAAAAGTCCGTGCGGATCCCGGTCATGGATGATCTGTTGTAACTTTGCAAAGTTTTCATCTGCCATGAACTTGAGCTGGCGGTTTCCCATGTCGCTGTCGCCAAGATACTGGCCCTTGGTAACCGATTGAGCTGCGGCCATTGCCGAGTTGAGCCAGCTTCTGTTGGTGGCGTCGTTGTCTTCGATGTTTGAAATCAGGTAGGTGGCAACGTAGGCCGGGGATTGAAGCGAAAACGCCATGTCCGGAAGTGGGCGAACTGGACCCATGCTGAACCAAATTGTGAAGGCCTCGGGTTCTGGAAGGTCGCGGAATAGTGGCTCGATTTTCTCGAGGATTTCGTTCGTGTCGCCATCCACCCAGATGTTATCGGTGAAATAGCGCCAGTGCTCAGGGTTCATGCGCGCCTGCTCTTGGCGTTGCTCTGCAAGCGAGCTGGTCATGTGCTTTTCGTTCACCAAGGCACGGTCTAGAACCGGGCAGTTTTGGAACGGAGCCAAGGCTTCCTCGGCTTCAGCGTGGCTATCGGTTAGGGCAACACCGGTTACAACAAACACGCGCTCGCGTGGTTCGCCGTTTTGGCTGGGTGGCGTAAGCGAGACCACCACGATCTCAACGTCTTTCGAGATTTGGTTGTGAACCGAGTACATCCACGTCATAACCTCTTTGAAGTCCTGCAGCTTATAAACCTGAACCGTGTGACCCACATGCTTGAATCGCGGGCGAGTTTGCAGGTGGAATCGGGTAACAATACCCGGGAAGGACGGGCCTGCTCCGCGTGCCGCCCAGTACAAGTCTGAGTTTTGGTTTGCATCGGCGCGGACGATTTCGCCGGCCGCTGTGAGCACGTCCACGGCAACAATACTTTCGGCCGCCCAGCCCCAACCGCGGGCGCACCAACCCTGACCACCTTGAAGCAAAAAACCACCAATGCCAACGGTTGGACAGTGGCCGCCGTTGAAAAAGCGGTTTTGCTTTTCTAGGAAAGGATCTAAATCTTCTCCACCCCGAATGGCAGGGCGGGCGGAAACCACACCGGTAGCTTCGTCGAAGCTGACGTCTTGCATCCGGCTCAGGTCGATTAGCAGGGAGTCTTCTCGGAGGCTCCAGGCGGCCCAAGCGTGGCCACCCGAACGCAGCGCAATCTTCCAGCCCTTGTCTTTGGCAAGTTGAACACCAGCCTGGAGGTCCTTGTCAGACTCGGCAAACAGCACCGCGTTTGGCCTGCGAGCCGGCCGCCGGCCATTGAAAATTCTCCCGATGGCCGCTTCCTCGAAACCTGGATCTTGCGGGTAAAAAATTTCTCCGCTAAAGGTTGTCATCCCAGAACCGACCCTCCGCCGTCTACCACCATATTGATGCCAGTAATCCACGAGGCTTCATCGCTGGCCAAAAATAGCGCCGCATTCACAATGTCGCTAGGTTGACCAACGCGACCCAGCGGAATGCGCGCGATGTTGTCTTTGAAAGGCTGAGGGCCAGACTCCACAAGCCAGGCGGTAGACGGCGTGACCGTGAAACCCGGGCTGACGCAAACGGCACGGATTCCGTACTTGCCACCTTCGGCCGCCAACTGCTGTGTGAGCGAGATGACGCCTCCCTTTGCTGTTCCGTGCGCGTTCTGCGCCATGAACTCCACGCCTCGTGTACCGGCGATTGAACCGACGTTGAGAACCACTCCACCGTTTTCCATGAAGTGCGGCCAGATGGCCTTGGTTGTGTAAAAGACCAGGTTCAGCTCGTTGTTGATGACGAAGTTCCAGTCATCGATGGAAAGGTCCTGCACTTCCCCAAACTTGGGGGTTGAAGCGTTGTTGTAAAGAATGTCCACTTTTCCGTGAACCGAGATTGCGTCCTGAATCCACTTAGCCGAAGCCTTTGCATCCGAAAGCTCTACCGGAGCAAAGTTCACGATCTGGCCGCCAGCCTGAGTGACCAGGCGAACTGTTTCCGCGGCTGATTCTTCAAACAAATCGCAGCCAATAATCTTGGCTCCCTCGGCTGCAAACCGAATGGCAGCCTCGCGACCCATGCCGCCACCGATTCCGGTGATAGCTACAACTTTTCCAGCTAGGCGTGCCATGACATTCCTCATCTTTGAACGTGGTTCAAATTTAGGTCAAAGGCAAAGGCGGCAAACATTAGCGACGATGATGATAGTTATCAACGCGCGAGAGT
>Ga0007795_10000078_pt1 | contig 22046 bp, 22 predicted proteins | sample CryBogmetaGMA1M_FD_60369 | JGI IMG/M metagenome (GOLD analysis project Ga0007795, IMG submission 60369) | Freshwater microbial communities from Crystal Bog, Wisconsin, USA - MA1M | ecosystem: Environmental > Aquatic > Freshwater > Lake | place: Crystal Bog, Wisconsin, USA | collected 2009-07-06
ACAAAACATCTCAAACGTCGGAAACATACCTGCGTAATTCTCGTAGATCCTACGGCGATTACCCAAGATATTCTCACGAAGAATGAACACAAAGTCTACGTTCGTACGAAGGTTCGGTGTGATACCGAGCGGATACTGCATAGTGATGATGGTCATCATGTCAATGTGACGCCCGTTCATGAACACATATCGCGTAGACTCCTCCTTAATCCAGGTCGAATCGTACAGACAGTCATCGAGAATCAGGAATGCACGGGGATCAATGCTCGATTGTCCACCTCCTGAGTTTTTCGCCTTGTTACGATTCTGTTTGACATTCATCTGTCGCTTGATCACATTCATCACGATTTGTGGTGAGTACTTATCATGAATGAACTTTGAAGGGATCATATGTTGAAAGAACTCGTTGGCCACCTCTGTACCTGAGATCACAGTTCCAACGGGGAAGTCCTGCTGAGTGTTATACAGAATATCACGCACCAAGAAGGACTTGCCAGTGTCCTTCTTACCGATGACGACGATCATCGGACTCTTGCGAGAATCAATCTCGCAACGGTCTTTTAACATGTTGATGTCGAACTTTCGCAACTGGAAGTTCATTGTTCTGACCCGCAGAAAGTGTTCCGCGTCTGCTTACGATGTTTCATTGCCTTGCTCAACACACAATGGTGAAGGATTTGAGGACCCAAGCCGTCGAGTTAAAGCTTCATCGTCTGCAGAAGTTACAGGCAGGTGCGTGGGACCTTACCCATGTCCAACCGTTTTTCCCGTCTCTCGAACAGCTGTTCAAGACGGAGAAGTTGTCGGCCATGTCTGACTATGGAATTAAGCTTCCAGAGGAGATTGAATCGGTTGCAGATGCCGCGCATATCAAGACGACGAAAGGGCAGACAGTTGAAATTCATCGCAAGACGACGATGATTCTCAGTCCATTCAAGACGATGAAGGGTGAGTATTCGGCACTTGGATTGCCCAAACCTTCGGAGACAGCGAAGGGATATACGGAACAGATGCAGAGTCCCCATACGGCTGCATATGTGGGTGCACTTGCATCGACTGTTCTTTCGGAGTGCCAGCACTTTCCCCGCGTATATGGCGTCTATGCTGCACTTGCATCCAAGCATGAGATCAACATCTCCGATGATTATGAGGATCTGTGCGACCGCAAGTGGTTCGTCGATAACATTGGAAAGACATTTGAGCTCCGTCTGCGTTCTGAAGGAGGTGATGTGTTTACCCATACTCGTAGCCAGCGCGTTGCTGTGCAAGTCGGTGAGGATGTTGAGCTTGACACGGAGGATATTGAGGCCGAGCACGTAGATGACCCGGTTACCGGTAGCGTGGTTGAGGAGTACGACATTCCCTCTGATTCTGAGGGAACAGAGGACTCTGAGTCAGAGGATGAGGATGTGTTTGACATTCAGTCCTGTGCATGTAGCGATGGAACCGAAGAGGATGATGAGGAAGAAGATGAAGAGGACTTTGCATGGGCTACGTTCACGGGTGTGCCTGTTGTCACGACCGTCATGGAGAAGTGCGCAGGAACCTTCTATGATCTACTCAAGACGTCGGATGATCAGGAGAAACAGACTGCATGGGTTGCACAGATCGTGTTTGCACTTGCGTATGCACAGAGGATATTTGGGTTTATCCACAATGACCTACATGGGAACAATGTGATGTATGTTCCGACCACAGATGAGTATGTCTTCTACCGTCATCACGGAGTTACCTATCGTGTCCCGACGTATGGAGTTCTGATCAAGATCATTGATTTTGACAGGTCTGCATTCTCTGTTCGTCTTACTGGCATGAAGGAGCCGCGCTTCTTCCTGAGCTCACATTTCAAGCATGACGAGGAGGCTGCTGGTCAGTACAACATTGAGCCCTATTATTCGAGCACGGTGCCGCGTATTGCGTTGAATCCTTCGTTTGACTTGGCGCGGTTTGCATCAAGCGTGTTCTGGGATATCTTCCCTAATGGACCGAAGCAGGAGACCAATCATCCACTATTTGAGATGTTCAAACAGTGGACGACGCTTCCTGATGGATCGTCTGTGATTTTCCGTAAGAAGGGTGATAATCATGATCGTTATCACGGGTTTGATTTATACAAGGCGATTACACGGTATTTGAAGGAGTCTGCAGTTCCGCGAAAGGAACTTGCTAAGTTCACACAGTATGTTGCATCTGTGCCGCCGACAGTTGCTGTATTAGTGATCGCAGACTAATTACATGCCCAGAGTCTTCCACACCAGCTTGTGCGTTAGGGCCCACACGATGCCGAACACGACCGCGTGCGTGAGGGCGACCGTCGTGCGCGAGCCGCCCGGCGGGAGGGACAGGAGAACACCCGGCGTCAGAACAAAGAAGAGAACGGCAGCATACAAAGACATCCACATTTTTATTATGACGTCAAGAAATTTCTCAAAAGGCGGGCTTTCCAGTGAACATATCCTGTACCGCAGTGACAACCGGCTCAGCGGCATCTGCGCCTAGTGCATAGACGACACCAGCTGTGAGTACGCCCGCGCCACCACCGACCTTTACAACCTCTGACATATCAATGACCTGGTCCTTCCCACGACGATCCATCACATACATGAGGATGACAACAACCACAACTGCGGACACGATGACTCCATACGTGTAGACCTCTGACATTTATTCGCACTCCATTTTTTTATACCAAAACTCAAACGAAGTTTAGAGGTTCAGCGAAACCGTCTCAGTGGCCTCGAGGTTGACAGATTCATCGTCCGTCTCAAACTCATCATCGTCGAGCTTGACGTCCTCACCCAGAGCGATCGGCGGGGGCTCATCATCCTCATCGCCGTCAAACTGAACCGACTTGGGCTCGGGCTCCTCGACAAGGGCTGGGGCGGGCGCAGGTGCAGCCTCGACAACAGGCTCGGGTGCAGCCTCAGCAATCTCGCGACTTTGAAAGTACGCCTTGCTAATGTCCTTCCACGGAATGAAACTGTCGATGACCTCATTCATCGCATTTCCAATCAGTGTCTCAATCTCACGACGGTTGCGGGCCTGCTGCTCAGACGTCACCCCGACGGTCTTGAACAGGTACGCCGAACTCCACGACAGGCGGGCAGCCTGCTTGTACAAAGAATGAACAAACGTATCAATCGACGGCCGCTTGAAGTCAATCTCCACATGTGCCTTCTCAACCTGCTGAAGCGCAGCGAATGCACGAATATAACTGACAAACACACCCAGAAGAAGATCCTCAAGGTACTCGCACTTGGATGCAGTAGCAATACGCTGAACCTCCTTTGTCAGCGTCTCCGGGCTCCACTTGGGAATCTGAGTGAGGAGATTCTGAAATGTCTTGAGGATCTGATCCGTCTGACCATTACGATCGCATGCAGCCTTAGCGGAGTCATAGATGCTCCACAGGCCATCCGATACATGGGGAACAAGCACGCGCGTAAGATTCTCACGAAGACTGGACTTTACAAATTCAGTGCTCATTTGTTTTACACACGAGTCAATGAGTTTTAGTAAACCGACGCGATGCGGTTCGTTCTGATTCTCATGATTCGCAACGAAGAGAAGATCTTGAAGCGATGCCTAGAAGCCGTAAGCGGTGTAGTGGATGCCTACTGTATCTGCGACACGGGATCAACTGACGACTCGCGCGAGATTGCAGCTGAGTTTCTCAAGACACATGATGGTTGTCTGAGCAGTGTGGCGTGGAAGGATTTTGGATACAATCGTACTGCCAGTTTTCAGAATGCACAAAAGTACCTCAAGCGAACTGGATGGGACCTTTCTGATACGTACGGACTTCTGCTCGATGCAGACATGGTGTTTGTACCGGGTACGCTGAAGCTGGCCACGCTTACGCATGAGGGATATACCATCGTTCAGAAGGCTGGTCATCTTGAGTACCCGAATACCCGCCTGGTACGCATGGACTACAACTGGTCATGTCGCGGTGTGACACATGAGTACTGGGATGGTCCAACGGAACATCTGGCATCTGCAATCTGCCACATTGACGATCGCAACGATGGAGGCTGCAAGTCCGATAAGTTCGAGCGTGATCTTCGGCTTCTTGAACAGGGACTGATTGACGAGCCCGACAATGGACGCTATATGTTCTACTTGGCCCAGACATACAACGGTATTGGAAAGCTGAAAGAGTGCATTGCCATGTACAAGAAGCGGATTGCTGTAGGTGGATGGGAAGAGGAACTGTGGTATAGCCACTACATGATTGGAAAGTCATGGTTGGCCCTCAAGGACATTCCGAAGTTCGAGCAGTGGATGCTTAAGGCACATGCCCGCCGCCCTTCACGCGCAGAGCCGATCTACCATTTAGCCAAGTACTTCCGCGAGAATTCCCAGCACTACAAGGCATATCATTACACTCAGCTCGGCCTGTCGATTCCGATGACAAAGGATGCACTCTTTGTCGAGACGGATGTCTATCTTGGTCTCTTTGAGTACGAGGCAACGATTCTGATGTTCTACATTGGTCAGGCACGACAGGGCTTGGATACCTCCGTTTCCTATCTGCTGAAGAACCGCCCGAATCAGGAAAACGTATATACGAACTTGCCCTTTTACATCGAGCCTCTGACATATTCGGCAAAAGCTCACCCGATTGACCGTGACGTATTTGGTGAGGATTATCACCCCACATCAGTATCTCTGTTCATACAGGATGGAAAGGTCATGCACAATGTGCGCTTTGTCAACTATACGATCAACCCACAGACAGGGTCATATCTCATGCGCAATAATGGAAGTGTGAGTGAGAATTCAACCGTGCGAACACAGAATGCATTCTACAACCCCGAGACACGGGAACTTGTGAAGATGCGTGATGAGTCGGTCACTCTGCAGCGCAGGTCGAATGCTCATATTGTCGGTCTCGAGGATGTGCGTGTATACACCAATGCAGAAGGTACACTCTGCTGCACGGCCACCTCGTGGGAATACACTGACAAGATCAGGATCTTTCAATCTGAATACAACCCTGTTCAGGGTGTGTATTCAAAGTGCCGTATACTGAAGTCTCCTGGCGAACAGGAGTGTGAGAAGAACTGGTTGGCTGTGAATGGGACGAACGATATCATCTATACCTGGCATCCCCTTCAGATTGGTTCACTTCGCGACGACGAGCTCGCGATTCACACGAACTTTGAGACCCCATATTATTTCAAGCATTTCAGGGGATCGGCGGTTGCGTTCAAGCCACCTCAGTATCCCGGTGAGACATGGGCATTGGTTCACACGGTTGAGTACACTCAGCCTCGTAAGTACTTCCATCTGTTCGTACGTCTAGGGGAGAACTACAAACCAAAAAGTATTAGTCGTCCGTTCGTCTTCAAGTCGAAGACGATCGAGTATTGTATTGGGTGCATGCCAGACTCGGCGTTCACCACGTTCACATGTGTGTTTTCCACTATGGATGATACGCCTCGTATCATGGAGATTCCTGTGTCAAGCTTGGAGTGGATTCAAGTGTAGAGGTGACGCCACGACTCATTCACACCCGATGTGGTATCCTGAAGGATATGCCGTGCAGTCTCAACGTCGATCGTGCATGGCAAGCTGATCTTCTTGTAGAACACATACTCCTTCGCCGTCTTCTCGTCTGCAATCCGCAGGAGATTGATACGGGTCACCAGCGACTCGACGGAACGAATCAAATTACGAACACCCTCTTCCTCCTTACTGAACTCCTCAATCAAGTACTTCACTGCATCATCTGTCAGGGTCAACTGGCCCGTCAGCTGAATGCGATCTAAGATCTGAGGCCAGATGTACTTGGTAAGAATGTTCTTCTTATCTTCTGCGTTGTATCCTGAGCAGGTGATCACCTGCATGCGATCCTTGAGAATCGGGTGAACCTTAGACTCATCGTTGAAGGAGAAGACGAAGAGGCACTGGCTGAGATCAAAGTCAACACCTGCGAAATAGCGGTCGTGGAACTGGCTGTTCTGTGAGCGGTCCGTGAGGTGAATGAGCATGCTCACGATCTCGTCACCGTGTGCAGTGGTTGAAACCTTGTCCAGCTCGTCAAAGTACATGACTGGATTCATGCAACGGGATGTGATCAGTGCATCTGCAATACGGCCGCACATCGAGCCCTCATAGGTGAACGAGTGACCGACAAAGTTCGCGGAATCCGATGCACCACCTAGTGAGAAGAACTCAAACGGGCGCTGAAGAACCTGTGCAACACCGTTCTTCGCGAAGCTGGTCTTACCGACACCCATAGGTCCCTTGAGCGCGATCACGTTACCCACTGAGCCGGGATTTGAGATCCACTGGGCCAGAGTCTGCATGATCTGCGTCTTAGCTGATGGCATTCCATATACAGCCTTGTCGAGTGTCTCACGCGTGTTTGCGAGGAACTTGGCACATGGCTCGGCTCCATCCTTCAGCTTCACGGGAAGCGGGACATACTTTCCGAAGGGAATGTTCAGGAACGACTCAACCCATGTGCGCAGCTTGTAGCCCTCAGATCCATCCATCTCGTTAAGGATGTCGATCTTCTTGATTACAGAGGCCTTGAGTGCATCGGGGATTGGAAGACCAAGCACACGGAACTTGAACGGGATGTCTCCTTCGCTGACGAGTCCGGAGATACGCTTCATCTGCTCGTTGAGCTTGCGACGCTTCGACTTGGAAAGGTCACCAAAGTACTCCTCTTCGTCCTCATTGAGCTCAATACAGGGCGAATCAGGCTCCTCGCGACCCCGTCGCTGACGACGACCCTTGTTTCCAACGTACTTGTCCATCAGATGTGAGATGAACTCATCCTCCGACTCCTCCTCCTCAGCCTCAGATTCAGATTCGGACTCGGACTCAGACTCATCGGCTCCGATTACCAGTTTCCCCTTTCCACCGACAACAGTGTGAATGTGAAGCTTGACGGATACCTTTGCGCCTTTCGGGAGTGTGATGACGGGCGCCTCCTCCTCTTCCTCTTCCTCTTCCTCTTCCTCCTCTTCCTCTGTCTCGGGTTCGGATTCTTCGGGCATGTACTCCTCCTCACTACTGTCGTCTTCTGATTCGGGCTCAGGGTTCAAGGTCTCATCCTTCACCCATGTCGTACGATTATTCAGCTTACGAAGATTATACCGACCAGGCATCTTGCTGCCTCACAAGGAAAAAAACAAAACACATTCGTTTTTTGGACGCCTATAGTAATGAGCGATCTGGAAAGCGTCAAAGCTATCGCTGAAAAACAGGGCGAGATGCTCGCTACACGCGATGCCAATCTACCCTCTGTCAAGAAAAGCAGTGAGATCGTTGAGGCTTTTCTGAAATCTCATAGGGTCATGTGTTATGGTGGAACGGCCATCAACAACCTCCTCCCTAAGGAGGCGCAATTTTATGGCCCCGATGAGACTCCGGACTACGACTTCTTCAGCGAGACGCCTCAGGAGCATTCCGTTATGTTGTCAAACCAGCTCTCTGCCGCAGGAATCACTAGCGTAGAGGTCAAGCCAGGAATCCATATTGGAACCTATAAAGTGTTTGCAGACTATCACGGTGTTGCAGACATCACCTTCATCGTGCCCAAGATATTCAACCACTTGTGGAGCGATAAGATCACGCGTCACGGAATCCACTATGTTCCACCCGACTTCCTGCGCATGTCCATGTATCTTGAACTATCACGCCCGGAAGGAGATGTGTCTCGTTGGGAGAAGGTCTATACTCGGCTGTCTCTGCTAAACAGACAGTATCCTATTGTATGCAGGAATGTCCCAAAAGAGCCAGAACAGTTGTCAGCTGAACAGAAGAAGGATACACTTGACATACTGAAGAAGAATCCGGTTGTATTGTTAGGATTCTCTGCAGTGTCGCGTCATGAGAAGAAGGCAGTTTGGTATACTCCAGTCACACTCCTTGCTGATAAGGAGGTGATCTCATCGTTAACAAAGGGAAAGAAGACGGTTGAACATGCTGCATCAGAGATTCTTCCTGGACGCACAGATGTTCTTGACGATGAGGGTGCGACCGTGTATCAGCTCTACGAAACACAGGCATGTCACAGCTATCACACAACGGGTGATGGTATCAAGGTGGCAAGTATTCCCACGTTGCTGATGTTCTTTATGGCACTGATGTATTCAGACGAATCCAAAGACGATGTGTCGCGACTTATGTGCGTGGCACAACGGTTGGTTGAATTGGCAGACGATAAGCCGCAGCGCCGATTTGCGCTTCTGACTCCATCGGAATGCTTAGGTACACAGAAGGAATTACTTGAGTTACGTCAGGAGCGTGTTGATTTATATGAGAAATTGAAGAAGAACAAGTCATCACCCGACTTTGTACAATACTTCTTTACCTACAATCCTAAGGTATCAAAGACAGAGCGAGCAAAGGTGAATCGGGTGCTTAAGAAGACGCGAAAGGCACGTATGTCTATAGAGTAGGGATTATAGTAGGAACCGTAACACTGACACCCGATGGATTGACAATAGTGCCAGACGTCAGAGCAAACGGTTGACCTGCAACCGTATTGTAGGTACCGTTCGAGAACACGCCGCATTCACGAAGACCCTTCTGAACCTGTAAGAGAAAGTTATAACTATTTTGGTTCCCCTTTGAGCGATACGCATTAACGCCCGAATATCCCGAACCACTGGGTGTATTCGTCGTGTACATGATACGAAGCTTCGTCTGTGTGATCACATCCGACGCGTCGCGAATCCTCATTCCTTGAAGTCCTGCCAGAGTTGTGCCGTTTTGACTACCGGAACTCATTTATTACCAGCCCATATTTTATGGGTTTGTGTACCAGGAAATGTCCAGGTAGCGACCCGATGCAGGTGCGACAACCACTGACGTAGGAGGAGACATTGCAGCATGACCCGCAACTTCCATCGCTGACAGTGCCCGTGAATAGTACGTCAACCCTCCAACCTGTCCGTCGAAGGATCCAGCGACCTCTACAGGAGCATCCTCCTGCTTCGGAAGTTGGGTGAGCGTGTGGTGCTGACGCAGGATTCCGTTAATATATAGATCAACCGTGTACTGCGTGATCACAATTGCAAAGTGGATCCACTTCTGGGCGGGGATGTTGCCAATCAGAATAGATTCCATCGCACCATAGGTAGCGACGTTGACGATGATCGAGTTGGACGTGCTGTCGATGTATAGACTCGGACAGTCCCCTCGCGAGAAAATCAGTCGCTTCGATCCATACCCGATTGTCGTGTAGTCATTGATCTCAAACCAGCCCTCGAAACTGAACGTTGCACCTTCCGCCTCATTGAACGACTTGGGCAATGTTGCGGACGAAGAGAACGGCACATTTCCACGCTGCGTTGCTGTCTGAATCTTTACGGCACTAGGATCAGTTGAGCCCGAGATAGCCCATGATGCAGCAGCACCTACTGCGAGAACGCCAAGACCTCCAAGTACAATGGATTCCATTGTTCCTTACTCAGAAACAAAGCCTCTCGAAGTAAGACGCATCACTTTCTTCTTGGGTGGAGCCGGTACCAACAGGGTCTTGACCATTTCTTCATAGGTATGAGTTGCTTGATAGTCGATTGTGCTTTGACTCACTGTCCCACGTACATTGTAAATATAATGAATACGCGAAGGATCGGAACGAGTCTCACTACGAAGAAGCCCGACCTTTGCAGTGACAATCGTCCACTTTAGATCTTCACCGCGAATCGCATCTTCAAAGTCAACAAGTTTTGCAATGTCGGATAGCATTGGATTCAGATGATTCGGAGGGCGCACAAACATTCCATTCATGTACATCTTTCCGGTAAACGGGTACTCATTGCTATGAACGAATGTATGATCACCCATTCGACCGCGTATCCTCATAACATCATGGCCAGCCTGAAAACAGGCAAGGAAATCCTCAAAGTATGCATCAGTTACCTCATCGTCGTCATCGATGAATACGCTGTATTTCCCCCTTGCACCACGAAGAAGGTCACGTCTTTTTGCTCCAACACTCTGTTCCCTGTTGTCGAGTGCTTCCGTGATATCCAACCGTAGTCCCGGACAGATGCGGGCAAACTTTTCACGAATCACAGCTTTCAATGCTTCACATTTTGCGCGGCGTTCGACAAGTGTAGGAATCAGTACAGAAAGATCATACTCGTAGGTCTTACGAGAGATGTACATTCGAAGATCCTCTTCAAAGTAGCCCTGATTCCGTGCATACAAAGAGTCAAATCCTATCGCATGACCCGCCATCGGGTGTTTGTGGCGAATGATGCAGGTCGGAGTATAGACAGTCTTATCTCGAAGAGAACCCTTACATAAGTCGGTCAACTCAGAGTCACAGTAAAAACTCTTGTATGCCGATGAATACATGCATCCAAGTCGGTTATACATGACACGACCGTAGATTGACAATGTATTGAGCTTATGCCCCTGAAACCCGTCGTGAAACCACAGGATACAATCAAGGTCGGGTCTAGCAGCCTGACGAATATGGTTATCATATCCACGCACCTCTGGAATCATATCATCTGACACGAGAACGATAAGATCCCATGCATAGTCAACTTTCTCGATATCAGCATTACAGGCTTCAATCTTAGTTTTGCTATCACCATAATACATTGCCTTCCAGGCAAACCGATTTATGACCTGAAACAACTTCTGTTGAATGTCGGTTCCTGTCATTGTTGTATCATCGACATCGCATGAAATAACAATCCCCATCAAATCTGGCCTGGCGGCCATTGATGCATAGAGACTGAGTGTTGCGAGCAATTGTTGTGGACGTGATCTGCTTGGACACTTAAGAAGAATCTTCATTGTTACTTCGGAGAAGAGAACCAACCCGATATATCCGAACTTGATAACCCACTGACCTGCTTTCCAGTGCTGTCCTTGACACCAAAGACGAACGTGTATCCAAACAGGGACAGGTTGCTCAGTTGAGAGGATGGTGACCCAATCGATGAAGAGCACGCCGTTCCACCTGCGTAGAACGATGCGGCATCGGCTGGCTGAAGCTGATTTGAACTGGTATATACGGTGCACACAGAGCCAGAGAATCCACCACTTCCACCAATCACAAGGCTTCCACCTGCTGGCATGGGGACACCTGCAAGGACTGCAGACTTAACCAGCTGCCCATTGATATACACATCAAGATTGCGGCCATAGATCGTGATGGAGACTGCGAACCACGACTGCAGGGGAACGTTCTCAACCGTCACGGTCTGAACATCACCAGAACCAGTGTTTGTCGTATCCAGGCTTGAACTAGACGGGTAAACGCTCACTGAAACCTGCAGTGCATTATCAGTCGGGTGAAGGGTTACCTTCGGTGCGGAGACGTTTGCATTGGTAGAACTTACCTGTGCAATGACGTGCTTCTCCTCGCCAAACTTGTAGTCCCAGTCTTTAATGTACATCCAAAATTGCATGTTTGAATTCGACCCTGACATGTTTGAAGAGGTTGTCGCTCCCACCTTACCGTCGATTTCGGTTGGGGCCTGATCTGCGTTCGTCGTGAACCCGAACGACTTGGACACGCTCTTAAACGAGAAGATGATGACAAATAATAGGGCGATCATAGCCAGTGCGCCAAGTACTGGAACAACCTTTGAAGAAGACGTTGGGGCTGGACCCGCGAGTTGAAACGTAGGTGCCGTCGGGGGTTTGGAAGCGAACGCGCCCATCTTTATGCTTTACAAGGGAAAGGTATTCAAGTAGTAATGGAAAAACGAACCCCTGTGGTCCCACGACAACAGGGTGTAATGTTTTGTAATAATTGCGGTGAGAAAGGTCATGTATTTAAAATCTGTACCGACCCTATCCTTTCATGCGGAATTGCACTGATTAACCACCCCAAAGTCCCCACCGACCCAAAGGAGACTCAGGTCCTTATGATTCGGCGCAAGGACAGCATGAGCTTTGCGGAGTTCATGCGTGGGAAGTATGATCCGAATGATCATGAGTACGTTGGTCGGCTCTTTGCAAACATGACTCTTCAGGAGCAGTCCTCTGTTGTCTGTGAGAGCTTTGACACGCTTTGGCGTCAGTTGTGGGGCGACGACCATTCGTCACCAGAATACATGTATTCGAAGGAGAGGTTTGCTCAGGTTGATCGGGAAGCCATGATGAGAAACCACCTGTCAGCATTCAAGGAGCCAGAGTGGGGGTTTCCAAAGGGTCGTCGTATTCGGTGCGAATGTGACCTAGAATGTGCTGTACGCGAGTTCAATGAGGAGACCAATATACCACGCGAGGCATACACTGTCTTGAAGGACATTCGCTTGGAGGAGACCTTTGAGGGCCTGAATGGAATTCGATACAGGCACATCTACTTCGTAGCTTTGTTGACAAGTCCAGAACTGGTGAATCTACATCAGAAGATGACGTACATGCAGCGTCGGGAGATTTCAGCGATTGGATGGAAGACGTTTGCGGAATGTCGAGGGTACATTCGCCCCCATCACGTAGAGCGAGAGTCTATGGTTGAGATACTTGAGAATATCGTTAAGACGTATGAGAGCACGCCGTAATACCGAGCATGGTTAGGCCGGCAGTTTGTGTCCCGAATGCATAGTGAAAGATCTCACCTACAACCACCCAGAACAGAAAGTGAAGGAATATATTGCCCCCGAACTCCCACGCAGTGTAGACTGCGAGGAGAAAGGTCAGAGTAGTGTCAGCCACAGCCAGTCCCATAAAACGATACGAATGCGCTCCTGTTCCCGGTGCTCCAAAGATGTTTTTGTATGGACAGCTCATTGTATTACGCAAACCTAAAACGTGCAAGGTAAACCGTCATACAGTATGCAACAACACTCAACACAAAGACCCACCACCAGACGGGAAATACAGTGGCTTCGCGCTCCTCAGTGCCAAACGGACGGATCCGCCCTTCGCGCCCAAAGGCGACGGACGGCTTCAGATAGAGGAAGGCGGCCATGAGAAACAGATAGATGGACACCATCCAGATACGATGATTTTTGCGTGTGAGCGGCTCCATTACTTACGGTAGCGACGAGATTTCCCATGCTTACGACGGCGAGTGCGGCGGCCACCGGACGGTAAGACGAGATCCTTGTCTTCAATCAGCTTTGCGAGAGTGAAGAAGCTATCACCAGACTCATTGACGTTTTCGCCAGTAATGGTCCAGTTGCTACCCGTCACCGTAACTGTTACTGATGTACCCTTGAATGTGCCCTGCTTTGTTTCAGACATCCTTTGGTAACTCTCGTGATATTTTCGGCGCGTCACTAGATAATGGCGTTCGTCCTACCGAACCGCAAAGCGTTCGCGGACTACATTACCCGCATCTTCTTGAAATACCGTAAAGAAGACCGTGATCCACTTGACGATGAGGATAAGGATGTGGATCTCTGTACGAAGCAGTCGAACTCGCGTGAACTATTTCCGTACCAGAAGCTGATTCGCGACTACCTGTTGATTGAGACACCCTATCGTGGAATCCTCCTCTATCATGGACTTGGATCTGGAAAGACCTGTACATCGATTGCAGTTGGTCAGAGTCTGATGAGCTACAAGACCATTTGGATTCTAACCCCAGCATCCCTGCGTGAGAACTATAAGTCTGAACTGCGCAAGTGCGGTGCACCTGTCTATGTTCTTGAGCAGCACTGGCGTGAGAAGGCTCTCAACGACCAGACCCGTGCCGAAGCGAAGGCATTGGGAATCTCTGATGGATTCATTGATCGCACGGGCAAGTTTTATGTTACTGTGGCTGGGGAGAATCCGAACTACAAGGATCTTCCTAAGACGGCACAGGATGTGATCAATACGCAGGTGGAGGATATCATTGCTCAGAGATTCAAGTTCATCAATTACAATGGTCTGAACTCGAAGAATATTGACACCTATGTACCTAAGCCTGGACCCGATGGTGAATTCGTTGAGAACCCGTTCAACGATACAGTTGTCATCATTGACGAGGTTCACAACTTGATTTCTCGCATCGTTAACTCATCTGAGATTGCACGTCGTCTCTATGATGCAGTGTACAAGGCGACCGATTGCAAGATCGTCGGTCTGTCAGGCACTCCTGTCATCAATCGCCCTAACGAGATTGCATACCTAATGAACCTCCTGCGCGGACCCATTGAGCGAATCACCGTTCCCTTTGGAAAGGCTACCTCATGGGACGAAGAGAAAATGAAGACGGCATTCAAGGCTCTTCCTGACGTGGACACCATCGAGTTCAATGCGGTCAAGAAGACTGTGCTCTTGACACGCAATCCTCCTCATTTCCGTTCGGTCTACAACGAGGCCGGTGATCGGATTGCGGTGCAATACAAGAAGGACATTCCGTTCATTCCATTGGCAATGGATTGGGTCAAGTCGTGGGATAAGAAGATCACAGGTGAAGTTGGCGCAGAGATTGCTGTGGAGCGTGTCACGAGTGAGAACCTTGAATGTTTGCCCACCAAGTTCGAGGAGTTTGCGAACATGTTCCTAGATGGTCTCAATATCAAGAACCCACTGTTGTTCTCCAAGCGTATTCAGGGTCTGGTCTCCTACTTCAAAGGTGCAGATGAGCGTCTGATTCCGAAACGCGTGGAGGATGAGAAGATGCTTGAAAAGGTCAACATGAGTCCTGAGCAGTTTGTTCAGTATCTGGATGTCCGCTTTCAGGAGATCAAGATGGATGCGAAGAAGTCTCTCAGCATGAACGATGATGGTGGGTCCTATCGCGTGATCTCCAGGTTGGCATGTAACTTCGCAGTGCCTCCTGAGCTGAAGGCGATCACCAAGAAGGTTGAAAAGACATACGACGATGTTGTGAAGGAAGATGACGTACCTGACAAGCCAGAGATTCTAGCGGCACTCCGGGCTCAGCCTGCGAAGTACCTGTCTGCAAAGGCATTGGAAGTTTATAGTCCCAAGCTGCTTCGCATGTTGACCAATATCGAGGCCACTCGCAAGGCTGGAGATACTTGGCCTAACCAGTTTATCTACTCGCAGTATCGTCAGCTTGAGGGACTTGGTGTATTTGCGGCCATCCTCGATGCGAACGGGTGGCAGCCGTATAAGATCACGAACAAGAATGGACAGTGGCAGGAAGATGAGATGGAGGACAAGCCAGCCTATGCCTTCTTCTCAGGCGAAGAGAAGGAGGAGCAGCGTGAGATGATGCGTCAGATCATCAATGCCCGTTACGAGTCCAACTTCCCTTCCAGTCTGAAGACCAGCATTGAGAAGCGTGGAAAGAAGCTGCTCTGTATGCTGATGGCAACCTCTTCGGGTGCCGAAGGTATCACATTAGCGAATGTCCGCCATGTCCATATTATGGAGCCGCACTGGACTCCTGCCCGCCATGATCAGGTCATTGGTCGTGCAATTCGTATCTGTTCTCATGCCACATTGCCGATGGATCAACGCACGGTTCGCGTTAGTTTCTACCTGTCTGTGATTTCACCTACGCAGAGCAAGGGTGCAGAGGGACCTAACATTGTTGCAGTTCGAAAGTCGGATGTTGAGCTGAAGCGGTATGAAGGTGAACCATATGCGGAGACGTTCATGTCCACAGATGAGTACCTGTATGAGAAGGTGTATGAAAAGGACAAGGTGAACCAGAGGATTTCAGTACTGCTGAAACAGGCCGCTGTTGACTGTGAGATCCATCGAAAGCTGCACTCTCGTGAGAAGCCGCAGATCTCCTGTATGCGGTTCGATACGACTGCAAGTGGAGAGGATCTTGCGTTCAAGCCGTCTAGCAAGACGGACGACCTTGATGAGACCTATCTGCGTAACATGACGCGTAAGAAGCGAACCCTGCAGAAGATGAAGATCAAAGGAATCGTGTATTTTATGGACACGGTTACGAAGGAGATTTTTGACGGTCAGGCCTTCGAAGATAACCAGCGATTATTGCGTATCGGGACGAAGATATCCGATACTCAAGTTAAGTACTGGTTGGCGTAGCCGCTGCACGCAAGTCGTCGAGCCAAGAAGAGCACACTTCGGACCAGGTCTTGAACTTGACATCCTCGATCGCCGCGCGCATCGTCGTGTACTTTGACAGGGTTGTCTCCATTGCATCGGTCACATCATCGGGATTGAACGATGGAGCAGACAGACCAAGCGACATACCTGCAGCCGAATACACGAGCGGACCCGGACGGACATAGGTAGCAACAGTGCTCGGCAGGAACGTGCGATACGAACCGACATCCGTCACAATCTGCGGTGCACCAGTGTAGAGGTGCTCGAGCTGGCAGAGACCGAACCCCTCACCATCAGACGTATTGATCCCAATATCAGTCATGTTGTAGATCTGATTAATACCCTCGTCAGTTAGAGTGTTCGGGGCAGCTGTGTCGATCAGCGCCATTCGCTTACCATAGGCGACAGGGTCAAGATTCGCACGGAGCAGCTCGGCATGGAAGATGCGCTGAATATCGTAATGTGCACCCTTCTGCGGATCAATTCCTGTCACCATGAGAAGCCACAACGGCTTATCTGGGTGGCGGCGCAGCAACTCAACGAATCCCTGAATCGTCAGATCCTGTCGCTTACGCTGGCTGTTACGATTCGCGTTCAGGAACACAATCGCATCTGTCGGAAGGCCAACGTTCTTACGAAGAGTAATGCGGCTCGCAGCAGGTAGGCGAGAGAAGACCGTAGAGTCAATCGCGTGCTCAATGATACCGGGCTCAAGCGAACTACCGTACTCAGTGAACGTCTTCGCCCATGAATCCGTGAAACAGTACACCTTATCAGCCGCCTTGTTGAGCTCATCCATCAGCGGCTGCGCGATGCCCTTGTACACCTGGTCAACATAGAGCCACAGCTTGTACGGAGTCTCACCCTTCTTGTACTTCATCGCCTGGATGAAACGTGCGATGATCATGGGATCATTGTAGATCATCACTACATCGGGACCAACCATCTCAATGTACTCGTGAATCTTGTTGAAGCCAAACCCCTCCTCCTTCGGGTCCTCAGCAGCAGCCGCGTCATAGGCAACAATGCCATCGGGGACCTTGCGCATGCTCTTGCGCTCGGGGTGGCGCTGAAATCCAAAGTGGAATGTCTTGACCTTCGGTGTAAGAGTTGCGACCTGTGCGAGGAGATTTGAGACAACCTTCGAATACCCAGTCGTCTGATCAACGTGAGTGCTAACAAGAACGAACCTCATTTTACTGTATTCTCTCCGCTCTGTATAAATAGAATGCAGGTCAACTCCGCGCAAGACTATCTGACCGCGCAGAAGCGCCGTATTGTAGCTGCTACCTTTACTCAGAACCCCCCAGCGCTTCAGCGCAAGTACAACTACGTTGTGACTTCTGTCATTGCCAACAAGGCAACGCAGTATGACAAGGTCTTCTATCCTCAGACGATCAGTCTTGCACCGGGTAGCACACCTGGACTGATTCCTCAGTCGCAGTGGAAGACACCTGGCATTCGCCCCACTGTCAATAGCTGCTGCATTGTCGCACAGGGTGCAACTCCATTGGCGGGTTCTTTAGTCTAAACAATCAGCGTGTGTAGATACAAATGCCTGGTGGCTTGATACAATTGTCCCAAGTCGGGGCTCAAAATCAGCTTATCAATGGAAATCCATCGATGACCCATTTCAGGTCTGTCTATCGTAGGTATACGAACTTCGCAATGGAATCGATCCGTATGGATTTTTCATCTTCGCATTTAGATTTCAATGCAACTCAGACGCGAACACTGAGCTGTAAGATTGATCGATATGCACAGCTTCTACATGATACCTATTTAATGATCACGCTTCCCGATATTTGGTCACCTATGGTGCGTGTGTCTGCACCGCCAGCCGGCTATGATCCGAACTGTAGTGCGGTTGGATATGAATTCCAATGGATTAAGAACATCGGTTACAATCTTATTGACCACATTGACATTGTGATGAACAATGTTGTGATTCAGACTCTTACTGGAGAATGGCTCAAGATGTACTCTTATATGACACATGATGCAGCAAAGCGACGTGTGGTGAACCAGATGGTAGGCAATGTTCCGGAGGTCTATGATCCAGCCAATGCATATGACCGTAGCAACCAATATCCTCACGCTGTGAGCCCATCGTCTCTTCCGGGAAACATGCCGTTTACGACCACTCCCGAACCGTCCATTCGTTCGCGTCAGCTCGTGATCCCACTTCACTTCTGGTTCTGCGAGAATCCTGGTGTAGCTCTTCCTCTCGTTTCTCTACAAAACTCAGAGGTGTATATTAACGTAACACTTCGACCCCTCAATCAGTTGTATACGGTGATTGATGTCAACCCGGCAAATGTCATCATTTCAATCAGTAGTATGGTTTCATCTGGTTCATCTATTATCGTGACAACCCCTACTCCTCACGGATTTAGCGTTGGTACCGGTGTAACTCTTCAGGGCCTCACGGGAACGGCGGTTCTTCTCACTGGTTCATACGTTGTTGCAACGGTACCATCTACGACTTCATTCACGGTTGTCTCAACGGTTACGATTGCAGCCGGTGATCAGACAAATCAGCCAACAGCAACGGTAGGTGGTTCGACCAATGCATCATATGGTCAGCGTATTCAGCCAACGGGTACGTATCCAATTGGTCTGTTCCTGTCTCCTCCTACCACAACGGGTCTTTCTTCGAGTTCATCGGTCTTGACATTTTATGCAAATCCCTATCTGGAAGGCAACTTCATCTATTTGACGGACATGGAGATGAACCAGCTTGCAACTGCAGATCAAACGTTTTTGCTGAAACAGGTTCGTTACACTGTAAAGGAGGGACAATATGGAGCCAATACTGATCTGGAAATTCCAATGTTTAACATGGTCACGCGTATTGTGTTCTCGGGTCAGCGTTCTGATCGCGTCGTAATGAACGATTGGGATAATTACACAAACTGGGCAAATACCAATCGTGCCCCATTTTCGGATATAACTGCGACTACAGGTGACCTACTCTATTCATCTGGTCAATACCAGATTTCTTCGGTGTCTCCCCGTCACGTAATTACGGATGCAACGCTCTTGATGGATGGTAATGAGCGGTTTGCGAAGAAACCGACAGAGTACTTCTCATTGATTCAACAGTACAAGCATACAACAGGTGAACAGCCATCAACCCTGCCAGGTGTCTATATGTATTCATTCGCCCTGAACAATGATCAATATCAGCCAAGTGGTGCGTTGAATGCAAGTATGTTCAACAAGATCATGCTTCGCATCTCTCTACAGCAGCCATTACCAACCTCAGTCGGTGCGACGCAACGAGTTGTCTGTATTCTTAAATCAACTGCACTGAGTCAGAACCCGCTCGTTATTTCAAATCCGCAGGCTAGGAATCCACCGACCCCCGCAGATCCGATAGGTTCATTGATCTACCCACCTGATCAGCTTCTTTCTGTCGTTCAGACGATCGCAAACAACAATGTCATCTTTTCCTACACGTACAACATTAGGGTGTATGTTGAGTCTATCAACTACCTGCGAATCGTGAGCGGGATTGCAAATCTCGTGTTTGCTTCTTAACAATGGGTGACATTCTGATATTGAATGCCGAGTATACGGTCGGCGGCCAGCAGATCGATGTATCCGATTACGTCACTCGGCAACAGGGTGCCAACTATGGTGCCATTGACTTTGCAGTTCAGAAACTTGACGACGATCTTCGAAAGGATCATCGTATCTCGATCGCAGCCGATGATGCATCTTTAAAGCTGGCAGTACCTCGCTTAACCATCAACTATACAGATGAGTCTGGAGCGTACCATACAGCCAGCTATGTCCTTACCGAAAAGGTAGATATCGGAGAGCGATCGTCACTCGGTAAGTTCATCCAGAAGCCAGGAGATATCCTGTGGGGTGTTGGATTAACCGTAGCGAAGGGTCAGTTCCTATTTGGACTTGTCTTGGTATGGGCATTGGTTGTTCTCTGGGCATTCAAGCAGTGGGAGTATCTCGAGCTTGCGTTTCGGAAGGGCGCAATTGATGGAAGTCTGCATGATGAATTCGGCATACTCGGTAAGTTTATGGCTGTGCTTGTCTACACCATCTTTACGTATGGAGATCTGCTAGGGAAGCCTTTTCAGATCCTTCTCGGTGGTGCAGAGCCGATTCGTGGGTGGATTGTGAAGTACATCTTCTCGGCATTCGCGGTATTGACTCCGGTCAGTTCCTTCTTTGTTCAGTTTCTGGTTTGGTTCACGCTTGTCCAAACTCTTCTGAGTAAGAATCAATGATTCAGGTACAGTGGCTCGTCGCTGGACTGTTGACTGGAATGATTATTAGCGCGGTGTTTATCCCACCGACTCGTAAGACAGCGGGTCTTCCTAGCCCCGGAAGCCCAGAGGTCTTTCACACAGACACTGGATGTGTTCGCTTTGAGGCAACCGAAGTACCGTGCACTGCGGAACCCGATTCGTTGAATCTCCTCGCTGCTCAGAAGTAATGATCCCCATCACCAATGTTTTACATCGGGGTGCACCGTTCTTTTCATTCATCATTGGACTTGGATTGGCCGTGTTGATCTTTCATCGCAAGTATGGCGTAATGAAGACCTTAGCACTACCCGTTAAAGAAACAATGGATCGCGTTGTCAAAGTTGATGGGAAGTGCTACCGCTACCGCGTGGAAGATGCACAATGCGAAATCCCGTCTTCATCATAAACAATGGAAGGAGCAACATCGCTTGACGCCCTTCTCCCTAGTCCGCAGGGTCCTCAGTCATCCCCTCCTGTGTATCCAGAGTCGACCAGCCCTCAGCCGAGTGCGACGATTGTCCCGTCATTCAAGCCGTCACTTCCGGCGATGACATTCATGTTTCGCAACCTGCAGCTGTACGTGGCATTCTTCGTGGCTACCTTTGTCCTGTCACTCGCTACGCCGCGCAACCTGCTTCTGCAGTACATCCCTTCTGCTTACACTTCAAATGGCGTAGTCAGCTATCAGGGTGCAGCCGTCATCGGTGGCGCATCGGTTGTTCTCGCACATTTTGTTAACGTCGTTATTACAAGCTTTCTAGGATGATGAGTACTATGACAATGCAGTCACCTGCATGGGTGTACCCTCGCATCCTGTTAGGCGCCGGTCATCAGTTAACTCCCTTTTTTACAGCCAAGTACAACATTACCCATGTGGTCAATTGCGCATTTGCCGATGATTGTCCAGAATGGTGGAGAACACGTCACGCAGGTCACTATGCTGAGCTGCATGCAATTGATAGTCAAGCAGTGAACATACTCGATTGGTACCCAGAGTTCGAGAGCTGGATGAGGCTGTTTTTACGGTCAACAAATGGCACCGTCTACGTTCACTGCAAGGCTGGCGTGAATCGGTCAGCGTATTTGGTCTTGACGTTTGTGTGCAAGAACTTTGGGATCGATTTCAGGACGCTTTTGTCTGCGGTTAGAAAGCAGCGTCCCCTTGTTTGTGAGAATTCTGCTTTCATGAAGCAGGTGGAGGACGAACTATATGGACGTGTTCAGAGTGAGAAAGACACGCGAAACAGAACCAACGTCAATGGGAACACTTGATTCTGTTCACCAGGATATCGTATCTAGCCTTCGAGAGGCTAAGTTGCAGTCGAGCGCTCTGGAAGCAGAGGCGGCTGAGTTACGCAATAGAGTGGAGTCTCTTCGCTCTTCAAATGAAATCGCGGACGTTGTGTCATGCAGCGGCTGGGAGACAAGGATTCGCGAAATTGAAACTGAGCTTGCTAGGGCCAATCCGGTGGAGGACTATTACATGAAAAACATGGACATCCTCATGGACTATTACAATCGCCCTACACAGACTACACAAACCAAAGATACAACCACATTCATGAAATTCTTCACAGCAGCTGCTCCAGTGGAGGCAGGTATGACCAAGAAGCAGATGTTCGACGAGTATGTTGCGCGAATGAAGCTGGGGAATGCACCGGAGGTGACGCAGCAGATGACGGAACACTGTAATGCATGCAACGTTGCTCGCGAAGAGATCAGTTCGGAGGGAATCCTTGTCTGTCCGAAGTGCGGGTCAGAAGAGTATTCGCTCGTTGTGTCTGACTTCCCTTCGTTTCGCGATCCTCCGAAGGAGCGCAACAATTACGCCTACAAGAAGATCAACCACCT
>Ga0007795_10000079_pt1 | contig 21964 bp, 20 predicted proteins | sample CryBogmetaGMA1M_FD_60369 | JGI IMG/M metagenome (GOLD analysis project Ga0007795, IMG submission 60369) | Freshwater microbial communities from Crystal Bog, Wisconsin, USA - MA1M | ecosystem: Environmental > Aquatic > Freshwater > Lake | place: Crystal Bog, Wisconsin, USA | collected 2009-07-06
CGTCACTTTGCATCCCCCGCAGATCAATCCGCATCTCCTCGAAGGTTTCCATCAACTGAGCCCGCAATCCGAGTGCCGGTGCTTTCCCCTTAAACTTCCTCCAAGCCCTTCTGACCTCCGCCCCCTCTTTCCCCGCCAACAAGGTATCCACTGCCGATTCAGCCAGCCGAACCGACTCCTCTGGCAGGGCAATTGTCCAGACGGGGGGCATGCCGATCGAAGGACCAAACGAACGAGCCACTTTGGCAAAGATCCCGTCCATCGTCCCAATTTGAAGCCGGTGCATCCTCTCGGTCATCGCCTCCAGCACCTCCGTACACTCCTTCACCGTCGGCTCTTTCCCCGATCCCGATATTTCCCCAAGCTGTTTTCGCTTTTCCGGATCAAAGACCGCCCGGGCAAGCCATCCGAGTACCCGCGTAAGAATCTCCCCCGCCGCCGCCCGGGTGAAGGTTGTGGCCAACACGGTTGTTGGATCGACTCGGCCACCACCGACCTCCGGCTCGAGCAATACCTTGAGAAACCGACCCGCCAACTGATAGGTCTTGCCGCTTCCTGCCGAGGCGGAGATTAACGTTGTCGACGCCGACTTTTTCATTCGTTCTCCTCCTCTTCCTCGATCTCCCGAGGTATTCCGGCCTGCCCACACAACGCCATGAATGTTTCCGAAGTCTGCTCCGCATCCAGTTCGCCGACATCCTCCCACTTGCCATCCAAAATATCCGCCGCCACGTCCTTCGCCTTCTCCAAAGCCCGCTTTACCAGATCCCCGTCCATCGGTTTCGACACCCCCGCCTTCTCGCCGTCCTTCGGCAGTTGGAAATACACCAGATCACACTTTTCCGGATCCCAGCCCTTGCTCGATTCCCCCAACACCAGCGGGGCCAACTCCCGATAAAGCGGCATCTGTAGATCGCCCCATGTCCCGTCAGCCTCACAATGTGCGCGGTCGGGAGTCTTTGGGACGGAACTGGTTTTCACATCCACAATCCGCCACCGCTTTTGCTTTTCATTCCAATCCATCCGATCTGGACGACCGTGAACCAAGAGCACCCGTCCCGTCGCATCCTTCAGTTCAAACTCCGCCCGACCCTCTTTTCCTTTCTCCTCCTCGGACACCACGATCTCCCATCCCTCCGCCCTTTCCCTCGCTTGCACCCGGGCAAAGGCCTCCAACCTCTCCTCCGCCATCTCCAATTGCCATCCCACCGCCGCCTTGGGCTGATCGCCAAATCTTTCTTGCGCCTGCCGATCCAACTCATTCTTGAGATAGGCAAAGATCTCTTTCTCATCCACGCTTTCGCGTATTTTCCTGTCCTTCCCGAAAGCTCCGACCACCCGATGAATCAGACTGCCGAATCCCGACGGAGAAAGTTCTCCCGGCTCGTCCTCCATAGCTGTGAGACCAAGAACCGTCCGGAAATAGAAATAGCGGGGACTTTTCAGGTAATCCCGAAAAGCTGTCACGGAAACCCTGTCGATCTTCTCCTTCCCCGCCGGCACATCCCCAAATCCGGCTCCAAACTTGACGTTTTCTTTCTTTTTCTCCCCTTCCGGCTTCTCTGTTAGAGCCAAAACGCGGGCAGCCAACTCCTTGCCCTTCATCCCCGCCAACAAAAGCCGACTTGGCTTCACAGGATCCCCCGCCGGATTAAATGAAGGGACGACCAGCCCAACAATTCCCCTCTTTTCCGCCCTCGTCCCCAGCACCACAGCAAGGGCGTAGGCGTCTCGGGCCATCCTCTGCAAATTGTCGTTCACTCCCAGCGCCTCCCTCAAATGTCCCGGGAGAAATTCATCGGATGTCACGCTTTTCGGCACCGATCCTTCATGAAACGAAGCGACTGCGACGGAAGGTGAATCCTCCTCTACGAGCTCGAGCCATCCCACCATCTCAACCGCTCCAGCTCGAGCCGCCTCGGGCACCTGCTCGTCCTCCATCTCGGCCAACACCAAACGCAGAAAGTCAGCCGTCCGGATCTTTTCCAGATACGGCAATTTCAATGAAACCAACTCCGCCATCACTTTCCGGACTTTTTGCAAGGAATCCCGCATCATTCGACCCGACGGCAGATCCAGATTCACCTCCATCTCCCCATAAATCCTAACAAGCATATCGGAAACCTTTTGTGCATGAGCAGTGCCAGACTCCTCCGTCGCCTCCAGCCCGATCCGTTCCGCCAGTTTCCGAGCCCACTGCGCAGCGGCGTGTCCTTCGGGAGCATCCATTTTTTCCGGCACATGCTTCTCCGCATACGCATCCAGCACTTCCGAAGCCTTCAAACATCCTCCCATCCCGTCCGGATGCCGCATCAGTAGAGCAGCCGAATCCCACGAGGGCGCCTCACCCGGTTTTCTGGAAACATAATCCGACACTGCCCGAAGAAAGCCAGCCACCCGACCTTCCCCCATCTTTCTTCCTTCCGCCCAGTGCGACTCCATCCCCTCTTCCTGCAAAGCCTCTCGGATCCCTGCCACGGCTTTTTCATCCGCCACGGCCAGAGTGGCACCCGGCCAGCTCTTCGCCATCTCGGCCAGTCGTGCCGCCTGATCAGCCGATCGCACCACTGCGTGGATCTGACCACTCTCCAGCCCGGCTTTCCGTTTTGTCCAGAATTCGGGACGCAACCTCCCCACCTCGTCGAACCCCTCCTTCTCACTTTCGGGCGCAAACACCAACACCTGCGGAGGCTGGGAAAGCCGTTGCAATATTTTCATAAAGACCGGCCGGATTTCGACAACACCCGCCAGCACGACCTGAACCTGTTGTGGGGTTCCCTTCTCGGCCAAAACAGCCCTTCGCTCTGCCGGATCCATCCAACCCGCTTTCCCGAGGATGTTTCTGACCTCTCCGAAAACCTCCTCCAACAGTTCCCATCGCTCCGGCTCTGTTTCCGGTGCATCGGGCATCTTTTCCGACATCACCCGGGCGACCTCCGCAAAGCTCACCCCCTCCCCACCTAATTCATTCCGCAGAGTCAACAAACGTTGAGCGAGTAACAACTCAGGCCGCCCATTCCGTCCTACTCCTTCGGGTGTCTGGAACAGTCTGGATTTTTTTTCCTCGGGCAAACGGCATAGAGCCTCCATCCAGGCAAGTTTTTGGGTCAGTTCCGGAGCTGCCGGAAGAAGTCCTGACGGTGCGGTGAAGAGCTCATCAACGATCCGGGCGATCGTGGCGATTTTAGGAAGGAAAAGGGGCCGCTTTTGCCGGTCCGCCTCGACCGCCAGCTTTTCCAGAAGACGACGCCCTGCCCGGGATCCCCGCACCACCACCCTAACCTCTGACAAATCCTCAAAGTTCGAGAGCAACCACTTGGCGGAGTGCGCCAGCAGCGGTTCCTCCCACCCCAGAAAAACTCGATTCATCATCGGAAACCTTATCCTAGCAGGTGGGACAAATTCCGTCCCATCTTCGATTTTAAGAAAGACGCCCTTTTCGAACCTACGTAGTATCCCAAATCCAATGTCATCTGCCCGCCTCGTCTACCGCAAAGTCGCCTTCCGGCTCATCCCCGTCCTCTTTTCTTGTTACATCCTGGCTTATGTCGACCGGGTCAATGTCGGCTTCGCCAAATTGGCCATGCATGAGGTCCCTTGGTTCTCGGATGCCGTCTTCGCCACCGGAGCCGGCATCTTCTTTCTAGGTTACTTCCTCTTCGAGGTTCCCGGAAACCTCATTCTCCACCGGACGGGAGCCCGACTCTGGATCTCCCGCATCATGGTCAGCTGGGGAATTATCTCCACCCTGATGGCCTTCAGCCACAGCGCCGCCTCTTTCTACATCCTCCGCTTCCTTCTTGGCGTCGCCGAAGCCGGATTTTTCCCCGGCATCATCCTTTACCTGACCTATTGGTTCCCCCGAGAGCACCGGGCTCATATGACCGCCATGTTCATGACCGCCGTCGCCGCAGCTGGTGCTTTTGGCAGTCCCGTTTCCGGTTGGATTCTCCAAGTTTCCGACGGTTGGCACGGACTCCACTCCTGGCAATGGCTCTTTCTTCTGGAAGGAATCCCCTCGGTCTTCATCGGGTTGGCCGTCCCCCTCCTTCTGACCGATCGCCCCGAACGTGCCCATTGGCTTACCCCTAGGGAAAAGTCGGTGATTCTTGAAAAACTCGAGGAAGAACAGCACCGCAAACTCTCCGAAGGCGAACACGCCTTCAGTTTGAAGGATGCCTTTCGTTCCAAGCGAATTTGGATCTTTTGCCTCACCCAGTTCACCATCGTCTTCGGCCTCTACGGCGCCTCCTTTTGGCTTCCTCAGATTATTCATGACACCCTGACCCCGGTCGAATGGCAGATCGGACTCTACTCAGCCCTGCCATGGACCTGTGCCGCCTTTGGCATGGTCTGGGTCTGCCGCCATTCTGATCGTACAGGAGAACGTCGTCTTCATGTCGGCCTCTCTGCCCTAACCGCAGCCTTCGCCTTTGCCGCCAGCGGTTTCCCCGGCCTTCCCGGCTGGGCCCGACTCCTGGCTTTGGCTGTCGCGGTCACGGGGATTATGTCCACCACCTCATGCTTCTGGTCCGTGCCCACCGCCATGCTTTCCGGAACGGCCGCCGCCGCCGGCATTGCTTGGATCAACTCGGTAGGAAATTTGGCCGGTCTGGTTGCCCCGGAACTATTTCGATGGATGAAAAGCCACCACGGAATGGGTACGGCCCTTCTCGCATTGGCCGCGATTCAGGCCTGTGCGGGAATCCTGGCCCTCGTGACCATCAAGCCGAAGAAAAACTAGTTTCCTCTCAGTCCGACCCGTCGCCCAGCATCGTCGGTAGTCTTTTTTCCGTTTTCGCACCGAGCTCCCGTAACTTCTCTGCCGTGCCGAGAATGTTCCCTTTCTTTTCGGAAAGTTTTTTCACCGCTGACTCGTGTGCCTCATGAGCTTTTCCCAGCGCTTTACCGACCTCCGTCAAATCCCCGCAGAAGTTGGCCAAATCGTCATGCAGTTTTCCCCCCAGACGGGCGATCTCCTGAACATTCTTGTTTTGCCGCTCGATCTTCCACAAATTCGCAATCGTTCGCAGGGTCGACATCAGAGAACTCGGAGTCGTCAGCACAATCCGCTGATCGAACGCATATTCGAGCAGATCAGGATTCGCCCGCAGAGCCGCTCCAAAAGCCGGTTCAATCGGAATGAACATCACGGTAAAATCCAGCGACCTTCCCTCCAACAGATCCGGATAAGCCTTTCCGGAAAGATCATCAATAAACCGCTTCACTGCCGCCCCGTGCGCCTTGAGGCTCTTCTCCTGATCCACCACTTCCGTGGCCGAACAGTAGACATCGTAATCCACCAAAGGTACTTTGCTGTCGATGACGATCGCCCGGTTTTCCGGAAGAAAGACCACCGCGTCCATCCGCTTCCGATCCGCCGACTCCTGCGTCCGATACTCCCGCCCCTTCTCAAGCCCTGAAATCTCCAACGTCTTCTCCAACACCATCTCCCCCCACCGACCCCGGACTCCTGAATCGTTTTTTAGGGCACTCGTGAGCGCATGGGTTTCCGACCCCAACTTAGTGCTCATGGCCTGAATTTGTTGCAGTTCCCTCCTTAAATCCCCCTGCAAAGTGGTTTCGGCCGTGTGCACCTCGTCCACCCGTTTCCGGAATGCCTCCATTCGGTCGAGAATCGGTCGCAGTTCGATCCCCACTTGCGTCCGGTTGTCCTCGGCCAACCGTTTTGTTCCCTCCGTCACCATCTGCTGGGCAACAGCCCGGAAATCAGACTGCAGACGAATAGCCAACTCCTCTTTCTCCTTCCTAGCTTCCATCAGGCTTCGCTCCGCCGACTGGCGTTCCGCATCCGCCCGCACCCTTCCTTCCCTTGCTTCCCGACTTTCCGACTCGGCTTGTACGCGAGCCTGCTCCTGCTCCTCCGCCCTTCGTTGAGCCGCCTCAATCTCTCCGGAGAACTTTCCGATTCTCCCGGAGAAATAGGCGTAGGCTCCCACCGCTCCGGCCAAAAGACCGACTAAAGCTGCAATGAACATTCCCATACTCATCTAGGAAAGCTTTCCCCCTGCTTCCCTACTGTCAATCGTTCGTCCCTGTTTTTGCTGTCTTAGCATCGAAACATCCTGTCATCAGGGGTGGGACAATTACAGGGTGACCCACCATTCGATTCCCCTACTTTGAATGGATGACTCATATCATTGCGGCACTGGTCTTATTCCTCCTCACCCACACAACTGCTCTTTCTTCCGAGTTCAATGACCGAGTTCAGTCTCAAGAAAATCTCTCCACCACCAAGACTTGGGACGGCGCGCCGATTCACTATCCCTCCGGAACTGCCAAGGTCACTGCGGCGATCCACACCATTCCTCCGGGGGTGGAAACCGGATGGCACGTACATCCCGTTCCATGTTTCGCCCTCGTCCTTGAAGGGGAACTGATGGTCGAACTCAAAGATGGCCGAACGAAGAAACTCAAAGCGGGTGACACCTTGGCGGAGGTGATCGGAACGCTTCACAACGGTAAAAACACGGGAAAGGTCCCGTTAAAGATTGCGGTCTTTTATGCTGGCAACACGGAGCTCAAAAACACCATTCTCTGCCCCTAATTATCCTCCGCCCACCTCGCGAATCGCCGCCAAACAGTAATACTTCACTGCTTCACTCATCGGAGGATTCAGTTCCTCCAGTTCCCTCTCGTTGCACCACCGGATGTCATGATGCTCCGCCGGTGCTAGTGTGACTTTCCCCCGTTTGGGTCGGGCCCAATAAATGATGCCAATGTGCTCATGGGTCGGACTGACCCGGTGAATGTCCAAAAACCGCGGCCGCACCAGAGCCCGCGTCCCGGGACCCGTCGTCGGTTGGCGCTCGCCGATTAGTTCAATCTCCAGCCCGCTTTCTTCTTTTGCTTCTCGGTACGCCGCTTGCTCCGGGTCTTCATCCAGCTCGATGTGCCCTCCAATCGGCAGCCATTGACCTAGTTTTTTGTGGTGAATCACCAGTACCTTTCCGTCCTGCACAATGAAAAGGCTGACGGTAAAATCAATTTTCTCGTGAATGTGGGGCATGGGAGGTCGATTATGATTTTCCCGTGTGGGAGGGACCATTTTCATTATCCGGATATTTTTCGAGAATCAGCAACGTGAGCACCCCCATGGCCACGACCATTCCGGCAGGTCCAAAAGTCCCGTACTTGGCATGCAGCCAGGCGGCTACTCCGGGCACGGGACCGGCAAACGCCAGCATTCCGATATTGTAGGCCACCGACATTCCTGTGAAACGCCGAGGGGTTGGAAAAAGGGCCGAAGCCGCCGGCAAAATCGCCGAGGTGAAAGCCGTTTGGGGGATGGCAAAGAGAAGTAGTCCGGCCACCACCCAGCCTGCCCCACCCTTCTCCACCATCTCCAACGCTGGCCAAACGGCCAACATGGTTAAAATTCCAGTCACCCAAAGAAAAGGCCGCCACTTCACTCGATCGACTAAAGGAGCAAACAACTGAGGAAGAAGCGCGAGGCATGTGTTCGCCACGACAGCCGCCAGAAAAATGACCGACCCCGGCAAGTGTAGATCCGTCTCCATCCGGTTGGGCAGATAGGTGCCGAGAAGATAGTAGGTGTGACCATAAAATCCGCACCCGATGGCACAAGCCGCCATGGCCATCTTGTCGGCCCGCCAGACATCCCGAAGTGGCGTCTTAGCCACCAGCCCCTTTTTCTTTGTTTCCTCAAACTGCGGCGTTTCGTGAAGAAAAAACCGGAGCAGAATGGCCCCCAAGGCCAGCCCCGCCCCCAGAAAGTAAGGAATTCTCCAGCCACCCGCCGACATCTTCTCCGCACCTAACAAAGCGGATAGACCGGTCACCGCCGCGGCCGCCAGCAGTGCCCCAAGACAGGAACTGACATTGGCCAGATTGACTGCCAGGGCGCTTTTCCCTTTTGCAGCCGTCTCAAACAATGCCACCACCGTCCCGCTGAATTCACCTCCAACAGAAAATCCCATGGCCAGACGGGTCACTGCCAGAAGGGCCGGGGCCCAAAATCCGATCTGCGCGTAGGTCGGCAGAAACCCGGTCGCCAACATCGGCAAGGACATCAGGATCACGCTACCCAGGAGGGTCCAGCGTCGACCAAAGAGATCCCCGATGCATCCGATACAGGCACCACCCAGCGGGCGAATGGCGAAGCCGAGCCAAAAAAGTCCATACGTAGCCAAAATCGATGCGAGTTTATCGTGGGACGGGAAAAAGAGCGGGGCAAGGACTGGCGCCAAATAGGCAAACACCATGAAGTCGAACCATTCGACCAACGTCCCTACCGAATTGGCCGCCAAAGAAATCCACCGTTTATGCTCAGCGTCCATATTCTGTGTTCCCACCTTCCATCTTTTTCTGCAATCAGCATTTTGAAAGGAACTCGACCCTTATGCGAATAGCCTCAATCTGGCATTCGCATGCCTGACCTATCCTCTCACGCGTGGCTGATCGCCCTCGCCGCAGCCCTTTGCACCGGTCTTTCCAAATCAGGCTTTGGCCCATTCGGCCTGCTCGCAATCCTCTTGATGGCCGAAGTCCTTCCAGCGAGGGAATCCACCGGAGTTGTTCTGCCTCTTCTGATTTTTGCCGATGTCTTGGCGGTTCGATCCTTCCATGAACACGCCTCTTGGAATGCATTGCGCACCCTTCTCCCAGCAACCTGCATCGGCATCGTAACGGGGTGGTGGATCATGCCCCGAATCCCAGCCGAGTTTTTTGGCCATACCCTAGGCTGGATCATCCTCGTCTTGATCGGCGTGATTGTTCTTCAGAGATCCCGTCCTCAGCTCCTGACCGCCGTCACGACCCACCCCTTCCTAGGGATCGGGTGTGGCTGGGCCGCCGGTGTCACCACCATGATTGCTAACGCAGCCGGGCCCATCACCGCATTTTACTTCCTTTCCCAACGCTACACCAAGATGGTCATGGTCGGCACGGGAGCTTGGTTCTATTTCGCCATCAATGTCGCAAAACTGCCTTTCAGCTGGCAACTCGGCCTCTTGAATCCTAAATCCCTCCTCCTCGATTTGATTCTCTCGCCGGGCGTTTTTTTTGGTTTTTGGATCGGTCGATCATTCCTAAAAAAGATTTCCCAGAACCTTTTTGAATGGATCCTGATTCTCATGGCCTTCGGTGCCGCTTTGCGGATGATTTTAAAAAGCTAGGGATGACCGCTCGTAAACAGCATCATCGCCAAAGTCTGATTCCCAAATTTGCTTAACTTCATTCCTCCCTTGCCGTCCGACTGTACCAAAGTCCGGCAGTAATATTTTCCTTCATTAGGTCGACCTGGATTTGCCAACAACACAGGCATTTCCGTCATTTCCGTGCTTCCTTGGACGGACAAAGGCAATCCCCACGGAGTCATTTCCAGTTCCCACGAGTTTTCTGCTCCTCGAATCCCCTGCTTCCGCACCCAAACCAGCCAGTCTGATTGACCTGACGGAACCGGGGTTCTCACCACAAAGCCGGCGGGTTGCGAAGCCAAGCACTCCTGACAACTCATTGGCCTGCCCTCATGGGCGGCCTTCAACAAAGGGACCGGATCCACGCCCATCAAATTCAACCCGTTCCACTCCCCGTGCCGGTTTGGCTCCCAAAGCCGGCCGGGCTTGGTCATCTCCACCCACTCCGCAAACTTTCCGTTGATTTGAAACGTGATTTCGAAATGCAGATGAGCCCGATCTCGGCTCAGTCCCGGCCCCGTCCATCCCATGATCCCCAACGGATCTCCCGCTTCCACTTTCTGACCCACCTCAACGGCGATGGAAGCAAGATGCCCATAGATCGTGTAGACGGGTTGCCCTCCCCAGTCGTGACGCAGAATCACCTGCTTCCCATAATCCGAGATTTTTTCATCCGAATTCACCCGGACCACTTCCCCCTCAGCCGAGGCCCGCACGATATCGGTCGGCTCCCCCCGCGCATCCCGATGTAGCGCCCGAATATCGATGCCCTTGTGGAAATGTTCAAAGAGCCGTGCTGGCTCCGGTTCCGAGGTCCGCACAAAACCAAACATCCCCGAGATCAACCGACGACTGATGGTCGGTTGAAAAAACCTGCTGTTTTGATTTCGAAAAAGCTCGTCGTTCTCCGTCGGCAACTGCCAGGCGATCCGCTCACTCGCCCCAAGAAAATTCAGGGAACCAAGCCCGATCACTCCCAGGCAAAAGATCAGCTTCAATGGGAATTCACACGCATAGCCTACCGCGCTTTCAACACCACCGCTCCGCTACGCAATGCGATGAAATTTCCCTGCCTCGTTGCGCCCAGAATGCTCACCCTCACATCTTCTCCCCCCTTTAACTGCCGGACGGACCGCGGCAACTCTTCCAAGGACCGGCACGCTACGGAACCCAGACCGACGACCAACATCCCCTTCTGGATGGCTGCCGCTTCCGCAGGACTCCCTTTTTGGACATTCAAAACCAAAAGACCCTGGCGCCCGGCATATCCGGCCTGCACCGACTCTTCCGGCGTAATATCCTTCAACTCCAATCCAAACTTCTCTTTCAAAACTACGGCGGCGGACCGTTCCGGAGGGGGTGATTTTTTCCCTTCCACAATGGCAATCGCATCTTCTGCAAACCGCTTCACCCGCTCGGCAGGAATGGCGAACCCGATGCTTTCCACTGGCAGATTCTGGGCCACCGACATTTTGGCCGAACTCAACCCCACCAAGTCCCCCTCGGAATCCACCAAAGGTCCACCACTGTTTCCAGGATTGATTGCCGCATCCGTCTGTAAAAGGCCGTCCATCGTCAGATCCCCAATCGTCAGGGTGCGGTCCTTGGCACTGAGGATCCCGGCACTGACACTGCTCTCGTATCCCACGGGATTTCCCAAAACGAGAACCGTCTGTCCCAGCAGATTGGGGGAAAGTTTGTCCAGACTCAGATAAGGCAGGGGTTCCGGCGATTCCACTTTGATCAGGGCCAGATCCTGTAAGTCGTCGTCCCGAAGAAGTTTTGCCTCAAAGTCTTTCCCATTGGCCAAGGTCACCCGAATCTTCAGTTTGTCCGCTCGGCTGGCGACATGCTGGTTGGTCACAATATACCCGTCCGGCCGGATGATCAGCCCTGACCCAAGGTTTCTCACCGGGGTCTGCAAGATCCGGTTTCCCCTCGCCATCCCTCCCCCGAAAAACTGGTTCATGTAGGCGTCGATCGGATCCACCACCTGTTGCTCGATAATTCGCTCGGTGTAAATGTTCACCACCCCCGGCCGCACCTTCTCGACCACTTTCACGATCGGCTCGTCCTGCGGCGCCGTTGCCCAAGCCGGAACCACCAAAAGACCCAAGCAAAAGACCTGTATGATCCTCATTCCCAAAAAGATAATCCATGTCCCCGAGCGGACAAGTCATTGAATTTTCGCATCCTCCCTAACTTTCCCGGGTTTTATTCTTATGGCCATCTCCTATCGCCACTGGATTTACGAAAATATCCTCAGAGAAGAGCCGGGACCGATTCTTTCCGAATCCATTTTGCAAAGAATCTGGTTCGAGTCTCTTGTTCGAAATCCTTTAACCACTCTCCAAGGAGAAAAGATCACTCTAAACCATCCGGGATTTTGGAATCATCGAGCTGGGCCCGATTTCCTCCGAGCATCTTTTTCCACGGTGAACGGATTACTGGAAGAGGGAGATGTTGAGATCCACCGCCACTCTTCCGATTGGCATGCTCACCGGCACTCAGAAAACCCCCTATATCAAAAAGTCGTTCTTCACGTTTTTTGGCAGTTGGATCCGACCTCACCTTCCTCTTTTTCTTCGATCCGTCAGATTGTCTTAGCCGACCAGCTCGCGGCTCCTCTCACCGAACTCATCTCCCTGTTTCAAAGCAGTACGCCGGAAATGACGGCTGGGGAAAAGCCTGGGCGGTGTCGCCAAACCCTACTCTCCCTGCCACCTGACAAATTGCGGGAGATTCTTGAAGAAGCCGGTTGGCACAGACTCCGGCAACGCCGATCTTTGGCCCAAGCCAGAGTCGCGGCTCATGGCTTCAATCAGGCTGTTTGGATTGCCTTGGCTGAGGGTCTTGGTTTTTCAGAAAATCGCCAAGCTTTCGCTTCCCTCGCCAGAGCGCTCCCGATCCAACATCTGCTCGAACTGCCCGACTCAATCAGCCGTGAAGCTATTTTGTATGGAGCCGCAGGTTTCCTTCCCGATCCCACCCGAACCCCATGTTCCTCCCAAGCCCAGTACTTGATTCAAATACTCTGGGACAAATGGTGGGAATTTCGAGAAGCATGGCGTGACCGAATACTCCCCCCCTCATTCTGGCGGTTCGCCTCAACCCGGCCCAATAACTCACCCCTTCGACGATTGGCTGCTCTTTCGTTTATGGCTCATCCGGATGTCTGGAATCCGTGGCTCGAAGCTGTGCGAAAAGGAAATGCTGACGACTTTTTCGATCAACTGAAAGCAGCGTCCCACCCCTTTTGGAATCAACACTCCGCTTGGGACGGACGGATCTTATCGGCCCCATCCCGCTTAGTGGGATTGGATCGTGCCACTACTCTTCTCTTTCAGGTTTTGGCTCCTTTGGCGGAGATTTCGGAGAAAGATCTCATGCAACGAATGGTTTCGTGGCCGATCGGAGGTGATGCAGGCATGCTTCGTTCCGCATGCGTCCGGTTGCTGGGAGTCCCATTCCCGCCGCCTGACATCCGCTCCCATTTGGCACGGGAGGGTTTGTTACAGATTTACAAGGATTTCTGCCGGGGGGAGGCGGACGCTTGTCGTGATTGCTCGATGCCGGACTTTTTAAAGCACCGATAGGGTCCGCTAAAAAACCTTAATCCCCTCGTACCTTTGACTGAAGTGGCTCATAGCTTGCCCAATCCCTCAAATCATAATGCCACCACTCGTCCGGCACACCGGAAAATCCTGCGGAAAACATGGCGTTTCTCAGGATTCTTGCCCGTTTCGCAACCTCCTTGGGCACATCCGAAAAGTCCTCATCCGCCTTGGCATTGAACTCATCATGGTCGCTCGGCATTTCCAGAATCCTCCCGCTCTTGTCGGCCAACGACAGATCCACGCTTGTCCCCCTCGTATGGCGACTGATTTTGCCCGGCGGCGTCAAAAAGCGTCCGTCTGGCTTGGCCGCCCATAACGCCTTCTGTCCAGAGGCCGGTCTCCACGCATCCCACAAAACCAACCGATACCCTTTTTCGTTCAGATCACGTGCGACTTTCGAAAGTTTTTGGATCGTCTCCCCTCTCAACCATGCTCTGCCATCCGGATAAATCGCCCTCCCCGTGATGTTCCGTTCCGTGGAGTAACGCATTTCCAAAATGATTCCGGGCACTTGATCCGGAGTCACCTCTCTCAACCCTTCGGGAATCTTTTCTGCAAACCCCAGAGAGACCGCCAACCCCAAATAAAGAACTACCCACCTCTTCACAAATCGGAAAATGCCGGGGGACAGAAACTTCAGCGCTGCGACAACGGCACAACTTTCCGTCCCAGAGCCGGCCCGATGTATTCACTGTCCGGGCGGAAAAGCCGGTTGTCCTGCCATTGCTCCAAAACATGAGCCGTCCAACCGGCCGTCCGCGCGACGGCAAAGATCGGGGTAAAAAGATCGGTCGGCAGACCGAGGCTGTAGTAAACCGTGGCCGAATAAAAATCCACATTGGCTTCGAGCTTTTTCTCCGTCCGCATGATATGGGCGATCCGCTCGCTCATCTGGATCCATTTCGGCTCCCCCAGTTCTGCCGTCAGCTTTTCCGCCATCCGCTTGAGATGGGGGGCTCGTGGATCCAGAACTTTGTAAACCCGATGACCGATTCCCATGATCTTTTTCTTCTGGGCCATCTGCTCTCGAACCCAGCCATCTACCTTCTCCAAGGATCCAATCTCCTTGAGCATGTGGATGACCCCTTCATTGGCCCCCCCATGCAATGGCCCCTTTAGAGTGCCGATGGCCGTGCTGAGGGCCGAATAAATATCGGTTAAAGTCGATGCACACACCCGCGCGGCAAATGTGGAGGCATTCATCCCATGATCCGCATGCAAAACAAATGCCATATCGAGCGTGGCCACGGCTTCGGGACCCGCCTCTTGGCCGTTCAGTAGATAGAGGAAATGCGCCGCCTCACCCAAATCCTTGCGCACCGGGGGCAGGGATTGCCCCCGCCTAGCCCGGTGAAAATAAGCCGCCACAACCCCAATCTTGGCAGTGAGCGAAATTTGGCGTTCCCGGTTGAGTTGAACCTGCTCGGCCCCGATCGCCCCATAATCGTACAGCCCGAGCATCGAGATGCAGGTCCGAAGGATATCCATCGGGCCGGCATCCTTGGGCGCTCCCAGGATGTAATCGACCACTTCCCGGGGAAGTTCCCGTTGTTCGGCCAATGAGCTCTTCAGTTCAGAAAGTTGTTTCTGATTCGGCAGGTTCCCCTCCCATAAGAGGTAACAGGTTTCCTCAAAGCTGACTCGGCCGGCCAATTCATCAATGTCATATCCCCGATAAATCAGTTTTCCCTCCAACCCGCGGACATCGGACAAAGCCGTTCCCGTGGCGACAACCCCCTCCAATCCTTTCGCCACAATTCGTGGGGCTGCTTTGCTTTCGCTCACCTTATTTCCCGAGGGCAGCAACAACTTCCTGACCAATATCCCCTAGGGTTTGGGCCACGCGAACCCCGGCTTTTTTCAGGGCTTCAATCTTGGCTTGCGCGGTGCCTTTGCCGCCGGAAATGATCGCCCCGGCATGCCCCATCCTTCTTCCGGGAGGAGCGGTCGCTCCTGCGATAAAGGAAACGACCGGCTTCTTTACCCGGGCATGAATATATTCAGCCGCCTCCTCTTCCTCCGAACCACCGATTTCTCCAATCATGACAATGGCGTGGGTATCCGGATCCGCATGCAGATATTCCACTGCCTTTTGCAGGGTCAGACCGTGAATCGGATCGCCCCCCACCCCGATGCAGGTGCTTTGTCCAAGCCCCTGACTGGTAATCTGCCAAACGGCTTCATAGGTCAACGTTCCGCTCCGGGAAACCACTCCGATATTGCCCGGACGATGAATATAGCCGGGCATGATCCCAATCTTGCAGGCTCCCGGAGTGATGATTCCCGGACAGTTCGGGCCGATCAGCACACAGGAATATTCCTCCAGCGCATGGCGCACGCGCATCATATCCATCACCGGAATCCCCTCAGTAATAGCGACAATCAGCTGAATCCCCGCATCAGCCGCTTCGAGAATGGCGTCCCCGGCGAATTCCGGGGGAACAAAAATCATCGAGGCGTTGGCCTGCGTTGCATCCACCGCTTCGGCGACGGTATCGAAGATGGGAACGGTATTCTCAAACTTTTCCCCCCCGCGTGCCGGAGTCACTCCGGCCACGACCCGGGTTCCATACTCCTTGCAGGCAGAGGCATGAAAGGATCCCGATTTGCCGGTAATTCCCTGAACAAGCAGTCGTGTATTGGCGTCTACCAGAACGGACATGGTTATTTCCCCTTCTTTCCGGAAGCAGCAGCCACCGCTTTCTCGGCGGCTTCCATCAAGCCTTCGGCCGGAATGAGCGGAAGTCCGGATTCCTTCAGAAGTTTTCTCCCTTGCTCCACATTCGTTCCCTGCAACCGGACAATAATCGGGACTCGGGGCGGGTTATTCCGGCAGGCCGAAATCATCCCCTGAGCCAAGAGATCGCATTTGAGGATGCCTCCGAAAATATTCACAAGAATCGCTTTCACCGAAGAATCCGCCTGCAGAAGCCGGAACGCGGCCGTGATCATTTGTTCGGAAGCTCCACCCCCGACATCCAAAAAGTTAGCCGGTTTCCCTCCCGCGGCCTGGATCAGATCGAGGGTAGCCATGGCTAATCCTGCCCCATTGACCATACAGCCGATGTTCCCCTCCAGTCCGATGTAATTCAGATGGTGCTCGGCGGCGGCAAGATCCCGCGGATCCTCCTGTGAAGGATCCTGTAATTCCTGAATCTCCTTGTGCCGAAAGAGGGCGTTGTCGTCGAAATTCAATTTGGCATCCAACGCCACCACATCGCCTCCCTTGGTTACCGCGAGGGGATTGATTTCCACCTGAGAACAATCTTTCTCAATAAAAAGTCGGTAGGCGGCATGCAACAACCGGCATGGCGCGCGGAGCCCCGTCGAAGGAAAACCAAGAAAGATGCTGACCTTACGTGCCTGATAGGGCTGCAATCCGAGCCCGGGATGAATGACTTCCCGGAGAATCGCTTCGGGATTTTTTTCGGCTACGGTTTCAATTTCCATCCCGCCCTGCTGGCTGGCGACAATGACGGGGCACCCGGAAGACCGATCGAGGACAATGGCCAGATAAAGCTCCCGGGCGATCTCTGTGGATTCACCGATCAAAACGGAATGAACCGGTTTTCCTTCCGGACCGGTTTGATGCGTGATCAGGGTATTGCCGATCATATGCTGGGCCACATCCCGGACTTGATGCGGGGTTTTCACCAAATGCACCCCGCTTTTGTAGCCGTCCTGAAAATGGCCCTTTCCTCGACCCCCGGCATGAACCTGCGCCTTCACGACAAAGCTGTTGCACGGAAGACTGCGGGCAATGGCCTCCGCCTCCTCCGCCGTTTTGGCCACGGCTCCTCGGGGCACCGCCACTCCGGCGGAAGAAAGAAGATCCCGAGCTTGGTATTCGTGAATGTTCATAAAGAAGAAAAACTAATGATAGGGAGAGTCGGGGAAAGGGCGTTTTGAGTCAACCCGTCAATCATTCACTCTTGTTTGGCTGTTTCAGGCTCCGCTGAAACGGCCGGGGCCGGGCGCGCACTGTCTGGCAGAATCTTCCCCGCCGACCTCATGCTTAAGGGGGAAAGTTCTTTGGAGGAAAACCCCGTCAGATCCCGCTCTGTCTTACTAACCTCTTTCAGTTCGGGGACGTCCAAAACCACCGAAGGCTGGATCATGACGACCAATTCCCGGCGTTCGGTGTCGTCTGTGGTGCTTTTGAAGAGATTTCCCAGCAAGGGAATCGTTGAAATAAAGGGGATCCCCGTGCTGGTCTTGTTATCCGTCTGAGAGATCAATCCGCCCATCAGGATCGTGGCTCCATCCGGCACAATGATGGTCGTCGTTAGCTTTTGGGTGTCGATTTTTGGAACCGCGACCCCACCCCCAATATCCGTTGAATTGTTCAACCCCTTGGCCAAGGTGTCATTCGTTTCAACGATTTGCAGACTGATTTCCCGAGCGCTGTTGATCAGGGGTACGACCTCGATTTTCAAAACGACGTCCTGATACTGAATGTTGGATTGCTGAGAACCGGAGGTCGCAGTGGCACTTCCACCTCCCCCGAGAGTTGTCACCGTGCTAGTCGGTACGGCGATTTTCTGCCCCTGAAAGATGGTCGCCTTCTTGTTGTTCGCCGTAAAAATGGAAGGCCGGGAAGCCACACGGAAATTACCTGTAGCGGTGAGGGCACTGACATAGACATTCAGCGTGTTTCCAATGAATGCGGCGATCTGCATTCCAGGCAAACCATTGGTCGCCGCAACATTGGCCAATTGTGCCATGGTGGCGGCCGACTGCATCAAAGGGGTGTTGGTCGTGATCAGACTTCTGCCTCCTCCCACCGAATTAACGCCTGACTGGGATTCACCGGTAAATCGTTGCAGGACATTGACCGCGAAAGAGTCGCCGTTATTCACGAGCAGCTGCCCAATCACCGTCGCGAGATAAACCTGCATTGGGCGTTTGTCCAATTTCGTCAAAATGGCTTTCACCTTGGCCTTGGATTCCGGCTGCCCAATCACCAGAATCGAGTTCGCCCGATTATCCGCAATGATCCGCGTCTTCCCCACGATAATCGAATTGGCAGCCGCCTGCTCTCCGGGTTCGCTTAAAATATCCGCGGGATTTGCGGTGGTGCCACTGCTTCCCGAGGATCCAGCCGCACCGCCCGTCACTCCTCCTACGCCGATCCCGCCTCTTACCGTGCGGGTAGCCTCTGCCCCTCCAGCGGTAGTGGCCTCGCTCCCCTCCTCCTTTAGCATGTCTTGAAGAATCGGCAGCATGTCCGATGCGGAGACATAGTTCAGAGGCTGCTCGTAGGGGTCGCTCAAATCGACGGCGATATCAAATTCCGAAATCATCTTTTTGATGTAATCCATGTTCATCGGTCGGGTGACGATCAAAATACGGTTGGTCCTCGGATCGGCGATCAACTGGATATCCCCGCTCACCGATCCGCTTTGCCCCCCGCCGATGGTCACTCCCTGCGCTGCGGGCATCCCCGGAACTGCCGGTTGGGCCCCCTGCCCAGTCGCTGCCTTTGCGGTTGCCGCTCCCCCGCTTTTCTCCTCCCGCTTCTCGAGAATTTGGGTGATCAACTCCACCACCCGGTCCGCATTGGCCTGATGAAGTTGGACAAACTCCGATTTCACTTCCGGAGAAGGCTGATCCACCAGATCGCGCACTTGAATCAACCTTCGGATCAGGGTGGAGTTTTCGGTGATCAGGACCTGATTCGCCACGGGAACTGGCACCAAACTTCCGTAGGGATGCAGGGTGATGAACTGCTCAAAAATGGGAACCGCATCCGCCGCCGCCAGATAGGTCAACGGCATGACATAGGATGCGACCACCTCCCCTTCGGGTAGATCCTTCTCACTCGTGAAAAGAAACACTCCTTCGCTCCGTGGATTTTTACCCCCCGCCGTGTTGATCACTTTGACGGAGTTCTTATCCACCGCAATGAACGCGTATCCGTTCAAAAGGAGGGTGGATTCCAACAGACGAATCGCCTCTGCCTTGGTCACCGGTTGGTTCAGGGTCAGACTCAAATTGGCCCCGCCCGCCAGAAGGCTAGCATCTTTGATGAGGGTCACCCCTTTAAGTTTTTCGTACACGACAAGAAAATCGGACACAGGATTATTCGGAAACTGGATCGTATCCGCAGAAACCATTTCCGCTTCAGCGGAAGGAACATCTTCATTCGGCAGGGTCACCCCCAATTTCCCGACAGCGTTCTGATTCTGAGCCGATCCCTCAGCCCCAAAAAAAAGAAGCAACCCGCAAAGAAGTAAAAAGCCGGATTTCATTTTTTCTGCCCGGAAGTTGCAGGAATGGGAATCACCCGACGGCGGATCACCGGAACACCTCCCTGCGTGGGTGTATTTTGACGATTCTGCACTTGATTTCCCTGCGGTTGTCCGGGGAGGGCGGGAACCTGCGGCGTCGGAACCGCCGTCATGGGTGCCGGCACCCCACTCCCTCCTCCACCCGATGACTCATATTTCAAGGTGGCGGTTTCCGTTCCCTTTTTGACCTTCGCCTGCATTTTCGCAGCATTCCCGGAAGGATCTCTTTTGAATTCCACCAAAACCATCCCTTGGGCGGATGGAGAGGGACTCTTCCCGACCAAAATCCGGTCCGGCTTGGTTTTATTCGCAACCATCACGTAATCCTCCCCACCTAACCGAACATACCCGGTGATGAATAAATCCTTCGCAAAATCCGCTGCTTCTTCGCCGGCGGAAGCCAACGTAAAGGGAGACTTTTTTCCAAGGGATGCGTACCTCTCCGGATTCATCGGCTGGGGCAAACCCGAAAGGGCCTGAGTTCCCACCGGAGGCTCCGTAGTGGTCGCAGAAAGGGCAGTCGACATTTCCCCAAATCCTATCCCCTTTCCGAGCAAGACGAGGAGAAGTCCCGGCAGGATTGTGAAGAACTTGTTCACTGCTTTTTACCAAGGAAAAACTGCCCCACCTCCGCCTCCCCAGTCATTTTGGGAGGTTCGGGACTGAGCTTCAGATTGAGGGCCGTCAAAGCCACGCCGCTTTCGGGTTGGTAAAGTTGCGTCGCCCATTTTGTAAACTGTTCCAAACTACCGGTGAGCCGCATCCGGTTTGCATAAATGGTACAGGAAGACCCGATTTTGGGGGCCAGCAGATTTTGCTCCTCAATTTTTAATCCCGCCGAAGTTGCCGCACTTTGGGCCTTTTTCTGAAGTGCAGGAGCCGGATTGTCCTCTGGGGGAGGTCGAAGATTTTTTTTCAGCCATTCGGCTTTTGCTTCCCACTCCCCTTTTTGCTCCAACCAGGAGTTCGCCTCTCCCAGCTCATCCGACACCCGGACCAGATTTCTCCGTGTTCCTTGATTCAAGCTGAGCGCGATCTTCAACACCAACAGATGAATCCCGGCGGCAACCGCCAGCCCAAGAAATAGCATCAACTTCCTTTCATGGCGCGTTAGCGTTCGCATCCTGTCCTCCTTCCTGACTTTCGCCGGCTCCGGCACCGAGAGGGACTCCCTCCAGCTGAAATTGCGCATTCCCATTGGGTAAAAGCCGGGGCTGGGGATGATTCCATTGGTAGGCTGACAACATCGGTTCCTTTTTCACCCAAGCAAAATATTTCTCTGTCTGCTCCAGATCCTTCCCCTCCCCTGTCAAAAACACATGTTTCGCATTGTACTCGAAAGCCGTCAACCGTACCCCCTCGATCTCTCCGGGGTCTTTTTCGATCAAAGGACGGGAAACCTGCCAAAGAAGCTCAAAAGCATTCATCTTCGGATTCACCAAAGCCCCTGCCTCCCGCCAAGCCATCGAAGCCTCGCGAATCTTCTCCGCGTCCCCTTGAATCGCATGCAACTTCCCTTCGAGAACCTTAAGCTGAAAGTAAGGGAGGAGAAAATACGCCAATGCGCAAACCACCACTCCCAGATAGATCAAGATCCCCGCCCGAAGGTATTTCTTTTTCTTGGCCTGATCCGCCGAAACCATACGCCGTTCCGTTAAAATCGGAGGCTGAAGGTCCCATGGGGAGGCGGATAAACATGGCGGCATCCTCGACTCCATTTGCGACACGCACGGCAGAAGGGAGAGAAACGACCCTGCCTCCGCCGCATCCCCTCGGAAAACAAGAAGATCCAGCCTCTGTAGAATTCCCTCCCCTTCCAATTGGGCCAAGAGGGTTCTCAATTCCGCCGCCGCCCCTGCATCCAGAACACGGGCCAACAGAGGCTGGCTATGTAACCACTTGTTTCCGTAGTAAAAATCCAATACCCAGCGACCAAGTTCTTTTCGCAAAACCACCCCGGTGCCACCCCCCGGGGGCGGGAGAACCCTCCCGGCCACTTCATACCTACCCGCTTGTTCGAGAATGCATTCCTCCTCGATGGAATTGTTCAAAACAACACAGGCCTCCAGTTGCCGTGTGCCCGGTTCCTCCTGTCCCGGTCGGGCCACTCGTTCCGTGCGGATCGGTTCCATCGCCCAAATCGCCGCCTCCGGATTCGCTCCGAGAAGATTTTTTGATTCCAAGGCAATTTTTGCCAGATCACGGGGAGGAATCCCCTCTTCCACCGGAATCCAAAGGGGCACGGAAAAAAAGAGCCTGGAAGGCAGGGCCACTGTCGCCCCCGCAGGGGGCCGCAGCTTCTGCGGTGTCTCCGCCGGTCCCACGCATTGGGCCGCCCCCCCCTCAACACACCATGATTCCCATCCTTCGGGTCCGGGAAAAACAAAGACAGGGCCACTTGGGACTTTCTCCTTTCCCTTTCTTTCCACAGCGGGCTTTCCCTTTTTCATGGCCGGTCTTCTTCCTCCGTCCATCGTGCCTTGATCTGGGGGGGGTTGCGGGAAATGAGAGCCACTACTGTTCGTTTAGCCTCCCCCACATACCCCGTCGAGGTCACCCGCCACAAATCCGGTCTAACCAAAGTAACAATGTTGGTTTGAGTCGATGCTGCAGGGGGGAGCTTGGAAGTATCCACCGTAATTGGATCGTCAACTGTGCCGAGAGCCTGATCTTGACCTTTTTTCCACTCAAAAAAAGTATCAGTGCTGTGTGGGGTCAAATCCAGCCATGCCTCCAAAACATCCTGCTCGGCATCAATTAGCGCAAGTTTTCCAGAGCCATAAACCGTAAATTTTTTCAAGGGTTTGACGACTCCCTGCGGCCCCAGTGCTGCTTCTTTCGCCATCTCCTCCCATCCGATCACTTTTTTAAGTTCATC
>Ga0007795_10000080_pt1 | contig 21959 bp, 21 predicted proteins | sample CryBogmetaGMA1M_FD_60369 | JGI IMG/M metagenome (GOLD analysis project Ga0007795, IMG submission 60369) | Freshwater microbial communities from Crystal Bog, Wisconsin, USA - MA1M | ecosystem: Environmental > Aquatic > Freshwater > Lake | place: Crystal Bog, Wisconsin, USA | collected 2009-07-06
GATCGCATCATTGCAAGCTATCCGCATCAGTTGTCGGGCGGCCAGCGCCAGCGCATCGTGATCGCGATCGCGCTGGTCCTTGACCCGGTGCTGCTGATCGCCGATGAGCCGACCACCGCGCTCGACGTGACCACGCAGGCGCAGATCCTGCGTTTGATCCTCGAGCTTCAAAAAAACCATGGCACCGGCGTGCTCTTCATCACCCACGACTTCGGTGTCGTGGCCGAGGTGGCCAACCGGGTAGCGGTGCTCAGGCTGGGCGATCTGGTCGAGATCGGCCCCCGCGATGACGTGCTCAAGCGGCCGCGCCACGCTTACACCCGGATGCTGATGAGTGCGGTGCCCAAGCTTGAGGTCATCGAGCGCGCCGAGGTGCCGGGCGCACCGGTGGTGCTCGAGGTGGCCGGACTCGACAAGACCTATTTTTCGAAGCGCTGGCTGGGCCCTGACCGCAATGTGGTCGCCGCCACCGACGTGAGCTTTTCGATCCGGCGCGGCCGCACACTGGGCATCGTCGGCGAATCGGGTTCGGGCAAGTCGACGGTCGCCCGCTGCATCGTGCGGCTGATTGATCCCACCGGCGGCGCCGTCCTGCTGTCGGGCGACGACATCGCCACCAAGTCGAGCAGCGCGCTGCACGCGGTTCGCAAGCGCGTGCAGATCGTCTTTCAGGATCCCTATCGTTCGCTCAACCCGCGGCGCACGGTGGCCGAGGCGATGATCGAAGGACCGATGAATTTCGGTCTGGGGCGCACCGAAGCGTTGGCGCGTGCCCGCAATCTCATCGAACTGGTCCGCATGCCGGCGAGTTCGCTCGACCGATATCCGCATCAGTTCTCGGGCGGCCAGCGCCAGCGCATCTGCATCGCACGGGCGCTCGCGATGGAGCCCGAACTGCTGGTGGCCGACGAGGCGGTCTCGGCACTCGACGTGTCGGTGCAGGCGCAGGTGCTGACGCTTCTGGCCGACATCCGCGAGCGGCTCAATCTGGCAATGCTCTTCATTACCCACGATCTGCGCGTGGCCGCACAGGTTTGCGATGATGTGGCGGTCATGTCGAAGGGCCGGATGGTCGAATACGGCACCGCCACCCAGGTCTTCACCGCGCCGCGCCATGAGTACACCCGGGCGCTTTTCGATGCGGCCCCGGGCCGCGGCTTCGATTTCGGGGTGGCCGCCTGATCAGGCCGTCGGGTCGCCGGATGCGCGACGTCGAACGCCGACTTCGCCGCTGATGATCCGCTCGGGCAGCGAACCGGCTTGGCGCTCGATCAGCAGCGCGCCGTCGTCGTCGATGCCCAATGCCCGTGCCGGCTCGCGCTGGCCGTCAGGGCGCAGCAAGTCGATCGGATGACCGGCCAGCATGTCGAGGTTTCGCCAGTGCCGCAAAAATGGGGTCAGACCCCGATTTTCGAACTCGTCGAACGCCGCGCAGATCGCAGCACCGAATTCCTGCGCCAGCGGCACCCGCGGCGGCATCGATGCGGCATCGAAAAAAGCGGTGACCGGCTGGCCGAGATCGGCCGATGCGGGCGCACCCGCCAGATTGAGCCCGCACCCGACCACGGTGCGCGTCAGATGACCGATATGCCGAACCTCGACCAGAATGCCGCCCGCCTTGGCCACGCCCCCAGGCACCTCGCTGTAGAGGTCGTTGGGCCATTTCAGCAGCGGGCGGGCGCCATGGCCGGCGAGCACCTGTGCCAGCACGACGCCGACCGCCAGCGGAAAGCCCATCCGTCCAACGCCGCTCGCCTGTCGATCGATGGCCACCGAGAAGGTGAGCGAGCGCTGCGCGTCAGACAGCCACTGACGCCCGTTTCGGCCGCGCCCGGCAAGTTGGCGATCGGCCAGCAGGATGATCGCCGCGCCCGGCCGCTGCGTGTCGGCAAACGGCGGCAGGGGTCGACGCATCAGCTCGAGACTGGTCGAGTCGATGCTGTCGATGTGCTCGAAATCGGGCGGGATCATCGTAAAGTCTTGAATGCCTCAGACACTGTGCAGGCTGCCTGTTTACCATGAGCGACCTGAGATGATCGATCTGTCGCCAACCCAAGGGCCCTCAGACCGGCTGATGCGTGCGTTCGGCGCGGGCTTCGTCGCCTCGATCGTGATTGCCACGCTCTATCCGCTGAGCGACTGGAAGCTGCACACCGGCAGCGCCTGGGCTTTCCTGTGGCAGGGATTGCCGCGCTTCTGGACCTGGTTCGACCTGCTCAGCAACCTGTTCGCCTATCTGCTGCTCGGTCTGCTGCTCACGCTCGGCTGGCTCAAGCGGGCGACGAGCGTCACGGCGGTCGGCGTGGTCGGCCTGTTCTGCGTGGCCCTGTCCTTCGCGCTCGAGGCCGCCCAGAGCTTTCTGCCCGGCAGGGTGCCATCGCTGCTCGACTGGATCGCCAACAGCCTTGGCGCGCTGATTGGCAGCGGGATCGGCGCGCAGCTCAATCGGTCTGAGCGGAGCGGCCGCCGACGCGTGATCCCGGTGGCCGAACGCTGGTTCGAGCAGGGTTCACCGGCCGGCTGGGTCATGCTGGTGCTGTGGATCTCGACCCAACTCGTGCCGCAGCGGCTGCTCTTTGCCACCGGCAATCTGCGTCCGCTGCTGCAGCAACTGCTGAACTCGCTCGATCTGCCCGAGCGGCCCGATCTGGCCCTGCTCACCGAAGCGCTCTGGGGCGAGGCCGCACCGGCAGTCTGGGGGGTGGCGATCGAAGCGGCAGTCGTTGTCTGCGCGGTCTGCGCCACCGGCTCGATTGCCTTGGCACTGGTGCGCACGTCGCGACGCAGGCTGATCGTGCTGCTGAGCACCGCGATCGCCGCCTTCGGGCTGCGCAGCATCGCGATGCAGGGGATCTACGGTTCGGATGAAGCCTTCGCCTGGCTGACCCCGGGCGCGCAGGGCGGGCTGCTGGTTGGCACGATCGCCCTGTATGGCCTGGAGACGCTCAGCCCCCGTGCCAGGGCCACGATCGCGCTGACCCTGCTGGCCATCGGCACGCTGCTGGTCAATCTCGCGCCCCCCGACCACTATTTCGAAGACGCGCTCGCCGGTTTCAGTTCCGGCAGGCTGGTCAATCTGCAGGGCCTGCTGCGCCTGATCGCGCTTGTGTGGCCGCTGATCGCGATGGCCTGGTTCTGGCGACGGACCGGTCGCAGCGCAGCCCGCTCGCTATAATCGGCGATTGATCCTGAAGGCAGGCTGCCGTGAGCCATTTCGCCAAGCACATCTTCTTTTGCCTCAACGAGCGCACCGACGGCCGCGAATGCTGCGCCCACCAGGGTGCCGAAGCGCTTCAGGTTCATGCCAAACAACGGGTCAAGGAACTCGGCCTGAGCGGCCCGGGGCAGGTTCGCGTCAACAAGGCAGGCTGCCTCGATCGCTGCGAGCATGGCCCGGTCGCGGTCGTCTATCCCGAAGGCATCTGGTACACCTTCGTCGACACATCGGACATCGACGAGATCGTCGAAAAGCACCTGCGCGATGGCGAGCCGGTCGAGCGCCTGCGCATCGACTGATTCGGCTGCCCCCACGCCTGATGCACCCCCTGAAGCGACTCGCATGAACGCCCACACCAGCGTGATCGGACTGAACGGCGCAGCCGGGCGCATCGACATTGCCATCGACCGCCCGGTCCAGGGCCCGGTACGGGGCATCGCCGTGATCGCGCATCCGCATCCGCTTTATGGCGGCACCCGCGACAACAAGGTCGTCCAGACGATGGCGCGGGCTATGCTCGCGCTCGGCATTGTCTGCTGGCGGCCCGACTTTCGCGGCGTCGGCGATTCGGCCGGTGTGCACGACGAAGGACGCGGCGAAACCGACGACCTGCTGGCGGTGGTCGAGGCTGCGCGTGCGGCCGACGTCAACACCGAGGGCGCGGCGCTGCCACTTGTCCTGGCCGGCTTTTCCTTTGGCACCTTCGTGCTGTCACGCGTTGCGGCTCGCCTGACTGACGCCGGCTCACCGGCCTCGCGTCTGGTCTTCATCGGCACGGCGGCCTCGCGCTTTACCATCGAGACGGTGCCCGGCGACACGCTGGTGATCCACGGTGAACTCGATGACACCGTGCCACTGCAGTCGGTCCTCGACTGGGCCCGACCGCAAGAATTGCCGGTCGTGGTCATCCCGGGTGCCGACCATTTCTTTCACCACCGGCTGACCGTCATCAAGCAGCTGCTGCTGCGCGAGTTGCGCTGAGCGCTGTCGATGGCCGAGCCCCTCGATCCCCGTCTGGTCTATGCCCGAACCGACGACGCCGATGAGGCCTCGCCCGCGATGGCTCGCCTGTCGCCCCCGGCAAAGCGGCTGCTTCGCCTGATCGACGGCCGACGCGCGCTCGCCCAGTTGCCCAACCATGTCCGCCCCGGCGAGCTGCCGGGGCTGCTCGACGAGCTGGCGGCCTATGGCCTGATCGTGCTCTCCGGCATTCTCGAAGAGCTTCCCGCCGGCTGGACCGATGCCCGCGATCCGCGGCTGGACGACTTCAAGCAGCGCATCCGCGGATCGGTCGAGCGCGAGCTCGGCTCGGCAGGTCGCGTGCTCGAAGCGCGGCTGCAGGACTGCGTCAATATGACCGTCATGCGCAGCGTGCTGCGGGAAGTCATCGAGCTGGTGCGCACCCGCGCAAGCGCCGAGGCGGCCGATCGGGTCGCTGCCGCCGCCCAGGCTGCCAACACCGCCTGGGCCGAGCGCGAGTCGGGCCGCTCGCCCCCGCGTGCGCGGGGCTAAAGCGTCCTCCCCGGTATAATCGGCTGTCTTTCCTGACCACTTTTCGCCCTTCAACCGGCGAACGCCTCCCCCAAATGTCCCACCCTACCCAGGCTCGTGCCGCAACGATTGCCGCGCTGTTTGCGCTCGCGATGGCGATCCCGATGTCGTCCGCCGGGGCGGCCGGCAAGACGGGCTCGGGCAGCAAAGCCGCCGCCGCTCCGGCAAAGTCTGCGTCGGCGGGCGTCCCCGCAAGCCAGGGGCTTGGCGCACAGGGCGCCCCGCAGATCGCCGCGCGCTCATGGCTGCTCATGGACCTCACCACCGGTCAGCTGCTGGCTGCAAGCGACCCCGACATGAAGGTCGAGCCGGCGTCGCTCACCAAGCTCATGACCGCCTATCTCGCCTTCAATGCGATTCAGGACAAGAAACTCGCACTCGACACCCGCCCGCCGGTATCGGACTACGCCTACAAGGCGATCGGCTCGCGGATGTTCGTCGAGCAGGCCAAACCGGCCAGCGTCGACGAGCTGCTTCACGGGCTGATCATCCAGTCGGGAAACGACTCGGCCATCATCCTTGCCGAGACGCTGGGCGGCAGCGAAGAGGGCTTCGTCAAGCAGATGAATGCGCAGGCCCAGAACATGGGGCTCAAGAACACCCGCTTTGCCAATGCCTCGGGGCTGCCCGATGCACAGCACTATTCCACCGCCCGTGATCTGGCGATCCTGAGCGCCCGGCTGATCCAGGATCATCCCGATTTCTACAAGCTCTACGCCCAGCGCGATTACACCTACAACGGCATCAAGCAGCCCAACCGCAATCGGCTGCTGGCCATCGACCCGTCAGTCGACGGGATCAAGACCGGCCACACCGATGCCGCCGGGTTTTGCCTGATCGCCTCGAGCCGGCGCGATCAGCCGGGCCTGGGCGTCTCGCGACGACTGCTGTCGGTGGTGCTTGGCACCACGTCTGAGTCGGCCCGGGCGATCGAGTCGCAAAAGCTGCTCAACTACGGTTTTTCGGCCTTCGAGCTGGTCGAGCTTTATCCAAAGGGCAAACCGGCCGGTAGCTACCGGGTCTGGAAGGGCGCGGTGCCGGAGGTCAAGGCCGGATTCAGCAGCAGCATCCTGGTCACCGTGCTGCGGGGTCAGGCCGACCGCGCCAAAGCCGACATCGAACGCACCGAACCCCTGCTTGCGCCCATCGCCAAGGGCCAGCGCCTGGGCACGCTGCACGTCAAGCTCGACGACAAGCCCCTCGCCGATCACCCGCTGATCGCCCTCGACGAGGTCGAGCAGGCCGGCTTCCTGGGGCGCAGCTGGGACACCCTCCAACTCTGGTTCAAGCGATGAGCGACCCTCAAATCGTCTATCTCAACGGTGACTTCACGCCGATCGAAGAAGCCCGGGTGCCGGTGCTCGATCGCGGCTTCATCTTCGGCGACGGCGTCTACGAAGTGGTGCCGGTCTATGGCCGCCAGCCGTTTCGATGGTCTCAGCATTACGCCCGCCTCGAACGCAGCCTGGCTCGGCTGCGCATCGACAATCCTTTTGATGCCGCCGGCTGGCGCGGACTGGTCGATGCGCTGATCGCCCGCCATCCCTGGGACGATCAGTTCATCTACCTGCAGGTCACCCGCGGCGTCGCAAAGCGCGACCATGCCTTTCCGAAGGGGGTCACGCCAACGGTCTTCGGAATGAGCAGTGCGCTGCCGCTGGTGCCGGCCGAGCAGCTTGCGCGCGGCGTGAGCGCGGTCTCGCTGCCCGATGAGCGCTGGCTCAACTGCGACATCAAGTCCACCTCGCTGCTGGGCAATGTGCTGGCGCGCCAGAGTGCGATCGACGCCGGCGCCGCCGAGTGCGTGATGTACCGCGACGGATTCCTCACCGAGGGATCGTCGAGCAACATCTGGGTGGTTCGCGACGGTCGGGTGCTGGCCCCGCCGCGCGACCGGCTGATCCTCGAAGGCATCCGCTACGGCCTGCTGCAGGAACTGTGCGAGACACAGGGTCTGCCCTTCGAAATGCGCCCGATTTCGCGTGCCGAAGTCGAGTCGGCCGACGAGCTGATGCTGAGTTCTGCGACCAAGGAAGTGCTGGCAATCACCCGTCTCGATGGCCGCCCGGTTGGCAGCGGTGAGCCGGGTCCGGTCTTTGCGCGACTTCATGCGGCCTATCAGCAGGCCAAGGCCGCCTCGAGAAGCACCGCGCCCGGAGCGTCGCGATGACGTCTGCCGACGCGCCCGCCCCCACCCAAGGTCCTGCCGACCGACTGTCAGAGCTGCTCCAGTTCCCGGTCGACTTCCCGATCAAGATCATGGGTGCCCGGGTTGATGCGTTCGCCAATGAGATTGCTGCAGTCATCCTGCGCCATGCGCCCGACTTCGATGTCTCGACGCTCGAATTGCGCAGCTCCAGCAAGGGCAACTACCTCGGCCTGACCGCCACTATCCGCGCCACGTCGCGTGACCAGCTCGATGCGATCTATCGCGAGCTGACCTCGCATCCGCTGGTCAAGGTCGTCCTGTAAGCCGCCAGACCACGATTCGTCGCAAGCCGTCGTGATCCTCATTCGCTCTTTCAGCAAAGCGCCCTACCTGCCGACGCTCGATGCGATGCGCGCCTTCACCGCCTCACGTCATGAGCAGACCGCCGACGAGATCTGGCTGGTCGAGCATCCGCCGGTCTTCACCCAGGGGCTTTCCGGAAAACCGGAGCATGTACTTACCCCCGGCGAGATCCCCGTCATCAAGACAGAGCGGGGTGGGCAGGTCACCTATCACGGCCCGGGACAGGTGGTCGCCTACACCCTGATCGACCTGCGCCGGCGTGCACTCGGCGTGCGGGATCTGGTCTGTCGGCTCGAAGCCGCCGCGATCGATGTCTGTGCCGCGCATGGGGTGCGCGTCATGCGCAAGTCCGGGGCCCCGGGGCTCTACCTGAGTCTGCCCGAGCCCGGCGCCAAGATCGCCTCGCTCGGCCTGAAGGTCAGCCGCGGTTGCAGCTTTCATGGCATCGCCCTGAACGTTGATATGGATCTGCGCCCGTTTGAGTCGATCAACCCCTGCGGGTATGCTGGTCTGGCGGTGACCGATCTGGCGCGTGCCGGGCCGGTGCGCCACCCCGATCCCGCCCTGGTCGCCCACGATCTGGGCGCCGCCCTGTCCGATCACCTCCAGCGCGAATGACCGATCCTGCCGCCTCTGCCACCCCCTCGCCAACCGTGACCCCGACGGCTCCGACGTCCTCATCCGCGGCGGCCGACGCAGCGCCGGCCTATGACCCGTCGGCCAAGCACAAGGGCGCCGGCAAGACCTCCCGCATTCCGATCAAGGTCGTGCCGGCCAGCGAGGTGCTGCGAAAGCCGCCGTGGATCCGGGTCCGGGCGGCCACCTCGACCAGTCGCTTCACCGAAATCAAGCAGATCCTGCGCGAGCATCGGCTGCACACCGTCTGCGAAGAAGCCTCCTGCCCCAACATCGGCGAGTGCTTCGGCAACGGCACCGCGACCTTCATGATCATGGGCGACAAGTGCACGCGGCGATGCCCGTTCTGCGATGTCGGCCACGGCCGTCCCGACCCGCTCGATGCCGAGGAGCCCGATAATCTGGCCAGCACGATTGCCGCGCTGCGCCTGTCGTATGTGGTCATCACCTCGGTCGATCGCGACGATCTTCGCGACGGCGGCGCCCAGCATTTCGTCGACTGCATCCTGCAGGTCCGGGCGCAGTCGCCGTCCACCCGGATCGAAGTGCTGGTGCCCGACTTTCGAGGCCGGCTCGACCGGGCACTCGCCATCCTCGAGGCGGCGCCGCCCGACGTCATGAATCACAACCTCGAGACCGTTCCGCGGCTCTACAAGGAAGCCCGCCCCGGCTCCGATTACGCCCACTCACTCAAGCTGCTGGCCAACTTCAAGCAGCGCGTGCCGGGCGTGCCGACCAAGTCGGGGCTGATGGTCGGACTCGGTGAAACCGATGACGAGATTGTGCAGACCATGCGCGACATGCGCGCCCACGACATCGACATGATCACCATCGGCCAATACCTCGCGCCGACCTCACACCACCTGCCGGTGCGCCGCTATGTACACCCGGATGTCTTCAGCCAGTTCGAGGTCAAAGCGAAAGAGCTGGGGTTCACTCACGCTGCGGTCGGCGCCATGGTTCGATCTTCCTATCACGCCGACCAGCAGGCCCATGCCGCCGGCGTCGGCAGCGGCGCGCCTGGCAGCTGAGGTTTGAGCCGTCATCCCACCACAGCTGCGCATCGTCGCTGAAGCTCGCCACGGATTGATTGGCGACAGCCCGCGCGGTTTGCGCGACGCTCGGACCGACTTCTTATCGGTTCTACATTTTCGAAGGAAGCGTTCGTGGTCAGCAGTTCCCGGCTGAGTGGCGTGACCGCTTCCCCTTCGACAGCGGACCTTCGCGTCGCGATATTCGGTCGGTCGTCCGTGCAGGGCGGGTTTCCCGACCTGTGACCGGCTCAATCCGACCCAAAACAGTCGCCGGAACCTTTCAAATCGAGCGGCCGATCAACGCTTCGGCAGAGTGGTTCGAATCCACAGTGATCGCCCCAACCGCAAATGGATCCAAAGGGTGCCATCACCCGCCTTCGATTTATAAGTAACCCATTGATTTGATTAACTAATACCGTATATCAATGATATAATCCCCTCAGTTTCCTCTGGTGCAGATATTCATTTTCGAGAGTTTTCTGAGTTGACGACGATAAGCGAGAACAGCGATTTTTCTCGCAACCGCCTGGATCAGATGATCGATCTGCGCCATCTTCTGGCAAGCCGCATGTCATGGCAAGAAATTAAGCCTGTGCTTGAACAAACATATCGCGCATCCAGTCTGTTCGTCGCGGAATTCGGCTTCTCAGGCCTGATCGGTGATTGGTCTGGGACGAGGATGTCACTGCAAATCAAGTCACTAAGAATTTCGAGTGGGATTTTTGCGCTAGCAGTATTGATTTTCTGCTTTGCGGCTGACGCAGTGGCGCAGACTCGGACCGACTCCGGCAGCGCGGAGTCTTTTGCGACGCAAAGTAATTCCGAACTGGCATACAAGGTGCAAAACCCCCTTGCCGATATGATCAGCTTTCCGCTCCAGAGCAATCTGAACCTGAACACAAAAACCGGCACGGTAAGCGACAACCTCAACATTGAGCCGATCGTGCCGATTCACCTTGATTCCAGCTGGAACGTCATTACCCGCACGATATTGCCGCTGCAGTGGGATCCGTCTACGATTGTCGACCGCTGGGGCGCCCAGCCGGTCAATTTTTCAGCCTATCTGTCGCCAAAGGACCCGGTAAATGGATGGGTCTTTGGCGCGGGCCCTCAAATTCAAATTCCGACTGCGAGCGGTCCGACTCTTGGCTCGCCGCTGTGGGGTATCGGGGCGGCCTTTATTGTGGCTAAGACAGCGCCGCCGTTCGTGTTCACTCTGCCGATTTATGCGGTGAGCTCTATTGGCAGCAATCAGAAGAATGACCGCTACAGCACTTTTTATGTGAATCCTACAATCAACTACAACATCAGCAACGGATGGTTTCTCGCCTCGTCGCCGATTATTACTGCGAATTGGACCTCCACGGGAACAAAATGGAGCGTGCCCCTCGGCGCTGGCATTGGACGTGTATTTCGATTATCGAACGGTCAGCCGGTTGCTTTCAACGTCGGAATCCAATATTACGTGGTCAGACCCGTTGGCAGTTCAGATGTTTTAGTTCGAGCACAACTGAACTTTTTGTTTCCCTGAATATATGCCCAAAACTGATTCGCTCGATTCCTTCAGTTGATGAGATCTACTGAGGCGTGCATTGATGACTCTCGGTGCGACCTCGAGAAGGGCGGCAAGGGCTCAAAACAACCCGAAATCGTACTTTGTACGTTCGCCGTCTTGGGGGCCGCAGCTGCCGAGCGCGGTCGCAATTCCTCAAGGGGCCATCTCGGCGGCGGGAACCGATCCAGGAAGGCCTCTGCGCGCGGCATGGCGTTGTGAAGGAACTGGCCGGGTTCGCGCAGCCAGAGACCGTCGTACGCCTTTGACTTCGCCTCGGACACGAGGACGTCGATCGGCAATTCGACCAGGGAAGCGCTCCATCCCGGCCAACTCCGACAGGCTTTGGCGCGGGTGTGGGCAAAGAAGGCGTCCCGCTCGGAGTATCCGTGGTAGTCGAATATCCAATCGCCGCCATCGACGACGATATGGTTCCCGGTGAACCCAGGGGCGGGCTTCAGCCAGAGCGCCTTGCGGCCAGTGGTCCCGTAGCGGTCCAAGAAGGCGTAAGCCAGGACGTGGCACGCGCCGCAAGCAAAGAACACCCGATCGGGCAGATGCCATCGCAGAACGGGATCCTGCTTTTTCTCGGCCGGAATCGTGTACATGCGGGCCATCCCAATCAGGTTCCAGCCGAATTCTGCCGCCAGACTTCCGAGCGTGCTGCACATCGCTGACCGTCACCAGGCCCTGTCTGGCCTGAAGCCGTCGGCCGCTCAGGCGATCAGCGGATTGCGCAGCGTGAGTGCCGGGAATCGACTGAAGTCCCGATCGGCCGTCCTCAGCTCGCCTTCGACAGCGCCCGCTTGAGCGCCGCCGCGCACACCTCGACCGCTTCGTTCGCTTCGTTGATCACCCGCCCCATGGTGATGAAACCGTGGATCTGCCGCTCGAAGCTCATCAGCGTGGCCTTGTTGCCGGCTTCGCTCAGGCGCTGCGCATAGGCCACACCCTCGTCGCGCAGCGGGTCGTAGCCGGCAACCACCACCAGCGCCGGTGGCAGGCCCGAGAGGTCGTCGGCCAGCAGCGGCGAGGCGCGCCAGTCGAGATAGTGTTTGGTGTCGGTAATGTAGTGACCGCGGAAGTAGGTCATCGAGTCGGAGGTCAGCAGATAGCCCTGGCCGTTGACCTCATACGACCTTGTATTGAATCGCTGGTCAGTGGCCGGATAGATCAGCAACTGAAAGCTGATCGGCAGATCCTTGGCATTGCGTGCGGCAATCGCAATCACCGCCGCGAGCTTTCCGCCGGCGCTGTCGCCACCAACGGCGATGCGCGCCGGATCGACGTTCAAGTCACTGGCATGTTGCTGCACCCAGCGGGTGGCGGCCAGGCAATCGTCGACCGGCACCGGGAACGGAAATTCGGGCGCAAGGCGATAGTCGACCGAGACCACGGTGCAGCCCGACTTCAGGGCCAGGTCGCGGCACAGCACATCGTGGGTATCAAGATCGCCGATCACCCAGCCGCCGCCATGAAAATAGACCAGCACCGGCAATGCGCCGGCTGATGCCGGCAAGGGGCGATACAGGCGCAACGGGATCGGGCCGTGCGGGCCATCGGCGCTCAACTCGCGAACCGTGTCGACCTGGCTTGCCTCGGGCTGCGTGAAAAAGCGCCGCTCGCGGTATTGGGTGCGGGCGGTGACCGGGTCCTGGGTGTGGACGGCGGGCATGTTGCGGCTGGCGATCAGATCGAGCAGCTGCTTGGCTTGCGGATCGAGCATGAGGGTCTCCGTTGAGGGGATGGATTGTGGTGTGCGGGATCAGACGTCCCGTTGAAGGGCCAGCCAGCGCTGAACCGAAGGGCGTTGCCATTGACGGTTGGCATAACGCTTGAGCAACTCGGGCACCGGGTCGCCATGAATGGCCAGGCGATTGATCATCAGCGCGAGGTCGGTGTCGGCGATGCACCATTCGCCGAAGAGGTGGTCGCTGCCATGGGCGAGCAAGGCGTCGGCGGCTTCGAAGAGCCGGTCGGCGGCATCGTCGGCGGCTTGCGTCAGTGCCCCAAGGTGGCGCTTGAGGAAGACCACCTCGGTCGAACGCTCGGCGCGCAGTGGCATCAGGTCGCTTCGCAGCCAGGCCTGCAACTGCCTGGCCCGAGCGCGTTCGCGCAGGTCAATCGGGTAAAGCGGCGGATGGCTGGGGGCCGGCAGCAGATCGTCCAGGTATTCGGCAATCGCCGATGACTCCGACAGCATGAAGCCGTCGAGCGTGAGCAGCGGCACCCTGCGGGTGAGAGAGCGTCTGACAAAGTCGGCCTCATGATGCTCGCCGGCCGCCAGATCGACCGGACGCAGCACCGGCTCGTAGCCCTTTTCGATCAGGGCGACATAGGCCGACAGCGCATAGGGGCTCAGATAGTGCGCATCGACATCGAGAACCGGGGAGGCATTGAGTAGGGTCATGGATTTACCTCACTTGTTAAGGGCCGACACGACGCTGGCAGGCATGGATGCCTCGAGTTGCGCACGCGCCGGTGCGGCAAGCGCACGCCAGGCCGTCCGCAAGTCGGCCAGGCATTTCACCTGGTACTTGAAGACGCCCTGTTCGTAGTGCATGCCCCAGGCTTCGAAGCGGAAAGTGCTGGCACCTGCGGCAATCGCGGCCGCGTTGGCCTCCAGGAACGGGAAATAGACCTCGCCGGCGATCTTGAGCAGACCGGTAATCGCCAGCGGCAGCGGTGCATCAGCGGCGCGCCATTGACCTTCGACGCCCGATGCGTCGTCGAGCTGCATCAGCCAGCGAAACAGAAAAGGAAATTTTTCGCGCAGGTGCTCGGCCGGTGTGGGGTCGCTTGCCAGTTGCGAGAGCTGGCCGAGCCAGCTGAAATCGGCCAGCGACGGGCGCGAGCCGAAGAGATAACGCTCTTCAGTGATGTGAGCTTCAAGGAGCGCCATGATGCGATCAGCACTGGTCTCAACAAGTGGCGCATTGGCCTGGGTGCAGCCCACCAGGGCCATGCGGCCGACCTGGCGATCGCGAAACCGCGCGGCGTAGTCGAGGATCGATTCGAGCCCGTGACCTGCCAGCCGATCGAAAGCCAGCCATTCGCTCATCTGCTTCTGGTCGCGCGGACGCAGCCAGCGATACAGGAACATCGCCTTGGTGCCCCATTCGTCGGCCATGTCCTCGAGCAACATGGCAAGGAAGGCCTGCGCCGGGTCGCTCGGCACGATCGAGCGTTCGCCGGGGTGCAGGCGCTCGAGCTCGTGCAGCAGCGGCGTCGAGTCGTTGGCATGGCGGCCATCCGGAAACCGCAGCACCGGAATGACCGGCACCTTGACCTGCTCGAGGGCATTTGGGGTGCCGTCGGTGCCGAGCTGCACCCAGTCGTGGGGCAGACGACGGTAGCGCAGGATGGCGCGCACCTTCATCGAATAGGGCGAGCCCAGGCCACCGTAGAGGGTGTATCGGCCGGTCTTGTCGGTGGTGGTCATGTTGAGACGTCGCAGGCGCGCGGTGGCGTCGCCGCAGCACATAGAGGAGATCAGGCGATGATAACCTCGCGTCATGAACCTTCTGCTCTGGACCCTGGTGGTCGTGCTGATCGTGGCCGGTGTGGCCGGCACCATCCTGCCTGCCCTGCCGGGCGCGATGCTGGTTTTCGCAGGCATCCTGCTCGGCGCCTGGATCGACCACTTCGATCGGGTCTCGATCACGATCGTGGTGATCTGCGGGGTGCTCACGCTGCTGGCCTGGGCGACCGACTATGCCGCGGCGATGCTGGGGGCCAAGCGGGCGGGCGCAAGTCGACTGGCGGTGATCGGCGCGGCGATCGGCACGGTTGCGGGCGTATTCACCGGGCTGGTCGGCCTGATCTTCATGCCGCTGGTGGGCGCGGCGATCGGCGAGCTGATTGCGGTGCGCAATGCCACCCGTGCGGCGCAGGTCGGCATGTCGACCTGGATCGGCCTGCTGCTGGGCACCCTGGCCAAGGTGGTGCTGACCTTCATGATGGTGGGCATCTTCATTGCAGCGTTGCTGATCCGCTGACGCGACCCCGGCGTTTGCACCGCCTGTCCGCTTCGGTGGTCCGCCGGTGGGTTGGCAGTCGCGGGTCTTGCGGCTCCCCGCGATGCTCGACACATGTCTGCCACGATGCCAGTTCGCTCCCCTGCGCCGCCTGCCCGGGCCAACGCCAATGTCCGTGCCCTGGTCGTCGACGAGCATTCGGCATCGCGGCTGGCCATGCGCGACCTGCTTGCCTCGATCGGCGTGACCCAGGTTCAGATGGCGACCGAGCCGGTCCGCGCGATTCGCATGATGGAGGCCGAGCGATTTGGCCTGGTCCTGTGCGAGATGAAGTTCCTGTCGCAGATGGACGGCATCCAGGTGCTCGAATATGTGCGCACCCGCCGGCTGTTGCAGCCCTCGGCAGCATTCGTACTGGTCACCTCCGCCCCCGACCGTCTGACGGTGGCAGCCACCAGAGAGTGGCAGCCCGATGCCATCGTGCTCAAGCCGGTGGTCGCCGAGTCGCTCGGCCCGCGCATCGAACAGGCCATGCGCCGACGAGTCGCGCTGGCACCGGTCCATGAAGCGGCCGATCGGGGCGATTCGCAGGCGCTGCTCGAACGGGTTCAGACCCTCATCCGCGAGGCCGGTGCGCCGAGTCTCGAACTGCTGCGCTGGCAGGCCAATGCCCTGGTCGATCTGGGTCGGTTCAGTCAGGCGCACGAGGTCTGCGAGCAGGCACTGTCGGTCAAGACCGATCTGCCCTGGGCCGAGCTGGCGCTTGCCCACTGCGAACGCGCCGACGGCCGACCCGATGCCGCCACCGAACGGGTGCGGGCCCTCATCAAGGCACATCCGTATTTCGGCGGCGCCTACGATCTGCTGATCGATATTCATGAACAGGACGGCCGTGTCGACAAGGCGCTCGAGGTGGCGCAGGCCGCGCTCAAGCAGCTGGCCACTTCACGGCGCATGCGAACGCTGGGTGAGATCGCCTATGCGCAGGGCGAACTCGAAGTCGCCGAACAGTGCTATACCGACCTGATCCGCAAGAACGGCGCCTCGCTCACACGCAGCCCGCTCGACATCGGCATGCTCGGCCAGGTGTTCGTTACCCAGGGGGAGTCCGACAAGGCGCTGCGCCTGGTTGCGACCGCCCACGATCAGCTCGCTGCCGATTCGACTGCTGGCGCATTGGCCGCGTCCGTGCTCTCGCAGGCCCATGCGGCCAAAGGCGATGGGCCAGCCGCCGAGACCTTTGCCCGCAAGGCCTTGGCGCTGGCCGGTGCCGCCGAGGCACCGGAGCATGTCGCGCTACTGGTGGCTCAGGGCGCTTTCAATGCCGGCCTCAATGACGAGGCGCAGGCGCTGGTTCGCCAGACGATGGCGGCGCGCAAGAACCCCGGCGCGCCCGGCTCCCTGGCCCGCAAAGTGATTCTCGACGCCGGCCTCAAGCCGGAGGCATTTGCCACCGCTTCGCCGGCGTCGACCCGACCCTTGTCGAGCGACATTCAGGACGCGATGAACTGCCTGCATCAGGCGCGATTTGATGATGCCGCAGCCCATATCGATCGGGCTCGCGAGCGACTGCCGAAAAATCCGATGGTCCTGCTGGCCACGGTGCAGGTCTACATGCTGCGCATGCATGCCAAGGGCTTCGATGAAGAGTCGGCCGCGCAGGTGCGTCGCTGCCTGGCCGAGGTCGATCGACAGATACCGGGCGACGACCGGATCTTTTAGCAGCGGATCGGGACGAGCGATCGTGCTGCGGGTCAGACGGCCGGATTGCGGTCGACGGTCTCGATCTGCTTTTCGAGCTGGGCGAGCACCGCTCGCAGATGCTGGCGCAGCACGTAGAGCTCCGGATTGACCGAATCAGGCACGCGCTGGTTCAGCAGGTTCAGGTCGATGTCCTTGAGCAGCTGAAGATGCTCAGCCGGATTGCCGCGGCCTTTCAGCATGTCGAGTTCGACGAACTGAAGCTCATTGTTCCAGCGATAGAGGCGCCGCCTGATTCGCCACATCCAGATGCCCGGCGCAAAGCGCAGCAGCGGCCCGAGGATGGCCAGCAGCGGCAGACCGATGACCAGTAATCGCTGCACCCACACCGCAGTCCAGAGGGGCAGGTAGCGACGCAGGAATCCGGGGCCGTTGCGGTAATAGCGTTCGGCATCTTCCGAGGTTTCGTACTCGCCAGGCAGCGTGTTTGGAAAGACGCCCGGCCCATTGAGCAGGGTGCCCTGACCATGGACTTCGCGGGCGGCTTCGATCATCAGATCGACGATCACCGGATGCAGGTCGTCGCGGGCGAGCAGGATGGCGGTCGGTGCCACCAGGACGATGTCACGGTTGGGCAAATCGGTTGGCGGATCGATCACGCCGGCGGGCAGATCCACCTTGGACAGGAAGGGCGCCCGTCTCGCGAAGGCTGCGGCACGGTGAAAGCTGGTGATACTGACGCTTGGGTCGCGAAGCAATCGATCGATGGTGGGCGACTCCGGGGCGCCGACAAAAAATGCGGCATCGACTGCACCGTCGAGTAAGGCCTGGGCCGCAGCCGATCCGCCGATCTCGAAGCTTTCGGTGGGTGATTGGTCCAGCCCGAAAATGTGAAGTGCGGCGTTGGCCACCACCTGGGTGCCGCTGCCCGCCGCGCCGATGGCGATCCGCTTGCCGGTCAGATCGCTCACGGACGAGACCGGTTTTGCGCCTCGCGAAAAGAGCCACAGCGGTTCGTAAAAGAGATGGCCGAGCGAGACCAGTCCGTCGGTACCTTCTCCGTGGGGGGTCAGTCCGCTTTGCACGATCGCAAGTTGGACATCGCTGTTCGGATCTCGCAGACGTTGCAGATTTTCGACTGCACCCGATGACGGGCGCAACTCAAGCGTCACGCCCTGTCGGGCGAGTGCGTCTCGATAGCGACTGGCATAGAGCTGATACGCCCCGTCCGGCGCACCGGTCGACATCACGACCTTTTTTGGCGGCGCCGGCTGCCAGAGCCAGAAAGTAATACCGGCTGCCAGTGCAATACCGGCGAGGACCAGCAGCGTCATCAGGCGGCTGCGCGGGTCGGCGTCTTGCCGCGACCGCGAGTCGGGCACCGGCCGACTCATGATGTGCTCTGACCGACCAGGACCCGGTAAAGGTCGGCATAGCGGGTTGCCGGCGCATGCCAGGAAGTGTCCTGTGCCATGGCCCGCTGCATCACCCGCTGCCACGCGGGCGGGTTGTGCCACATGTCGATCGCGCGGCGCAGGGCATGGGAGAGTTCATCGAGATGGGCCCCCCGATAGGAAAAGCCGGTGGCCCGGTCCTCGCTGACCGCGGCGTCGCTGGCATCGACCACGGTGTCGGCCAGGCCGCCGACATGATGGACCAGCGGGATCGTCCCGTAGCGCAGGCCATAAAGCTGGGTCAGACCGCAGGGCTCGAAGCGCGATGGCACGCCAATCAGATCGCTGCCGGCCACGATGCGGTGCGCGAGGGCCTCGTCATAGCCGATGCGAACCGCGATCTGGTCGGGCGCCGCCTGTGCGGTTGCGCGGCAGGCGTGTTCAAGGGCCGGGTCGCCGCTGCCAAGCAGCACCATCTGCCCGCCGGCGCCCAGCCACTGATGCAGCGCCGAGAGCAGCAGATCGAGCCCTTTTTGCGGCGTGAGGCGACTGATGACGCCCAGGATCGGCGCGCCCGGTGTCTGATGCAATCCGAACTCGCGCTGCAGTGCCTGCTTGCAAAGCGCTTTGCCGGCGGTGTGCTCGGCATCGAAGGGCGCGGCGATCGCGGTATCGGTCGCCGGGTTCCAGACCGCGGTGTCGATGCCATTGACGATGCCCGAGAGTCGATCGGACCGATGGCGCAGCAGACCGTCGAGCTGATGGCCTTCGGCAGGCGTGAGGATCTCGCGGGCGTAGGTCGGACTGACCGTGGTGATCCGGTCGGCAAACTGGATGCCGCCCTTCAGAAAACACAGCTCGGAATGGAATTCAATGCCGGCAGGGCCGGACAGCCATCCGGGCAATTGCAGGTCGCTGAACCGGTCGGCCGAAAATCGGCCCTGGTAAGCGAGGTTGTGAACCGTCAGGACGCTGCGTGCCTGCGACACGCCGGTGGCAGCGGTCGCATGGGCGGCCATATAGACCGGAGCCAGGGCGGCATGCCAATCGTGGGCATGGACGATGTCGGGGCACCAGGCCGGATCGAGTTCGCCCATCGCCAGCTGTGCGGCCACCCAACCGAGCAGCGCGAATCGCTGCGGGTTGTCGGGCCATTCGCGACCGTCGGGTCCGAGATAGGGGTTGCCGGGCCTGGCATAGAGCCAGGGCGCATCGATGAGATAGGTCGGCACCGTGCTGTCGGGCAGCAGGCCGCGCAGCAGCGTCACGCGGGCCGCACCGAAGGCCGGGCCACACTGAGCGATCTCGACCGGCGACTTCAGGGCCTCGCGCAGCGCCGGCAGCCCGGGCAGCAGCAGCCGCGCATCGAGCTTTGCCGCGCGCTGCGCTTTCGGCAACGCCGCCACGACATCGGCCAGCCCACCGGTCTTGACCAGCGGAAAGCATTCGGCTGCGGTATGCAGTACCCGGATCGCAGCGGGCTTTTTCATCAGAGCCGGGCCAGCATGTCGGCAGTAATCAGCGTGATGCCCTGACTGGTCCGGTTGAAACGCGCGGCGTCGGCGACCGGATCTTCGCCGACCACCAGGCCTGGCGGAATCGAACAGCCCCGATCGACGATCGTGCGGGTCAAGCGCGCCCCGCGCCCGACCCTGACCTCGGGCAGCAGCACCGACCAGGCCACCTTGGCATAGGAATGCACCCGGCAGCTCGAAAAGAGCAGCGAGCGCTCGAGCGAGCCGGAGACGATGCAGCCGCCCGAGACCATCGACTCGACCGCATTGCCGCGCCGCTCGCCCTGGTTGTGCACGAACTTGGCCGGCGGCAGCTGTTCCTGGTAGGTCCAGATCGGCCAGTCGCGGTCGTAGAGGTTGAGCTCGGGGTCGGTGGCGGTCAGGTCGATATTGGCTGACCAGTAGGCGTCGAGTGTGCCGACGTCGCGCCAGTAGGGCGTCTTGCCAGGCTCGGTGCCGACGCAGCTGCGCCCGAAGGGATGGGCCATGGCCCGTCCGGCCTTGACCAGCGCCGGAATCACATCGCGTCCGAAATCGTGCTGGGTGGCTTCACCGCTCATATGCCGCGGCAACTCGTCGTAGAGGAATTCGGCATCGAAGAGATAGATGCCCATGCTGGCGAGCGCGACATCGGGACGCCCGGGTATCGGGTCGGGATTCGCGGGCTTTTCGGTGAACTCGAGGATGCGGTTGTCGGTATCGACCTTCATCACGCCGAAGGCGTGGGCCTCGGCGATCGGCACTTCGATGCAGCCCACCGTGCAGGGCGCGCCGCTCTCGACATGGTCGACCAGCATGCGCGAGTAGTCCATCTTGTAGATGTGATCGCCAGCCAGCACCAGGACGAAGTCGGGCCGATGGCTTCGAAAGATGTCGAGGTTCTGGTAGACCGCATCGGCGGTGCCGCGATACCACGAGGCTTCTTCGAGGCGCTGCTGCGCCGGCAGCAGATCGACGAACTCGTTCATCTCGGACTTCAGAAAGCCCCAGCCCCGCTGGATATGTCGCAGCAGGCTATGCGACTTGTATTGCGTGAGCACTCCCATTCGCCGGATGCCGGAGTTCAGGCAGTTCGACATCGCAAAGTCGACGATCCTGAACTTGCCGCCGAAATAGACCGCCGGCTTGGCGCGGACATCGGTGAGTTGCTGAAGCCTGCTGCCCCGACCGCCAGCCAGTACCAAAGCCAGGGCTCGACGGGGCAGTTGCAGACGCGCCAGGGCGTTTTCGGTCATGAGGGAGGCTCCCGCTTATCGGTTTGGTGACAAGTGTACGGTGACCCGGCATCGCTTCGCATCCGTTCATTGCGGCGAAACCGAGTCATCGACGCCTCGAAAAACCCTTTATTTGCTTCGCCCGGACGAATTCCCTAGTCTGGCGACCTTCACGGAGACCCACCATGATGGAACTGCTGGCCGATCCCGCGGCCTGGATTGCATTCCTGACCCTGACCGCGCTCGAGCTGGTCCTGGGTATCGACAACATCATTTTCATCTCGATCCTGGTCGACAAGCTGCCGCCCGAACGGCGCGAGATCGCACGCCGGATCGGCCTGTTTCTGGCGATGTTCATGCGTATCGGCCTGTTGCTGGCGCTGTCCTGGATGATCGGACTGACCGCGCCGATCTTCTCGGTGTTCGAGCATGAGGTGTCGGGGCGTGACCTGATCCTGATCGCAGGCGGCCTGTTCCTGGTCTGGAAGAGCACGATGGAAATCCACCAACTGCTCGAAGGCGAGGAGGGCAGTGAATCGAAAGCGGTCGGAGCGACGTTTGGCGCGGTGATCGTGCAGATCATCATCATCGACATGGTGTTTTCGCTCGATTCGATCATCACTGCGGTCGGCATGGTCGACCGGGTCGAGGTGATGATTGCCGCCGTGGTCGTCTCGGTCGGGCTGATGCTGCTCTTTGCGCCGGCGATCGGCCGGGTGGTCACCAATCACCCGACGCTGAAGATGCTGGCGCTGTCGTTTCTGCTGGTGGTCGGCGTGGTGCTGATCGCCGACGGCGTCGAGACCCATGTGCCCAAGGGCTATATCTATTTCGCGATGGCCTTCTCGGTCATGGTCGAGGTGCTGAACATCCGCCTGCGCAAGCGCAGCGTCGACCCGGTGAAGCTGCGCGATCCTTACGAGCCGGGCGAAAAGGGGTAGGTCTGCATCGACTGCAGGTAGGTTGCCTCCACCTGCCCGACGATGCGGTCCCAACTCATCGATTCGGCGATCGTTCGGGCGTGTGCGCCCATGTCGCGCGCCCGTTGCGGTTCGGCGATCAGTTGCACCGCCAGATCGCAAAAGCGCGTTGGCTGCCCAAGCGGTGCAAGCAGCCCGCTTTCCTGGTGACGGATCAGCTGACCTGCGGCGGCATAGTCATAGGCCAGCACCGCCAGGCCGCTGGCCATGGCCTCGGGCGTGACATTGCCGAAGGTCTCGGTCAGGCTCGGAAACAGAAACAGGTCGGCCGAGGCGTAATGCTCGGCCAGCGCCGCGCCACGCTGGGCGCCGGCGAAAATGGCATCCGGGCGGCTGGCCCTGAAGTCGCGCATCAGCGGGCCATCGCCCACCATCACCAGCTTCAGATCGGGTTCGATGCGCCGCATCGCGTCGTAAGCCTGAAAGAGCAGGTCGAGATTTTTCTCGGGGGCCAGCCTGCCCACGCTCAGCACCACACGCGTGCGTTCGCCGCAACCCCACGACTGACGAAGTGCCTGGCTGCGGTGAGCCGGGTCGAAACGCTCGGTGTCGACCCCGCGGGCGACCACCCGCAGCCGCCGAAAACCGTATTTCTGCAGGTCGGCGGCCAGCGCTTCGGTTGGCACCATCGTGAACTGCGATCGGTTATGGAATTTGCGCAGATAGGAGACGATCGG